>JGI24512J20087_1000173_pt1 | contig 103268 bp, 105 predicted proteins | sample LinPmetageLP35_FD_20087 | JGI IMG/M metagenome (IMG submission 20087) | reverse complement strand
TTGAAGGTACTGCTAAGTATCTTTGGCTACCTACTAATTATCGGCCTACTTGCGAAGCTGTATGGGGCAGGATTGTGGTTTTAGGGCATTCGTCAGGGAGAGTATCATTTCTTCGGATTCAACAAGGGCTACACTTGTCAATATGAAAAGCGGCATGGTACTTCTCAATGGATAGTATTGAAGGCTTTTAATATAATGTATCCCTTTTCTTTTTTCTCTACTCCATAGAGGGTCCTCGGGGAGTTGAAGACTTAATAGCATTTTGACAATTATCAGTCGCTTCTTGAATCTTCTAGAACGAGCTGAGGTGGTTATGTAAGCTGACGTCCCTACTTCTGAAGCTTTGCAGAAGGTGCAGGTAATGCGGGGTCGCTTAGCCGAGAATCGTTAGTTTAGTCGATCAGAAGTACTGAACCGCGTAGCGGCCCTGCAGCTCTTTGCGTGCCACACCAGCTACAAAGCCTGTAAGAATCTCAGACGAAAAAGTCTAAATCTAAATCTTAGATGAGGGCTTTCAAACTATATAAAGGATAATAAGAGCAAGCTAGAAAAGCTACGGTAGAGGACTCGTAATAAGTTATATATAGAGGGTTCTTTTAGGTCAAGCGAAATTACGATAACGCAAACATAAAAGTTCTTTCGGCAGGAGTCAAAATGCTATTCAATAGCTAGGTGATACTGCCGTTATTTATTTTTGTAATTATTTAAGTCTGGTGTAGATTTTGAGATGATCGAAGTCAAAGTACCACATGTTTTTCTCGGTACGCAGGGTTTCTCGGCACGTAGGGATGGACGTTAATACGATATCAAAAGATACCCGCTATGAATGAACCAGAAGGGATGACAGGAACGTAATTTTCCTAGCCGGAGGTAATCTAGGATGTTTAAGAGTGGCCACTGAATACAACTGACTAAGAATAATTAGAATTATTGCGTTTTGCATAGATTAAATGAGACTTAAGGTCAAGGTACCGGTTAAATTTTCCGGCACGGAGGGTTTTCCGGCACGCAGGGATAGACGTTATGAATACTTCGAGTTCAAGAAACTATCAAGCTGTGAATGTGTTGGATTTTCTCTCAGTTCTTATCTGCAAATGTATTATATACCTCTGCCAAAACACTCCTATCTTTTACGCGTCGTCGTCGCTCTCTTGAATTGATAGAGTGTCTCCTTCTATCCTATGTAAGGACCTTAGACTCCCGACAGCATCATTCAAAGGACCTGTAGACGTGCGAACAACCCATATTATTTTGAATTATGATCACATAATCAACAAATACAGAACTCGAATGACAAGTCTATGTCACCGCATTCGCCATTAGACCTACAGACCTCATTCTTCGATACCGACCTCCACGAGATCTTCTCCTAGCACCGTCCACAATGTCTCAGGCAGGTGGAAATAATAAAGGTTGTAGAATAACATTCCCGTCTAAGCTCCGCAGCCCGACAGCTCTTGCAAGAATCCTGCACATCTGGATTCAACGTCTAAACACGCCACATGTCAGCGTATCCTATACAACCATATATAATCAAAATGTCCTTCGCTCTAAGTCACTTACTTTTCAAGGGCCCCTTCTGGAATATCTTTTGCGTTCCTTTGAAGGGTCATATTCTTCTCCACGATCAGTTTCTTTTCTGGTTCGCTTCTTTGCTGTAGACTTCGTCATTGAACTATTGCATCTCTGATATCGAAGTTCAATTGCTCGTTTCAAGTGATCTTTATCCTCTTCTTCCTCTGCCAAAAACAAGGCCTCGTAAGACTTTGACGACAATCGCTGCTGGTGGTCCTCTTGAATGGCCTTATGTTCTTCCAATAACTCCTGCTCTCGCAACTTATACTGTGCCTTTTGTTTCTGCTCATGTCCGTTCTGTCCTCTCGTGACAGTATATTCAACTTCCAGATCGTCATGATCGAAGCACCATTGCTCCTCCTGCTCTTGGAAGTCATACCAAGCTCGAAGCTCAGGAACTGTCCAGGGAGAAGTCATAGGATAATTTTTTCCATCATTCCTACCGACCTTGGTGTTCCGGTAATCTTTCACCCGTGAATAGCAATTCAACATACCATAGGGCTCTCGGGCTGCCATTTCTTTTTCGGAGATTTTGTTTGCTTTGCGTGTTCCGAGTACTTTTGACCGATATACAGAGTCCCGCGTGAATCCATTGTCCAAACGGTGTAGTCTTCTGTAATATTTGTAGCGCCAGTAAACGCTCTCTGGGCTTGTTGCATCTGCAAGAGCTTCGCGGAACTTCTCATCTGCTTGTGTCTGGGCGTCCCTCCTGCGTTCATCTTCTTCCAGACGCGCAGTCCTTGCAGCGCTCTCAGGAGAGACCTCACGCTCAGGAGAGAGCGGTCTACCTGGCGGGGGAGTAGGACCTCGGTCATATGTGTTGAAGGGCTTGCGTAAAACTGAGAGGCGTTCTGTAGACGGATGCTTTCGTAAAGGAGTCATTTGTGGCGGCTCATCGGATTCATTCGAGGAGTCTGATGAACAAAGATCAATTATTACTATGAAACTGTCAGATGTGGTAAACGATCGAACATTCAAGCTGCTACTTGCCTCACTTATTACCTTTTGATCCCCTGTGGTCATCGTGCGCTTTGTCCTCTGAGCCGTGCCTTCTACTCTCCTTTTGCTGGCTGGTCTGCCTATCTCCATGCTTTTCTGTCCTGGGGCCGGCCTGTTGACCCCTGTGACCATGTGTCTCTCTCCTTGTGGTGGGTCGTTGATCCAAGTTACTATATTTTCCCTGGTCTCTAGAATGTCCCTCCCTGCTGTTGTGTGTCTCCCGACTTGTTTGCCTTGTCCTGCTCGTGCTTCCCTCCCCACGCTTATTCTCCTCTTTACGCCACTGATCAAATGCCTCCTTTTTCTTCTGAGCTTCTTCCGTTCTTAACATTTCTTCAAATTCTGCACGCCATTTCCTTTTGTTTTCCTCATCTCTTCTCTGTTGCTCCTCTCTTCGTTCTTTTGCTTCGTCTTCAAAGAACCGTCTCTTTCGATCTTCCTCCTCCTGGGCTCTCTCTTTTTCTGAGTTCCTCCTGCTCTTCTCCTTCTGTCTTCGGATATTCTCTGGCGTTCGCTCCCTATTTTTTATCTTTGACTTGCCCTTATTTCGCCTTTTCGAGTTCAACGTATCAGATTGGCTGTACTGATCATCGGAGTCAGACAGTGATTCTTCGGATAGCGGTTGGCTATCTCGAACCACAAAATCATCGTCTGAAGATCTATGAATGTCAGATTAGCTGTCGACATACTTAGAGCAGACTTACCTAGGATCTTCATCTTCGCTCTGATCTTCGCTATGAATACTGTCACCAGGTCCTTCAGAGTCCCCGCCGCCGCCGTCGCCATTGTATCCTCGTTCCCCATATGAGCCATCATCACGTTCACTCTGCTCTCCGTCAGAATTTTGCCTTCTTGTTGAATCATACCTGTGGTTTCTGGTGCGGCTGTGACTTCCCGAAGGCCTACTCCTCTGCCTATTGTCCTGACCGGAGCCTGAACCTGAGCCTCTCGAAGAAGACTTGCGGGTTGACTGATTATACAATTCTGATCCGCGTTTGGGCCCATGGTCCCATCTGCGAGCATCACCATCGCGGAACACGTGTTTGAGAATCCTGCCTCTATCGATGTCACCCCGAGGCGGCAGTGGCATCTGTCCAGCCTCAGCTCTACGTCTTTCCTCCGCTCTGATAAGAGCCTTCCTTTCCTTCAGAGGCATTATTGTTGAAGTGACTTGTCCTGTTTTTTTTAGATGAGTACGGATTCGCAGGTCGACTTGATGATTGCCGAATTCTCTTTTTGCGGTTGATTTCCAGAACCACTTGAAAGGCCCCTTTCCATCGGGCTGTATCAAGATTGCCGTATCTTCAGACTTGACATAAATCTCCTGACTGTCCCTCTCAGCAAACATAACACCTGCCAAAGGGGTCCTGAACCAGGAACAACCTTTCAACTCATCTCTTGAGGAGACCTCCAGGTGTTCCCCGCCGTCTCCGACAAAAGCATTCAGGGCGCCCTTGTGTTTAGATGACCGAACGAAATTGTATGCGAATTCCTCCATTCCTGGTATCTGATATTTCACGCAAAGCTGGCCGCCTCTCATACCGAAGAAATCTTCTGGTCTTGATATTCCCCGACCAGTTGTCTCGGTGGATTTTCTGCCAATCGCACGCCATGCAAGGATTCTCATTTCAGTCAGTCTTCCGTTGACTTCATCTGTCACGATTCGTGGATCATGTTGCTTTAGTCGAATTTTCGAGTAGTCAACTTCGGCCGGAGGAGCAGGAATGACATCTTCATGTTGCTCTTCTATATGCACATTCGGTGGAGGAGAGGCTGGAGGGGTGGGAATTTGTGGCTCGTCTCGCTTTCTACGATGTTCTTGTCTCTCTTTCGTTGGTCCACCTCCAGTCCTCTGAGATCCATGGTGGTGGTCCTCATCGACGGCAGAGTTTTGCCGAGTTCCTTCACGAGATTCGTCGGGAGTTTTTAGCCCTCCTGACATATATGCATGCTGCTTTGCCTTGCTTGTACTCGAGTCATTCCTCACCAGCGGCTCGAAGTCATTTTCAGGCTCAAATCGCTTGCTAGTCTTGCTGGTAGCCGAAGGTTCTTGAGCGGATTCTGAACGTTGCCGATACTCATCTTCCGCTGAATCACTCTCCGCCGCTGGCCCACGATGTCTGCCTGTTGACCCATTTATAGATCCGGAGTCATCGTTGTCATTTTGAGGACTCTTGCCTGTCTCGTATGGATCGCTCTCTTCTCTTCGTTCCTGATGCCCATTCTCATCCTCAACAGATGGCTGACGATAATTGCTCTTTGATTTTCCAGATTCGTAGTTCCTATCCCCATCATCTCCAACAGATGGTTGGCGCTGTCCATCTACTGAATTACCGCGGGATGGTGTGTTGGTTCGGGATCCTCGAGAACCTCCATTATTGACCGAAGAACTTCTTGATTGTGGAACCATTTTGCCGAAACCCCATTTTCGAAATATGCTTTGAGGTTTTGTAGCTTGATCATCATTATCATCTTCCACACTCGGTAAGACCTCTCCCTTAGAAGATCTCATGTACCGCTCCGATGTGAGAATATCTCCAACTATAGCTTGCGGATATCCTGTGTATTCCCACCATAAATCGTGAACTCTGTTGTTGGTTTCTCGCAACGATTTTTGGGGCTTCTTGTTCGTGGGGTCTTTTCGGCAATTTGCCTCTAGTTCTTTCATAACTTCAACGCCTCTAAGCAAATCTTTCAAATGATCTCCTGCGATTGGCAAATAAAATTCGGAAGCCTTTTCGTTCTTTATCAACTTATTAAAGTCATCAATTGCTGTTTGATCGTCCCAAGGGACAGATTTCTTTTCATAAGTCGCCCACAAAAACCGGTTGAGAGCCCCATGTTCACCTCCAATCTGGCCCATGGCTTTGTCGAGAACCGGGTTCCTAATGGTCTCTTTAATACCCTTTGGAAGAGGAGCGAGGCTGTCAATGTAATTCTCGGGAAATCGATGGGAATCGAGCCATTCCTGGACGAACTCGCGCGAACGGAGATATTCGGACCTTTCGTCCTTCTGTGGGACGGTCTTAGACCTCTGAAGCCGATGATATAATATGTTCGCATCTGACATACTTTCGGCGTATCCCTCTATTGTATCAATATACAAAGATACTTTATGTTTGTAACCTAATTCTTTCGCCTTTTGCTGCAATTGCCGCTCAAGCTTGTCCAGCTCCTTTCTCCTCTTCTCAATTTCTGAGCCATTGTTTTGCATCACAGCCTGTAGATATCGTCTGAGACTCCCATCTAGGCCTCCTATACTTTCAAGAATGTCGAATAATTCCTCCGGATAGTCCTCGTCCTCGTCCGGAACATCGATCTTGACCGATTTTTCTTTCTTCACCTCGTAGTCGTGTTGTGGCGAATCGTCACTTGGTATATGGATGTAACCAAAGTTACTTATGTCCTGAAACTTCGCGGGCAAGACTATTTGGTCCAGTTCTCTATTGATGTCGAGCATGAGATTGATGATATCTTCATCTTGGCCTTCGTCGTAGGGCGTGCTTTCGAGCCAAGTATTTCGATACAATTGAAGACCGTAAGCTTCTGAGTACAAAGTAGATAGCTTTGTGTGCAAGTAGTAGTTGTCCCTTACATCTTCCCATTCCTCCTGATTTTCAAGGTGAGGTTGCCTCAACGGTATTGTTTCAACGCGGCCAAACATAGAGTTCGCGTAATCAGGATGAGACCCAATATCTCCATTGATTGCAGATATGTCATTTTGACCAATTTCAAGCACTTTTTCGAGTTCTTCCTTGAATCTGTCGAGCCCGCCTTGAATATGCTTGGATTGGCCTTTCTGGTTGCGTTCGAAGCCAGCCAGGAATTGTCGCCAAGCAGCCTTTTGCTTGCCTTGAGCGACTTTTGCTGCATGATAATGTTTCTTCCAGAATGTAAGTTTCGTTGCATCATTCTTTGATTGCCGCACAATTTTTTCATAGTAATCCGGACCAACAAGACTCGGCTGGGGGATTTCATTGATCTTCTTCAAAGCTGAGAATACTTCCTCGGAATGTTGACGGCTCATGATTATGGTGATAGGTATCTGAAGTGAGGCCAGCTCACAAGATGTCGTTGGTGCTGTTTATCAAAGCGTAATTTTATTCAGGAGGTGTTTATTGTGACCTGGACAGGAGTTCGGCTGTCATGAACCGATACTTATACTTCGGGCACTCGCTAGATTGTCTGTTGACTCGCTTATTTAGCGAAGACAGACAACCGGGTTCTCCACCTACGGAAATCGCCGATCACCTTTGCCGAAAATGGTTCATGCACCGTTCAAATCTGGTTCTACGGATGCCGTACCTTATGTCGCTCATCCGCTCAATCAAGCATCACTGAATCCTAAGCGAATTGATCGTGAAATATAAGCAAGCCTCGCCCCAAAAACCATCTTGAAGAAGTTTGATAATCCACAACGTTTCACCATGTCCTATCTCTATGCCCTGGTGGCCTTGAGCTTTCTTACCTTTTCGAACTCGGCTTGCACAGAGTAGGTGAGATTTCGAGGATGCTTTGGGCAGTGTTTTGACCAAGGCAGTGACCAGTCAGCTTCCACTCCTTCAAACTGGACAGCACCCGTCATTGCAAATAAGGCTACAAGCGGTACCTGCACTTCATTGGTACCAACATCAACAAAGGGAAGAAAATTTCATGATGTTGTGGTAGGCGCAGCTGGCGCTTTACAGTTTGATCCGATCGAGATAAAGGCGGACATTGGTGAAATCATCCGATTTGATTTCCTCGCTTTGAATCACACTCTCACTCAATCTTCGCTCTCTCATCCATGTGTTTGGAGTGGTGGATTCAGCACAGGTTTCAATCAATTTAACCCCGAAAATGTTGAAGGTCGCCATATTGTTGAGTACGAAGTAAAAAGCATTGATGCGCAATGGTTTTACTGTGCTCAGAATAGCAAGAAATCGCACTGCCAGGCTGGAATGGTTTTTTCTCTCAATCCAGGCGATCGCCTTGAAGATTTCGTAGCTGCTGCAACACATTCCTCAAAAACGACATGTACTAGTTATTCACATTCCGCAACGCTGGGTGTAGAGCCTACAACATCGTCAAACCTCTTAGCTACAAGCACATCGTTATCAGTGGCACCCACATCTACAAGCTCTGTCGCCGGTGTCAAACGGATTTGTAAAGTCGATGGAGTCATAGCTATGATTGTGGGATGGGCAATCGTTACTTTTTGAAGCTAGATAGACGGGCAGTGGTACTGAGATCGAGTGCTGGGCCATTCACAAGTACTTAACAGGGGTCTCGCAGAGTGGAACAATTTGAATGAAGGGGCATTTAGTTTTAGGGGTTTGTAGATTATTCCAAACAGGAACGCCTTCAAGCGATCACAATCCTTGCTCAAGTATGAACTCATCCCGTTTCATAAAGTCTACACAGCATACTCCAGCGCCATTGACAAAGACTCTCATCCAGTATTCGTGAAATTGATCTTCGTGGATCATGTAAAGCATGCGAGTTGGGTCATATGAAGCCTTATGGCGCGCGAGTTGTTGCCATTCCGTACCCCACAGAGCACATGTATAAGGGTATTTTCTCCCATGTCCAGTGAGAAAGCTCCCAAGAGGTCCTTCATTACGAGATAGGACATCCGATAAAGATTGATCAAGATCGGCGACATTATCCTGGATGACAGATACGACCCAAGTGCTCAAGTCGTTCTTCTGCTGAAAAGTACCAGCCAATAATGTGGCAGCAGGGAGCCAGACGACCTTTGTATCGAAAGATTGAAGGATACTGAGATTGCGTTGATCCGACGCAGGGTGTCCTTTGTCCATCTCTCCGATAACAACGATCAACTTTATCTTGGCCAAGTTTAGTCTGAAATCGCCGTATGTTATCGCCGTGTTAAGTGTCCGCAAGCCATTGCCAATGATTGTAGCAGTGCAGCGTTCATCTTGCAGCCTGTCAACCCACCTCATATCGAAGAATATCTGCCGCCACCAAGCCAGCTGACGTCGCTTCTCAGCTCGTGAGAGCCGAGCATTGGTCGCCATCACCAAGGAGATGATATCAATGGGCCGCAGCATGGAAAGCAATTGCTGTCGAAATGGATAGAGATGGTTGAAGGCGAACATCAAAGGGGCCACCTCTTCGATACCATCACTTGGGGGGAGGCCAGAGCTGTTAGGGATCATTTTGGATTTAGAATCGATGACGCTGAAGATCTTGGAAGGACCGGATGTTCTTCTTCCTCGCTCGCACTTCAGATGGGCAGTGCCTGCTGCTTAAAGTGTTCCATTCTCGGGGGGGCATAACAAATCCTTGGAATAGAATGTGCAATTCCCTCAAAGCCCATAGGGACAGGACGATTGATGCAACTTTGGCTTGACTCTGGACTGATGGAGGATTGCAGGCTGCGAGCTACTGCGAGCTAATGCAAGCTGCAGGTTCCAGCAGCTTTGCCTAGGAGGTGCGTGCTGCAGAATTTCACCAACGGCGCTTGTTAGTGCTGATCTGAGAGCTGCGTCTTGCATCAATAGGTAGTGGTGAAAGAGTGGAACCTCCGCCCCTGGCCCGGCCTTATCTGGGCATGCGATAGCGGCTACGCGGGTTTTGGAAGGCGCTGCGCGGGTACTGTAGGACTGGCGGCATGTGACACGAATCACCTCATTGACTGACACCCAACGACATCCATGCACGTACCTGCCTAGGTACCTTATCCCGTCCCCTGGCTTATCGCCTCGCGGGGTACGCAGCCCCTCCCCACTTCTGAAAAGGCAAGTATGGGAGGCAATGACTGACAAGAGCGGACGATGCGGAAGACCGGGCTGCGGCCGTCTGGTGCGAAACGATATCGTTCCTTATAGTCTACTACCCCATTCTCTTTATCGTCTAAGTTCCGTCCATGTCCTCTTTCCAGTCCTCCGGGCTCAAATATCTGCCCACAAAAGATGTCGTTACTGCAGACATACGTAAGCTTGTCGTATTATCTCTAGACATGTTACTGACCATTCTCTAGCACGCGGAACCAAGCATTGATCATCAACCCCAGGCTTCGCTATGGAACAACTTTCGTCAGAGTATTCAGTATCACCGAACGACGCTTACCCCATCAATGATTCCGCATACTGCACAGATTCTGAAACCCATACAGCTCAAGCTACCAAACCCCAATGGCTCTCGGTTCATATTCTTATTCCACCTCTTTCCCGAGAATGGCAACAGGCAATGGAGGCAGCCCTTGCCAGCCCTCAGATTACTTGGACTAAAATCTCGAACATTAACGAGTCTTCCTTGAGAAGATTACAGCCGAACACCATGATCAATGACGAGGTTGTGGAAGGATACATTTCACTGCTGCGGAACTTCGGCGTTCCAATTGGAACATCGAACTTCTTTCGAATGGTCCAGGACCGTCAGAACGACATGCTCTCATTGACTCGTGCTGGCCAGATGCTGATACCTGTGCACGATTCTACCAAACTTCACTGGTCATTTTTCCACGTCTACATTCTCGATGGCGATGTCTTCTGCACTCATTACGATAGCTACTACCACAGCTTCGATAGTAGGGATTTCATGGCTGGCTTCATATTCCACTTTGGACATGAAGTGAGTTCCTGGAAGTTTCAGTCCGGGAAATCTCCGCGGCAACGCAACGACTCTGATTGTGGCCTATTTGTCCTGTTGGGAATCAGACTTCTTGTATCCGGGACCACGCATCTTTCCCAAACGGAGGCCGATACTTTAATGCCTGGATTCAGAAAGCGTGTGCTTGCTGAGCTTCTCGCTGGATGTTTGAACCCATCACGATCTCAGTATTTGGAATACCTGATTTTAGATGTTGAGGCACAACACCGCTTTAAAGGGGCTGCCCCTCTGGTCATTGATCGTGGTACTGGCGCTGGCTTTGCTACTGATCCGATTACTTTTGAGTCTCCTACTCCACCAAAACACTTCGAATTTGTCCCATCTATTCGCCCAAGCATCCCAGAATCAGACGGTAGTTCTTATGCAAGATCATTTGGTGACGAAACAATGATGCTCCATACCCTCCGAAAAGCCGTGAGCGCTTATCGATCAGGTAATCGCCTTCTCCGTATCAATGAAATGGCGGACAGGAGTTTCAAGCACCTGTGGTACCGTGTCTGCCACGAGACAACAGACTGTCTTTTCACGAGACGTTATCACCGCCAAATGCTGTGCTCTCTATATCTGCCAATTTTAGAGAATCCGAAGGAAGTTGAGATTTGCCGATCGAACTTTGAATTACTGGGCTCTAAGTCCTCCAAGGAAGAGTGGAAGACATTTCAGAGTACGGTCCGGAAGGCCAGTATTTGGCGAACTCTGGATTTTATCTGCCAGGAGCATCAGATTCCTTCGCCTACAGCCCTGTGTGCTTGTGCAGTGTCAACCTCGGCCATCGAGAGGATCTCAATTGCGGAACAGGAGGTCTTCTTTAACATTCTCCAGAGTAGACTGAAAAATCGTCAAGACCCTCTGCTGTCGAATCTACAGGCTGCAGCGCCCTTGTGTAGATCTATTGTGGAGAGGACAGTACCCGTGCATCTTATAATGGACGGCTATGTAGACTTAAGTCTAATGGCGTTCCAAGCCGCTGTTAGTATTGAGTCGAAAGTACTCCTTCGGCTTCGATGATGATTGTGTTTGGATTGGCAGCTTCTCCATGCATTTTGATTGCCGAAATTGTTTTCTTATGCCATAAATCATGTATCTAACGACCATATCTTACGATAAATAGCCATGTTCCGCGTCCACTATTTCCCAGGCTTTCGTGCTCATCTTTCTGTTTCAGTTCAATCATTGGTCACAGATAGTGCAGATATCTTTGGTACGATAAATTCAATTGCGCCACGGTTATAATTCATTCCGCATTCCCCAAACAATGAGCTGAAGATAACATACAAGTTCACCAAAAACACAAAGAAAAGCTCGCAGACATCATAGTCTAAATCCACCTTTCCATTCACACCTCTGGCCATACCTGAAATTTGAGCATCTTCGACTTGGCTCAGTGCTTTCTTCGCTTGGTAGACTCATCCAAAGAGAGGAATGGGGAACCTGAGAATTTCCTCTTTCCATCCCAATATTTACCCTTCTCTTGGCCTTCGTCTACTGGAGACAAAGCAAATATTTCCGGTTCAAAGTCAGACTCTTCTATGCCATAGTCTTGGTTGCTCTCGAAGAATTCTGCATTTTCTGAGAAGAAACAATCCGGCTGCCGGTGTGCATCTACCGAGCTAGCCATAGGTTGAAATCCATTCGTGTCGTGGACCCCTTGGAATCCAATCGGATTGGAGTTCCTCAAAGATTCCAAAAGTATTCCTGCTTCATCAAGATTTTGTCGCGCCTTTGTTTATCAGTTCTAAGTTCATCTAGGAATGAGAATGGAACGCTTACAGACTCAAAGGCGTTCGCATCGGCAGCCTCTTGAAGTCCTGTGTGCATGCCTCTCTCATTATTCAAGCGAAGCTCTCTTTCAGCATTCAATCGCATGTCTCGCTCAGAATCTAACTTCCTGTTCAACCATTTGATAGTAGCTTCTTGCTTGAGCAGATCTCGCTCAAGTGTCATCAATAAAGCAAGCAGGTGGTTGGCGTGTGATCGCGACAAGTTGTGGGCTGCAATTTCGTTCGCTAAATTTCTCGCCAGCACTTGGATCTGGCTCTCACACAGGAGCTTCGAGTCGACTCTGGGTACAGGTCCGATCGGATTGAAACCTTCAGGGAAAAATGGCTGAGGAGCTTCGATGTTATCAACAAGCTTTACGCTGTAGTGACCTGTAGGTGGTGCGGATCCCATGTTGGTTTTTGATAGATGAATGGAGGAGTGGTTGTTGTGTTAATAGAGTGCTGGTACAATGTCTAGAGGAATGATTGATCTGATGTTTCTTCTCGATCTCTCATCTGGTACTTATATTTTGTCACTTTACCTTGGTTGGGTCTTGCAACCCTCATCCCTTGTTTTCCTACATACCGAATCCCGGAAGCACCTTCGGCGCTTGGAAGCAGAAAATGGGCTTCTTCATTTAGAACCGGCAATAAATCATGCAGGGATGTCAAGGGTGTGTGAGCTGAGCACTTGTAATGGTGAAGAACGGTTTCACGTATTCATGATGCATGCATAGGCGTACCCCGCTCGGTACGGAAACACGACACTACTTCGCTTGCTTCGCTTAGCATTTGGATTTATTTGCCTTCTGTAATCAACAATCTTCATTGCATCACAAATTGACGAGGAGTTTACTGATGGTTTACTTTGTTGTTCTGAAATTGACATGCCAGACACTATTGTGATAGATAAAGCAAAAAAGAATAACACCCCCCACGCGTCCCCCTCCCCCAAAAAAAGAAATAGAGAGAAAATAAAACGGGCAAAATCTGCTCGTTCAAGCTCTTCTGAAGGGTGCCCCATTCGATGTGGTTTCCTTCGGAGCTCCCTCACAGGGGCATTGAGATGGGATCGGAGTGACAGTGACAGCTTGTGCATTACCGGTCGGTTTTCCAGTCCATTCACTACTCGTTTCCTCCTGGCCTTTGGCACTCAGAACCGAGGTCATGGGTGTGCTCGATGCAGTGTTCAGGCTCGTGTCCGTGCTCGTTGCAGTGTCCGTGTTAGATGCAGTGTCCATGTTCAATGCAGTGTCCGTGTTAGATGCCGTGGATGCAGGGTCCAGTGCGGTGCTTGACGCCGTGCTTGACGCCGTGCTTGACGCCATGCTTGACTTAGACGAACTCATTCCCGAGCTCGCCAGCAGGGTGCCAGATGCAGTACTGAAGGCAGTGCTTACAATCACCTCTACACTAGTTGTAGATTCAGACTTAGAAGTTACGAGTGTCGTCAATGTGGCTGTTGCAACTACGCACTCGATCTTTCCGGTTTGTTGAGTGTCCAAATTATCAGCGTCAGCCAATCCCCCGCGGATAGTCGCGCTTGAACATCCCTGAATCGTGACCCCAGCACATTGCCTGCTATTAATTAGTATTTACTTATTCATCATAAGAGAATTCTTACCAGAGGACGGTCACGTCCCCGTTCGGCGATTCTAGCGGGACTGTGATTTCAGCCTGCTGAAAACCAACGCAATTTACTGGGTTCAATTCAAAGACGACTGGGAGAAAGTTCTCATCCGAGAAGACCATTGTAGCTAAACAGGGCTTTCCTTGTGGGTTATTCACACTAGTAAGGATTAGTGGTGATCCAGTATATGGAGCTACTCCAGCTTACTTTGCAGTGAGATTATCTCCCGCTGCGATACTTGTAGATGGAGACAGCATGCATATGGAAGGCGCTTCAAGCGCTGATACGATAGCTGAACCCACCAAGAGGCCAAGTGAGATGGAGATATGCATCTTGGAATAGTATTGATATCACTGTCTTTAGGCTATGATGAGTGTGAGTGTGGTTTATTTTACGAGTATAGTTCGGAAAGTCACTGACAATGAGTTTCTCTTATACTCATATTATCGGGACATTCTGACTGCAAAAGGGTAAAGAGGACACGGGTTCACAGGAAAGTAAACGAAATGGAACTAGATAACCAGGATTTCGAATCAGCACAGCGGCGTCCAGAATTTGGAGAAACAGTATACACAACAAGAGCTTCTGTCTTGGAACCCAACCCACCTCCTTCAACGCGAGGTGCAGAAAACTCGAAAAGTATCGTTTCTTCAGAACAAATCAAATCGTATACACATCATGGTCAATAAATCACTCCTATTGGTCCCGGAAATGGGAGCAGGCTGCTGATCTGAGTGCCGAGCTATTGGGATATTCGGTTCCTGCACCAACCCAAGTTGAATACAGGAAACCGTTTCCGTTCGAAGATTGCTTTCTCTTTGCAGATGTAACGTAGCGCCACCATCTTGCTCAAAAAGAAGTCCCACACCAATCGTTCTGTGTAACTCGATGAACCGATTCGCACCGGATCCTTCGAAACGCCCCCGCATAACAGAAATCCCATTTCGCGGATCGCCCAACATGCATGATCGCTTGCGTCTGCCCCTGTTTGCAGATAAACTCCGTTACCCCAGTATTTCTCAATGACGAGCATTACGGAGACGTAGATTTCATTGGAAGCACTTCTTTCACGGAAAGAGTATGTTATCCCGCCGACTTCTAGACACCAATCATCCTTGATGTTGAGTATCATAGAAGCATTGATATCATTGGAGGTCAATATTTGCGTAAACTACTGAGAAGACATGCATGCCATACCGGAAACTGTACAACGTTGAATCTTCCATCGGCATGAGCATGATGTAGATACATAAATGGAATTATCGTGCGTTGCATCTGCCGCTTCATAATCCCCTTCATCGTTATCGGACTACCCTATACGAACATGGACACCAAAAATACAATCCTTAACCTTCACTCGAAGCTTGTGGAGCCTGCTGCTGAGCCTCTCGACACTGATTATTTCCGCGGAACTATCTTTCCAGAAAATGCAGAGATCATCAAGGCGTACGTTTGTCCGGCTTCGCTGCTGCTTTCACTAACTCTTTGATGATGTAAGAGATACAGGCACGATTCTTCTAAACACCATCGCAACTATGCAAACCTGCTCAACCATTCTCTCTGAGTTGAGATCACACGCTTCTGTCGTATCGAAGTTGGGTGGTGACTCGGAGAGGCCGACAGGCGACGGAGAAGATTCGGATAGACTCTCAAGTTTCAACCGTCGACTGGACGTCGTTGAGGAAACGAACCGGAAAATCCAGGAAAACTTGGTGGAGATTCAAGCTTGGATCGAGGGAGCTGAGAAAAATCAAGAATGGATGGCATGGGTTACGGAGAGACTGGCCGTCCTCGAGAAGTAGCGGGATGGTGGCCCTCGGACCAAGCCTATAGATGGGGACTTTGAATAATCATGTAGCATGGATCAACGAAGCACTGCAGCTTTCATGCAGTATCTATACCTGTGCATTTCTGCATTGAATACTCGGGAAAACGATCGTGAGATGATGATTTGCTGTTCCATGAATCATCGCCACCTGAGCCGTCCTCGCTTAATGTTGGTTACCAAACTGTCGGGTTGAAAATCAATATCACACTCGCCAATTCTTTCTTGATAGAGATTGGTCCAATTGCCCCCCTGTCATTCGTGTGATCAGGTTGACAACCTGCATACTTCGTCTAGTTGGTGCAGGAGTTCGTTACGCACCCTCAAGTCATTACTCAGATCAGGAGCTTAACTACCAAAACATCATAGCATAGGCTTGCAGCTCCTGGATATCAACGTACTCATTCAACCACTCGATACTGATTTTCCAAGTATACCAAGAATGTATCCAAAATTTCTCGAACACGCGCCCGAGATCCAAAATGCCATTTGGCAATTCTCGCCTTCCCCCAGCCCGTATCATACAGCTTCGGGAGGCTCGCCACCGGTCAAACTTTTTCAGTAACACGATGCCACCAGTAGCTTTACACGTCTGCTACAATTCACGTCAAGAAGCTCTCAGAACACTCACACCATTGTTTCAGGATGATCGAAACATCTACAGAAGACCACAGTGGTCAAGAAACAAGCGTCCAATCTATGTCAATCTTTCCCTCGATATCATTTACATTGCGGGTGACCCACCCATTGAGAGAATACATCAACTGCCTCGCATGTACCCAGATGGAAGGATAGAATCGATCGCTGTTGACCTTGTCAATCGCGAGGCGTGGGAGATTTTCCGGAGAGTCTCGCAGAACCGTGGAGGTTTTTCTGCGCTCAAAAATCTGTGGATAGTGGTGGGCCGTGATGATTACAAGGCTCCTTTGGACTTTCGTTCGGGAGCATATCTGGGATTTCAAGAAATGGACGCGACCTTGGCCATTCGAGCGACTGACTCGAATCGTGAATTCCTAGGGGAGTGGAGCAACTTGAAAGCGCATGCAGCTGGGTTGGCGGGGCGATCATGCACGATTCGGTTTGTCGAAGTCAAACTTATCAAGCTCGAACATGTTTATGAGTTTTGAGCTACTTAGGATTTGGATATGAGGCGAAGAATTTTTTCTGATTTATTTGTGTTGTATCTCATAGTTTAGTCAAGCTTCGCAGAAAATAAAAAACTGTAAGACGTCACAAAATTCCCATTCGTCCTCTCAGACCACTTGCTCATTCCACCAAACCAAGCCCATCAAGTGACAAAACAAAGCCGAGAAGCCGACCTTTCAGCATTTGCAATCAACGGAATTAATGATTGGGGGCATTGTTGACGAAGGAATGGATGCTTTGCGGTAGTGAGCAACAGCAAAAGATTCGGGCAGTTGATTGCTGACCTTCAATACTTTATCAAACGTCCCGTCTTGCATGAAGCAGACCTCTAGGAAGTCGATCAATGCAGGAGATGGCTCGCATTTTGCATCTAGTCTTCGTCCCAGAGAGCTCATTGCAATGACCCTCTGCTGCGATGCGTCAAAGCTTGGTTCTTCCGAACTTTGGGACAGCATATGGGTAGCAAGGGCACCAAGGTCCCATCGATCTTTGTGAAGGTTCTCGTCTGTGGCCTTCTCAGGCATAATTCGACTCCCGAAAGTCCCTACGATGGTTTAAAGCTGGAGTTTTAGAATGGTATGGAGGTTCATTTACCGAGTTTGACAGATCCATCCCGAAATACGAACACATGAGCAGCTGACAGTGGCCCATAGGTCATGGAGCAGCCAGTCTTTGCGCTGTACTGGGTCAAATAATGAAGAGCTCTTGAGACCTTCTAGGTTTTAGTCATAAATCGTAGGACCTGCGAGATGAAGTACCTGACCAAGTATAGTAGAAATATTAATCTCGTCCAAGCGCATCGTGCAGTCAATAAGGTCTGCTAACGAGATATCCGAGAGTTCGGATGCGACGTACGACTTTTCTCGATGTTTGAATGTGTATAATGTTGAAATGAAATAAATATTGCCGTTGACTCGCCCGATGTCGACTAAAAATTTTCTCTCTGGCGAATAGTATTTATCTTCACAGTGTTTCAAGACAACACGTTCATAAGTGACTTTCCGGAAAGCGATACATGCCGTGCCTGAATGAGTCAAGATCAAGCTTTTAGAATGATCGAATTCCTCCCATTGACCAGACTTTTGTGGTTGCCTCCCATCGGTGTCTAGCTTTGCGAGAAGTGATTGTCTGCCCAGAATTGCCCAGCGATTCTTGTTGGGTGAGGCTTTCGCTGGATTGATCTCCATGGTAAAGTGGATTTCCAGTTATGAGGTAGGGCATGCTTCCAAATAAGTCACTTTTTATGGTGAAGGATTCCTGATTGACAAAAGTAAGCGTGCAGAAATGCTTTCCGCCCCGCCCTGTAAGCGAAGAGGTAGTACAGGAAGTGGGATATGGTAAGCGAGGATCATGTCAACAAAAGCAGACTGACCTGCAACCTTGCTACTGTCTCATCATCTTTCAGCACCAATCCATACAAGCAATGTCACGACTCGATTCAATGTGGTTATCCCTTAGAGCTGGCCTCGGGGATTTGTTTCTCCAGGAACATCATCGCCCTTATGGTATTCTCAATAGATTTCCGCAAGAACAAAGCTCACAAATGATCACACTTATCGGCAAGCAAACAAAAAATCTTGTGATGCGCAAACTTTGGTTTGGTCGCGATTTTCAGGAGGCAGTAGAAGGCGAAGTACATTTAAGAGCAAACGTCGAAACATTCAGTCATGTCTCGCCGGTACTATTCGCAGATTGCGAACTCCATGCATCTTATGCTTTACCGTTCGTTGACTCAAAACGATGTCCCAACGACATAGTAAGAAGGCCAATGCTCTGGTGTAGGAAGTCGTCTCAACAGCTGAATGCCGCGGAGCTTGGGCAGATTTTCTATGCTAAAGTTCTCGCACCTCTAAGCACAGTCATATGCTTTTTTGCCGATGATCTTGGAGGTCTCGCTGCAGTAGCCCAGATTCTCGCATTATGGCTGCTGAAGGTAGCCAACAGCCCATCTGATCTTCCCCCAACCGCCAACCCTCGTGTGCTCATCCTCATACACTGGGATAGTATAACAACGTTTAATGAGCAGTCAGCTACTCGTCAGTTCATGTTAGAGCTTGGCCGAGAATTAGAAGGTGCAAACAGATCCTTGCGCAGCAAAGTGATAGGCAAGATGAAGAAATCGGAACTCGATAAACTACTCGCATCACAGTTCGGAGGCATAAGAGTCATTGCCCTACCTAACTCTAAATGCACTTCCCGATCTTGGAGGCCTCTAAAATCTCGAATCGAGACGGATTCTTACGAAATGCAAAATAGAAGAATAGACGCTCGAGTGGCTTTCTCCACAAAGCACTTCAAAGTGTTGTTCAACGCTGTCTGCGAGCATTTTTCTTCTGATATCGTAGACCCATTCAGCTTCATCCGTGCAACAAGGATTCAATATCCGATACCGGTAGAGTTTGGCTCGCATATCACGGAGTTTTTGAAGAAAGTCGACGATACTCAACTCTTCACTTTTGCCGTCCCAATTATTGCTTCTGCGCTAGTATTTGATAGTTATCCTCCAGGAATGCATAGTAAGTTCGAACTAGTCTCGCTTACTGCTGTCTCTAACACTGTAAGGATTTCACCCTATTTTAGTGTTTAGAAAACTTTTCCATCGGCTCTGTCTCAAGATCGACCCATTTCTCACAGGTCCGAAGATTATGACACAGCACCCAACCACGAGATTCACGACCGCTCTGGAGTCAAAGTTCTGCGAATTCGCTAATCAACTTATGATAAAGGACGTAGACGACGAATCATTTTACTCGGGCATATTATCCTCATTCAAAGAGTCTTGGCATCAAATTCACAGTACAACAACTTGCTTTACATGCCTTGCTCGGCGACCTGAAAATACTTTGGAATGTGACCATGCGTTGTGTACACCGTGTACAATGGTCTATGGAGAGTGCAGTGAAGCCAATCCGTGGGACTTTTTTGTCAAGACCTGTCCATTGTGCGGAGAGACAAACACATTAGTCTTCTCCCAGAAGCCTGCAACTGCAGGTGTCCGAATCGTCTGCGTTGAGGGGGGTGGTATTCGAGGCATCATCCCCCTCACTTTTCTGAAACTACTAGAAAAGTCCATCGGATTGCCCCTCGACATTCGCGAGCATTTCGATATTGCTTTTGGAAGCAGCTCTGGTAATCTTCACCCTCCACCTTCACTGTTTGACTTACACGGACTAATTAGTTCAAGGGGCTTTGATCATTCTGGGGCTCTTTATTAACAGTTGGAAGTTACACGATTGCATCGAGAAATTCAAAAGCTTATCCGGGGTCGTCTTTCAGAAAAGAGGCTTGCTCAATCTTCCTTGGGCATCGCTAACTCTTCTGCGACGTCCTGTCGAGCTATTATTGTCATTGGCGACTGATAGCAGATATAGCTCAAGTGGTATCACGAAAGCTCTTAAATCTGCGTTCAAAGAGGATTCGATGCTCTTCAACAACAATGCAGGAGGCGCAAAGGTTGCTATCGTCGGAACCACAACGGAGGACTCCTCGACATGCATCTTCACGAATTACAATGGGCCAGAAACACGACCAGATCAGGCGGGTAATGCATTGATATCAGGAAATGCGGAAGAACTTGACTGAAATGTTCTAGGTTATAAACTCATTCGACCGAAGCAGGTAGAGGACGAGCTCTTGGTCTGGCAAGCGTGGGTGATCGCATCCTTTCTATATGTCGTTAGATCTAATTCATTTCAGTGCCCGTGCTAGCTCTGCCGCACCGCCGTAAGTCAGTCTGTTTCCGTGTTGCAGGCATAAATATTAAGATTTCTAGCTACTTTACACCATTCGATGGATATCAAGACGGAGGTCTCGGGGGCCATAATAATCCCATCCATTTAGCTTTATGGGAGCAAGATATTATCTGGTCTCGGAGGAAAAAACAACCAGACTGTGTCGTCTCACTCGGCACTGGCTTTAAACAACCAAGTGAAACCAGGACCTCATCTTCCCAGACTGGTTCCTTTCTTCGGACCAGAAGTGTTCCACGACTATTTCGTTCCTTCTTGAATTTCTTCGTTGGCGAAATTCGATGGCAAGAACTTCAGAACAGCTTACCGCCTCGGGAAAAACCTCGATATCATCGCTTTAACGTTGAATTCCACGATACCGAACCAGACCTCGATGATCTTCAAGAGCTACCCGGTCTTCAGTATCGTACGGAGCATGAGTCTCGATCCGACGAGGCTGTGCAAAGATGTGCTGATAACCTTCTCGCATCTTTATTTTACGTTCAAATCGATGAAATGCCAGTTCTAGATCAAACTCTGTTCGTATGTAAGGGCAAAATCTGTTGTCGACTTGGCCCATCTAGTAAGGCTCTACCGGAACTAGCGTACCGCTTGAAAGATGCCAACTTTTACCTTAACTTTCACGAGAAGATCGCGTGTATGGATGATGAGATGTATCAAGCTATCATCTGCGATGGAAAACCTTACTGCCGCCCTATTGTGTTTAATGTGATGTCCATGGAGGACTCAATTGATATCAAGATTGAGGGATTGACAGCTAGAGCAAGGAGTATCAGTAACTGTCCATACAAAATCCAAACGCTGGTTGAAGATGAAGGTGTTGATTGCGTATTTGGGCACAGGAAAAGCAAAAAGAGACTAAGAACAACACCGCAGCCTAGTCCGAAAAGATTGCGTTTGTTAAACTAGTTATAAAGTGTGTCACAATGCCAAATTATTCCTCCAACTTTTCCCGCTCGTTGCAAATGATTCGTGATAAAGGGCATTTCTTTGTCTGTCCCGTACTTCGACCTTGGACGTCTGCCTGAGAAAACCATTTCCCACAAATCTTAGCGGACGCCTAGACTTCTATATCATCAATATATGTGCATTGGGGAACGTTCCTTCTTAGAATCATATTTACAAGCGATCCAGCATGGGGAACGAGGCACCCGAGAGTCGTTCTTTGAGAGTGGCTCTCGATCTTCCATCGGACTTGTATGATACGAAAGAGATTGTGTTGGGAGCAGTAAGTGACGTAAAGCGAAGGACATTTTGTTTATTCCATGAATTAGGCTGACATGTTGCTTGTTTAGTTGTTAAATCCAAATGAACATGTACAGTAGATTCTATCGAAATGGACGAGTGAAGGAGTACAATGGAGGGAGGGCACAGTACCGCCTCGGTTCATATCACAGGGGAATGAAGCGGCAGAGCGTCAAATATCGCAGGGCGAGCTCTTTGGCTATACCCCCTTGGCAATCAACCGTGATATTCAAACTAGTGCTGGTACTTGCTAAATTCATGGGACCTCATTTGGCACAAAGATAGAGTGGTCGATAAATGAAGATAAGAAGATGACGGCAAATTCCTAAATTTTTATTCCTCTAATTTCTAGCCATAACTCTACACCCGCTTGCAAATTCGGCATCCTCTCCAAACTCGTACAAGATTCCAAGTTCAACGAACCAGGCAGGGGTAAGCGCTATAGCCTATATACTGATGTTCGTTTCCGTCACAAGTATGACATATTGCTTATTCCAAAGTCTCTGGCCCCAGATCTATATCAATGTCCGTATAAAATCCCATATGAACGCCACCAGGCAATCTTTGGAATCCACGTTTGCGACTCAGGGTCCCATATATGCCTGTACGTTAATTAGTTCTTTCCTGATACAAGCTCACAGAAAATACCAATGATAGCTCGTAACCACGAGCGCGTTTTGGCCATATTCTTTTGAGAGAATATTTTCTGCTTGATTTGGTATATTGACTTTGACGCCTTCGAAAAGAGACTGCTGAAGGGGATAGATCTCGTCTAACTGTGAACGGTCACTTTTATTCTCTTGACACATAATTCTAGCGAGAAAGGTGGCTTACAGCATACTGGTGGCGATCTTTACAGAATAGTAAACGTGGGGTGGACTCGTTCCAATGAACCGAGGTTATATCAATGTATTTTCCGTTGTTCATATCAATCCAGCGTGCATCAATTTTGTTAGACACATCTGCAGTAGATACGATCGAATGATAGGGATTGATATCGAGGAGATATGTGCTATCATTATACTGATATTGTGTGCTGTTATATTTCGTGGCCAAGTATTCCAAAGTCGTCGTTGGCATTTGGACATCTAGATCCACGTCCCAAGGTAGATTCTTCTGGCCCCAATAATGCCCTAGAAGCGTGCCATGAGCGAGCCACCAGGTCTTGGTATCCAAGTCCTCCATTGTCTTCGTGAAGCTCGTAAACAAAGCGACGAGGGTACATTGAAGTTCGTTGACACTAAGAGGCTCGCTCCGTAAACCAAATCTAGAATCGAGATGACTTACAGCACCTACAAGTCTCGATGTGGAATAGACGTTTCTTTCGGTGAAGTACTGGTAAGTGTTTGACATTGGTTCAGGAGCGCGTAATGGCTCGATGGAGTGGGATTGGGTCTTGGTCGCATGATAGACCAAAGCACATGGGACAAGTAACAATAGCCATCGTAGTCTCAGGCGCCGCATGTTAATCTCTGGACCGAGATAAGCTTCCTTAGACAAGGTCAATTGATGACACTGCATTCGTATATGGAGACGAGATGGGGACGATTTTGAGCGACAAAGAACATGCCGTTGTGATTGACTGTGGAAGTTTCTCGAGAGAATAAATTATCGAGGCTCGTTTAGTGGGACGTGGAGCTTCTACTGGGTTCCAGGGAGGAAGCCGATTGTGCAAGCGACTATACCACATTCGGCTACCCCCTGTTTTTGCCCCCTGTTTTTGCCCCCTGCTTTCGCCTATCGCTGCTCCTGAAATCTTGCATAACGTCTCTCCCTGCGTCCACCTTGCGATGATATCCAACCGAAAGGATAGCGGCGGGCCGAGCCCAGCCAGGCCCACCAGCGCTTACACTGTTGGCCATAGCAGGACTCAAAATCTTGCTCCACCTGTCCCGCTCTCCGAATTCATACCCCCTCTCCCATCAACGACCTCATCCCTCATCAACAACTCTTTTCCTATCGACGACCCCCTCTCCCATCAACAACCTCATCCGTCATTAACGACCCCTCTCCTATCGACGACCCTCTCTCCCTTCAACGACCTTATCCCTCATCAATAACCCCTCTCCTATCAACGACCCTCTCTCCCATAACAACCTCATCCGTCATCAACAACCCCTCTTTTATCGACAAACCCCTCTCCCATCAACGATCTCATCCTTTATCAACCACCCCCTCTGCTATCGACGACCTCGTCTCTTATCAACAACCCCTTCTCCCATCAACCTCTTCTGGCATCAACAACCTCCCATTTATCAATCACTTCCTCACCAACATGACAACCCATACGAAGAACACACACCACCTGGCTTCAGTCACAGTACAAGTTGCGGAAAATCTTACATCCGCTTCAGCTTTTGAGATGCCGGATATAGTTGCAGAGAGACTAAAAGCCCTACCTACAAGTTGCGAATACTCAGGGCTTGCTTACTTCCCTCCGAGTTCTTTCGGAGAAGTCTTAGATTGCATATTATTGCTTGGTTTTTCTTCCGACAAGGCATTGGAGAACTGGGTATCCCAACTGTTCGGCAGACATATCGACAAGCCTGTGGATAAGCTGCCAGGTATTGTTGAAGCTATTTGCAGAGGCAAATTAGGGAAAGGCGACGACTGGGCATCAAAACTTGGTGAACCAAACAAGGCACAACTAAATGCTATTCAAACACCAACAAAGTTCTTTGATCCCATCATCAATGACTGGTATGAGGGTGTGCCTCAAGTTCAGCAGTTTGTTCTATTGTGTAATCAGAGCTTTGATAAAGGTTGTGGAAGAGGGTCGAAGAGGCTTTGCGGCAATGGATTAGGTACAAAATGATGTTTCTCTTGTGTATTATAGTATGTTTTCGACTGGGAAATTTCAATTGTATTCTTGATTTTACTCTGGTGCTGAGTCACATCCACCTGGCAGCAGTTGAATAGATAGTTTCGTAAAAGATACTGTGCATAGTTGTCGAGTCTTTCGTCCTCCTATGAGCCCTGAGATATTCTCTTGCTTCAAGACTTATTCACTTTCGCCTAGATCAATGGTCCCCACGTTGCCTACTTCGACAACGTGACCGTCACCGCAGTTCAGTTTGAATGGCATGTCCGGCTCGAGTGCAAAGACATCCAAAGTCGAAGCAGTACGATGAGACTACGATGGCACTCCGAAGATGTCAATACAATAGCAGCTTAGAGGATGATAGCGCGGTAATGACTTCAAGCACGGGGGATGACACAATATGATTTACGGCCAGGGAACAAATCAAACAGACACGACAAGCAAGGCTGAGGGAAAGCAAGGCCAAGGCCAACCTCTATTTCTATTTGCCTAATTGTAACATCCATCCGACCATTATTATCACTGCGCCAGAAGATCAACGAAGAACGACAATTCCCCATACCATGAAGCAGTCGCGAAGCCAGCGCCGGCTACCTCCATCCACATTCAACAGAAGGCCAATCCATTAGCTTTCTGTCTATTGTGCAGACAGCAGTCTTATTGTCCACATCCTCCGCTAGTACATATACGCCACTGGGGCTCTCGATGGTTTTGGCACAATGTCATCTTCTGCAGCGGGCGTTCTAGCAGTCAGCACCACTGAGGCTCTCGCTGTCTCCGGCAAGAGCGCATCGCTCATCCGCGACACCTTGAGACTTGGCTCTCGCGCATCTCCCTCTGGCAGATCGTTCTTCCGCTTTCGACCACGCTTCGTCTTCACCGGAGTATCTGCCTCTGGTGTAGCACTTCGACGCCTGCGGCTGCGTTTACCCTTTGGCTTCTTTAGCAGCGTCCTTTTCGGCACGCTTCACTCAAGCTTCCTCAAGGTCCTCATAGCTAGGAGAAGATTCTGTGGAGGTCGGTATCGAAGATTAAGGGCTGGAGGTTTTAATATCGAGGGCGGTGATATAGACTTGTTTTTCGAGTTCTGTATCTGTTGATTATAATTATATTTTAGAATTATACGGACTGTTCGCACGTCTACAGGCGCTTTGGGTGCCCAGTTATCGTGCTTGACTCGATACAATGCTCATCGTTGTCCACTACCAAAAATTCCGCACCTCACAAGTCTCCTAGTAAGCTGTGAGGACCTTCTGTTTCTTAGACCAGCTGTTTCTGTCCTCGTTGGCCTGCCACTATCTATTATGACCAGCTTTCGGTAGCTCGGAGGGGTGACAAAATAAACAGCGAACGGTACCTCGGGGTACAAGCAGGTAAGGGGACAGCCACAAGTGTCAGATTTCGACGCGACAGTGCATTTCACGTCTTCAACTTATATAACGGCCAAAAGCACCAGAGTTATTAAAGAGTTCATTTTAAAACTTGTTGGCTTCGACGAAATCTTTATCTCCCTCGTCAAACTGGTGTGCCATCCTTTCCTTTTGAACTGCTCTCTCGGTTCTCTTCATTACAAAGATTGCATCCTGGATATGCTTTATCCCAACTAGAGCTTCTTTACTAAAGGACTTTGTCGCAGCGGTAATCTGTCGGTATTGCCGAACTTGGTGAGCCCAGACGTTGATTTGTCTCCGAAGAATGGCATTCTCGTGACGAAGATCTTCAATTTCCTTCTGTAGATATCTTTCTTCTTCGGTTGGGGGAGTTGGAGGCAAATTTTTCTCGCGGTACGCTAGTTTTTGCGGTTTAAGTGCAAGTGGTTTAACATCCAGGAGAAAGGGTAGATCTACGCCGTCAGGACTATGAGGTGATTGGAAAGTCATGAGACTAGGATTTTAAGATATGTTTACGTTTTCGTGTGCGATAGAACAAGTAGAATATCCTTGGGGAATTATTTTAAGCCAGGAGAGTCTCATAACAAATGTTTCTTGTTGATGAGTTTCAAGTATCAAAAAAGTCGTTTTTGTTGGAGGAAAAGGGGGGGGGAACCGAAGCTGCGTGGGTTCAATTTCCTCTTACAGATGACCGTTTAGGGGTTTAGAATTCCTTGACTAATAGAAATACGACTGGTTGGATGGTTACGCGAGCCGAGAATGATAAGACTATTCACACGGGAAGTTGATAAACGACTTCCTGTTGCGAAGTTGGCCGCTATGTTATTCCGTTGCTTACTTAAGCTTGCATTTGCACAAGGGCGCATGAACAGATTTATGTAAAGTAACCTTTCGAAGTCAATATTTCCAAATGCGGAACATATGTAAATGCCATTGTTACCTTGTCAGGATTTCAATTATTGAGTTACGGAAAATTGTAAAGTGTCTTAGGTAGTAGCGCTAAATAATGGATATGTTTGGCAGTTCGAGATACGATTTCCCGTTAGGATTGCGGCCAGCAGAACTTCATATCATGGATCCTGTTCTCCCACTATCTATAGAATTTACCACTAAACCACAAACGCTTTTTCAACTACGGCTTCCGCCGACCTTTGGCTGGCAACGATGGATTTCTTCAAGATTTCACTGATGCTGTTGGCTCTTGGCAGAACGCAACGACGGTTTTTATCCATAATCCACAGTTGCTGATGATGGGAAGTGCTTATTTGGCTCCATGTCCAGGAAAGTTCTGGACAATTTGTGCGACTTTGCCAGCCAATGAGCCTCTTGATTGATAGCCGAGGTCGGCCTGGGCAAAAGTCAGCTGCGGGATTTAGCCAGACACGCATGACTCGGCGAACTTCCCCTTTCTCCACTTTTATCTCCTTTTTGTACAGATGTCAAGCTTTCAATGAACAGATACTAACAATTCTTCTATATAGTCCTCGTCGCCGGTCTACCTCTCGATCAAAAGGTCGTCCAATATGGACCTTTCGTACTGAACACTCAAGAAGAAGTTTATCAAGCGTTGATGGATTATCAGACACATTCGAATGGGTTTGAGCGGGCAAAGGGTTGGCAGAGTGAAATTGGGAAGAGTATGGTGCATTGAGAATGGGTTGATATTTTCAATGATGAGATGAGAATTACGAAGAGTGGTTGTGTATGGTAAATAAGATGATTCCCAGATTAAATGATCATGCCCTGTTAGTAATTGGAAGATCCATCAAGTATTACGTTATCCCGTTATCAGAGCTCATTGTAGCTACATTTTCCTGCTCCATTCTTGCCTCTCACGATTCATTTTCAAAACTCTGCTCACAAGTGGATCTGCGCCCGCGCCCGGCCACGCCTGTTGTCAAACAGAGCTCTGCAGACTCGACTCTCCTGCCAAATAGAGATGTATAACCTAAGCAATCCTCTACTTGTCAAAACCAGTTATCTGGCCTTATTGTATCGAAACCTCTGATGTCTAACTTTCTTTTTTGAGCAATCCTTGAAGCTATCTGCTTTGTAATTGACAGAACGCTAGAAAAGTTTTTCTGAGGATATCAATAGAACTCCTAGTAATGCATAGCGTGGTAATTTTCAAGTTAAGTAGCGCAAATACATTCTCTTAAGCTCATGCCTTCCTTTAGTACGACAGGTTGATGTTGATTTCCCCCCGATACAAAGAGACTGGCACAGTCGCAATCGTTGCCAATACACTGTCATTGTACGTGGAGCTGCACTCTCCAGCCAATGATTGTCCGTTCGCAGCTGTGAAAGTAACGGATGGCACAGTAGACTCCAATTTTGGATCACGCCAGATCACGATAGTATATGTCTCCCCATGGAGGGCGGTGGGGTTGTATCCATCATGGATGTTCAAAAGAGTGACGGTGCGCTTGTTTCCGGATTTGTTCTATAATTTCAAGATTAGATTTGCAAGAGTTGGAAGGGATGTGGGATGCTTGAAGGGAACGGCATTACATGGCTAATCTTCACTTCACGGTATTCGCCCTTTGCTTCGCTGTCATCGGAGCCATATTGAGGAAGTCCGGTTGGGGCGCTGCTGCGTGAGACACCGTCATCTAAATACATTGAATACGACTGTACATAGGAATGTTAATTACATTTGGACCCTGAAAAGTTGGAACGTTTACTTGCCGTTGGCTTGCCGGGATAGACGTGAATAGTAAATGGGTTGACGTTTATTGTATCGCTCAAGGATTGGCGGACTTGAAGTTGTGGAATGATCGAGCCTAAAGCACATTGAATCAGATACCTTCATTCCCAAGAGCAATATTTAATCACCTTCTCTGATATATATCGGAGTCACAAAGGGCATGTGGGCCGGATCGTTTCCAATGTATGCACTGTAGTTAAACACACTGCCACCCTTGACATACGGTAAGAGTGCCACGCCATAACTGCCATCGATCCGAAGGTTGAAATCATACCATTTGGATCCAAGGGGAAGGTAGACGATTCTGTTTCCATTGTTGACTGTATGGCTATCCATGACTGGGCAGATTAGCAGTGCATTCCGGATGATGTACTCGTTATTCAGGAAAGTCGCGGACTCATTGAACAAAGTAGTGTCATCAGGATCTGAGATAAGCTTCGAAGGTCTATTAGCAATTGTATGTTTGACCAATGGATATACACATACCAAGGATCTGGCGATAGGTAGACCGTTGATCAGGTTTTCGAACATAGAATCGTAGAGCATTTGAACAAGACTGTAACGAAGTTGAACATAGTATTGGCAGATTGGTTGAACGGAGCTGTAGAGCCATCCTTGAGTAGACTGGATTTCCGGATTGCTGTTCAAGTAATTCGTGTATTGATAGGGCTCCTTTCTGGGAATTAGTCTGCGCTATGTGATAAGACCGCTATTTACTTACTTGGAACAACTTCTGACCAGGCAATCTTGCAATATAGTGGTTTCTTTATCGACTTGTTAGTGGAATTTATGGCATCTAGGGAGCGAAGCTTGTACCTATACCATGGAAGCATAAAAGCACCGGAGTACCATCTGATCAGCAGATCTGGATCGCAGAATTGGTTTGATCCATCTTGAAGAAATCCGCCCATATCCACTCCTGCGATGCTCATACCACTGTAGCCAAGGTTTATGATCTGAGAAATACAAACTTGCCAAAAAGACCACGTGCTTGCGTTGTCGCCAGTCCATAATCCCGCGTATCTGTGCATGCCAGCAAAACTTCCCCTTCCAATAATGAAGTTTCGCTTGTTGGCTCGAGATGCAAGATTGTTAAGCCCATTGTACGTGGCCTTGTGGAGATTGTAAGAGTATAGCGCCCATAGCTCAATGGCGGTCTGCTTAGGAGGGGAAACTCTGTCTTTGTCGGCTGGATCACACTTATCCGTCGAAATGAGCAGTCGCGATGGAAACCTGGTATGTATTAGAGATAGTAGGCATACTTGGGAATATACAGCTCGTCACAAACCCTTTCATATCTCCATAGCCTACGGCAACAGCTGGAGTTGTCATGTCTTGCCAAACGAATTCAAGACCAACATCAAACAAAGGCTTATATTGCTTGCCCCAGAAGTCACGTATGTCTTCACGATTGAGATCAAGGTAGTATCCTGCCTATCTCAATGTCAGATACTGAGCAGTTAGTGGGAGATGATAGTCATACAGTTCCCAAGTTTCCCCCATAACTGACACCACCATGGTATGGATAACCACTGTCATAATTCTCTGAGAAGTTATAGTTGTCCCCAAATTCAGGCCTCGAAGACGGGTCATTGGGGTTGAGATTGTTCGCGACTGGAATTCCGTTCTTGTCGAGATTGCCACTATAATTGATATATCGAACGTCGTAGGGATTACCATTCGTGCCTTCCAAGTATCTCTCATCTGGAATCATATACCTGGAAATGTTTAGCGTGGCTTAAAAGTAGTACTGCTTTCCTACTTCTTGTCTAGAGCTTCCTTCAGAGTTGGATAGTCATTGTTATTTGCGCCACCATTGAGAGTAATGATCGGCGTGATGTTTGTACAGCACATAATTCCTTTGTCGCGAAGACCCGAAAACATTTCCTGAACGTTTGGGAATGCAAGGGGATCCCAGGTGAAAGTTCGATACTGCTCCTATATTGTGTAAGGTTCTGACCCTAATCTGTAAGCATCGAGCCTTACCTGAAAGTCGACATCGATATGCATGCCGTCCAAGGGGATCTGGGCTGCACGATAGCTAGAGACCACGTTCTCTACATCTTGTCGAGTGCGGTATCCATAACCTGATGTGGAGCGTTAGCATTTGCTGATTGGGTACTTCTCTATAAACCTACATCCTTGGTGATGACCGAGGATAAAGCGTGGCTTCAAGCGAGGTCTACCAATCAATGAGGTTTGCATCCTACGCCGTTCTGGATCAGTATCGGAAACTCCCAGCGATTTAAGCGGCATACCAGATAAGTTCGGATGCTTGATCGGCACTCAGAATATAGGTGTCCAGATCGCCAAAACGAACTCCGATGCCAATATTTCCAGCGTTAGTGGAACCAAGATCGATACATACTTGAGAGTAATTGTCAATAAAGGTGGCGGTAACGTTGGCGTAACCCGGTGCTCCATTCATCTCAATCATGTACGGATCGGAATGATAGCTAATATTGTGAGCTTAAATTCGATAAAGTGGTTCAGCTACTTACAGCGGTTCCCGTTGATCAGTTGGTCCTTGGTTATAGACCTGATTGGCGTAGGCGTTGTCGTAACCTGTTTATTATTCAGTAACAGAAAGGTGGAGGAGCCACGCAACGACCTACAGTAGTAGTTCATAAAACTTGGACTTTTTAGTAGAGTTTGTCCACCTTGTTCTCCAAACCCTAAGTATTGGCTTGATCCCGTCTTCATGACATTCAAGGTAATGTTGCTCAAGTTCAAGTAAGGTTGCCCGTACTGGAAAGGTTGTTCGTTGGTCTGCCAGACAATCTGCTGGGAATCCGATCGAATTACCGCTGGGTTAGTAACTTCTTGCTTGAGCGATCGTACAGCCTTGCAGAGGTTAGCAACGAGGCAATGCGTTAGGAAATACGAAGAAACAGACCTGCAAAGAAAATGGACTCTTGAAAATGTTCAAAGTTGTCATGGTCACACCATTTCTCTCAAGACCTTCACTCTCTTGGCTGTTATATTTGATAGTCTGTGAAAGTGTCAGCAAAACATAGAGGTAGATAATTCTATAGCCGTAAGATGGTACAATACCGAGAAGGTGTAATGGCTGCCATCTGCGGCGAGATCGAGCTTCGTGCTCCAACGTGTCCCATCGACACGAGACTCTTGGAGACCATCCACCAAGCTTGCAAAACTGTCCTGGACAATGGTTCGCCTATCGAGTGTTAGCTCAGAAAATTTGAGTGCTTGGTTGTGATTTACGTGTTGACATCCGAGTATTCAGCGACAGACTTCACGGCTGGGTGATAGCGAATGCGCCAGACAGTGGTCATGACGTATTGGATCAAGCCAACTGTACCATCATCAAACGTCAATTCGACAGCATATCGCAAAGGATCTTTGGGGTCCTTTGAGTCGGTGCTTCGAGCCGAGATGACTTCTCGAGGGCCTGAGAAGTTGTTTGCTGTCGCAAAAAAGGTTTCGGCAGGGATGAAGTTTACAGGGTCCTCAGATCCCGCCAGGTTGGGGCTGTTGGGCTGCTGAACGCTTCCCATGGCGTGCGATGAATAGAAGTGAATTTTTTGATCCGAGAATAGATGCGTATGGTGAAGCGATGAGTACCGAACCCCTTGTTATTTGTATCGCGAGTTCCAGCCTGGGTTCACGCCACCACATTGCAGAGACAGAAAGTTTGAGACAGACATCGCTATATCATTGGCAGACACTCTAGTCCTACCATTCCTCGTCGTCTGATGCCACCACCGTCTAGCAATCGGAATGAAGTTGCAAAAGTTTACTTCCTCGTAATGTTCTTTATCAGAAAAGTGGTATATAGCCGGCTTTCAATTTCATCCTATATTTTTCTGCGCTCAGAATCAGCTGAGGACCGGATGCAATGACAGAAACAAGCCTGAAACTTTAAGCATTCCAGAAATCGTACGTTCCCTGTTCTGACTAACTTGTAATGCCGTGGCGTTGGTTGAAATATGCGAGTGAAACCGAAGCCGCAGGTACGAGCCGCTGCCGAAGCCACGTTTTCTGGCTTAAGGACTAAATCCATAATTCGAAATCTGGAATCAGATGCTGAAAACGAGAGGAATTTCAGGTCAGCCCTGCAGCCTTGGCAAGTTTGATCTAATCTAGAAACGTGCTGGTCAAATATTATCCCGTCCGTCTTTGGTTGTACTAGTTACGCCCAAATCTCATATACGTTGAGAAACAAACATGTGTTGATATTTTCTTATCAGAAGCTGGAAAGGTTCCTTGCTATGGAATGTATAAGCATTAGAACTGGTTACACCTCATTCTCGCTTGAAATTTCCAGATTCCCAATTTTCTGCCCAAACTATCATGTGAAAAGGATAGATAAAAGCTCAATGACACTCATTTGTATTTTTCAGAGTACTTCAAACACGGATTCCTCCTAATGAGTTGATGTACGGTTTTTCAACTTGGAATCATGCTTCTTCTTTTACTCCTTCTTGTCGCGGGGCTCCTTGGTAGAGTTGCGAATGCCAACTTCTGCGTAGCAGGCCCATCAGCACAATCAGCTACCCCGGCTTGCAATACCCCACGTGAACGACAATGCTGGGGAGATTATTCGATTCATACAGACTATTCAGTCGTGACCCCTCAAACTAACATCGTTAGAGAGGTAAGACCCCTTAAGCCTTATGTCTACTCATTTGGTCGTAGCTCTGCTGACTTCTGTTCATCTGATAGTACACACTTGTTATAAGCAATATGGTCATTGCACCCGATGGAGTTCCGGTTCTAGGAATGGTCATAAACAATCAGTTTCCGGGGCCATTAATTGAGGTATGGGTACTTCCAGTCAAGAGATGATGCTAGTATTAAGTCTATTGAACGTATAGGCAAACTGGGGCGACACATTGAGTAAGTGACTACTAATTAGCCACGGATTATATTGACAACCTCGCGACAGGAATTCACGTTTATAATAACCTCACTAATTACAACGGAACTTCAATTCATTGGCATGGGATCCGGCAACTCAACACAAACTGGCAAGATGGCGTTGCTGGTGTCACTCAATGTCCTATCAGCGTAAGTTAGCAGGCTCTAAACTCGACAACCAAAGCCTGATAAATGATAGATCGGAGACTCTTATGTGTATGAGTTCAGGGCTACTCAATACGGCACATCATGGTACCATAGTCATTTCGCTCTTCAGTGTATGTATCCGAATTACTTATTAGGTTTTATCATTGTATGCTAACCGCCTTGCCAAGATCCCGATGGGCTTATTGGTACATATCTGGAATGAAGCTTAAAGAGGCTACCTGTACTGATGTGACGAAATCATAGGACCACTAAAGATAAATGGGCCTACAAGTGCAAATTACGACGTGGACATTGGGCCGTTGCTCATAACAGACTGGTCACACAAGAATGCATTTTCGCTCTTCTATCTTGAGCTGGAGGGAAACCCACCAGTCCCGGACTCGTATCTCATGCAAGGAAAGGGTATCTACTGCTCCCCATCAAACGTCTGCACGGGTAGTCGGCACGTGGTCGAGTTTCAGTACGGAAAGACATACAAGCTCAGCATTGTTAACTCCGGAACGAGCTCACAATATACCTTCTGGATTGATGGTCATACCTTTCAGGTGGTTGGTACAGACTTTGTCCCAATCAACCCCTACGTTACGGATACTCTAAACATTGCCATTGGTACGTGATATAGCGCTCATTGCTTGTCGTTCCTAAAGTTATGTATAGGCCAGCGATATGACATCATTGTTACTGCCAATGCAACATTCGAACACGGAACCAACTTCTGGATGCATGCTCGCAGCTGTAGCAACGAAACGATAGCTTCCACTCTAGGAATAATTCGGTACGATCCAGCTTCAACGGCTGATCCGTATACTCCTCCTGGAAACAGGGTTGGCTATGGCTGCTTGGATCCGGCTGTTGGTGACTTGGTCCCTGTTGTCCCGATGCAAGTCGGCGTTGCCGTGAACGACCTCAGTCCTGCAGAATACCTGAATGTTTCCATGCGGTACTACCCGAACATCACACAAGAATCTCCATTAAAGAGATGGGTTATCAAGGGTTCAAGTATGTATGTCAATTGGAGTGAACCGAGTCTCAAGCTCTTGACGGATTATGACGCAACAGAAGCGAGTTTTCCACAAGACTTGGTACCAATTTTTCTCGACTATCCGGAAATGTCCTGGGTCTATTTTCTGATTGAGGGCAATTTCACACCAACTGCGAGTAATATCTTTCCAGAGCCAGTGGCACATCCGATCCACCTCCATGGCCACGACTTCGTGATTTTGGACCAATCCAGCATTCCCTTCGACGCAGCCACCTTTAATCCAAATCTCAACAACCCTCCGCGAAGAGACACAGCAATGCTACCAAAGGGAGGCTATTTAGTGATCGGGTTTCAAATGAATAATCCCGGGACCTGGCTTATGCATTGTCATATTGCTTGGCATGCTAGTTCTGGCATGGCAGTGCAGTTCATTGAGTCGCCTCGTGTGCTCCATAACATGGTGGAAGCTTCTGGCATTGTACCAGAAATGAACAATCAGTGCGATACTTGGACACACAAATATAACACAGTCAATATTCCCGCCCAAGCAGTTCAGGGCGATGAGTCGGGAATATAAAATGAATACCCCGCTTAGAGTAGCAAGTTAGATATTTCGTAACAAGATGAGATTAAGTATCTTAGCAAATATTGATATTATTTGTTCGTCACGAAATGTGTTAGGCTCTTGGTGGTGAATCCAATGTTGACTACCTGACCACACTTGCATGGACCAATGAATAGTACTGGTAATGGGTTGTCATCAATTGGGACTGCGTCTGGTACTTCATGGAAGAGGGTGGTTTCACGGATTACGGGCCACCACAGAACCTTTTGCAAGATGAAGATCCGGTACAAAGTAAGAGATCGGAAACATTCCACAGCTCAACGTCATACATCAATAGCAAACTCAACCTTACCTAGGAAAAGATAGCACAGCCTCACACTGGAGACAAGCCACTATGCCGCTTCTACGCCTTCAACTTATTGAAAGGACAATCAGACAGCATTGAAATATCATCCTGAACGACTCCCGAAAACCTCAAATGCTTCGTCAACCTTTGTCGACAGGAGAAACTACACGACGAAGGAAGGCGAAGTCGACAACGCCAACATCTATCAGTGCCTTACTCCGTGCGCTCATATGAATACTTAGAGGGTAACACATCCGAGCAATCTTATTCAACGATAAGCTGTCCCCTCAAACGAAATCAAAAATCTCCAACCTGACACCGACACCCAACAGATTCCCCGCCTTCAACCTCGGATCATTGCCCGTCCTCCTCCCCGTCTCCTCATTAACATACATCGGGAACTCCCTCTCAGCACCATCGTCATCCTCAAACGGCAGCCTCTTCCACGGCACAGGCAACGCTCCCAACCTCGGATCCTCAGGGATGATCTCTCCTGTTTCACGATCGAGATATTTCGTGCCGAAGCCCTTTTTGGGTGTGTATTGTTTGATAACGTCGAAGAGACCGGGGAGTGGGCCGAGGATGGCCTCGTTGTTCATGATTCCGTGGCAGTAGGATTCGCCGACGACGTTGTATCGTTGCTTTGAAGGGGGAGGGGGAGGTTCGGCTACGGTCGTGGTAGGGACGGGTCGGAGGATCATGGCGCTGTCGCAGCCTAGGAGGACAGTGACGAGATCTCCGTGTTGAGTGGCTTCGGGAGCAAGTCCTATGTGCCCATCTTCCGTGATGAAAAGAGATCGGCCGTAGCAGTGAGTTTGCACCTTGGCAAAAAATCTCTCGTTCCTGTATCCCTCTCTCATGTCTTGTTTCGAGCCGAGGATCCGGCGCAGTAATTGTTCTGTGCTGAGGAGATCTAGACTACCATCTCGTCTTGGTATCCTTCGACAGGTGAAGTCGTTTGCACAGAGGACCTCGCATAGTGCTGGGATACTTTTCAGACATGTAAGCAAGCTGTCGAGGAGTCCTAGTTTGCCGGCAACGAGCCGCAATTTGGGAATGACGGACAATTTATCCGTCTCGAATTCGGCGAAGTCGAATGGCTCTACTCGGGAGATCTTGGAGACTGGTATGCCTGCTACCTGCAATATACCTCCTGGCCCGTCGCAGTAGTCGGCCAACGAGTGGCCAGAGGCATTACAAAGCGAAAATGGATTCGCCTTTCGCGTTCTCCTCAGATCCGGCGCCCATGACGGTAACCCCTCGGTGCCGTGATATTCCACCTTGCATAATATTTCGAGAGTGTCTGTTGATTCTATATGCTTCCAAGCAGCATCTTGGTACACCTCGTTGACAGTCTTCGTGTAATCAGGCTCGATACCAAGCTGATTCTTCTCGTCGAGTAGCCCTAATACACCATACACTCTGTCCCTTGGATCAGTGTACTTGCAAAATCTCGTATCGTCGATGAGAGCACAGAAACGGTATACATCTTTCTGCAGGAACACCCCAAGTATATGCCCAAGTCGCTCAGAGAACTCAGCATAGATGTATGATGGATACGGTTTCTTCCGTATGCAGAACATCGCTTTTCGAACACTGTTCCAGAGAATGGTATCCGCACCGCATACAACCAAGGCGTCTCTGTTCGCCAGGTGAGCTTCCTGCAGTATCCAAAGTCGTTCGAACCAGTCACGACTGATGAGATTGAGAATCGACCAGAACTGCTCATCTGACAGCGGCAGCATCTCTCCTGGAGTGGCCCACCAGCTCCCATCTTTCGTGACCGGCTCAATCTCCCAAGTTATCCAGTTGACATGGTACTTTGAAGCAATCCGATCCAAGCTATTGATCGCCATGCTGCTGTCGTCTGATTCTGGACCCAACCAGATAAGCACCCTAGTAGCATGCGAGTAGATATTTGCCATTCTTTTCACTTGGCTACTGCGTTCATCCATATCTTGTTGGTTCACGCAGATGGCATCGATCCAAAGCACTCGTGGCTTATCTGGATATCTCAGATAAGGCAATGCTTCTGCCAGATTCCTAGTTACCTGTATCGTGGCGTAGCCGTTCTCGCCGACGAAGATGTCGGCGGGATCCTCTGGTGAGCCCCAGGTGTATGAGAGTGCTTCGAAGGAGATATCGGTATCGTTGGTGAACGTCGCTGGCTTCAGCGTTATGCGGATTTCGGAGTCCAATGACCCGGGAAGGAGCGTCAGAAGTCGAATTTCTCTGGCCTCGGAGTTCAAAGGCTGATATTGGTATGGCTCTCGTAGAATAGCAGTCTCTTGTTGGGCCATAGGGTCAGTAGAGCCGTCAACACTGGCCTCTTGTAGGTCATCTGCAGGAAGAATAACGAGGGGTCGTTGGTCTCCTGCAGACAACAGAAGGGCAGCATGCCCATTACTCTCTGTTCTGAGTCCTTCCCCGTCATTCGTGTCATGGTTCACAGCAATTTGAGCTGAAGCTGAGTTTCGCCTCTGCATTCTGTTGACAGCACAGGTGTACTGGTCGAAAACGGGTCAAATGGTGTACCCTCAAAAGGCCTCTCAGCACCGAGATCAGCTCCTCGGGAACAGTGAAGGGAAAGAACCGTCACAAAATTTGCCTTTGGAAAGCCGTTCACAGACTACTAGTATCCAGTGGAATCAAGCTCTGGGTCCATCATTATCATATACTGCTCATCATTCCGTGTCACCGTTGTTGGATTGCCTCAGATTTGAGAGCCGTTCCCCGCCCCTGAACATGTCAACATCAAGGACACGAAAAATTATCTCGAAGAACTTACAATCAAATGTCAATCGTTGCGGATTTCGATTTCCAAGCAGCTCATTGAGACAAGACTGAGATTCAAGCTAATCCCCTGTTTGCATCTAGTGATGGGATTTGAAAGGGACTTCTGGAGGCTCGACATTGATAAGGTGAGATTGAAAGCTGACTAAGCCACCTTTCCTCAGCAGCCCACCCCTGTGCATCTCTGGGTACGTGGAGCCGTATCGGCGAATTATATACCTATACTCGTAAGAAACCTATTGTTAGTGTACAGTGTGATTTAGGGATTTAGGGTATGGGGTAAGCTAGACTTGCAGTCAAAGCCAAAATGAGGGTGTGCAGCCCCCACCCAGCTCGCCTGGCAGCAACTAAGCAGCGCAGCAAGACCCTCCAACATAAGCTGCAACTGCTACGAGTTTACCACGACGATAGTCGTCAAAGATAAAGAGCGTTGATAGACGGTTCTGATGCATATATCATTACTATAGTACCATAAAGCGAAAATCGCTCATTCAATCAATCAATCACGACCGAAGTCTTCCGCATCCTATGCCGCGACACGCCTGAGTCGCTATCCCAAAAGAGCCAAGTCATAACCCATAACCATACATCGTATTCTCGTAACATCATGTGCACATGTCTGACTGCTCAAAACCCCAAAATCGGTACCCCGAGAAGAAGAGAAAATATAATAGAAATACAAGACTTGGTCACAAAACCCAAAACGCCTCAATTCATCGACCTTCCTCGATGAATTGTGAATGCAAGCCCAGGTATGTACTTAAAACAGGTCAATAAAGTATGGACAAGAGAAGAAATGAAGAGATCAGACACCTTACTACTCTACCATATGCAAAGAGTACAAAAGAGAAGGGGAGAAAGGAGATTGGTACATGAAGATATGAGTGAATGATCAGCAATGCGATTGCATGCTCCAATCCAAGTCCTCAAAGCCTTGGGATGGAACTGCATTCGCAAATGCCATAGGGTCATTCGGGTACAGGTCTGTAGAGAGATAGGAAATATTCTGATTGTACATGGGTTGAGACATGTACTGCTTTGAATCAGAGTAATCGATTGACATGCTTGGCATGTCGTAGAGCTCATTGTTGTTGATGAGGATGTTAGGTGAGTAGTCGACGAGGGCTGAGCTGTCGTCGGCAATGTAAGGAGTGTTGAAAGTCGCCATGTTTGACATGTCATGCCGAGGGTAGAGTGGATCGTCGAAGGAGTTGTCGAGCCCTTCTTCTTCAGACTCGTCGGCTGCTTCTTGCTGGGCATCGGTGGTGAAGTCAGCTCGTACCTCCACTTCCTTCATCCAATACTTCTTCAACTCGGTCATAGGTGGCTCATCACCACCTCCCTTGCCACCACGCTTATCAGCGTCGTCGACCTTTTGTTGACTCTTGCTTCGCCCCTTTGTCTTGGGGTTGAAGTGTGCTCGTCGAAGATGTGCAGCCGCATTGTAATATGCTCCATACTTTTTCTTCTGTTGACAGCATGCCTTGCATCTCGAGAGTGGCACGATAGGCTTCGGGTGATTACCACCATCAGTTGGCTCAACGCAGACCCACTTCTTAACCATCTCTTTATGCTCTCGATCGTCATGTCGACGAAGCTCGTGCTCGCCGCGAAAGCCCTCGGCGTGATTATCGCATTTTTTGCACCATACCCGATCATGTTTCGGTCGTTGGTAACTTGGTTTCGAGATAGCAACTTTATCTTGTGAACCGTCTTTCGACTCGATTCGGGTCATCGCTTGAGATGAATTATCTCGAGACATCAAAATGCCTTTGCTTCCGCCTTTAGGCATGAGCGTTCGAGCTTGACCCGCAGCAATCTGATCTTGCAAACGCTTGACGTTTCGAGACGATGCTGAAGAGGTAGATGAAGTACTTTCAACTGATTGAGACTTTTCCATCTTCTCACCAAATGAGTTTGAAGATGGAAATGGAGGAGAATATGAAAACTGAGACTCGTGACTTGCACCAGCACCAGTGAGGAGTAGAGACTGCTCCTCATCTGAGGAACGACGACTATGACGAGAAAAAGGAAATGGAGCAACATGATCATGCATAATTTGATCGTTGTTTGAATCAGCAGAGAAGGAGTTGTTCGAATTGAACATCATACTTTCGAGACCATTGCAAAGACTATTTTGCCGACTCATGTCGCTTGTAAGTGTCGTCGCAGTCGTGAGTGAGTCGGATGTTGGCGTCGAAGGTAGGTTGTAGGAGCTGGTCGACAGTCGATGATTGTTGATAGTTGCTGAGGATGGTATCGATATCGTGGGTGAGAGGCCGTTGCCCATTGTTCTCAGGATGAAGTCGCCTGGGTTTTCGCCAACGGATTGGAGTTCTGGAACTTGTTCGAGACCGCTGCGTTGGGACATCGTCTGCTGAAATTGAGGGGTCTGGTGAGAGAACGTGTAGGCTGTCAATGGCTCTTCATGGGAAGCCCATTCTATGATGGCGTGGTTCTGGGGATGCGGCTCAGAGCTGAGGGGAGGTGGGATAGCTCCATTCTGGGTGAACGGTACGTTGGCTCGTGGCGGTGGGTTGCCTCTCGAATTCGAACGTCCCATCGATGTTGCCGACCGTTGGGAGAGGGCTCTAGGTCGCTGCGACATGTCGTTCCGGTCCTATTTGATATTAGAGCTAGGTAGATATAGCTGGCTGGAATGTCCTACAGAGGAGAGGTGTCTGGACATGGCAGGGACTCCATTGCTGGACATGCTTCGGGGTACATTGCTGCTTCGTCGCTGTTGGCTTTGCTTGAATATGGGAGACCGGTGGTGTTGGAAGGAGGATTGCGAGGAAGATGGTTGGAGTAAAGCAAGCTCAGCATCGAGCTGTGCTCTTTGCGCGTCCATCTCGGCCCGTTTGGCCAGAAGTCGTTGTCTTCGCTGCTCATGTTCGAAGTCATCTTGCTCATAGTCCATGGAGGTCTCGACTCTTGATTTCGAAGACATTTCGAGGGACTGTTGTGCTTTGGTTAGATGTCGTGATGGTTTCGAGGCGGTGATGTCTGCAGCCTCACTGTCAGTAAACAGTCCACCCCATGCGAGACAGTAGCAGATTGATGATCGATTGGGATCTGCAAACTTACAGATGAACGGCGTTCTTGCGTAAACAAAGAGAGTGGAGATGGTATCGTTCGTACTGGTGTTTTGGAGGTAGTAATGATGAGCGCTGGCAGATGCTGGCGGTTCGTGAAAGTAAGGCGAAAGGAAGGATGGTCAGGGAGGAACGACAAACTATGTATTCTCAAGGCGCGGGATGCATAGCATGGGGCTCTGCCAGCTTTCGGATCCAATCTGGGATGATGAGGATGTTGGGCTGGCAGGGTGGGTGAGATGGATGAATGACGGAGTGGAAGCTACAGTGTTTCTGGACGACGATTGAAGCTTGGCCTGGCCCGCTGCAGTGCTTTTTCGGCGGGACGGACAAATCAGAGCCCTGTGGTAGTGGATGCCGTGGGGTGCTAATGGTGATATTAGTGGTCGGGATCCAAGTGACAGTGGTCTTTCGGGGAATATTAGTGGCTCGATGTACAGCGCGTCAAGCCTGAATGCCCTCTAATAGGCCAGTGCCAGCACGATGCACAACCACTAGGGCCTATCACAGCTGCAGCTCCCAGGCAGCCACCCAGCGATTATTTCCTAACTGGACACACCCCATCGGGCGAAATGTGCATGCGTGATGCTGGCAGGACGAGACTTTGATGCACCAGCAACAGCGCAACAGAAGTGCCCTGGTCCATGGGTTCCATGCATCGAAAGCCAAAACATCGTGTTTCCCACCACGAAGCGACGAATCAACATCCCTACTCGAGCTTGGTCTCTCCTTGCGGGTCGCTCCGGATGCACGGCTAAGGAAGTGAGGCAAACCGCTTGTCCGCCTCACTTTTCTGAATGGCTGTTATTCGACAAAATGAAGGATTCGGACTCGTAAGAGTCGTAACCTACGTTCCACCGAGACGACCACGTTGGCAAGCGTGGTTCGCATTCTCTCGCCCTGGTCGTGAGCCTCCCATACCATATTGTGCCGAAGGAACCAGGCTCTCGCCCTTCAACGGTTTTGCGGTGTGACCAGTCACCGCTTGAAGTCCTACACCGACCGAGTTGACATCTCGATTTGTTTCTCGGCAGGAGGTTCCTATGGATGGGACAGTCACTGCACTACATGGGGATATTGAGGCATTTTGCAAGGCAGTCAGACGGCACCAAAGTCGTACCTTTTTGCAAGAGGGTGTCACCAGGTTCATAATCCATCTTGGCTCAATGCCGTGATGCCCAATGTTCTTTGCTGGCATTTCATAGCCTGATCAAGGTTCTTGCCAGCACCCGGTTGAGATCTAGACAATGGTCCGCAGGAAAGATGACTGATGTTTGGTTTCACTATGCATTCGGGCCTGAAATCTGATATCGCGTACGAAACTGTAAAATCGTGATCGGACTTTCTGAGGCAGTATCTGGGACGAACCTTTCCATGAGCGGCCACCAAAAATGAGCTCTCAGCTTGCACATCAAAGGGAAAGAACATCTACCTTGTACACCGCTCATGAATGAGAAGTCCAGGAAGTTCTCCGAGAGGACAGCCTCGGGCGCTGAATGTGTCCTGAGCGCCCGGCTCTGTAGAGATGAATAGGAATGGACGACGCCCACCTGCGCCAGGCTGAGTAGAGACGAGAGCTTGCTCGGGTTTGAAAATCAGAATCAAGAACATGTGTGACCAGCCGAATTATAGCTATCCTATCGGAACTGCAGCATCTCGACCCGTCGAGCGAAAGAGTAGAAGGATAATCATGAGCTTTGAAACAACTCGGAGACAACTTGGTTCAAGCTGGGCGTCGACCAGAAAGGAATATAATAGCTTTGGCGGCATAGCCTCGGACTAGTAGAAATGTAAGCCCGAACGTCCACAGATTAGCTCAAAATGATAGAAGGCATGTGTAATATCATTTCATTCGACTTCATTGAGGTGAAGCGGTCAGGTTGACAGAGCAGTTGTTTTCGGACGGAGTCTGATGGGAAGAGGATTTAGCCCCCACATTTCCCTGGCGGCTTTCTAACTACAAGTCACCTGACTGTAAGCTCTACCATCGCTGATTGGACAGATTTTGGTTTTCTTCCTCCATGTGATTGAATTGTCTGCCATCTCATTTCATCCAATTGAGATTTGCTGAAGTGAAATCACCCCAGGCTTACTTTGTCGCCGAGCTCAAGATCATCGTCGAAGGCGAAGCGAATATTTCTCGGAACATTGTCATCGACTCCCTCCAGTTTTCTCCCTCAGCCTACTCCATGCTTCTTCAATAGCAGCAGGAACATCTACATGTACGATGAAGCCCCTCCCTTTCGGCCCATAACCATTTATATCATCTCTAAGTCGTGGTATCTCACCTACAATGAGATCATAAAATCGACCGACATCCCAAAGCTCATTCGCTTCAATATCGTCAACATCCCATGCTGCCTTGCCTCCATTCCCGTCTTTCATACTTGGAACAAAGATCGGTGCACTCTTCACCACCAATCGTCCTACAGAGACTTCATTCTCATATACTTTCTCGAATGCCGCCACGGTCCTAAGCGCCATCGTCGGATCTTGCACCACCACCATGGTCTTCGGCACCATCAACCCCTCCTTAACGAGCAGCTCCTTTGTTCTGGATGCATTTGCACCACAATTCGTACTCTGATCCTCAACAAGAATCTGACAGCCTTGACTCGTGATCTTGTTTACATCGAAATGCCTTTTGAGTATGGCTTCCAGAACTCGAGCTTCTGGCTTTCCCTCGATATCTGAAGCGAGTTCATGGTAGACTGGGTGTTTCGAAACAGCATCATAGATGAGAGAAGTGGAATGTCCGATGCCTCCGCAGAGGACCAAAGTTCTGGTCAAGTCAGGTCGGGACTCTAAAGCGCGGAAGAGAACTGTGGCTTGGTGAAGTACTGCCGAAGCACAAATGACGATGCAATCCACTGGCTCGGCGGCTGAGATGGAAGAGACTTGTGGATGAGCCAAGAATGTGGCTAACAAGTTGACGTCGGAAGTCTCTGAAGACATTGATGTTGCCTGGACATGAATAGTTTCTTCTCGTCAGTGTACGAAAGAGCTGATGATAATGAGGTGTGATTCCCGAAAGAGTACAGGTGCGGCCGCTTCAGCCTTCCGCGATCGCATCTAGTTCGCTAGCTCCCCACCTTCGCCTCAACAACAGCACGAGGGGTTTGAAGCAAGATTCGAATTTGGAGTCAAACATTTGTTTTGTGATTCTCGTCTGATAGAAGCTACCAAAGTGTCGATTGATGTCAAGCTAGGACAGTCCGTTGCCCTGACCAGGCACCACAGCTCTCACTTATGATCGCTGTCAAGCTGAGTGGCTGCGAGGAGGGTCAAAACCAGCAATCTTATTTGTTGCATGTTGCGATATCTGCAGGACTTTTCCAGTCTCCAATCTCTCAACCAAGAAGCCCTTCAAGCTAAATTTATCTCCCTTCAAGCCTGTTGCACATCGCTGTTGCCGTCCATATATCCGACTTAAGGCATCTTTCCAGATACCATTCACGTCCCTCTGTCCTTCATCTCATGATTTCGCGTTCCTGTTCAGGTAATTCTCAAATGTAGCACAACGTTCTCTTTCCTTGCAACTATCGACCACCACGACGTAAAAGCATGTAGCCACGTTCTTATGCCGTCACATGATACGAATGAGCATTGGTTCCGAGCATCTGCTTCAGATCAATAATCAAGTCCACGTTCGGTACGATACGAGAAAACAAAGTTTGTCGACGAACTGTCTTCTGCTGGGTACTTTCATTTTACGTAAATGCTGTCCACTTTAGCAATTGGTTCGTCGGTACATGCAGAGTCGTGAGGTAGCTGTACAACTGCCGAAACTATCGCCCTCTTAAACTTCTCGTCAGGCGAAATAGCTTGAAGTATATTCCGATGAAACCTGAATATCATGTTGACCTTCTTCACAATACCAATCTGTTTGAATCACTGGATTCTGGACCACTTTATCCTCGAGGAATGGCAAATTCAGAGCCCAAGAAAATTATCATCGTAGGCGGTTCACTTGGAGGGCTCTTCGCCGGCATTGTTCTCTTTCGTCTCGGTCACGATGTTACGATTCTCGAACGTACTCCATCCGGCACCCTCATCGATCAAGGCGCCGGGATTTCCATCTCGACCGTAGTCCCTTCCATATACGAATCATTCAAGAGCCTCACATCGTCAGGCTCACCTATCTTAGAGTTTTTCAACGAATATGATAGAACAGGAACTCAGTATTATGTCAATCTGCCAGATGCCATGCAGTTTCTGAAACGGGATGGTAGCGTCAAAGCAACGATAACTGGAAAAGTCCCGAATGCTAGTACGAGCTGGGGTTTACTTTATTCGCTTTTGAGGGCCAACTTTGATGGTCGTTATGAGGAAGGGTTTATTGCAGGTGCGGAAGGGAGCGAAGGCGATGGCAAAGCAGAGTATCGGACAGGACTGCGTGTCTGTGAGATCGAGGCCGCCGGGTCTGATCAAGTCAATGTCCACTACGAGGACAATTCAGGCAAGAAATCGTTCACGGAAGCGAATCTCGTCATTGGTGCCGATGGTCCAAGTTCATCTGTCAAGAAGCTTATGCAGCCGGAAGCCGAGAGAACATACTCCGGCTACGTTGCATGGCGAGGGATGGTTAGGGAAGATCTTCTTTCAAAAGAAACAGAAAACATTCTTAAAGACAATCTTACTTTCTTCTACTACAAAGGAGGCCATGTCGTGATGTCAGAATTTCCATTTAGTACCTTGAATTGTGACTGACGTCAAGCAGATACAAGATCCCCGGTCTCAATGGATCCACAAGCAAAGGTGAGCGTTATGCCAATATCGTCTGGTATACCAACCACACACCCTCCGAACTCCAAGATATTCTCACATCCACCAGTGGCAAAATCCACACTTTCTCTCTGGGCATAGGCAAAATCCGGCCTGAGATCCGTGACCGACAACGCCTCATCGCATCCTCAATCTTACCAGCACCAGCAGCCGAGATCTTCCAGAAAGTCGAACAGCCTTTCATCCAAGCCATCACTGATACTATTGCCTCCAAAGCTGTGTTTATGAATGGCAAAGTTTTGCTGATGGGTGACGCTCTGGCGGGGTTGAGAACGCATACCGCGTCAGGGACTTCACAGGCTGCGATGCATGCGTTAATGTTGGAGAAGGTGTTTGAGAGTGGGGAGATAGAGCTTGGGGAGTGGGATGAGAAGGTCTTGGAGTGGGCTGCTTGGGTGCAGAAGATGGGAGTGCAGATGGGGAATTTGGCTCAGTTTGGCGAACATCCTCAAGCAGATCTTACTTCACCTTCGAATCTGTAAATCCTCGGTCTACAGACTTGACTCGTTAGTCCACTACAGTTTGATTTCAGTCGTTTCTCACTGTTTTGAGTCATGCAGTCCAGCTTTCAAAGAAAACATTGGAAGTGTTGTGAGAAGACTGATCACTAACGAGCAAACGTGGTCTTCGAAGAACTCAAGAATTATAATTGACATTAAACTTCACAAAAGTCTCAATAAGCCATAGCGCCAGCCAGCTTCAGCAACGCAGGCGTCATTTCAGGTAGCTCGGCCGGCTCCTCTCTATCCTTCGGGTCTCTCGTCCCATCCTCCAAAATACTGCCGGCGTTTCTCCACACAAAATTCTCATGTGGCCAATGCGTGGTTCCAAGATAGCTTTTGAAGATACTTGACTTGACTTCCAAATCTTCTTTCGTAGCCCACTTGGCGGGGGTATAGGCGGCATAAATGACCGTCCGAATCGTGTTGCTCTTCTCCGTCGGCTCAGCACCATAATGAATGGTCCTGCTATCCCAAAGGATCAGATCTCCAGGCTCGGCGCAGACCTTCAAAGGCTTGAGGCCCTTAGCATGGAACCACTCCAATTGGTCCTTGCTAAAACCATAATAATCCTTCTTCTCCCAAGTATTCTTATCTGTCTGTGTATCAAAGAACTCATCACTCAGCAAGTGCGAACCTGGATAGCACATCAAACCACCATCCTCAGGCCCAGCATTCGATAAATTGATGATACCCTGCACACATTGCAGACCCCTTCTCAGCGGCGTCTGATCAACGTGTTCCCAAGTCGGCTTCCTTGGCACATCTTTGCGATTCGGGAATGTGACGTTCAAGCTATCGAAGCTAACGAGTAGCTCATCCGTTCCCCACAACTCCTCGAAAACTTTCAGAACGCCGGGCTCCATGCGAGCGTCCCACATGAATTTCTCGTGTGTTACTCCATAGGTGGAGAAGGTGTTGATTTTGCTCATAACAGGGAGGTGCTCTTTCACAAATGTGTCGGGGTTGTTGACATCGAATCCGGGACGGAGTTCGCTGATCCAGTCGAATGCTTTTTGTTGGTATGCGATTGCTCGCTCGCGAGGGATGGCATTTCTGACGACTACGTAGCCATCTCTTTGCAAATCGGAAAGCCAGGTGTTGTTCTGGGCTTTGAAACTAATATAGACAGTCAGATTGTAGCACAGTTACTTGGCTGGATCTGACTTACGACTTCTCCAACATGGGAGTGACGTCTGGGGTGGAGGAAGAAAGACTGGAAGTAGCAATGGGAGCCATTATGAAGGTGTAGGTCAAGAATTAAATTTGTTTGATAATGTACAGACTGTTGTAATTGATTCTTGGCACTTTCTTGAATATTATCAGCTTTCTCGTCTGGCGGCACTCAAGTCACAGTATGTATCCAGAACTTCGTTTTCAGATAAGAGCAGCGTATCTTTATAAACTTCGAGGTGGCGTGCAACCAAGAAAGAGTGGGATGCCGGCCGTGTTGTGGATCTGTGATACCCGCATTTATTCCGGACTCGCGCGAGAACTAGTTGTGGGTCCGGTCCAACCCCGCTTCCAATCGTCAAGTCGAGGAAACTCTGACCAGAGATAGCTTCAAAGTGATTGATGGTTGATTGTAAGAAGGAAGAACTCATCCAGACCGCTAGATGGGTTGTAAGTTGTAAACCAAACAATCTCTCAAGCTTCAAGGTACAAGCACATTAACAATGCCAACTTACCCTGAAATTTAATATGCATTTACCACGCGCCGTCAAAACGACATAACTGCTCATGTAAACATGGAGATCACATGCCAACAGCGGAGTCTCACAAGTGAGAACTTCAGACAAATCAGTGAAGTGAGTTGGCCCCCTTTTCAGAAGCGAGAACTTCCTCGCTTACCGAAAACAATAACAAAACCAACAATGCCCATATGATCCTGCTCTGACGCTCAAATTATAATCACACATCCTTGTTCAAGATTTAAAGCGCTGTCTGAAAACGCAACTTCCGAAGGCTCACGTTTCTTCTCATTGTGTTTCCTTTAAAAGTTGTAGCGAGTGTTGTTCCGGTCCCCCGATGATTAACCGTAAGAAGTGGTGTGTCTCCAAATGATCGATCGATACGCGGGCCGCTGTCCCGGTGCGTCTTGAATCTTAAGTAATCAGGACTAATTGGCCAGTAGCGTCTAAGCAATGGACTTGTTTCATCTCTATTACACTGCCTGGATGTATCGAAAACCCTTCGAACTACTTTTGGTCTTGCCCCCAGATTTTCCAAAGAAAACTATGTGGGTTCAATATAATTTGTCGCACTAGCCTGGGAATCGCGAGGTTTCGTGGCAAGCTTACGGGCAATACCAACATGTGGTAGGAGCTAAATGATGGCTACCGAGCTCTATGAGACCTCAGCAATTCACGATATCCATTGTCACCATTTTCGCATAAAACTATCAAGATTACCCTGCTTATCCGCCAATAGACCAATGGGTCTGAATAAACAGAAATTAATATGAAACACCCGACGACACAGTCACCTCCTCATGACCGTGCCTGGCTGAAGGCCATCATCGCTGAAAAGAAATGGATACGCTTCGACCTCGACGACACCCTTCACAACTATCGCCATACAACTGGCATCGCCACAAATGAGATGCTAGAGACTATCCATCTGAGACATGAAGTCTCCATATCAACACTCAAAGGCACATACTCTCGCATCCTCGGGGAACAATCAAAAATTGCTTTCACTGACGGCAAGACGTCACACGATTATCGACTAGAAAGAATCATCACACTTCTTGGAAATCATGACCTCCCACACGACAAGGATTTCGTGAGCGAGCTTTTGGAGTCGTATGAAGCCACTTTGATGGAATCTTTGAACTTGAAGGAAGGTGCTATGGAATTGTTATCAACTCTCAAGGATACGGGCAAGAAAATCGTGATCACAGAAGGACCAGTAGATGCACAGAAGCGAACAATCGAACGGCTGGGGATCGAAGGTTGTATTGACTTCCTCTTCACAACCAATCAATTCGGTGTTTCGAAGGCCGATGGACTCTTTCCTAAAGTGCTGAAATGTTTGGATATTTCGCCAAGTGAGACGGTGTATATCGGCGACAGCGAGGAGCGAGATAAGATGCCTGCGATGAAAGAGGGATAGTTTCGATCCATCTTGATCATACGAAGATAACCTCTTGGGATTCGAGTCCGCCGTAGATCAATTCTCTGAAGGATTTACAAATTCTTCTCTCGGAGTCTGCACCACCAGAGGCAGGAAATGGTGACTAGGAACAGTTCGATGGCTTGAAATCAAGCTGAATTCAAAGCGCCCTGACTGGTTGGTCAAGCGAACGGATTGCGTTGTTACAAGGCAAGGCAGACTGGCTGAAAGATTGGTGGTGGCTGAGACAAGACACCGCATATGCAGGCAGACTGTCGCCAGCCTTGTTCAACATCTGCTCCCTTCCTCTTCGAAGTTCGACCCTACTGAATCTTGTTCCAGCTCGACGCAATGGCCCTCCCAATACCGTTTGGTTTCTCCGCCGGAGATGTGATTGCCGTTTGTATCCATGTCAAAGATGTAATCAAAGCTCTTGACGACGTTCAGGGAGCATCGGCCGAGTACCAACAGCTGTGCCGAGAGTTGTGGTCCCTGGATCGGGCGCTCCTGGAGGTTGAGTTGCTATCGCGAACTTGTGACACGTCGATTGAGCTGAATGCTTTAAGCTGTACCACGAGGAGGGTGGTAGAACAGTGTAAAGAATGCATGGTATCGTTCTTACGAAAATTGAAATCGTACAATCGTAGCTTGAGGGAAGGCGGATCGGGTGATAGAATTCGCGATACAGGGAAGAAAATCAAATGGGCTTTGACACAGAAGGAGGAGATCGCCAGGTTTCGGACTGAGATCAATGGGCACAGCTCTACGATAAATATGCTTTTGATCACGGCAAGCATGTAGGCGGGTTCTGTTCATGTCTGATTATGGGGCTGACTAGGGACGGTAGCAACCTCACGAAGCTCACCGATCAAAATATCAATGCGAAACTTCTCATTGCTCAAGAGCAGCGTGATAATATCCAGCAACAACAAAGCGCGGCACTATCTGTCATACAAGGAAAGTTAGCCGAAAGTGAGATAAACCTAAAGGAGCAAGGAACAAACACCTCCAGGCTCGTAGAGCGAATGTGAGAATCTCCGTCTTGCCGCACGGACCGAGCAATGACTTACACAATCAAACTAGGAACTACTTCTTCAAACTCGGGGCTGAACTCAAGGCCTTCATGTTCAACATCTGGACTGTCAACCTCAAAACTTACAATGCTGTGACGAATCTCCAGACGTGCATCCCACGAGAGTTCAAACCATGCTGGATCTAGGAACCGCTAATCCTGACTGACGCTCTTGGGCGAGTTGCGCCGATTCACCTCGAGCTGATCAATTCCTGGGACGTGTTCGAAAGTGTCCTGATAGCACGTTTCGACCGACTTCCTGGTCACGGAAAGATAGTGCGAAGAGAATACGCCATCCAAGAAACACACCTTAAGCTTGAGATTGATCGATCTCTGTCTTTTGAGTCTAGCTTTCTACCTGGACGTCAATTAGATATGAGCATGATTTTCAAGGCTTCTGGAGACTGGAGCAAAAATACATGCCCAGGCTGTCACACGGCGTCTTATGTGACCTCCGACTCTGGAATTAAATGGTATTCATATTTTTCTCCAGCAATTGTTGAACTTCGCGTGCTGACAATTCACAGTCATAAATGTGGAACCTGGTACCAGCGCATGACAGAACTGGAGTCTCCTTTGTCTTGTGACGATGGCCTGGAAAGCATTGAAGATGTCCCCGACCGAAGGGAAGGCGCCAGTGAAGACCAGCAGAGCCAAGAGCATACTGCATCCGCACACCGCACACAAAAGAGGAAGGTCGGAGAGGCAGCTTTTAGCGATGACGATGTAAGAGCATTCCGAAGAGTGAGGCTGCTCTGTCCCAGCCAGCCAAGCAGCGAATCTCCATCTCATTGGCGAGCTCCATTCATAAGCGAGGAGATGACACCTGACGAAGACGAAACCGGTGATAATGAAATCGACCACGACATTCACTATGACAACCGCCATGAAGACGACGACGATGACATCTCCTTCATCTCTACTGACTCCGAGGATTAAAGCTCGAGTGTGGAATTCGAGGTAGACCGGATTTTAGCAGAGAAAGGAACGGCGAAGAACAAGTATTATCTCATATCTTGGATGAACTATTCAGTAAATCGCAGTTCTTGGGAGCCCCACGAAAACGTTTCGTCTGAACTATTGGAGGACTGGCTTGAGAGACTCCAGCGACAGACACAGGGCCTTGAAAAACCCTTTGATATCGCCAGTTTTGAAGTCGCGGCCAGACGACGTAAGGACAGCTGGGAAAGGAGGCAACATAGCCGCAAGCAACGAGAGATGCAAAGGCCCATAATAAGGCCGAGAATTTAGCCTTATCTAGTAGAAGATTGCTTCATGGTATCATGGACTAGATCTTCATACTCGATAATAGAGACGGTTCCACATCGTGAAAGTAATTTAATGCCGTCGCTGACTTCTGAAGTCTGTCATTATCTTGCTCTCCAAACAAATTTTCCACGAAGGAGATCATTTTTCTAAGAAAGCGCCGGATCTTTGTTATTTGTACAAACTAAGGAAGGGAACTAAGACCTTCATTCTAGGGATTGCCCTGGGCTCAGACTGACAAGCTCATGTTAAATACTTCAGCAGAAATTTGCACAGTTCCATTGCATGAAAGAACACCCAAGGTTCAGAGATAGATCAAACAGCGTATCTTGGATGATGTGTGTGTCATGCGTCCATTATCGTCTGTACAGGAAGGCAATGGACTGCAGACCCAGCCTCGCAAAGTACCAAAAGCTACCTCAATAATTGGAACAAAAAAGCGATACAGCAAGTGGGTACCAATGTTGCTGTGTTCTAATCCATGAATCCATTCGTTAGTATCTTTCCTGAGCTTGCTTACTCTGGTTTCCTTCCATGGACCACGATTCTATTCTGATCAGCACCCGCACACAATCACCATACCAAGAACAGGACTCACCCAGACATATATGCATGCACCTTCCCATCCCTACAGTCTCTCCTCACAGCCTCCACCATCTCATCCGCCTTCTCCTTCTCTATCCCCGCCCCCCTAACTAACAACCTCTCGGCAAGCACGTCCATCAGACTCTCCACATCCTCTTGAAACATCTCCCCCACCTTCTTCATCTTCTCACCCTTCGCCCACTTTCCCAAGGGCCACTGATAATGTACCTTCTTGACATCAACAAATCCAGCTTCCTCAAAGAAGGCTTTATATTTGACCACCTGCGTGACATCTCGTCCGAGACTGGCTGCTGCGGCGATGGTCATTTGATGGAACCTCCAGAGAGTTGTGCCAGAGAGTGTATCATCGAGAGAATGCCAGGGTGCGACGCAGTCCTGGAGTTCGAGGTAGCCGCCTGGTTCGAGAGCTGCGAATGCGGATTTGATGACGGCAAGGGGATAATGAAAGCACGACATGAGGGCACGGCCGTGAATGTAGTCAAACTTTTGGGGGAAGTGCCATTCTGCTTCCGCGTCATGGACTTCGAATTTGCAGTTTAGGGGAATGCTGGATGGGCGTGTTAGTACAATTTCGTGAGAGACTTCGATGACTTACGAAGGCGGCGCACATGGGCTGATGTCAAAGCCTAGAGCCTGGGTGTTTGGATGCTGCTCGGCTGCTATCGCATCAGTCACCTAATCAACAATTCGTCGGAAAGCGAGGACTTACCAAACTCCACCGGCCAGATACCACTTCCTGTTCCGATGTCAAGGACATGCTTGATTTCGTCCTCGGCGATAGGAGCCAGAACAAGCTTATCATTGAACGAAAGTAAGAATATTTGATGTTGGAGATCTGCCAAGGACTTGTCAGCAATTCCGGCTTGAGAAGAGATCAATACAACTCACTGAGTCTATCTTGCTCGCTCTACAGCTAATCAGTAATATAATCTGCGAGTATAAGGTTCATCGTACCTGGTGATTTGGTAGAAAATATGCTTTAGCACGATATTAGCGCGGGCTTCTAGCTTTGGATTTGAATCCACTCACTTCCCTCCGCAGAGCCCTCGACCAGAATACTACTTCACGTCAATAAAATTTCCTTAAATGCACATCGTTCCATCTACCCATTCTTTCCCTTCGAGTCCTGAAGCTCTTCATGATTGTGGGGGTCGTCATCGATCTAGATCATGGCAGCGTGATCAGTTTGTTGTGACAGGTCTCAGTCCGTCGCAACACTTACAGCCAGCGCCTTTCTCGCAGCATCTTGAGAATCCTTTACCGTCTTCGCAACTTTCGCAGCGAACTCTTCTTCGGTGCTAGACAACATTTTGTTTTCTCTTGTTGATATGCTTGACGCAAAGGAAGCAAGAGCTGTAATATCATGAAGGCATGGGAACTACCAAGCTTTTGAGGAGAACAAATAAGCGAGGGACAGGGGTCAACAACGTCGTAAAACAGCCAATCAGTGATTCTAAACCTGCCATCTGCATCCGTGATTAACATGTAATACACTGGAGTAGTTTTCCCCGATTGGTCTGATCTGTCGTATTTCCATACTAAGGCGCACGCTGCGGCAGGCTCGCTGCTCAACAGCCGCACCATCCCACTCACTTGAAAAGGTGGATGGGAAAGGCAAAATCGATAGATAGACTTGCAAAGCTCCTCAACCATGAAAACTTCGATTTACTTAGCTATTTAAAGCTAGTGTCAGCCACACCGACCTCTTTGCTTCGAGTATTGCAAATACCTGCTGGCGGTACGGCGCTGGAAGTCCTTGCCTCTGACGACCATGATGTGGAAGCTCATCGTTGACAAGAAGCATACTGCGGCTAACATGAATGTCACTGCTACACCGCCTGATTCATTAGTCTGAAGCCTAGGCTTGTGGTCAGCAGTGCCTTGGTATTGTTAACGAGAGGGCGTTTACTATATTGCGAAAGTGAATGCGAAACCCATGACATTCCTGGCGAATATTCTTAGAACAATGCTCTCCCCTGCCATATGAAGGCAACAGTCGATGGCTTGGGTCGATAAAATAGGTCCGGCTGATCCAACTCCAAAGCCAATAAGAGGATTTGCAAGTCTACCTGATACGAGCCACTGATGAGCAAGACTGCGAACCCGTACGCCAACAACCCGGTTGTGGTACTGGAAGCGGGAGCAAGTCAAATACAGAGTCGCCGGCCTCGTTCGGACCATTGGTATGCTTGGCTTCATGTAAGATGAACCAGTCACTGAATGGTCTCAGCAAAGTATGCCAACAGTCAATCAATGCATGTTTCAATGGTTGTGCCACCCACTGACAATAATAAGTACATTTCGCAAAAGAAATTACACATCCACAGCGGCAGAAATACCTAAGCTGTAAGGCGGGACGCAGAACGGCTCTGAACGAGTCAGAGACGGAAGTGACAGCCACATGATCAAGTCTCCTTCCATTATTTCAGCCCAGACAATGGCGGAGAAGGTGAAGATGCTGAAGAAAAATGGCGCCAGATATAGCTATGACTCCTTGCTCGCATACCGTGTAAATATGGGTGCCACTCGTTGCCAGTAGGTTCGAAGCTCGGCCGGGGACATTGCGGAAAGATGTTTTTTGATACCTTCCACATCCACGATATCATCTGCACCTTTCTGATGCTTCCGGGATCGTCTTCGAAGCTGGAACTTGTGGTATGGGGAACCCTTTCGGGAGTCAGTAGCGGAAGTATGGATGTGCTCTCGCCCACCGCGAAGAGCTGTGGCACAAAATGTACCTCAAAGAAGAAGGCTCCATGCCAGAAACACAATTTCCAGCACTAAGACTGCGGAATTTGACCTGTGGCGACAAGTCCAAGGTAAAATCCCGTCTCTAATCGAATACAAAAGAATCAATCTTCTCGTCTCGCGCGAAGATACGGTCGGTCATCGACCACTGAATGAGGGAGTCGACAGGGCCTGACCCCAGACCGGTGAGGATATCGACACCATAAAATATTCTGAGATCGTTCGGCAAGCCTTCAAGAACATGACTGACAAGATTCAAAAGTGTCGAAGTGTGTATGTCGGCCGCGGTCGAACCGGGAAGAATATCGTTTGTAGTTGCTGATTGCATGAGAGTACTTCGTGGCGGCTTCGATCAAATGGAGTTGGCCTGTCTGGGTAAGTCAAGACCCCCAAACCTGCGAACCATATCGAGCCTGACCGGGAATTAGGTTCTTCTTCAACACGATTTGAAGACGGCGATAGTGAAATCAACATCAGTGCTGGTCTAGGCAATGCAGCCTTGTCTCCCAAATGTGTTCCACTCCAACCAACTGCCATGAAGCTCGCACTGCGCAGTTGAGACAATCACATGCTTTGATCCAAGGTTGAGAAATGAATACCATATCGGTGATGTACCAGGTTGGAGGTCTAGGGCAGGATTTCCTCGTACTCATGAAAATATCAGCTTATGCCCAGGAATATTACTCCGAAGATGACGAGAAGTCGACCTTCTTGAGCGGAAGTCCGCTGCCACGACACAAACTGAACGGTTCCGGATATCATCTCGACTGTATGACATATTTCGAACTCTGCATGGGTCGTCGGTTTCGCCCGCTTCTTCCATGATATCGTAGCGGTACGGTGATGATACTTTGGCTAGTGTTACTCCAATTAGCTCAAAGAATGTTGAGTATTCGAACGGTATCAGCAGATCCTGCAATCGTTGTGTTGTGTAATCATCAAATGACGAGCTTTTTGGGCACAAACAGAAACAACATGATGTCGAAGAGAAAAAGATCTTCGCCCACGAATAACCTCGAGACACAAGTTGCTATCAGTAATTGTGCCACGCAACCATTATTGCGGGTGCAGATTACAAGTGTCTATTCAGCAGTGGAGATACAATAGACACCATTGCAAGCTGCGCTATTGTCGCTCGATGATTACACTGTCAGAGATGTTTGTGAAGTCCTTGGAAGGTTGTCAACAAGGCAAGTAACTCCAAACCCCTGAAGCGGCCGCTGAGGCCGCCTAGAACACCCGAGATCTGGGGAAGATGCGGGTCTAACACTTTACCTTTTTACGTGCCCAGTCAACTTTTCGCTGCCACTGCCACCTGAAACCACAGTGCCCAGACTTCTGAACCACATTTCTCTCATCATCATCGTCACAATCATAGACACCGATCCAGCTTCTCATCACAGTCAGCAGCGATGATTTAAATTATATATGCTCTTGATACCGAATCGAGCATCGACGACAAGCACATGCTGCACGTTCCGCTGCAATCTCCGGCAGTGTTTCGAGAACAAACACCGAGCAGATTCGGTGATAAGGATTCTGTTCACTCCTGATCACCGATAATATGGATGGGATAACTGAGAAGTGCCTCTGATATTCAGCTGACATGCATGTCGTGCCATTGACTTACAACTCCGCTCATCATCAGCTGGTGCCTCCAAATAATGGTCGAGGGTGTCGAAATCCAGACATTTGGCTGTCATCATATGTTTTTCAGTGGACATCCCCTCCAATGCCACATTCGTTATCAAGCATTCCAGATCTCGATGTCACGAGTCAATGAGGGGCTCGCATATCCCAGGCCAATCTGAGCTACTGTTAATGCACGGATTTTATAGGGCTGAGATGGTGATAGTAGTGTGGTACAGCCAAAAGCGGGGTAGTTACGAGCTGTACGAGCCTACTTGTCAAGGCCGTCTGCTAGTGAGCTGATATCAGAGTCGCTTTTCAATGGCGAATTACAGTCAATCTAAGACCAAGAGTTCAAGGGACGGACCATCATTCCTCTAATCTTCAAGTGTCTCATGGGCAGCTTACGCACATCAGGAAATGAAGCACGAACGGGAACTAAATCCATGTCATCGGACTAATGAGATGCCTTGGCGCGTGTAGAGCGGCCGGTTTTCCCTCTTGCCTTCTAGCATCATGTACGTGAACGAGCCATGTCACGAAGGTAGGGCTGACATGTTGCAGGTCTTTGCCGCTCTTGTTCAAACTTGTATCTTAGCAAGGACAAGCGTCCCGAGAAAAGAGTGTGCCGGTCGCTATCTAAAGCTTGCTACAATTCTATATAAAGGCGACTCCATACTGCTCTTTCACATGCTCCTACTCTGCAACTGCAGTTAGGTTTCTAGCAGTCACTGAAAATGGCCAATTCTGACACTCCTGCTCTTTGTTCCGTCGAGGAATTTCTCAAGCATGACTACGACTTCATTGTGGTCGGTGGTGGAACAGCCGGCCTCACAGTCGCTGCAAGGTTGACAGAAAATGCCGACATCAAAGTTGGCGTCCTGGAAGCAGGGACAGCAAGTATTGGTGACCCAATGATTATGACACCAGCTCTCTATCCCAAGATTATTGGAGATCCAAAGTACGATTGGATTCATCGTAGTGTTCCACAAGTACGTTAAATCATAACTGCATAAACCGTAATTGAAAACCGTTGCTGACTTTGGGAATAGAAACATTTGACAGAAAAGACACCATTCCAGCAACCCCGCGGTAAAGTTCTGGGAGGCTCATCTGCGATCAACTACCAGATGTACGTTCGTGGCCATGCCTCAGACTACGACGATGTAAGCTCCAATTCCCCGATTCTCTCTGCAACTCCTGTCGACTTACTTTCGTCAGTGGGCAAATCTCGGCAACAAAGGATGGTCATTCAAAGATCTCCTCCCGTACTTCAGAAAGCACGAACACTTCGATGACCCAGCCACATACAAGAACAAATCCAATATCCCACTCGAAACCAAGTACGATGCCGACTTCCACGGTCGTGATGGACCAATTCACACCAGTTTCTCGACCTGGCGTCTTCCGCAAGAACGTGAATGGATCGCTGCTGCTTCTACACTAAGTGAGAAGATGGGAAGTCCTATGAATGCGTGGAGTGGTGATCACTTGGGAATGTATCACTCGCTTAGCACAATCGATCGCAGTGGTGGAGAGGCAGACGGAACTAGAAGTTATGCGGTTACAGGCTACTTGCTTCCAAATGCACAGCGTCCGAATTTGAGAGTGTTGACAGAGGCGCTGGTGGAGAGGCTTGTGGTTAGTCTGGACGGGACTGTCTCTGGGCTTGAGTTTGGCCATGGTGGAAAATCTTATAAGGTGAATGTGAAGAAAGAAGTTGTACTCAGTGCTGGAGTGGTAAGCTTCCGTTTCTCTCACTCGTCGTAGCGCGTCTCGTTCCATGGTCCCAGTGACATATTCATGCTCACTACCCCTTTCTCCCATTAACAAACCACTAACACAACAACCACAGTTCAAAACACCTCAAATCCTCGAACTCTCAGGAATCGGCAACCCCTCAATCCTCACCGCAGCCGGCATCAAGCCTATCGTCAACAACCCCCGCATAGGAGAGAACTTCCACGATCACCCCGCCACAGGCTTCGGCTACGAGCTCGCAGACGGCGAACAGTCCCTCGACTCGATGCAAGACCCGTCATACGTCGAAACTGTCATGGAAGAATACGCCTCTACCCGCAGCGGTCCTCTCTCAACCGGCGGTGCAGCCATGGGCTTCGTCTCCTACGCCGACCTCGCCACACCAGCCGAAGTCTCCGCCTTGCAAGACCTCATGCTCTCCTCCACCTACGGCGGACACACCGCCGAAGCCAAACAACTCCTCGCCAAAGGCATCGCATCGAAAGACGAAGCTAGTATCCAGATCGTGTTGCTCCCTGCGAGCTTGAATGTCAAGCATGCATACGATCAGACGAAGTTCTTTGAGCAACCGCCAGAGATGGCTGGGAAGCATGGGTTCTTGCTGGGTGCGTGTATTGCGCGTCCGTTGTCGGTTGGGACTGTGCATATTGCTTCTTCGGATCCGAAAGTCGATCCGGTGATTGATCCGGCGTATCTTTCGCATCCGGCTGATGTTGAGATCTTCTCGAAGGGGTTGGCGATTGTGGAGAAGATGGTCAATACGAGTCCGTTTAAGGAGAAGGTGAAGAGGAGGTACTATCCTGATGGGCCACTTGATCTGAGTGATAAGAAGGCGGTTGAGACGTACGTGAGGGGGAATGTTGCGACGGAGTATCATCCTCTGGGATCGTGTGCGATGGGTAAGGAGGGTGTGGGCGCTGTGGATGATAGGTTGAAGGTTCATGGGTGTAAGGGAGTGAGGGTTATTGATGCGAGTGTGATTCCGCTTCATGTGAGCGGGAATATTGTGGCTACTGTTTATGCTGTTGCTGAGAAGGGGGCGGATTTGATCAAGGAGGATTGGAAGCTATAATGGGTGGGAAAACCTCTCGAGTTGGGCGGATTGCTTTGGAGTCTGCTTACGTTTGATTGGACAAATTTTCCAGTAGCAAACGTTTGGAAAAGGATCAATAGTCCTTCATGCTTTGCAACTTCAGGTCATGAATAGCAGAGTCTTTCTTACTCCCAAATTTTGTGTGACATGAGAGAATTTAATCTGCGAAAGGTATGGAACAGTGAATACGTAACTGGATGGATTGCCACAACATAATCTTGTCTGTTTCAGCTTAATAAACTCAATACAAATTTCCCAACTCCCAACACCGAACTCCACTTTACAGCCAAACATTCCACGCAATCTCTATCACATACATGTACAGTGTATCGATTCAACGCCCAAAAAGATATCCCCAAAGGGAGACTGAAGCCTTCACCTCCTCGACCCACCATGCTCAAAATCCCATTCAAAACTGGCCTGCGAACCCTTCTCCAAATCCTGATTCCTCCCCAACATCAACGGCCTTGGAATATGTACCCTCGTCTCGCCCGCTCTCGCACCCCCACCGGCATGCACATTCTCCTCCGTAACAGAGATCTGCACCGTAGTCGTCATATGTATGCCACCCCCACCAGCCTCTTTCAACTGCGCATCTCTCTCCCACGCCTCCTCACCTCCTCTCGTCGTAGGTCTCATCTCCCACTCCTCATGGCCATGCCCATGCCCATTTGCATCTCTATGCACAATTCCCATCTCAGTGTCCTCGCTCCCAATACTCAGTTCCTCCGTACTCTCCCCTTTCGCGCGTATAGTCGTAATGATTCCATTATCACTCAACCTCTTCCCGCCAAACCCACCGCTGAGATGTCGTCCCGCAATATTCGTCGTGCGCGGTCTACCGCCTCCAATGCCAGGCCCGTAAAGATTTTTCGATGACGATTTCTGCCCTGGTGTTAGGGTTCGTAATGCAGGGAACCATTCTCTTAGGAGCGGCCAGATCATAGGGAGGTTAGAGACGTATATAGCAACGGATGCTTCGCGCGTATACCACAGCATATACGACGGATCCCACACATCCGACAGATTAAACACCTTCGTCAAGACAGCAGCCAGGATGACAAACAAGCCCATAGAGAAGATAACCAGCAGCACGGATTTCTGCTTCAGCGGCATATTGAGCTTTGTGATGAGCGGGAGGGGTATAAACAGCATGAGTGTATCGGAGGAGATGTTGAAGCAGGCTTGGATGATGGCGTAGTGTTCGAGGGTTGTGCATTGTGGGTTTGGGGGTGGCATGGCCCAGTACCCGGAGAAGGGAGTGCAGGCTGTGAAGAAGGCGATTTCCGTGGCGAGCCAGCCGAGCGCGACGTAGATGGATAGGTATAATACCATGCGTTGGACTTGGAGGCCGAGGGTGAGGCGGGTGTACATTATTAGCATGCAGGCTTTGATTATGTAGATTACGTTGAGCATGGCCTGGGAGGGGTCAGTGAGTGTCGAGGAGGGGTGGAATAGTGGTTTACCTGTTCGGATATGATGACGATTTTGGAACCTTTGATTCGGTCTTGGATGTTTTGTGGAGTGAAAGTGTCGAAGTCTTCTGGTGGGTATAGATTACTTCCTCCTCCGCCTGCGATGACATTCAAGCAGACGATGAGTGCCGTGTATAGACCGCCAGCCAATAGCATCAAGTAGTCGTCTGGTTGAAGTCCTCGGATTCCCAGGCGATGTATTCTAGCATATCTATGTTTGCTGTGAGCTTCGGCATGGGTGATTTGAGATCAAGAGACTCACGTCCGCATGAGGATCAACAGCATTCCAACACCGTATAAACTCCACGACTCCACCGCCAACTGGTGCACAAAAGCTGGATCGAAGTCTCCCATTGTAACTTGTCTCTTCGGGATACTTGACCTGAAGTTCGAAGGTCGACTTGTGAAGAATGAAGCACCGAGCCAACCAAAATTATGAATGAATAGACAGCACAGAACATAAACCGTAGGCAAAAGAGAATACACCAAAATTACCAGAGACGGAATTCCTCTTCTCCGGCGGTTAGCTCAAGACTATATGAGAAGCTTCATAGTCAAAACTTTCTTTTCCCCATACGTGCTCACCTCTCCCTTTTGCCTTCATGAATATCCCGTGCCCAAGAAGAAAGAAGACCCTCCGCAAATGCAGAAATAAACATGTCTCATCTTGCGCTTCCCTTCCAAAGGGCACATACCCCTCGAAGCTCCGATCGTCTATCTGTCTGCATCGCATCTCCGAAATCAGTATAGAGCTGGGTGACTTGCAGATCTGTTTGCAGATTGAAGACTGGGCCGTACGAGGGTCGAGATAAGGAAACGTGCTAGCTGATATGGTAATGGTCTGGTACGGGATGAGATGGGCGGCATGGTCGAATCGCATCTAGTGGTAATTTGCTTTTTCTTTGCACCTTCCTAAGTACGGCTGCTGCTTGGTTGGACTTCCTCGGCAGTATTCGACGATTAGACGAGCAAAAGGAAATCGGATGACATGCTTGTGCGCTTGCCTTGAGTGATTATTGACTTGCATGTGAGATGAAGAAAACGAAACGGAGTATTACAAAAACGTGCCTGTGTCCGAAAGAAGATATGTGGGAGAAAGCCGCCCGCTGCCACTTCGCTGTAGGCCGTGTGGGGGATGGGATGTGATATCCGGTACTGCACGAAGCTTCGTGAGTTGCGATTGGCAAGCTTAGACAATTGCAGTGCATATCTGCAAGCCGTCTTTCTCCTGCATGCTGTATATTGACTGTTGTACCTTGCACAATCAATCGACAGGTACAAGAGATAACGAAAGTATATTCGTGTGGTTGATTCGGAGGATCTAGCCGAGGACAGGCACCTCGATATCTGGACCGGATAAACTGCTCAGATACAGATGTGGCCGATAGGCGTGCATAACATGAAGGCCTCAGCGCACTCACACATCACAAGAGCATCGGCAAGCCAATGAAGATGGGAACATGCGAAAGGGCACGTTTATATAAAACTCCGTGAAGCCTGAGTGTGTCGATGAAGAAGGGAAAAGAAATATGCACGTTGGGGAGATGATTTTGGGTCGCGAGGTGGGCTTCGGTTGGCTGGTGGCGTCCTGGTGTCTTTCAGGGTCTCGCTAGTCTAGTCAGGGGTACATGTTGGTGTGGGGGTGGAGGTATCTCCTTGGATGATTGGGATGACTACAGATTTTGGGGTTGATGATGCAAGAAACACGTTCAAGGTGCATCTTTGATCAGCCTCGAGTAATTGCACTTCTGTCATACTGTTGACCTTGTTTCAGGGCATGCGCTGTGAGTATACAGGTGAACGAGAATGGAAAGTAGCCCGCAAAGATATCGTGTCTACTATTGGCACAAACTGTGATCGTTCTGGACTTTACCCCTTCACATAGTCGCTGTCAATCACTGACGGACTTCCCTGACTTCGTGAATTGTTAAATGTGCGTTCTTGAGTATTCCAGGTTCATCTATGAAGATCTATCAGGCATGGCTTATCATCTTCGTTGTTCAATGTTGCCCCTCTCGTTGCCAAATTCGTATTAGCTTGAGCAAGGAGGGAGGCAAGATGCTTCTGGATTGGGTCTAACTACACATATTTCACGATCGTATGATTCTTGCAGAACGAAATAACGCACGTTGCGTGAATAATCGGAGTATTTGGTGCGATGGAAGAAGCCAAGCATCAACGACTCTTAACACGTGCTGCCCGGGCGAACAGGACATCCATTGGGAAGTAAGTATTCAACGCATCTCATGACCCTGTGTCACTAGATTAATGCTTGAGGACAGTGCTTAGTAACTAGCTTTTGTTTTGTTGATACAGAATTCGGCTAATAAGTTGTAGCTGTTCAAACAGCAGAGCTTTCCAATCTACTTCTTCTGAATAGCCTTCAAAATAGCCTGTCCAACACCAGAGGCCGAAGCAGGATTCTACAGTCGAGTCAGTACTACTAGTCACATCACATTCAATCAAGCTAAAACTAACCTGTCCAGTAATTATTTTCCCACTAACCACAACCTTCTCACCCCAATCCGCACCTGCCTTCTCAAACTTCCCACCACTAGCAACATTCAACTGGTCCTCGAGGATAAACGGCATCGCACTTGTCAATCCCACAGCGTCTTCCTCGCTAGTCGAGAATCCAGTCACGGCATGACCGTCAAGGAGGTAGGAGCCAGAAGACGTCTTGACATAAGCGAGTGCTGCAGGACCGTGGCAGACCGCCGAAACGATCTTGTTCTGAGATGCAAACTCGTTGATGAGCTTATGAGATGTGGTAGAAGTTGCGAGGTCAAACATTGCTAGGAAGTGATGTCAGTAAATGTGATACAATTGCCCATATTCAGTCTCTCAACCCAGATGCACCGACTGGACCCAGACCAGACAAGAGATCCAATGCCTCCAAACAAACATTCAACTCGATGGAAATGTATAGGAAGAAGAGGGGCACTCACGGCCATGTCCACCCACAAAGAAAATCGCGTCAAACTCTCCCGCCCGTCCGAGGAAGCTGTCCAGCTTCTCTGTCTGCTTCCAGAGATTTTCGTTCTCCTTCAAAAACTTCACGGACACATCGTCTTCTTTCGAAGCTTCGACTGAGGAGGGATCGAGGGGTGAGGCGCCGCCGGAGGGAGAGGCGATGCTGATTTGGGCGTGTGGTGAGAGAACGTGGTATGGGTGGGCGAATTCGGGCTATTGGGCAGAGGGTGTTAGTTGTGGTTTGGAGATGGGAGAAAGGGGTAAGGAAGGAGAGGAGTAGAGGAGAGGGATTATTGGAAGGAGGGAAGGAAAGGGAAAGGGGAAGAACGAACCAAGTACCATCCAGTGGGCTTTCCTGTGTTGCCCATCTGGTCGTGGGAAGTGAGGACGAAGAGGACCTTAGGTTGGGAAGACATTTTGGTGGTTGTGTAGTGTAGGATGTGTATTCTTGGATTGAGTTGTATGTTCGAACTTTAAAGGGACTTTTGACTGTTGATTTTAGATTTGAGTGGAAGGAAGAGAAAAGAGGAATGTAGGTGAAAGCGGTGATGTAAATAAGGGTAGCTAGTGCGGGGCCCACTACAACTGCCCCTCAAGGTTCGAGCTCGGGACCTCCATCCGTACTTAGCTTCGGTAGCTGTTTGCCAAGGTTTGTCAACACACGTGGAAAAATCTGTTAGAATTCCAGGTTTCTCTCTTGCTTTCTTTTCATTAGGTTGACCATCGGATTTACGAGTCATTATACTTCATGCTGCTTTCGAAGATCCTGCTGTTTACAGGAAAAGTACAGCTCATTGTGAAGTCCGAAGGCAAGATTCGGGGATAAGAGAATGTTTCAGGGATCATTTTTCTTTCTGCTTCGAGCTTGCGTGTACCCCGCGGTGATGTCATCTTGATAGTCGAGACTTTCGGAAAGACTTATTCAAGAATAGAAACGGGAATAAGAATATTATAGAACGAAGGAAGAATTAGAAAAGTATAGTGAAGAGTATGGATGAAATTGAATAGCTTCTACTTGTCAAGGTGGCGGTGTTGACTGGTGCATGGAGTTGATGCGTTGTTCTGTGCATCTGGGTATTCTCCTTGCGGCAGAGCCTTGCTTCGTCATCGGATAGGAATGGTTGTTGCCACTTCCGCGATATATCAGGAAGCAGGCAAAAGGTATTTCAGTATGTACTGGACATCATATGTAATTGCGATGCTCAAATTTCGATGGTATCGTCTATCTGGTATCTAATATCCAGTCCTGAAAGTAATCTCGTCCTTTCGATAAATATAACTACTTGACATGCTGCCACGCCATCTCTAGCAGAGCATCACGACCATCCGCACTATCCCAGTTAATCCTCAACTCCGCCTGCTCGCTCCCCTTCCTAACCAAAGCAACCAACGCATCACCCCTGAAATACGCTAGAGTACCATTCTTCCCATTGCCCGCCGCGGTAATGCGATATAGCGGGCCCGCAGAATGCAGCACCTTCTTCTCAGGAAGGAATTGCAAATCATTCTCAATACACCAATCTTCGACTCGGTGTCTGAAGGTGAGTTCTTCGACGACTGGTACGGGTGCGACTTTGGCTGGTGTGGTGGGTGCGGGCGGAGAGGTGGAAATGCGTGTTTTGGCCGGGGCAGGGAGTTCTGTGGCGGCTTTTGAGCCGAGATCGAGGGCTTGGTTGATCATTTCGTGGCCTTTGTCGAATTCCGCTTGAATGGATGGGAGGTTCTTGATATCGTCTGGGAAGACGGAGTCGCGCCACCATTCGAACCATTGCCCGATTTCCTCGTTCGGCCCAACGACCGTGAGCCACTGGTGTAGCACGTTGTGCCACATTGGGAATACAGTCTCGACGATGACTTGAGCGAGTACTTTTGGTTTGAGGATGTCTTTCCAGGCGAGGACTCCTTCGAGGGTCTTCATATAAGGTGATTGGTCATTAGGGTCGACCATAAAGTATTCTGGATTCTTGAGGAAGCGCGCCATGACTGGGAGCACATGATTCATGATCAATGGTGTCCAGTGATCGTTCTTGGGGGTTGGACATAACACGACCCGCCATTGCTCAAGTCCAGGTACAATTCCCTTTCTGAAGTCCCAAGTGTCGATGAGATGGCGAAACTTCCGCTTGATATCGCTAACAAGACCAGTTGAGCTCTTCGGGTCCACATGGTGCGGAGGCAGATATTGAAGCCATGGGAAAAGCCACAAATGCGGCAACTCATGAGCTCGTCTCTTCTTTGGATTCCAAGAGGAGACTGCGTCGTTAAGCTTCCCAACAACTGCTTGGTCGAGAATTTGAGAGCGAACAAATGACGGTAGTAATCCATCCCAAACCTCAAACAGTGTTTGCAATGGAGTAGGATCATGGACGTTCCATGTTTGGTTGACTGAAGAGACTATTTTTGGGAATATAATCTTGTAGATCATACTCTCGTAAGCTGTTGTTGACTTGGAATGAATTCGATGTGATCCATCATTCTTCAGATAGTGTTGGCTAGTAATAGATATCCCATCACTTGTTGAAGCTCCAAGTATGTGTCGAATCTTGGACAATTGTGGTGCCATACCAGTAAGCTTTGGGTCTTCCAGAGGCTGCCAACCTTCAACTGCTTGTCTGAGGAACGGATGCACAGCAGCGACAGCGATATTCGACAACTCCTCACTAGCTTTTGATGATCCTGGCTCGGCCAGATTATCTGCTTGTATCAGAGCTTCAATTACAGGATCCCACTGCAAGTCCCTGACAGCCTGTGAGATAGACTGAACTGTGTCCGCAAATGACTTCATGCGATCGTATTCTAGCTGTTCCTCGTCTAGCTCCTGTTGCTGCTGGACGATGGTCATTTCAACGTACGCTTTCCGTTCTTCCAAATTCTTCCATTCCTCCACGTAAGCAGAGAGGTCATTCTGTGCACGTCGAGCCAATTTCTTCGACTCAGCCTGCTCAGCAGTCTCGAATCCACCGGCGGTAGGTGTCAAAAGTCCAGATGTCGTAGTAAGCAATCTTTGGCCAGGAGCTGTCATATCCAGAATAGGCGCAAAGGCCTCTGGAATCTGCAACCCAGGAGCAGCCTTTTGTACTTCTTCCAAAGTACGGAACTTCGGTTTTGCTGCCCTTCGAGGCGTACTCATCCCACTGCCACTTCCACTCTCCAGTCCAGACTTTGGCTTCTTTCGACGCTTTTTTCTCTCCTCATCTGAATCCTCGTATTTCTCGCCCTTCAACCTGGCCTGCCTCTTCTCTTCTTCAATTTCCTGCTTGGACTTTTCCTTCACAGCACCAAGACCAACACCCTGCGGCCGTAGGGTAACCTCAATCACACCACTGCGTCCCTGACCCTCCTTTCCCAAGCCGTCGCCCTCTTTATAGCCCATCTTAGCCATCATCCTAGCTGCAAAAGACCCAGCATTTACACCCGATGCAGCTTGCCCTTTCTTCCCACCACGGCCATTCGTCGTGGGCGTCGAGAACGCACTCGGCCTCGCAATCCTAGGCGTCGAAACCTCATATTCTGTGTCCTGTAAAATCGGCACTGCCGCAGAAGATGGCACAAAGCCTCTGCCTAGAGGTGTATTATTCTTCGCGGGAGTAAATGCCTTCTTTGTCGGCGCAGGACTCTGGAATCCCAATCCCTTCGCAGCACCGAATCCCAATCCTCTCGGGGCCGCAGGCTCATCGTCCTGTACGTCGTCCATATCCACATCCACATCCTCATCTTCTGCCTGTTCCTCTTCATCTTCGTCCTCGTCACCATCTTCATCCAAAGTATGCTGTCCGGTCGATACGAACGCCATACCCTTTCCCCTCAGACTCTTCTTCTTCCAGCGCTTCCCGGGTCCTTCATCCTCACTTTCTGAGCCGAATACACCTAACGCAGCGCTCTCTTTCGCATCGCGACCAGTCCGCCGCCGCTTTCGAGGATTGTAGTCTGCGAATTCGTCGGCGTTGGGGTCAGTTGAGGGGTGGAGGAAATCGTCTTCTTCTCCTGAGGACTCGGAGGAGGAGCCGTGGGCGAAGGCGTGCATGGAAGACATGGTGGTGGTTGGGAGTCGTGGAAAGTCAATAAAGAAATGCGTGAGGCTGCCTACTTGTCGCGACATTATTTGGCGCTATGACTTTCAGTTTTATATCACGTGGGGCATGCATGTTCAGCCACATCCGCTTGAGGCTCTTGTCAAAAATCCACTTCGAAGCAAAGGAAATAATCACAGTTAGTAGGGGACTCCGTCTGATGTGGAAGTTATGTAGCATAGTGAACTACTCTGAAAGGGCTTGGGAGGCTGATACAGTAAGGGTCCACATCTCGAAGTCACGGTACGATATTTAATGGCTCGGTAGTCAATAGACTTCATTATTGGTCATGAAAGAAGAAGCAAGCTCTTCCTATACATGCTAAGCATAAAGTTCGTGATATATTCGTAGCCAAACATAGCCATATCTTTTGAATGGGCCATGTCTTAGCCAACGCCTCAACTCCTCGTCAGCAGGCCGCTATCCTTCCCATATTCATGATGCGAAAACCCGCACGTTCAAATCTACACTTCCTGTGGCAATGACACACCGTATACTGACATTCGTAGCCGGCTCCTCCTTCTTGGATGATCCATTAGGTGTCCCATTCACCCCGTTCGTTGCTGGAACGTCTTTCACCAATCCGGGTGCCCAACGAATACAGCTCACGAAATGCCCGTGTGCCTCATCTAATGTTTTGACCAGCTTTCCTTCCTGCTCAAGATCCCAACATCGTAAGGTCTTGTCATCAGCGACACTTAGTAAGTATCTTCCTCCAGGGTGGAAGACAAGTCCGCGAACCCAATTGTCATGTCCAAGGAGAGTTTTGATTAGCGTGCCCCGAGCATCCCAGATCCTTATGCTCTTGTCTCTTGATCCAGTCGCTACAAATTCAGCTGAGCTGCTCGCAGGAGGTGGCTTCTTTAAGCCCGCTAGTTTTGCCAAATTCGCATAACTCGCCGGTGGTGCAAAAACACAGCATTCTACCACGTGCTCATGGCCTAAAAGTGTAGATTTTGGTTCACCGGATGAGGCATCCCATATTCTTGCTGTTTGGTCGTTTCCAGTGGATAAAAGGAACCGTCCGTCATATGAAGGGGAAACGTCTCGAACCCAATCTGCATGACCACGAATCGTTTTTACACAATATCCTGTCGAAACATCCCATATCCGCAATGACTTATCTCGACTTGCTGAAACGAGTAAATTTCCAGACGAGGGCGATCCAGCAGCGCCGCTCGGGACAAATCGTACAGCAGAAACGGTATGGTCGTGCCCTGGAAGTGTCCTTATATTCTTGTACTCGTCGCTAGGATCCCAAAGTTTGATTGTGAGATCACTCGAACATGATGCCAGTAACGTGCCTCCTCTTGGCCCGCCAAAGTCCACGTCATGTACCGCTTTTGTATGACCCTTTACTGTTCTCTCTAGCTCTCCTAGCTCCCAGTCCCATATTTTGATCGTGCTATCCTCGGATCCAGATGCAAGTGATGAAAAGACTGGGTGGAAAGCAACACAAGTTATGGGCTCCCTATGCGATTGCAGTGTATGTCTGGCTGGTGATCGGGGCAGCCATTGTTTTGGATCTTGGTTCCGTCTCGAAAGTGAAGTCGGCGTCGCAGAGTCTATTTCGGTTTGTAGACTCGCATTTCTTGATTCCAGGTCCATTATCTGTATGATATCGAATCAGCGATTGCCTTCAAGCAGGGTAATAGTGCTCGGTACCTTCTTCTGAAGTCGAACAACACTCGTCCACTTTTTCTCCAATAACCCCTCATATTTCTTACTTGTCGCAGCGTCAAAGGTGTCCCCGATACTTAGTTCTTCCCTCAACGCCGCGGCACTGCTTGTGAGATTTTTGGAGGAGAGGTAGGCAATAATCGATTTGTGTCTATCGTAAGGTCAGCAGAGGTCGCAGATTACCCAGGAAATATTTACAGCTCCTCGGCCTGCCGCGACGTCAGGATCTGGGTCATGGTGATCGCAATCGTGATAGACGATACATGAACATCCAGGCCACTCCGAGTATCTGTGTGTCCCGAGGCAACGCGCCTGGCCGCCAACGTCGAGTTGTTACGAATCCCGTGCGAATGGCGATGTTTATCTCAAAATCGCAGTGTAACAGCGTCTGCTTTGACACCGCCCCGCGTGCTTCGATGTGGCTTGCCGAGCTTAGACTGGTCCGATCTTCACTCAGGCGAGTGGAGGGGTGTATGGAATTCTTCGAATCAGAGTATCAATCTCCTTGTGTTGTCTGCGAGGGTATTGATGCATTACCATGGTGGGGAGAGGACGAAGCAGAAAGGTATGAGATTCGCCTGGTTGCCGCTTTGGAGTGCAGGAATTGGTCGTCGCGATAAAATGCCGACAGTCAGGGGTAGATGCGCCCGCACAGGGGGGTCGCCGTAGTGACGAGGAATGGGCCAGACGAGCGAGACCCAGAGATCAACAACACAACCTCCTACGCATTTTCTCGCGATATCCCACCACCACAACTACAAATAATTACTTGACGGCGCTTAAGGTTGCAGGCATATTACGAGGCACGCGCAACTTGATTCTTTCACCACTCCCTGCCAACTTCCAGACATTTTGTTGCAGGAAAGCACGCAGCTACAAACTTTGCGCCAACCCTTCTAGGTACGCAGACATCTGCTCCTTCCTCTCAAATGAGCTCGCCGTTGGTACTCAGTATGGGCCTGGTGGCTACGGTTTGTTCCTCACCATGGCCCTGTCCTGTCATCTCGACGGCAGTGCCAATACAATATGGAGAAGCACATCGCCCCGACGTTGCGCAAGCTAACACGGCGCGTCACAGGTGGACGATTATCCAAGAGCCCGACTCCAAAAGAAAGGACAACAATCACAGTACCAGACGGAATGGCAGACGCAGAAGAAGATTTCAGTTCCTTGCCCTTGCCCGACAGATTCCAGCACAAGGTGCAATCACCCCACACCCCGCAGAAATGCAAACGGGCTAACAGACCCGCCTAGATATGGAAAGTAAGGAAAGCAGCCTACGAAGATGCTGCGAAACAATTCGAAATCACCCCAGATGAGCACGATCCAGCATTCCGCCCGTTTCTACAAGACCCAGGACTATGGAAGGGCGCGGTGGCAGACTCAAATGTTGCAGCACAACAAGACGGTATCGCGGCATTATGCGCGTTTCTGAAGTTTGGTGGGCGTGAAGGTTGCACGAGGTACGTTGTATAATATGTTCAGCGAGGGACGTATCCTGATAGTTCTCTAGAACAAGAAGTCACACCATATCACCCTTAGTGGAGAAGGGTCTGTCGTCTACAAGAGCGGCAACCAAGGCATCTGCACTCGAAGCTATTTTACTATACATCGAATTAGACACTCCGGCACCGGTTATTGAAGATCTCTTACCAGCTCTTGCCCACAAACAGCCGAAGATTATTGCGGCAACATTAGCAGCACTGACAGCTATTTTCCACAATTATGGCTGCAAGACGGTCGATCCCAAACCGGTCCTCAAGATCTTACCAAAAGCATTCGGACATGCAGACAAGAACGTTCGAGCGGAGGCAACTAACCTTGCTGTAGAGTTTTACAGGTGGCTTAGAGAAGCCATGAAGCCTATGTTTTGGGGAGACCTGAAGCCTACACAACAAACGGATATGGAGGCGTCTTTTGAGAAAATCAAGTCGGAACCAGCGCCCAAACAGGAACGATTCCTGCGGTCTCAGCAAGCGGCAATGTCACGAGCCCCTCCACCAGGTGCTGCGGCAGCCGAAGAAGACGAATTAGAGGAAGAGCCCGTTGAAATCGATGCGTTCGATTTAGCCGAGCCTCAAGATGTTCTATCCAAGGTCCCAGCAGATTTCTCTGACCAGTTAGCATCGACTAAGTGGAAGGAACGAAAAGATGCGTTGGAAGCTCTGTTCACAGCTTTGAATGTGCCCAGGATTAAGGATGGGGATTTTGGAGAGGTAGTCCGAGGGCTCGCCAAGTCCATGAAAGACGCAAATATTGCTGTGGTCACCCAAGCAGCGCAATGTACCGAAGTTCTGGCCAAGGGCATGAGGAAACCATTCGGGAAATATCGTTCCATAATTATGGGCCCAATCATGGAGAGGATGAAAGAGAAAAAGGCTACGGTTCAGGATGCTCTTGGAGCAGCACTCGACCAGGTGTTCCTAGCAACTAGCTTGACAGACTGCCTTGAAGAGACTCTTGGATTCTTGGCTCACAAGAACCCCCAGGTTAAGGAAGGAACCATGAAGTTTCTAGTTAGAGCCCTAAGAACAACACGGGAGGCACCCTCGAAACCCGAGGTAGCTTCAATTGTAGAATCTGCAAAGAAGCTTCTATCGGAGTCTCAAGAAGTCCTTCGATCGGGCGGAGCAGAAATTCTTGGAACCGTGATGAAGATCATGGGCGAGCGAGCGATGGGGCCACATTTGGAGGGACTCGACGAGATTCGGAAGGTCAAAATCAAGGAATTTTTCGAGACAGCCGAAGTCAAGGCAAAAGACAAGCCGAAACCTCCACCACAGGCAGCACCTCGAGCAGCTCCGGCAGCAGCCGCACCCCGAAAAGTTCTTGGTAAAAAGCCGGCGGCTAAGAAGCCTGCACCACCACCAAGCCAATATGCTCAGGAAGCTGCTCCTATGGCCCCTCAACCAACAGCCAGAAGCATCCCAGGTTCGAAACTTGGTGGGCCACCGAAATCTGGTCTCGCTACTCCTGGCGGGGGACTGAAGGCACCTATGAAGAGAACACTAGCTGGCCCTGGCGGCGCGCCGGCACCCAATCTCGCTTCACCCAGACGTCCGCTTTCCCAAGCTCCCCCTCCGCTAGACGAAGACGCACCACCTCCACCCAGGATTGGTCTCGGGCGAGGATTGGCAGGTCGCTCTCTCGCTGCCAAAGCACCAGCTCTCAATGCCGCACCACCGCCAGCATCACCTCCACCGAATGCCGGCATGACTGCTGTTGAGAGAGCTGAGCTTGAAGAACTTCGACTTGACAAAGATCGACTCCTGCGCCAATGCGATGATCTACGGCAAGACAAGTCACGGCTAAATTCGGAAGTTCAGGAACTGAAAAATCAAAATGCTCAACTGATTGAGGATCACACGCGAGATGTTCTTTCCATCAAGGCGAAGGAGACTCAACTTGTCAGAGCCAGATCAGACTGTGAAGCTGCTGAAGCTATGTGCGGGCAACTGCGAAGAGAAATGGAAAGACTAAAGCGAGCACTTACTAGTGCGGAGCGAGTCAACAGTCCACCTGCGATCTCAAGTCCAACTGGCAGCTCTGATGAAGCTGGAATCTACCGTGATACGGGCATGTATAGCGGACAAGACAACGGTCGGCCTGCTTACAACTCTCGTGCTCGCATGTCGTTTAACTCTGCTCTAAGCGAGGAGAAGGAGAATACGGGCGATGCCTTTGCTCCTCAGTATGGTCGCAGTAAATTGAGTCCGGATCTGGGACGAAATGGACGAACTAGTGCTGCGAGCGGTAGTGGTGGGCGTAATAGTCCTGCTCCAGCTTCGTATCAAAGTACACGTATGAGCAGAGACACAAGTGCAGATGGTTCCAAAGCAGATGGGAATGGAGTAGAGAGTTGGAAGAGAGCAGCAGAAGTGACCAGTGCCCTCAAAGCGAAGATTGAGCAGATGAAGGTTTGCTTTTCCCTTGCCAACCTCATAGAGCCCACCTAACCTGATCGATAGGCAAGACAAGGTCTCTCAAGACCGTAATAGATACCATGTATATTTGACGACAAACGAACGGCTTCTGGGTACTTGCGAATGAGCATTCTTCGGCGAATGGAGCATGACATGGCTTGGCATGGCATGGCATTGGTGTTCGGATGCTTCGCTCTCTTGATTGAGCCTGGCTGTCTGGTGTTTTCTTGTCTTCTTCGAGGAATCCATTCCATCTCTCACTTTCATTGCCCGGTAATGGGGGTTGGGCACGGTTTGAAGTGAAGGGATGAATGGACAGGTCGGAATTGGATTAGGTCGGAATGGATTACCACTTAAGTATGAATGACGTGTGATGTTTTCACGTTGTGTTGCTCTTTTCTCTCTACCTTGCAGACTCCGGCAGGCGGTTCTGTCACTTGTGTTGTGCTGTCTTGTAGATAGATGCACGGCCAACCTACATACCTACTCAACACCTATCTTTATAATGATAGAGATTCTTCACCTCCACACCCATTCATTGTTCTACCCACGTCAATAACCCTTCCGCCTCTTCCTTCTTCCCCTCCTCTCACTCTTCATCCATTCCGCCCTTTACCTGCCGCATTGCTGCCCAACCTCTCCCTTCCATGTCTACCTACACCAGTACTTTTGCTTTTTCCTTCCTCTTTTTCTTCTCCCATTTGCTTTTTCTCCTTCGCTTGGCTCCACCATCACAATTTCCAAGGAAATGTGCTTAAGGGCTTTCTGTCGTGTAACACGCGGTCCTACCCGCTGGTCTCGGATGGCTCTTCCGATGCGGTACCGTTGCACTACTTGTATGTATGTGTATATGTAGTTGTGTATATATGTAGTTGCTTATGATCCACGTCCTTGCTTACATTGCATTGCATCGCATTGCAGTGGATGGGACTGGAAGTGGCTCCAAACCGGTGGGGAGAAACGTGGATGGGTGTTATACTGTGGAGATGCATGGATGGACCTGGACCTGGGGAAGGAAACCGAGATGGAAATGCGGTGTAGAATGGTGTGGTAGGTATGGTGTGTAGAGGAGGGGGAAAACGGGAACGGAGGGGTGAAGCGTGCGTGATACGGCACGTATCTGGATCCATCGGATGGGGACACGTCGGTCGGTCGGTCGGTGTGGCTTGTCTAGTATGCTGTATACATCATCTCGAACAGGTGTTTGACCCGAGACTCGGGAGAGGATGGGATGAAAGTGATGGAAGGGAGTGAGTGATGAGGTGGACGATTCTGTGCACGATTTTACGATCGCCACGTCATGACTTTCTCGGAATCGTGGATCTCACGTTGTTCATTCAACTTCATTCTCTCGTTCTTGACGATGAAGAGTATCTGTTATGGGACTTGCGAGTGATCGCCAACGAGATAGACTTGGGATTGACCGGTTGGACTTGTCCAAGGGATACGCTGACTTCCGGTATGCCTTTCCCAGTTTCTCGCTCCCTATATCTGCTGTTTGATCACCAAGTGAGCTTCCAATAAGCTGAGCTTCCAAAAGGAGGGGCATGGCCATGTGTTCGGGAGATGCACATGTCTGAATTCGTTTCAGAGCTGGACGGACAGGATTTCATGAAGTGCAGGCTACGATTTGACTTCCTATTATGGTCGGAATAGTTCCTGATGCAGACTCGGTCCGATTCGGTTCTATAACTTGATTTTTGGTCGGGTGTTGACCGGGATTCCGCTTGTCGCTGACGGCGAGGGATGTAGTGTTGCGGCACGGGCTATCTGTTAACACGGGACGGCTCGCGACGAGGGGTGCGGTGCTGGGAGCTTAGCGCTGACTATTGGGATGGATGTCAAGATATTAAGAGGTGTGGAGGGATACATGAGAGCTGTGAGTGGACGGGGACTACGGCGGTGTTCACCGGTTGGGAACTGGTGTATGAGGTCTGGCCAGGATTGCAGGTCAACTTGGTAGGAGAACCATATTTTGGGGTTTATTGACCACGCGAGGTTACGACTGCGGGGAATGCATGGTGTGCTTTGCAAGTGGAAAAGCTCAAAGCTCGGGTTCGCAGTTTTTCGTAATTATTCTTAGGCTTCTAAGTCCTTACTTACACAACGTTTACTACTGCGTTGTGGTATATCTAATAGTCTCTGTTTGCGTGACTGCCGTCCATACTATATTGCTTTTCTATAGTCAATAGACCACTACATTTGGTGTCTCATCCCCGGATCCCAGGTATTCGGGAATGTTTCGGTCGGTATGCATACTTGCAGTGCTAGGTGGCTGCCAGCAGGACATGCTGTATGCCGTGGTACTGTGGCTTTAGTTCCGAGTCCAATCAAGGGAGGTCGATGTCATTACTTTCAGAACCTTTCATCCATCTTAGGGTCTCTCCCTTGAACAAGTTTAGAACACAATCTGGGAATGAAGACTAAAATTGTAAGAGTTATTTGAAATTCTTTCTCATTGTGGCAAAGTCCAGAGGATATGGCCAGACCATAGCATTTGGCATCAGCATTTCTTGGGTCAAACCGGAGCTGCCGCTTCCACACCTGCAAGAGGAATGTAGTACAAGACCGCCCGGGGAAGTTCTCTCTACTCCCATCTCATCCACACTCCACAGGCTCCCAGCGTCTGTTCAGTCCATGCAGAAGCAGACCATGTACCTCCGTGTGAAGCAACGCCGTGCAGCCTCGATCCGAACTACCAAGCTCGTCTTTCTTCATCGTTGCCAAGTATATGGCTTGCAACGGTGAAAGGGTGATGGGTGGCTTGACGAATGGTCTGGCCTTCCGATTCAATTAATAGGTGGGCTTAGAAAAGAGTGAGGAGATCGGAACCGTTCCGGCCAGTATTAGGCAGGTCTCGGGAATTAGTTCATGCAAAGCAGCATATCTACGCGTCTGGTGCTTTGAGGCTCGCCCACTGCATGTGGAATCCGGTCTGGACGAAGATGCGCTCGTCACGAGGGCCATACGTCCATACGATAGTCGTCTCGTAATCGAATCAGTATTCTGACATTGGTATCCCATTACTGGAGCTCCTATTCCATCCACCTATGTATAGATTGGGGGTCAGTAGGGATCGGATTGGCTGAGTATTGTAAGGTGGTATCCTTCCCTATGTCAACGATCTAGATGCGAGAAATGAAGCCCCACGGTCACTGCCGGATCCCGAGGCCCTGGATACACTGATCAGCTGGCTTGTGAAGAGCCGAGTATGGTTTCAAAGACAGGACAAAGTTTGATCGAACAAATAATTGCCTCGATGATCTTTCCTGTCTGCTTGTGAAAAGTGTAGATCTTTTTAGGTATCGAGATGAGCCAAGTACTGGGACCAAACCTTGAAGTCTTCAAACAGAGGTCTCGGGGACTGAAATGCATTTATGTGAGACATTGCAGCGGTTTTCACTGGAGAGCTGCATGCTGCGAAGCTACTGCGCTCTTCAAATAGTGCAATGTCAAAATCAACACAGTGGCAGTTTGGCGGTGGCATCCGAAGGGCTGCAGAAGAAGGAAGAACCGGCCTGGCCATTGGGCAATAGTTGCATAGCGAAGGTAAAAATGAGGGGCAATGAAGACCTGTGACTCGTTCGATTCCCAACTTCTCATCATAAGGACAAATTCCTACTTGTCGGTTGGTGCAAAGCGGCCTTTGTCATCGAATGGTTTTGATATGGTACTGGGGACTATCCCACTTTTTACTATATCCTATCCTCAATGGGTGCATATCATAGTACCCCACTTGTTCAGAACCGCAAGAGTTGGTAGTCTGGAGACGAGATCAACTGGACAGGCTACTGGCCATGTTCCAAGCTGCTGATACAACGTGGTAGCAGAATCCGTTGCTCCTTGAGTGAATGTTGCCAGCCCCGGATTCTAATCATCAACGGCCATTATTCTTGAAGCAAAACCAAGTTGCAGGCGAAACAACTAAAGGGCAAGCGGAGTGACTTCTCCGAGTCTAGGGAGATGGAACGGATTGCAACGTGGTGTTACAGAGTGGCCAGAGAAGCAGACTCGGACAATTGCAGATGAGAGATTTTGATACTCTGATGAAGATGTGATATGGAAGGACAATTGAGGCGTATTCCAGGATAGAAGACCCTGGCGCAAATCCCAAAGAAGCCCAGGATTTGCTCACCGTGGTGCAGCGCATACCGCATCATGTATGGTTGGGAATGCGGTGAACGAAGAATGGAAGGCTAAGCAGACGCATAGCACGAAGTCACTAAGACAAACTAAAAGCTTTCGCTCAATGAAAACTTGATAAGTCAGAGGAATGCAAATTGTGATCGTGGCAAGAGGATCTCGGAGAAATATGTCACGCGGCAATTGTCAAACTCTCGATATCAAGCTTGGTACCGAGAACCTTTCTGGAAGTATCGTCATCAGAATTGGGATCCGATGTCTTGATTTCGCGCAAGAATTGTTCTGGATACAGATCAAACAGCTGATCATAGTTTAACCCCCTCCAAGCGCTTTGCATATGGGAATCCAAAAACAGGTCAAGCATAACGCATATGCAGTTGCACTCAAATGATATACTAGGATGGATCATCGACGAGAAGAATGCGACATTGATTAAGTTCATCTTTCAGATGCTGATATCCGGATGAGCCCGATGAGAGATCAAAGAGATGTGATGAATGCACTTGAGGAGCATGATGTGCGATCCATTGAGGAAGGAGGCGAGACGACGTGCGCCGCCGAGTTTATCCGCAATCGCCCAGACGACAGGGTAAATACGTAGGAAGCAGGATGATGAAGCGCCGGCACTGAGCTTCTGAGTAACAAAAACGCCTTTATCCGGCAACCCCCACTAGTAGTTGTATGAGCTCTGCTGAGTGGTGGGCAGAACAGTATCTCCATCCTTTCTATCAGATTTCCACACCGTCGCTCGCTGGCTGTCATAAAAGCTACAGAAACCGCCGTTCCGAAACTGTGCAATTTGCCCATCAGACCCCGAATAATAAGCCCGCAGCCTTATCTCGGGTGGGCAGAATTCCAAGAACCGAGTTTCCAAAGCCGGGAGCTCTTTTAGATGTGAAGTTGACATGTCACATTTCACAATCTCAACAGGGGCCCTAAGCGAGTTTGGTCCTGCGAGATTTACTTTTTCCTTCTCTATTGACTCTTGACGTTGCGCGAACAACCTGGTCGCTTCTCGTCGAATATCACACACGATACACTCCTCTTGCGTGAGAGGTGGCTTTCTTCAGAACCCCATATATAATTTACTCCTGGTCACATATATGGCATCCTGGTCCTCCAACTCTTTATCCTCCTGCCTGCAAGAGAGACTTCGCAACAGCATGGCTGAATAGGCTTAGTAGGTTGTGATCAGTCGGAAGGATAAACCATTCCATGCTGCACTTTGGGAATGGAACACATCGCAAAGATGTCGGTGAGATTTGCTTTCGGGACCACCAGGACCCTCAATCTGCGGATTTCGGGGACCCGGGTGGATAGGATCTGAAGATGTCATCCCAAGACCAGGTTCGTGACACGGGCGTTCTCCAAATCCCGATGGTTTGGTTATTGGGTGGGGTGCTGTGTAACCTTGTGTTTTGTGTGACGCCGATTGCATGTCTCTTTTGTCCTCAAATGGTCCAACGAGAAAGCTGCGCTCTCGCGGCTATGGCGGTCTCGGGGTATTGCAATTGTGATTTGCTTTTTGTTGTTATGTTGGTGTCTTCGGCGCAATATTGTAGGGCTTGGGTCACCGGCAGTTCGCCGCGGGGAGAAATCCAGAAGGAATTGCATGCTTCCTGCAAGGATGTGATTTAACCTGTAGAACTCGTACTCTAGGACTCGTCGTAAGACGGCCAATACCTGGTACTTTTCGTGTTTTATTCCTTGAATTTCGTGCCCACTTTGCAAATCCGACCCGGGTTTTCGGGACTTGTGCGACCCTTTTCGTTGCACTCGGCTTCTTGCAGCAGATGAATCTTGGTCTCTCAAGATCCCGCTGCATGCACTTGCCCATGGACCCTGCTGTAATACTTGAGATGAATTGGCACCGTTTCCAAGGAGAAATGGCGGCGGTCTAGGCGCACGAGTCGGTATGGGCTTCATAGAACCAGATCGAGGGGCGTAGGGAAAGAACCTGGTCGGTATTACCCTGTACTGCCACACAGCCATCTTGATAGGACGGAATAACCATTCGCAACAACATGGAACGAACGGAGTGATAAATACAAATAGATTCATGAACCTACGATCCAATGGTGACCTTTCTGCGCCGTGGATCGAACCAATCCAATCCAGAAAGTAAATAATACCAACCCCACGCACACCCCCATGCCAGCAAGCACCAATTCCTGAACACCCCCACACCCAAACCCATAAACAGAAACTCCTCATCACTCTTGACGCCGTTGCCCTGTATTTGTGCTTCTGTGCTCGTAACCAATACAATGTTATTTCATCTTCGCTCCACTCGCAATTCCCTGTAGCCTTTCCTCCTGCTATGTTTGGATTCGAGAGTTCTTGTTCTGATATTTCATCCAGGGTTGCATCGCTGGTTCTCGACAGTCTCCTAAAGCAGGGAAAATTAGTGATGCGAATGTGGAAAAGTGGAATTTTATGGTTAACGAACCACAGCGTTCATCTAATCTATGAAGGTTGTCAGCAGTGCATCTTACAAAGAAGGCCAATGGCCATTGTGACAAGTCACCTCCATTCAACAGCTACCACAGCAGGTGGACACCGCCTATGTGTCGTCTCGTAATTGGTACACCATGCCCTGACTGTGTAGCGACGATGACCGCACTCAAACTCGACTTGGGTGTAATTACACATAATGACTTTTTTGCTGGAGGGGCTTGAATGAAAGACGGTTGTCGAAGTGGGAGGCCGTTTGAAAGTGAAGCGGGGCGGCGCGGGATGGTTTCTCTTCCTGAGAGAAGGCTGAGACTTGAAGCAATGACTGGAGGTAAAGATAGATGTCGATGTTGTTGATATGTTGTGTGAGAGGACCGAACTTTTCTGTTCTAGTAAACAGTTGTATTGAAGGTTGACCTCTCCGGAGTCAGAGATTGGAGAAGAGTAGAGATAAAGATGTTGACGATGTGGGGTTTAAAGGGAGTGCGGACTGCATGCATATAAGCAAAGGCAAGAGAGTCTAGAAGTTCTCGAGGATGGGAGCACTACATATGTACAAGGCATATACCCCTCGATCTAGGTAGGGGACGACCCAGTTAGTTCGGGCCACTCGGCGTGAAGAAGACAAGGAGAGAAGGACGTTGTCTCTCCGGGGTAGGACGAGTGTACGGACCGTGTCCACCACTATCCAGCACCCAGGTGATATTCCGTAATTAATCCTTAGCATGGAAAGTTAGCAGGGTCGAGAGCCTGACTTTCAGCTCGACCCTGCTAACTTTCAGCGGTCCAGTAGAAGGATAATGCCCGACTGGGACTGGGGGGAACCCTAGCCTGCTCCAGCAGCCCCCCGGAGCAAGACAGGCCAGGCACTTGGAGGCTTCACTGGCTGCAAGAGAACGTCGCACGTGGAAGCCAGCCCTAGACCTGCGGGTATGAGCATGGGCAGCTCGCAAGCTAATGCTCGTCCTTTGAGATACGCGGAGGCTGTCTGAGCATGCCTCAAGACTCAAGAGGGTCGAACAACTCTATGAACAAGATCTTCGTCATTCTGGAAGCTAACCACAATTCCATTACAATTCCTGTGAAGAGATGTCTCGGTAGAGCAAGTATCCAGCACTGTTTTTGTTTCGTTTCTCAGCTCGAGTGCAGAGTTGCTGAAATGAACTGCGAGGTGGGGAAATGGAGATGCGAGGATTTGACACTGTGCTGGTTGACCTGAAGCCTGGGAACCCTGACCCACAAGTGTCCAGCCAGCGAGATATACTCTGACACTAACGCAGCGATCACCACCAGACAGACCCTTCAGGCAAGGTTAAAGCTCAAGAAACATACGATTTTACCTAAATCACACCAGACTCAAACTTTGATTGTGAGCGACGAACCAAGCGTTCTTTCTCTCACGACACTTTTGAGTTATCACAGCTCACTTGTCAAGGTACACGCGCTTTGAACAGTGGTTGAGGCCGCCTAGCCGTTGAGTTTTTACCCCGAGCCCTAGCCTCCAGGCATGATCACGGCGGTCTTTAGCACTGAAACCTTGTGAACTTGTCTTTTAGTACAGTGCTTCATTCCCGAGATAAGGACCGATCAGCGAATGACAATTAGAAGCCACGGGCCGAGGACGGCACTTGAGAACTCTATCACAAGTTGGCAACTTGCCACTGCCCTTAGACCTTCTGATTTTGGCTCGAGAGTTGGAAAATTTCGTCCCAAAAGCTCAAGATATCGGTAGCCCAGTGGCCGTCCCAGCCAAAATGGACAAGCGGAACGGAGGCCGAAAAGAACATTTACGAGTAAAGATTACAAGCGAAGCGAAGTCGGATCTCGATCTCTCCTTGCATATCGTCCAGTGAATGATGGCAAATTTGTGATCGATTCATATGATCGATAGCATGCTCAATGTTGCGGCGAACTCTAGAACCGAGCCGCCAGATGTATCAGACGCATGTTACTGGAGCTTTGAAGCTGCAGATGGGGTGACGACAAATTTCGAATGTGGAGAGATGCGCCGGAGGATTACCGTGTTATCGGTTTTATAGCCCAGGTAAGGCCGAATAAACCTGGCGTGGTACCTGTATCAATTCCTCAGCCAGAAGGGAGTGGATAAGGACTTCAGCGTCATGCTTGAGCCTGAATCATCAAATTGCCTGTTTGACTTCGAAGTATCTACGGCGCTTCTCTGCGTTGTGATTCGCGGCCAGTTTGAGCACTTACCATGCTTTGCTGCCGAGGCTTGCTGTGATGCCGGCTTCCACAGTCCGTGGGTGAAAATCAATGCGTATTCTGGAAGGCCGGTGGAAGCATTTTGGAGACAATCTAAACCAGAGCTAACGTCGGCTACCCCTACCCTGGAGATATATGAAGCTGGCGGAAACATGTTTTGATGAGGTCTTTGGCTGAAGTCATGGCCCATATTTGTTCAGCTGTAGCCGTGTCCAGCTGGATTCATTGGAATTCGTAGCCTCATGAGTCGTAGACCACGGCTTTCTTGCCTGTTCTGCCGTGCAAAGGCATACGCTAATTGAAAGGAGCAGCGCCTTCAACGCCTCGTTCCCCTGGATTGCCTTCTGTAGTGTGCCATTTTAAATCTCCTAGCTACAGTACTCGTGGACTAGGACACGAAAGCCTGCGGAAGCGATTGAAATTTCCCCAGGAACTCTATCGTAAGCCTACCTCGTCATTGGCTTGGAAATAAGGGTCTGGACAATTGCCTTTCTCACATCTGATTTGATACAGAACGCCTTTCTTCTCGCTCATCGGGTCGAACTACTTCCACAGACAGAACTCCATTGTTGCTCGCATGCCCCCAGTGCGAGGGACTTGGACTTCATATTCACCATGGAGACCTGTCTAGTAAGCCCTGTATTTGAAGTGGCGTGATACTTGAAGTCCATCGCCGATGAGCCCTTCGTATGGATGTCAGCATGGTCAAACAGTCAGAAAGACCCTCCTCCAGCTCCACAACTTCACATTAGCGTATCCATGGCCGCGGTTGCGGAAGCTCACCACATGGTTCTAGTGGCATTATCCCTGAAGAAGCTCCCTTGGCGAGACAACATGAAGCTCAATCCGACTCTTCCGAGTCTCCAACTTCCTGAAAGGGTCTTTACGCCGGTGTACACTTCACAATTGCGAATGGACCTGTGATCACGGCTTGTATACGCAGGTGCCTTCGGAATTTACATTTCTACAGTAAACAGATCTTGTGAAGAGTCTCCAGTATCAGCTTGTGTGTGGCCTTTTCGAGAAACGATGAAAGGAAATCGCTGGACAATAGCGGAACGGGCCATGGCTGCCAATGGCTTCACGAACCACTGAGAGGAGTTCAGCCACATAATGTAACCTGGAATTACGGAAGAACACGGCTCGAGTAATAAATTGCGTTTGACGGCACTTGACGATACGAAGTAAGTCCATCGAACTGGCAAGCCGTCAAGGCCCCTGAAAGACCCACAAGAATGATGAAAACAGATCTCCAGGGGTTGGTATCACCAGTTACCATCGCTCTACTGTAAGAACCAAATTAGGTTTCTGCCGAGTGATCTTCAGTCGCTTCGCAATATCTTCTGTCCATCTCTTATTCTCAATTACGGCTAAGTATCTGTATGAAATTGAAGGTCCGAATAGATTCTACGACTTCTCCAGAGTCAAGAGCGGATTCGGAGGTTCGTCCGTTCGCGAGGCATCTAGATCTTCGAGATTTGAGCCCCGGATCAAACAGTTCCTTGAAACGATATGGACAGCAGCAAGAGATCGCACACTCCTGCCAACTCGGCATTAAACCAATCGGAATACCTGTCCGCCGATTTGACAACCGCCCCGGCTCGATTTGATAATGAACGAACCTCAATCAGGTCACTGGGGAGATAAACATCGATGAAATCCCACCCCTCGAAAGTCCAAGGATCAAAACAGGAGAAGTGATAGCAATTATAAATGCGCTGAAAAGACTAGTCTGCATCTGATACTCTCACCCAAAGTCAGTTGATCGACTCCCAATCTGTTAGTGCAATCATGCGAAAATGTCCAAAGCGACGGTGAGCGTGGCTTGACGGTAGGCCATCAAGGTCTCATCAGCGTGGGGGTTGGTCGCTTGTGCTTGACAAAGCAAGGACAAGTTTCAAAGCTCTCTTCATGAACTCAAATTTCCTCCAGCGTCAGGAGATCACCAGGCCAGCGGCCCACAAAGGCTCGGTACGATCCAGACAAAACGTTGAGACGTGGGGCCATGCAACGTCCTCTTACTCCTCCCCCTCCCAAAAGTCAAAAGTGCACAACCAAGATCTCCCAGATAAGGAGGTGCCAGAGGTAAACAATCAAACAACAGCGATCGTGGAGCCCTTGTGCTGAGTGCCGTGAACCCTGACCTTACCAAACACGCGCTCACGAAGCTTCATGACAGGACACCGACCCTTAGATAGCTGGGGTAGGAGATAGCTAAGAAAGACAAAACGAAACTTCCTGCTTCTCAGCCATGGCCAGAGGAGGGGCGACCAAAAAGGCAAATACACACCGACCAGCCCGCTCACATCTAAGCGCAACGGACTCTCAAAAATCCCGATTTCTATCAGTCTGGCCACAAGAAGGCCGACCTCAAGATCTTCTTATCAAATCCTCACAAGATAGATAATAATTACAAAGCCGACAGTCGATGCGAACGAACCAACCAGACAAAACCCACCCACAGACAGAGAGGAATACTCCCCTGCTACGTCTTGAACCTTCCTTTCGGACATTAAACATCAGTACCCAAGCCAGCCAACCAAAAACGAAATCTATAAATCGACCAGGTAAATAGAGTTTGCAAATTTCGGTCATTCGCACTCTCGACTCTCCGCTGTGTGATCTTCGCTTTTGGTACGAACTCACGGTCCAGCCATCGATCAAAGCAAAATATACTTTCGACTACGCAATGCTAACGAAGCTTTCCGTACATTCCCCAATCAGCAACAGTTTCCCTCACCTCCCCTCCCCTCAAGTTCATGGGGGATGAAGTGCAGGATGCAGACTGAAGATCATGCCACGAGTGCGAGGTTACGCTCGAAGACGGTGGATCTGGTTTCTAGAAGGCTTGAAGTCTGGAGAGGCTAGTAGGTACGTCTGATGCTGCAACCAGAGGAGACATGGAATTGAGACAACAAAATATACAGCCTCTTGTCTTGCTTCAATTACATTTCGTACGAGTCGTGGTTTTGAAGCCCAATGGTACCCAAAGACAAAGCCGAAAATTGTCCGCATAGGTGTTTACTCAATGTCAACACAAGGTTTGATATCAAAGGGGGAACGACATTCAAATCGAAAGTCAGTAGATTGAGTAAGTCTTGACGGTATCTTCGGCCGAAAAGTTGGGGGATTTCCGGACATGCACACCCTTCTATCTTCTGCCATCTTGGTTTATTTACTCCTGGTACAAAGTCCAAACATCTGTTGCTCGGATGAACGGTACGTACCTCCATCCACTACGAATAAGAAATAACCAACAAAACACTTATCCAATGTTCAGTAATTGCTTACTTACACGCACGCATGTACAGACGATCACCAACAATGCAAGGCTCAACGCATATTACACCATCCGAACCCTACCACGCAGTACTTCTGCCCAACTGCATATGCAGACGTCAAAGTTGCGTTGCCTCGCCTTGCACTGCACTGCATTACATCCTGACTCTCTCGGGATAATCCGACAGGGCTCAAAAAACATCGCACCTGCATGCAAGGCATGAATCTTTCCTTCGACATACCTTCAAGGGTTCCTCCGCACGCATGCAGAGGCACATCATCGTATGATTCCCAGAGGAAAGCATATCCTCCCCGAAGGTCTAAAGCTTTCCCCAAAAAAGTCAAGTAGCGAGACGTCAGGGTTTCCAGACCCTTTGTGAGTAATCGAAATGGTAATCACTTGCTTTTAAATACAAGCGAGCCCCGACTCCCGAAGCGCAGGGCAGGTCTTTGGAATTCTAATCATGCAAGGCGGCGACGACTACCATCGAAAACCCTTGAAAGGGTGTTCATATCTTGGTCTAGGTTGTGACACTGATAATATCAATTCGATGCATCACATATCACATCTCCACCAGTCAGTCAACCAACATCGAGATCCGGGTTAGTGAACGGCATGTCTTTCTTGTCTGTCGTCTCGTCTAAAAACAAACAAACCAAAAAAAAAAGCCAAAACCCCAACCCCAACCCCGACTCCGAGTATTACCTCAGCTTCTCCCGACTCCCAATACCATCCTTACGTCCGCACACTGTCGAAACCAACAACAATTAAATGCCTCACTTCCATTCTTTATTCCATCCCCTACCTTTCAATCCGTAAACGGCAATTACGCGCCTTAGCCGTCCGCCCGTCCGTCCATCAATCATCCTTGTCCTCTTCCAGCAGGGCCAGGGCTCACTGATCGATCACTCACACAGTCACACTCGCCTCCGTCGCAGAAGTACGTGATAGTGATAGCGATACCACTTCATCGGGTCCAAAACGATCAGCTGATTTGCCCTGATTCCACCCCGTATTTCCTCTTCCCAACCCTGTTTCCTGTTTCATTGCCTTCCTGCTTACGTACCTTGCTCTACACCGTGTTATACTCTGCTCGTTTCTCGTATTTCGTAGCACGTTCTAGATGGATAGTATGAGGCCTCAATCGTACATGAAGAGATTGCGGCTTATGTACCTGCGGCCGGCGGCACATGCACATGCACATTCTCATTCTGATTCACATCTCATCTCATCTCGATTCGAAGACGGAAGAAAATGGTCTCGCGTGCTTCGCCTCATCGGCGCATTGCATGCAGCGGCACAGGCTGATGAGAAGCCGGGTGCGGGTGGCTGGCGATTTGACATGTTGGAAAAGTTGGCAGGAGGTGGTGAACGGAGGTACTTCCGCAAGGAAATTGTTTTATTGGTCTCGAATTTGTTGAAGAGAAAACATGAATTGGAAGTTGGAGAGGCTCGTGCGATTTCATTGATATTTTGTTTCTCCGTACCGTGGTGTCTGAGCCTTGACGAGCGCTTCAATGTCGTTCAGCTGGATGGTAAGAGACAATGGTTGGTTCAGATACGATGGTTCTGGGATATGCCAGCGACATTTCTTAATTCTGAGCAACGAAGGAGAATAAAACAGCCTTGAAGTAACGATTAGAGACAGGCACACAGCAGAATGTACGCATTTGGAAAATTCCACAGGCAATGCTTCAATTCACACTATTTCTCCAATCAAGCAACCGCAAACGAGCGAGCTATGTAAGATCCGCTCCCGCTCCCGCTTCCCCATGATTTGGAGTCTTTCCCGCCCAACCCGCAACCGCAACCGCACCCGCAACCTCCGCACCTGCACAGCAATGCTAAAGAATCAAATGGAACAAATCAAATTGCAATGACCCTTCCCAATCCTCAACACCAAACGACGTAATCAAGAAAATCTGGAACGCTCCTCCATGCACATGCACGGAATTGAAAACAGAATAGAATACAACCAGTCGGAATTCTCCCTTGTTCACCATCAAGAACGACCTCTCATCCGTCTCTTCGGAGCAGGTGTTCCATTTGCAGCCATTCCGAGAGTCATCTTACTTCTCATTCCAACCTTAACCTTCGGCGTCGATGAAGCAGAGACAGAGACAGATTTTCTCTCATCGCCAGGCAGGATAGGCTTCTTCTTCTCTCTTTCAGGCTCCTTCTCCGCAACTGAGACCTTCTTTCCCTCTTTCTTTCCATCCTTCTCAGGAAGGCTGGCAAGGACGATCTTCTTTCCCTCCTCAGTCTGGAACTGCGCCAGCTCTTCTGCCCACACAACAGTGTTTCCTTTCTTGTTCAGCTTCTGCTTGTAGCTCTTCTCATCGAAGACCTCTTTGAGAGCGCGTTGCCGAACTGCTGGGTCCTCTTTCTCGTCTGCTTTCTTAGCGAGGACATCAGCAGGATGGGCAGCACCGCCTTTATTCTTGCGAGTATTGACTTTTGTGAGAGCTGCGAGTTCCTTCTCTTCGTTGCGGCGGAGCGTTACGGTACTGTCTCCATCTTGGCCAAGTCGACGAACTGGAATGAAGCTTGGCGCTGCTGGTGCTGCCTTGACTGGGAGTCGAGTCCGTCCACTTCTTCTGATAGATCGCGGCTCAGTCACATCTCCTTCTTGAGGAATAGCCTCCTGGATTGGCTCACTACGCTTTCTGCGTTTGCTGGGTGAAGCTTCCGGTAGATTGACGTCAAATTCATCCTTGTCCTTTGGCGAGCCAGGCGATGATGGAGCGTCGACGGCCTCCAGAGGGATTTGAAGAGGCGAATGTGGCAGAGATCGCTTTCTCTTTGGAATCGATGTCTTTGCTTTGGCAGCTTTATTGGCCTTGACTTTGGAAAGGAAGTTTCGAAGCATATCCGTATCATCATGATCATAGACAGCAACTGGAGCGTTCTCGCAGATGGTCTCTGTGAGTTCTGTTGTAGATGGGTCTGGTGTGGATGACTCATGAAGCTCTTCAGATGCCTCGTCAGGTGGACTGCAAGGAGCATACTCGGAAGTAGTGATCGACTCAGGCTCAATGAGCTCAAAAGTCTCCGCTGCTTCTTCTGAGATATCTTCCGAAGAAGGTACATCTTGTAGTGACTGGATTATGGGGGAATGAGACTTCGCTTTGAAACCCTTGCGCTTAGGCGTAAAGATCTCAACTTCCAGTCGTAGTTGCTCATCACAAGACTCCTGCTCCGTTGAGCCTCTTTCGACTTCATCATGCCTCTCGGGTACCTTAACAGCGGACATTTCGTGCTCATTGTCCTCTGTGGGAATACTGTCCGGCTCAGGTTTTTCGTCCACAGAAGCTTCCACAACCTTTGTTGTGTCAAGGATCTCGTCCAGGGTATTGCTGTCCGTAAGCTGTTCATCGTACGAGGAAGTTTGCTCGATAGCCATGTTATTAGCCTTCTCGACGATTTCATCTTGTTCAACCTCGGATGCTGCCTTGACATCTGAGTCTTGAGAGACTGAGTCAATAGCGTGACTATCGATATAGAGCGCAACATTCACAGTCTCTGAAGTTGTGACTTCTACTACTGTCGCAGCCTGAACAGAGATCTCTTCTCGAGGCAAAGAACTGGCACGACTAGACCGACTAGTGCGGGTACTTCTCCTCGTAGCACTTCGCTGAGGGGTCTTCCTCCTCGACCTTGGAGTTCCCACTGACTTGGCAGGAGAGATTATGGTGGCCATATTGGATTCCGTTGGCTGGAGTACTGCTGACTGAAGTTGCGAAGTCTTGAGAGGGGTTTGAAGTGGTTGTTCTGAGATGGCGTCCAGTTCGGAAGGCTCGAAAGTGACACGCTGAATATCTGTTGACTCGGCTGCTGCCTCAACTGCTTGTTCTCCGATGATCTCGAGTTGCGGACTTTCAGTGGTTGAAACGTCAACAACAGGAACAATTCCAAATAGTCTATCAAGCTCCGCATTCACGGCACTTAAGGACCTCTCGGTCTTCGATGCAACATCGTCTCTGGACTCAACGATGTCAGCAACATTGTCTTGTTCCTCCGCCTGATCAGGGGCCTCATGCTGAAGCTCTTCATCTTGCTCGGATAGAGTAACTTCTGGCGCTATGTTCTCTTCTGCATCCGCTTCCTGTTCGGCAGAGACAGTCTCTTGACTTTCAGAAGTCTTTTCTACTGGCAGAGTAACAGTAGCTTCTTCAAGAACAGGCGATACAGCTTCTGCTTCAGCCCATTGCTCGACGTTGGCAGAAGTCACCTCGGACTGTCCACCAGCTTGTTCAAGCGGCGCCACAACACCAGAGAAAGTCTCGACCTCAGCATCCCCTCCCACTTTGCCAAACACAAAAGAGCCTCTTCTCTCTTCCGTAGTCTCCTCCACCAAATCACTCGTCGTAAGCCTCCTACTCTTCCGCATCGACTTCCTCCGTCTCGGCTTCACCATCTCCTTGTCTGCATTCTCAGTGCCCTGCCGATCGAGGTCGTTAAGTGCCACCTTCACGCCTTTTGCTGGGCTTTTCGCAGGACTCTTCACCTCCTTCATCGGACTCAGGTTCTGTCCAACCTCCAGCACAGGCGCAACAACGCTATTCTCTATACTGCGCAATGGTTTCCGCGGCGTAATCATATGATTAGCATTCGTCCTCTTCCTCGGCACCACAAACGCGTCTTCATCCTTCAGTACGCCAGCGCCCTTCATTGGACTCACTCCACCCATCGCATTCCCCTCTCTACCATCAACAGACCTCTCCACCCCTGCCCCATCAACAACCATCCACTTCGCCTCTGCGATATTCTGCTTAGCTCCGACACCACGCCTCCGCTTCCTAGCTCCCATACCCCCTTTCTCGAGTTCAAGGGCTACTTGCACGGCATTCTCTTTATCTGCTAGAGCGAGAGAAGAGGAGGTGGTGGTGTTTAGTGATGAAGCTTTCTTCCAGATTTTCTGGCCTGCTAGACGCGGTGCGTGGGCGGGGACGGGGGCGCGTTCCCAAGGTTTTGGTTTTGGTTTATGTTTGCTGGTGTGTGAGAGGGTAGAGGGTGTGAAGGTGTCCTGGTAGATGGACCTGTGATGGGAGTTTGTTAGGATGTGTGGGCTTCTTTGGGTTGTCTGTTGATTCCCGGGGACAGGAATCAGCAAAGAAAGTATAGAACGAACCAATTCTCCCCTGTCCCCTCAACGTTTCCTCCTTCCATTTCCATCTCTCTTATCCTATCCTCTCGTATCCAATCCCTCAAATCAAAATCCTCAATGCGCGGCGCGTCCCAATCGCAGCTTTCCTCCCCTCTCAATCAAAAAGTCGAATATCAAATCCAACTCGTAAACTGCGCATGAAACAAATATTGGCTTCCTGTGCTGCTGTATTAGTATCGTTTCTCACTCGCTACACTGTGCTGTGTCGTAAGGATGAGTGGGCGGGCACACGATCATAGAATTCAGAAGCTTGGGCGATGTTTGTTTACATTGGATTTTAGCTTCGTTCAGGGACCCACCCATGTCACTTCACTAACCTGATTCTCCTTAGCGGCTAAATTATTGAAGCTCTTTCAACTCCACAGTATCGAACAGCACATCTCAGTGTCAAGGTCAACGACTTCTCTCGCAAACCACAACTACACTATAGTAGTTACACCGGCTCGTATAGCGACCATCGCCCCCAGTCTTTGCCTTCCATACAACACAGCAAACGAACGCAAGAGATCACAATGCCACCACCAAAGAAAGGATCCGTTAGCACAGCGCTGCAGCCGATGCGCCTCCCTCCCCTCCCAAAACTACGAGTACGACGCCCGAACCAGGCAGATGCGAATCCGTGTTTGGCGCTCATGAGTTCAGTTCTGAGTAAGTAGTTCAATGACCTCTCCTATGTGTAGCTTGAGTCGGGGATGGACGGTGGGAGATTGGAAAAGGTACCAAGAAGCTGGGGATGGCATTGGATTGGACGGGGACTTTAGACCTGCAGTAATTGGAAGATCGAAGGACTTGGGAATAGTCATATGGAGTGGCGGAACTGAGAACAGCTTCAACTCGAGCTCTATCGATGGTGTGGAGGAGAGGGAGACGCAGTGAGGGGAACTGGAATACTGGTTGTTACTCCAGCAGAGCCAGAGCACATGGGGATATCTCCACAACAGAGCGCTTCGCAAATTTGACATCAAGTCGCAGATTCACAATTATCTTCAGAGGATACAAGCTGATATCCTCCTCTCAACAGCATGCTGGGCATCCTCCGGGTACACCGCAGCCGGATGTCAAGCCTTCGAGACGCAATTACGAGCTTGTATGGATACACCTGTACGTCTACCTCTTCTCGTCTCTCCTCGTCTTCTCCTACTGTCCGCCCCTCCCATCCTCCTTGGCAATTTGGACATTGTGCTAGATTGAGGACTGTGCTAACGAGACCCGCGCGTCCTCACAGAGACCCAAATCCCAAAAGAAAAACACCATCAACCACCACCTCTCCCGCATGTACCCCAACATCGTCGGTCCGCGAAAGAGGAAGTAAAGTAAAGCCGACATTCATTTCCCCCTATCGAATCGAATATCGAATGTCGATTCCGGACGTCCTTCCTTTCGCATCGCATCACCGTATCTATCAGTCAAACACTCCAGATTCCATGCCGTTCCTGCAAATGGGATGGAGAATTGTAAGGGATGGAAGGGGAGGGAAAGTTGGATGGAGATGGAGAGGAGATGGTGGGGATGTAGTTGGCATATGGCATGGCGAAGGATGGCATGGTTTTGTTATGTATCTGTATATCACCACTGTTTGTACAAAGTAGAGAAAGAATGGGCAGGCGGGCATTGCAGGAGTAGTGTATTTGATTCGCAGGCGCATGGCAGGAGGGAGAAAGGGAAGGAAAGTGAGGGGTTCACTCACTCTCTTCCTGCAGGAGTCCCATTAGAATTGAAAGTTCTCAAATCAAACATCAAAATATCAAAACATCAGATGTCTAAACCAGCCAGATCAGGAGAATGGATAGAGGTCGGAAATCTGTTGGATTGGCGGAGAATGAGATGGTGAATTTCTTGTTTTGGAGCAGTCTTTACCATGATAATATTACCACATCTCAAAAATCAATCAGTGCATATCACAGTAAATCACATCACTCATAGAACTTTCAAATGATCAAAGAATCCATATCTCTTTCATTCCCATGCACGATAGCAAGGCTAACCAGTCCTTCACTAGTCCCATCTATCGGTGACAGTTCTAGCTCCATCAATGCTCGCTCGCTCTTTCGCAGCCAATCCACCCATCCCTGCAACCCTCCATACATCTTAAATCTCTAATGTTCTTGTCGTCTCTTATGCCCTCTCTTATCTCTTTCTCCCCCATCTCGTCTTGACTTGGTAATTCCTCTTCCCCGTTAAGTACTTGGCAAGCTGGCGTGGCCAGGCAGGTAGATATCTACCCTGCTCGCGCGTGGGTGCATAGGTACGACTTCCATCCCAACGAGTTTACATCGCGAACTCCTTCTCGCTGGATGTGGTTCGCCATCTGTCCGTCCCTCGATATCTCGACTCTCTCAGCGAGCTTTCGTACCATCTTCGGTCAACACGAACAGACAGATATGTCGACGCTTCTCGCTCACGTGTCGGCTCACTCGTCCATCCCCGTCTCCCTTGCTCCTATATCCTTCCAGCCACCGTCCATCCATCCATCAACCAGGGGTAAATTCATGCACAAGTTCGTCGCCGACCACGATATAACGCAAGCGTAAGGCAATCGAGAATGCTTGGCGCCAGAGAAATGGACCCAACCAAGAAGAGAAAGAGGATCCTGAAAGATAAAGAGAAGGAAAAAACACAACGCCCTTGAATAACGCCCTCGTAGAAGCCAAACACCCCTTTGCACTATCTGATATCAATCTTTCAAAACTCTCAAAAATTCAAAAATGTCAACGAATGGACTGGGTCAAAAACAAAGCAAAGAGAGCCAAAGCAGGCCAGGCCAACGCAGTGCAACACTCCTCCCAATGTCATGTCCTGTTCCCAAGGAAAAACCAAAAACTGCAAATATCATATGTCGTCGTATCTCTCCACCCCGAGAATGCTAAAAAGGGGTATGTTGGAAGAGTAATGTTAAGTTGTGGTATGGTGGTCCAGATGATAAATCTTCCCGCACCTGCAATGCACCGCCAGCCCATGCAGAAGAGAACAGCGCCGAAAATACGTCTTCCTTCTTTTGAATCGAAATGCTAGTTATCCACGCTGAGACAGAAAAGCTCGATTTCTCCGAGCTGTCCTTGGTGGTATTGTTGCTTCTGCGCCTCGCGCCATTCCTGGAATGCGATCTGAATGTCGTCGTCCGATTCAATGGTGACATAATCTCCATCCTCGTCCCGATATCGAAGTCTCATGGTCCCCTGAGCGATGGCATTGTTGGAAAATCTTCCTACTTTAGCATCGATGCGATCGACAAGTGACTGATAGGTAATGTTGAATGCGACTACAAGGGTAACATAATTATCATTGCAGTTGACTTTGACCTTCAGTTGAGTAGGAAGCCCCATGTCGCTGTCACCAGGCATTGCGCTACCGAGAGGAGGCGACATTGCTCGGCTGTCCTGCATTGTTGATGGAAACTGGGTTGTATTGCTTCGCGCATATTGTGGCGCATTCGCATATTGCGAATTCTGCTGCATCCGCTCCCTTTGTGCACCAGGAGACTGGGTATTTGATCTCATCGGCAGTCCATTTGGAGAGCTGTTTTGAGACCTAGGAATTCCGTTGTCGTAAGCTGGATGAAGATGTGCTGGAATGCCCGGAACAGCTGGCACTGGACCACTGATAGACCCGTTAGGCAGTCGTCGAGTTCCATTTTGAGCGTTGATATCTGGAGTACTGTAAGAACGACTCCTTTGTTGTGCTGCAGTCTGCTGGGCGGACTGTGATGCCATGGCGGGAAGGGAAGGCCGTTGTGGGGTACGGCCATTCATCTGATATGCATCAGGAGGATTTTGGCTGCCTCTTGAAGGTGCCCGAGGTCCTGCAGGTGCGGTATACCTATTGTAATCAACCGGTTCCCATCCACTTTGCGGCGTACCTTGTCGTGGGAAGGGGAACATCGAGGAAGTTGTGCTTGTCCTTGAGGATGCCGGTGACTCTGCAACCGGAGAGAAGTAGGAGTCTCCTCCTCTTTGGTTGGGGGAAGGCATCTGAGTCGCGAGTTGTGTTTGCAGGCTAAGGGGTGGATTCTGTAGCCCACCCATCGGGAAGCGAGGTGGCGGTGCCCTTGCGATACTGACAAGTGATGGGCCACTATCGCCCGTCGTAGCTCTTGATCGAAGACTCGTGCTGGAAGCATTTCGAGCCATGCCAGGAACAGGTCCTGGATACGTGGAATTTGGTATTGGTGCCGATTGAGGCAAGCTATACTCATCTTCCTCATCCTCGTCGTCTTGCTGAGCATAGGGATTGGGGATGGGAGCAGTTTGATCTCGCATCCATGCAAAGTCCGCTGGTGGTGCATCTGGACTGCTTCCGGTCTGAATAGAACTGGCGTGAGCTTTCCGTTGCCCATCAACCCCTTCATACCATTTCCGCATAGTTTCCTCGTTCGAGAATCTGATGATGAAATTCTCAACTCCAGGATCTCCTTTCCAGAAGATTTGAACGGTATAGGAGCCTATGTTGTGGTTAGCCCAGCTTACTGAAATATCTAGCTGTTACTTACCTTGCTTTGCCAACGACATGACCTCCGTCACATTGGTCATGAAGATCCGCCCTTTGAGTTGAAGCTTGGCATTCTTGTTTGGCTCCTTGTTTCTATTCTTGTCTTTCTTGTCCTTCTTATCTTTCTGGGCCCCCATTAATTTGTCCTTCGATTTGTTGGGATTGACTTCTTTGCAGCAAAGAAGGATTCTCTCGAAAAGGTATATCGTATACTGCTCGTAATGTGGGCAAATGATGCCCGCTTCGTCAGCATATGTACTTGCAAAGAAAGGTTCGCCTGTAACTGGGCTGTTGCCAGTAAACTGATGAAAGAGCATGTTCGCAAAGAAGTGATCCGATGCATCTTCAGCATCGCGAAGGTCTTCCTTCGCAGAAGCTGGTTTGTCAAGAGAGACTGCTTCCCGCTCTGAAGAGATCTCCGAGGGCTCCTCCTCAATATCTTCACCGATGTTGGTAAATGAGTTCTGTCGGGAGTGTTGCAAGGAGATGGTCGCCTTGCGCCTCGGCAAGCCCTCTTCAAACTCATCAATCTGACTTGTTGGGGAGCTCTGACTGTTGAACGAGCTTTGGATTGTGAGGGTGCTCTGATTCGTAAATGATCGCAATCTAGAAGACAAAGACAAAGACGCCTTGCGTTTCGAGCCCTCCTCGTCAAGCTGCTCATCAGCTTGACTAGAAGAGGTCAGGCTAGGAAAATGCGTACTGAGGGAGCTCGGACTGGTGACTGAGCTCCCACTGACGGCTGTGCTCTGATTGGTAAATGAGCGCTGCCTTGAATGCAAAGTCGCCTTGCGCTTCGAATCCAACGATGCTCTCATCTCTCCGAGTGAAGACAAATTCTGAACAAGACTAAAAAGGGGGCGTACTTCTTTTTGAACGTCGCTCTTGCCCGTCACCACAGGGAAATGCCCATGCTGTAGCAGATCCCCAAAATGATCGACCCTATGATTCTTCCAATCATCGACCCGTGCACACAAGTCTTCCAACGCTTCTGCCCTAAGTTCTCGGTCAACGGCTGAGTTGGCTTGCATAAGGACTCTGTTCGATGCTTCGATTCCAGCGGTCAGATCTGCTTTCGTCTCGTCATTTGCGCCAGTTTTATCTCGTAAATCCTAAGAGAGGTAAGCTTGATCCGGATCCTGAATGTCTCAATACCATACCTTCAGCAACAAGGGGTACTTGACCAGGCGTTGCATGGGTTTGAGGAGAAATCCGTCAAGGGTATTGAAGTCCTCAACTACAGGGTGCTCTGCCAATGTAATCTTGTCGAATTCCCTCTTGGCAATTGCTGCTGCCTTCCTCTGGTTTGCGATGAAGGGCTGGTAGATCCCAAATGCTTCTTCGTAGTTGGTGAACGGAAGCCCCCATTCCTGCCTGTCATCTGGTTGGGAATTTGTAGTCTCGATCTTGATGAGAAACCTCCTTTGAAAATCCAATATCGCGTTAATGTTGAGGAAAATGTCGTGCACAACGTCCCCCGGTATCACCCCCTTCTGCTCTATTGTCTTCTTCAGCTCATGGAGATTCTCCAAATCCTGAACGTATTTCCGCTCTGTATCCACAAGTTCTCGCACAACATGGTCTCTGTAGCTCATCTGGGATCCTGCCATGGCAGCTGCTGGTACCGCGTCGTTCTTTTCGGATGTGAGGAGGTTTCCTTTCTGCTCTGCGACATCGAGAACAATATTTATAACTTGGGTGACCTGATTGTTGATTAGCAGGATTCAGAAGTCGGGTCAAGTGAAGAGTGTGGGCTGTGAATAATCGCACACCGCAATTCTTTAACAGCAGTACTTCGAGGTATTCAAGGGCAGCATTTCCAAACGGAAGATTCACTACGCACCTTTACGAAACCCGTCGTATCGTCACCAAATAAATCCTGCAAGGAAAAGCACTCCCCAGGAGGCAGTTTCAGATCCCCCTTTAAACATGCTTCTACGAATTTGAAGGCCGCAATCTTCGGCCTCTTTGCCTCTGGTATTTTCTCATCAATCTTTAATGGCTCCGGCGGCTTCAAAGAATTGTATATGGTCATCAACGGAGTCCCCTTCCGCAGACACCTCCACAGCGATGATACCGGGTCCATATCCTCCCCCTCATCCTCCGAGTCCGAGTCATTCAAGTGGGCATCGAAATCCGGCACCGTCGCCAATCTCTGCCGCAGATTTACACATATTTGGTACAGAGACCTCGATGCATCAGCCCGTTGGTTTATGATGTTGTTCGTCGCCACGACATTTCCGCCATTCTGGGCCATCTGGGTTGGAGGGGGTGGTGGTGGTACGAGTGTGGCCGAGCTGGACATGGACGAGAGAGATGTCGAGGAGGCAGATGTATAGGCCGTAGACCCAGAGAGTTGGGAAGATCGCGAACTGTGGCTCATGGTGTGACCTAACCCCGGGAGGCCATTGTTGGCGCTTCGAGTGGTGTTGAAGACAGGCGCGGTGTTGGTCCTGGAGAGGGGTCCATGAGACTGCGCCATGTGAGTGGCAACGCCGCCCGAGGACATGAACAAAGATCGCGAAGGTTGAAGTAGACGAAATGTAAGTTCGGCATTCAAAAGTGCATTTGCATGGAGTCGAGGATGTGTATAGTATAGGATGTGATGGGGATGGAGATTGCGATGTGGTGTTGAGGGTAGGGTAGGGTAGGGTAGGGTACAGTAGGGTAGGGGAAGTTAGTTAGGTCAGTAGATGGGTCGGAGTCGCAGATCGAGATTAGGACTGGACTGGGCTTGGGGCTTGGGCTTGGGCCTGGTTGGTCGGCATGGGATGGGATGGGGGTTGTTTTCAAGGGAGGGAGGCGGCAACGGCAGCAGGAGCGTACCGTGAAGCGTGTACTGTAGCCTGTAGGCAGGCACTGGGCAGCAGGAATACTTGTACTATTAAGCAGTAGCAGCCCAGGCCCTAGAAGGTCTTTGAGTGCTGTGGTTCGTCTCGCTTGCTCTGCCTCCTGAATTCCATACCTTACCTGCCTAGGTACTTCCGTACCTACCCTACCTTACCGGCGGGCCATTCCATCCTATCCTGAAATCCCTCCGGGCATCCTGTCGCTCCTGAATGGCAGGAAGTTCCATTGTCTCTCCCTCTCCATCCTGCCCAAAATCCACTCGGGGCATCGATTATCCACTTCATATCCACTCCTCCCTCCTCCATCCCCTTCCCTTCGTTCCTCCCCCTTCACTTTTGCTTCGTCTCGAGTCTCTGTGTCTCAGGCTGGCACCATGAGGGAAGCATTCCAACCTCTCACAGCACGGTATAATTCACTCTCTCATGCCACTGGACAAGCCATGAGCATTGCTCCGACTGCCACTCGGTAAGGTACCAAGGTACCTGTCCTGTCCGCACCCCACTCTATTCGTGCACTTCCCCCTTTGTTTCTTCCTCCTCTCCAGTTGTTTTGACCCCTAATCTGGAACTGCTCTGCCTTCCGTCTGCGGGTTAGGGCGACCAAGACAAGTCAAGACAGCGGCACTTGTTGACATCCCATCAACCTTTCCCGGCGGATAGGATAAGATAAGCTTAATGCCCGCGATATACCCATCCTGGCGTCCTGTCACCGTTGCTGTCACTGTCAATATGCATGTCGCCGCCAGCCAGAGTAATAAATACAAGCCTGTTTTGACGTGCTGTTGACTGGGGAAACTTGGTACCCTAAAGTAAGGTAGGTGGGTTGGCCATCGTCATACACCTCTGCGCCCACAAACCATTCAGATTCAAACCGCAACCTCTCCCATGAGTCCCATCGCTCAAATACATGCCAACCTTATTCTCTTTCTTGCATCAACATCGTGCTGCTGCGACTGCCGACCTCTCCCCGGCCCCCAAATTGTCTGACCTCCGGTGCCACAGGCTTAGCGCGTCTCTGATTGGCGACATCCAGATAGGCGATACCTTGCCTTCTCGATTGCATTTGCCTGACAACAACGAGAGGTGCCTGATTGAGCACGTCCACAACATCCACGCCAAACATCCAGCCTCAGCCTCAGCCTCATTCACCAGTTTGTGCTGGATTTCGAGTGAATATTGTTTGCGCACTGCCAAAGGATCAATCCTACCGTGGCTTTGGACCTGGAAGTCGACCAACATCGGTCAGCATCGTCATCCTAAATCATGGCGGGCAACATGACTGCCTACGAGGGATCCCCTCAGGATGAGGGCTATAGCGAAGACCCCTTGACCATTGGAAGTTCGGCAACTCTGCCTCCATGGGTAGAGAGTATGTCAGCGGTAGAAAGAACGGGTACGTTGAGAAGACAGAATGACACGGAGACTGTTGAACGCGAGGCTGACAATGGTAGAATATGTGATGAACATCATTTCCCACCTACCTACTTCCCAAGTTGCGGACATTGTCAGCAGATTACGACCTCGTCTCTACATCAACTTCTTCAAGTATCTGCCTCCGGAGGTATGCTTGAAAGTTCTTGGTTTCCTCGACCCAGCATCTCTGATCAACACCGCTCGGGCTTCGCGAGAATGGATGGCTTTGGCTATGGACAGGAAGTTGTGGGAACAGCTATACATATTAGAAGGCTTCAGGGTGATCAGATCGGAGGTAGAGCGCTTCGAGGCTTCGTTGAATCTAGGCTCCATGAGTTCGGAACGCTCAAGACCCAGTGGCCAAACCGATGACGAACACGCGAGCAAGAGACGAGCGACACCTCAACGGATCCTACCCAGTCTCCAAACAGATGGCGATTCCGAAATGCCAGATGCAGATGTAGGGCCAAAGCAGGTATCAATATTTGGGGGCCAGATGACGAAAGAACCTCTATCTACTAGGGGAGATGTTGATGTGCCAATGCTCTCCCCTCGACCCTCGTCTTCAAGAACCTCGCAATTTCCAGCCAAGTCTGTAAAGAGTGCGCCGAGTAGATCCAGCAATCGCACATCGACCGGGTCCACTGCACCTATTTTGACAAACATATCATCACTAGTGGTCGAGGACCCGTCGGACAAGAGAAGAAAGTTAAATTGGCAGTATCTCTATTCGCAAAGACGACGCTTGGAAGCAAATTGGGAAAACGAGAAATACATAAACTTCCAGTTGCCACACCCAGCCCATCCGGAGGAAGCACACGAAGAATGCATTTACACCATTCAACACTCGGGAAAATACCTGGTCAGTGGAAGTCGAGACAAGACACTCAGGATATGGGATCTGGATACTAGAAGACTGATTCGACCACCATTGCGGGCACACTCGGGCTCAGTCTTGTGCCTCCAGTTTGATGCAGACCCAGAAGAAGACTTGATCGTATCTGGAAGTAGTGATGCGACAATAGTTTTGTGGAAGTTCTCGACCGGGCAGGTGATTCAGCGACTACGGAAAGCACACCGAGAATCAGTTCTGAATGTCCGATTCGACAAGAGGGTCCTGGTGACTTGCTCCAAGGATAAGACGATCAAAGTCTTCAACAGAAGGGACTTGAATGCAGGTGACTTGGGCTACCCAGGGTTTTCTGGGGTGCTTCATCCAGTTCCGACCTTTCTCAATAACTATGGTTACAATCCTGCTCCAAGTGCGGGCTTGCCAACCAAACCTGCCTATTCGATGATTGGGTGCCTGGAAGGACATGGCGCTGCCGTCAATGCCGTACAGATTCACGGCGACGAGGTTGTATCTGCTTCTGGAGATCGTACCGTAAAGGTATGGAACTGGCCAGAACAAACTTGTACACGTACTTTGATTGGACACACCAAGGGCATTGCATGCGTGCAATACGATGGACGTCGAATCGTTAGTGGAAGTAGTGACAACGAAGTCAAAGTGTTTGATAAAGAGTCTGGACTGGAAGTTGCTAGTCTTAGAGCCCATACGAACTTGGTCCGTACTGTTCAAGCCGGATTCGGCGATCTGCCGTACAGTGCCGAGGAGGATCAGGAGGATGCCAGAGCTATTGATCACGAGTATTTTAAAGCTGTGGATTCAGGAGCAATTCCTCGAACAGTCTATTTACAGCGAGGCCGACCTCGAAATGCCGGATCGCGGAGACCGGAAGACATTACCGCGTACGGCGCCAAGCTACCACCAGGAGGTGGAGGTGGCCGATTTGGCCGCATAGTTTCTGGGTCATATGACGAGACAATCATTATCTGGCGAAGAGACAAAGAGGGTGTATGGAGAGCTCAGCATACTCTTCGTCAAGAAGAAGCTGCGGCATCAGCATCTAGGACCCTCGAATCAGAGCCAGTTCAATCTCCTCAACCTGTAGTACAATCACATGCCACGCCATCAATCGATGTTGATGCTCCAGTTCAACCTTTCGCGCCTGGTAGCGACCAATTCTATCGGCACCTGATCGAAACCACCGTCCCTCAAGGACCACCGGCCTTACGACAAGCCTTAATAACCCATCCTCAGTTACTCAATCACGACCACCTCATGCTCACCATCCACAACCTCTCCCCTACGGAGGGACAAATCATGACCAACCTGGTCAACGACGTACGGCAAACTCAAGGGCAACTACCCCCCATTGCCGGGCCTTCCACATCGCTCTCTCAACCTGGCACATCAACATCAGCCATGCACAACATGGTCCAGCAATGGCACAACACCCTTCCCGTAACAACAACCCACACCTCATCATCCTCATCCGGTCCTTCTCACCCCTTACAAGCCACCCAAACCTCATCATCATCAACTCCTCTCCCCACGATCCAGCCACTCCAAACACAGACTCAGACTCAGACTCAGACTCAGACTCAGACTCAAGCACCAGCTCCTGCGCCGGCGCCAGCAGTTGCTGCTGCCCCAGCCCCAGCACCGCATCATCACCACGGCGGAGGACATCATCACGTCCAAGCTAATATGGCCCGCGTGTTCAAGCTGCAGTTCGATGCTCGTCGCATTATCTGCTGTAGTCAGACAAGCACGATCGTTGGCTGGGATTTTGCGAATAACGATGCACAGATCATCGAGGCGTCGAGGTTCTTTGCACCGATCGAGTAGGGCTCGAATGTAGGACATGATTTGTTTGTACATGAAGCATTATTACGGGGCGCTTGATTGGATTTGACGCACTTGACAAAATGTACTAGAAGAGGAACAGAGAAGAGGAGCTGATAGGGAGGCTGTAGATACGCGTGGAAGATGAGCACATACATCGGTTGTACGGTACGGGAATTTCGAAACGATGTCACGACTTTCATTTTCTCCCGAATATCTCTTTGCGTTCTGCCGGGAGGTAGCGTAGCCAGGGAGCGAGCATACATGCGATGGCGTCAATCTATTCAGGCAGTTCTGCAATGTCGTATTTTGATTTTGAGGCCTCTTTGGCGGCATTGTTTATGCGATGGGAAAGGAAGGGAAAGAACATATGGAGATTTTCTTTATGGCATTCTGCATTGCTTGCTTGGTTATTGATGGGTGCAAGGGCGAGATATTATTGAATACAAAATACAAAATGAGAATTCCGTAAGCCTCAACAAGTATCACACTGAACTGAACACATCGCTGTGATCTTTGTATATGATACCCTCAATCTCTTTTCTTGACTTGCTCGTACCCCCCCCCCCCCC
>JGI24512J20087_1000172_pt1 | contig 104056 bp, 104 predicted proteins | sample LinPmetageLP35_FD_20087 | JGI IMG/M metagenome (IMG submission 20087) | reverse complement strand
GGGGGGGGGGGGGGGGGGTGGGGTGAGATTGTCTCACCAGCGTGTGCGTCATGCTTGTTTCGAGGACAAGGAGAGACCAAACCCCGCGTGTCAACTCAGTTCAACAAAGCTTGCCTCGAAATAGACTTACATGTGTCACATGGACCGCATCCACTCTTGTCATTCGCTTGCAGACTCGAAAGCTTTTCGAGCTACAAAAGTACCGGAAAACTGTCGAAACCTAGATAAGACAGCCAGATTGAGTCTCATCCTCCCTTTTTGTACACGTGTGGATCCGTCAAGCCACTACAACGCGCTCTTGCCTCTATTCAGAAAGTCGGAAGATCTTGACTTCATTTAGCCTAGTTGTGCGACGGGCGGGAGGATCATGCTGCCGAAGAGGAAGGTCCCATGCCCGAATCTGAGTTACACTCATTCTCGGCATCACTTTAAGCATAATAAGTACCGCAACTTCCCTCATATGAGAGATAATTCAAGTCACAATTCCCAGCCAAAAGCTTTTTTTCACGAAATTCACAATGATGTTCTCGATCATCTTTCTTCTCAGTGGTGTTTTGGCGGCAAGTTTAGAAACTCGCCAAACAACATCCTGCACAACACCCAATGGTGCAGGATACTGTGGTAACACCGCCAATGGCTGCAGTGGAGGCACTTTCTATGCCGGCTTCTGCCCAGGGGCATCCAACATCCAATGTTGCGTTGTTCCTTGTTCAACCCCAAGCGGCTCCGGTCATTGTCAGTACACCACCAGCACTTGCTCTGGATCCTTCGTATCTGGGTATTGTCCCGGAGCCTCAAATTATCAAGTAAGTTCCCAGATACCGCTAAAAAACTGGCTTTAAACAATTTCAGTGCTGTGTTGGAGGCTCGTCTTCAGCATCAGGACTGCCTGGCATCGACCTCTCAGGAACTCCATCTGCATCATTCTGGACCTGCGCTGCTTCGAATTATAAAGTCGTAGCTTTACGAGGATATCAACAAGCATGTGGCTCTGTAAGTACTCGATGGTGGTCATGCCATTGGCTTCAATGCTGACACGTGCCAGGGCGGACAAGTTGCATCGAATTTTGTAGCCAATTACAGGGCAGCCAAAAATGCTGGAATCTCCAGGATCGATGCATACATGTTCCCATGCACCGGAACTCAACCAACTGGAGTTGCATGCAAGAGCCCTGCAACTCAGCTCGCCGAATTCTTGAACGCCATCGATAGCAACGGCATGACACTTGGGACTCTCTGGTTCGACATCGAACCCACTTCAGGCACATGCAATGCTTGGAATCTTGGAGCTACACAGAACACGGCACTTGCTCGCCAATGGGTTTCGTTGCTACAAGGCAGTGGTCGAAAATGGGGAATATATGCGAATGGGTAAGTCGCCAGACTGGATTATGTGTGTACTTTACTGACAAGAAAGTAATCAATGGTCCGGAATGTTTGGCTCAAGGAGCACAGATGTTGGCTCACAGCTCCCTCTATGGGCCGTTCAATTCGACAGTGCCCCAGGTGTCAATACAGTCAATACGTTCATGGTTCGTAACTTCCTGCCCCGAAAGAGTCCCAAGATCTGGGTTGCTGGGACCAGGTCCTTTGTTCTCGATCCCAAAGTTCCAAGAGAATTATGAGAAAGACATACTAAAACCTTGATTAGGGTGGTTGGACATCTGCTGTTGCAAAGCAATACGTTCTTGGTATGTTGGCCTCGCCCAATATGCCGTGTCCTGTTTGGCTAATTCTGACAGATACCACTGCATGCGGATTCAGTGTAGATCTTGACTCTTTTCTACCATGAGTCTAGACGCAGAAGCAACTTTAGGCAAGGAACGCAAGATCTGTGGCTTGAGCATGTCGTTTCGTTTTGTTGGGACTGCGAACAACGCCTTCCTCCCGATTTGATAGCTGCATTTTGGCCGATTGTGATTGAAATGTCACAGATTTTGTCATAGAGAGGAAAGAAATCCTGAACCTGTGAGACTCAGTCATTCTACCACTTGGAAGCCGTGCCGTCGTTACGACAAGTCCCGTTGTCACATGCATCAATGCCCGAGCTGGGCATCCGATCGAAGCCTGCAAAATTCTCAATTCGAGTTCAGTCACCGGGTTCGCGGTGCTTCTGATACAGAGCTTGACTTAAGCTGTCTCCTTGCAGGGCTTCACACAGCAGTGAGTCTTTTCAGCCACGTCTGATTGATGTCTTAAGATAGGCTGTAGCTGGATAAATACCCCGCCATTGGTGGGGTCATGCCAGTTGCACAAGTCTATTGGCGATGTTAGTTTCCAGTCCAGATCACTGTTCCTGTCTCACAGTCACAATCTTGCTGGTGTCTTGCTTAAGATGTCCCAATTGGTCTTGAACCTGCAGAGCACGTCAACTCCTTCAAGTGGATATATAACAAAGAGCTCTGCTGTGGCGCTCCCTCTTCTTTCTCAATTTTCGAACAAAAAGTCCAGAATGGCTGCAGCTACACCAACTACCGTGATAATCCCTGATCTCTTCGAATCCTTCTTGTCTAGAACTCCAAAAGCCAATCCACATTATGAAGTCGTAAGAGATGCCGCTCTTGACTGGGCAAGCGAGTGAGTTCGACCCTCAGATCCTAACAACTGCTAAGGACTTCCAGGGTTTGCGGATACAACCAAGAAGGCGCGAAGAAAATGCGACAAGGAGATTTCGGCTACTTTGCTGCCGTATCTCTGCCAGATGCGAGTCCCGTGAAGCTGAGGACTGTTATAGATTGGTTCAATTGGCTCTTTGTATTCGATGACCAGCTCGACGATGGGCCGCTCAGTCTTCAGAAGGACGAAGCATGTAAATACATTGATGGAACACTTTCCATATTGGATGATAGGAGCCCCTATCGGTTCGATAAGTCAATCCAGCCGATCCAGCGAGTGATACACATAGTTCGATATCGGAATCTCGATATGAGCAATTTCTACTTGGGTCTTTGAACCTGAGCTGTTGCTGCTATATTCCGAGCTGTGGGTGAGCAAATCCTGAGCCAGGCTGAGCAAGTAAGCCAGGGAGGAGAGCTCACGGTGGATAAGACGACCTATTTGGGCTCCTAGGCTACAACTTCCGCTGGCTAAAATTAGAAGGAGACTAAACAGGATCCCCCCAATAATATGTCCTTCAATTTCTCAAGGCAGATTCCTCTCACAACATGGCGTGGCCCCTGTTTCCAAGGATAGTATGCTCTCGCACTTCCCCGTCTTAAACCTTCGCCCTTTTGTAACTTCCATCAGACCCAACTCAAGTACTTCCACACCCACTACTGCTTGCACATCGCAATTATTTGAAGAAACTAATCAAGAATGCTTAATTTTGGGTATTTCTTATTAGCAATTATTCCAATTGATAATATTGCGTACTGTAGATTAGCACGTGATCACCACCTTGAAGTGATCTTCTTCCTTTAGCTAATCCATTCCGAAAAACATATATCAATAACCACAATCATTTTTAGCCCATACACCCGTATCTACTGCATTGGAAACTACCTATCCCTATAACAAAGATGGGTAGGCGGAAGAGATTTGAGTGGTTCCTTAGGGAACGGAACTCAACTTCTCGCCCTTTGGGGGGTACGGATTGCCCCCGGAATAGTTGCTGGTGGTCGTAATATAAAAGTTCAAAACTAAGCTCTCAAAAAATGTTGTGAAGTCTTAATTGCCGGCGTGGAAACGTCGCATTTTTCCACACCGCACGTTTAATAAAGAAGATTGATTATACTGTTATATCTACTAACAAAGGATAACGAATGAACCACAAATTGCTGAAGTAGGAGTATAAATATAAGCAGACATTGACTTTGAATAAATAGCGTGAGTTGGTGCATCGAATTAATTAATAGCAGCTGGAACATTACCGTTAGGAACCGGTGGAACCGGCAAACTATAATTAATTTAGTAAAAGGCACATGACCGAACAGATAGAGCATTCTATTTTAGGGAGGGACCCTTTCTGGTCCTCCAATTCTATTTTGGTATTCGGAGTACTACAATTGCGAGTGTATCGGCTTGGAAGACTATACCTCGAAGTGCTTGCGCCTAAAGTACAACACCTTCGCATATTACAAGATAACGTGTTTGCCTTAGTTCTGCTTATAACCACATAGTTCGAACTATTTTGGTCGAATTAAAGGAATTCGGTCTAACTTATCTTATTCATATCCCCCCTACCCCATGAAGTATTTATAGTTTCAAAGACCAACAACGGCTAAGTTGCCTATCTTTCATATACCAGTAGATCTATTACTTGATTCGAGCTCACTACATATCATTTGTCCCTTTCTAAACCTGCTACAACTTTTATGTCGAGAACCTGGGGAAACTAAGGCCGTTTTCATCATGTGTTGGTCCGCAGGCCTTCTTGAGGAGGTTTCAGATTGGCATAGAGGGTCGGACTCCTTTCCGGTAGCGAACCGGTAGTTACCGTTTCGGAGGGGTATATAATACCTCCTCCCTCACACTCTCTTAGAAATAGACAGACTTTACAACCCATCATTGAGAACTCGATATATCGACACTTTATGATATTATATACCGGTACTACACCGACATCATGTTCTTATAATCGTGACACCTTCTATTCTCAGTAAGCAATCTGTGCTGAATATTTCCCGCGCCTAGGGCGAACCCAGAAAGCTGAGCGGCTGAACAGCAGAGGTAGCTCGGTGAGCAAATGCGGCCAAGTTGCATTCAGGATAAGAGAAATGGTGACCCCACGAATAACGCTCCATTCGAAACACAACAAAGATACATATAATAAAAGTGCAATTATGAAACATTTTTAGATATGGTTTATTTACGTATGAACTGTTTTTGAAGTAATACAATTATATCAAGTGACTAGAAATTCGAATATGATTTTTAAACGATAACATCTATTCTATAAGTACAACCCTATTTCTGGCTCGGACGGCTTCAGGGAAAGCAGGCGTCAAACAAGCCCGCTCAGTATCCCGGAAAGCAAAGGCGCAACAAAACAAATTGGCCCAGTACTCTCCTCCAAAAGCGTACCTAGCTTGGTATAGAAGATTTGATGTAGATCGTACTCTGGCCACGCTACGTTTTATTTAGGAGAGAAGAGTACCTGGCCAGGATAATTGGCGAAACGAGGTTCTGCTATTGGCAGCGGGGTATCGGGGATGCAAGCCGGTGGTGCATCAGTGGGTACCAACAGGCTGGGACGAGTTCCTTCACCTGCCTTGTTGAATTCTTATCCTCGAGGCTTTGCTTTAGGCTACCCAGTGATAACAGAGGGAACTCAGCCACCAACATTCAGGCATCCGTAGCCTCCCACCTCCTTAATCCTCGTGAGCCTCATTCTTTTTTCCCTCGAGGAAAATGATCTTTACCGAAGTCGCTTGAGAAATTCCTACTATAACATTCCCGGATCGAGACAAATGCTGTTATACCGCGCCAATCTAGCGCCCAAATCAGTGTTTTCAGGCCATTTTCAGGGCTTACGAACATGGGGACAAAAGTCCGTGCGTTCAGGGTATTTCATTCGCTAAAAACCCCTCCAAAACCAAAACCTTTATAGTTTCACTTTAAAAAATGAAAAATTCAACTGATTTCTTCGATTTTATATATAAATAAATAGATATTAAAAACATTTTATTATTTGAAAAAATCCTTATTTTAATAAAACTTGAAGAAATTGAGTGCGATACCCTGAACGCACGGACTTTTGTCTTTATGTTCGTTAGCGAGCTTCACCAAACCAGCTACAGGCTTCAACAATTCTTGTTCTTTTGGAATTATGCAACAATATCAAATGATAAATAATTTGTATCTAATTGTTACGAAAAAATTTAAATAATCTTCCTTTTAGTCACTAAAGTTTTAGAATATTTAATTATTACTGTTTTTGATTTGTATACAGGAGACCCTAAAAACACAGACTTTGGGCCCCAGGCTCGTTAGTAGCCCCCTGCGTTTCTTGAGGCAAGGGAGTGTCCGCCCCTGTTTCATTCATACCCGGCTCTGTAGTAAAGACTCAATTCCAACGTCGCTGGGCAGTGCCGGGCAGTGCTACTCCGCCCCCTTCTAAGACAGTAGTGGACCATAAGATTTCCTACTCTTCCTCTTCTCATTACTTACAACTTCTCAAAACGCTTGTTAGCCTTTTCTCTCCAGGAACAGCACTATCCAAAAGAAAACATGTCAAACCCGTCAGGTCATCGATCGCTGCGACTCTTATCCCTTGATGGTGGAGGCGTAAAAGGCCTTGCAAGTCTCCTGATCCTGAAGCGCATCTTTCGCACCCTCCAGAACGTTGATAGGCTCGACGAGATCCCTCGGCCATGCGAATATTTTGATTTGATTGGAGGAACATCAACGGGAGGGTAACTTTACATATCAAAAAGTACATTTTTCGAGATTTTACTGATGTCGAAGTAGTCTCATAGCTATTATGCTTGGTCGGCTACGGATGACAATAGATGAATGCATCGAAGTATTCCAGCATGTCTCAGAGACCGTGTTTGGGGATATCCCCAGCTCGTTTTCGAAAATACTTGGCGGAATCTCTGGAAAAGCATTTTTCAAGGCCGAAAGGATGGAACAGGTAATCAAAGAACTGCTCAGAGGTCGAGGAGTAGATCCTGACACGCTTTTGAACGACTCAAAACATGCGCGATGCAAAGTGTATGTTATTTAGCAACTCTCTTTATGGAATTACAATATTTCGTGTCTTACAAGCTAATGTATGGCTTTGTTCCTTACAGATTTGTCTGCGCCACACGAGTACCAACCGTCCAGCCTGTTTTGCTTCGCTCCTACACCACCAAGTCCGAAGGAGAAGAGGACTATGCTTGTTATATTTGGGAGGCAGCCAGGGCAACTTCGGCCGCTCCTGCCTTCTTCGAACCGATAAAGTTCAAGAAATCAGGGGCCACGTTTGTAGATGGTGCCATGAGATTGAATAATCCAATCTCCGCCGTTCTAAACGAAGCTGATGCTCTATTTCCAGGTGCGACGTTCAAATCTATCATAAGCATTGGAACTGGTTGGACCGACGTTGCAGGTCTCGCAAAAGAAAAGATCAAGGCCTATAGTATTATCAAGACTTGTATCGACCTATCTATCAATGCCAACAACGAGGCACAGGCATTTGCAAAAGGAAAACGGGGGAGAGAATTCTTGGAGAATAAGACCTACTTTCGTTTCGATGTTGAGCGTGGACTTGACACAATTGCTCTGGAGGAATGGAAAAAACTGGACGATATCGATGCCTTGACGGACGCATATTTGGCTCGACCAGACGGGATAATAAAGTTGAAGGACTGTGCGAGAAGCCTAGCCTGCAATGCTTCATTACAAATAAGTTAGTCTTGATTTCAGAAACAAACCTGTACAGAGACTCATGTTTCAATGGTGTTCTCATTCTCTTGACAGGACTTTACGTTACACTTTTAATTTTTTAAAGTCAAATTTAGAGCTCAGACTTGACTGATAATTCAGCAGCGAATTTGCGGGAGAAGGGGTCCGATAATAAATTCCTGTCATCTTTACCCGCATATTCAAATCCTATCTTCTCCGGGAGAGATGCCGAGATGGTCAACATTGACAAAGTATTCCAAAATTCGCCATTGGAGGAGCAGAGAGCTGTTCTATTTGGTCTAGGGGGCATTGGGTGAGAGAATTCGATCTTGACATAAACTAAGCGTATAGCTAACCCTGAGGTCGCTTTCTTCAGGAAAAGTCAAATTGCACACTCATACGCCCAAAAACAATCGACAAAACGCTCTATTTTCTGGGTCCGGGCTAATACGGCAGAGAACATGGAGCTTGGCTATACGGCGATCGCTGTTCTTTCGCTTCTGGACTCGCAGCATACATCTTTGGCTGATTGTCTTACCGCCGTCAAAAGACATTTGGAGGATGCGAATACCCCTCCTTGGCTTCTGGTTCTCGATGAAGTTGATGATAAGGACACCTTCTTGGGCAGTCAGAAAGGTGTTATACTTGCGGATTATATCCCTCGGGCAAGCCACGGTCGTGTGTTGATCACAACAAGAGACTCCAGGGTCGCTGGACTTCGCGGTGGACAAGTCGCACTGGCCCAGAACGGTATTCGAATTGGGCCGATGGATTTCGAAGACTCATACTGCCTATTTCAAAAGTGTATGCGTCAGGATCTTCTTCTCGATGTTTCAAAGGACCGCTGCCGGGGCTTCCTGGATATGCTAGGAGGGCTTCCACTAGCTATCGTACAAGCCGCCTCGTATATGCGTGAAGAGGAAACTTCTATTGAAGATTTTGTTGTGCTTTACAAAGACATTGAACTTCATGGAATCCTCTTCCAAGAGTCTGCCATAAGCACAGATATGGAGGGAAAGTCAGTGTTGTATACGTGGGAACTGTCATACAGGCGGGTTGCTGGTCCATATCCCGAATCAAAATCTCACGCGGCAATACTACTTGATTTACTTGCTTTTCTTGACGCTGAAGAGTCGCCATTCAGATATCTCAACGAAATAGAACATAAGATCAAGGACTGGGCTGAGTCGATAATGGGCCCTTCAGACTGGCGGGTGTTGAGGTCCCACTTCCAGCCGCAACAAACCCCTTCGAGCTTGCTCGAAAGGATTTACAATCGCCACTTAAAGCCACCAGAAACACCGGAAACACCCATCAAATTCAGGTCAGCGATAGGGAGACTTTGTCACTATTCCCTCATCGGTTCAAGAGATTGCTGGGTTCATCCAGTGGTGCACAGCTGGATCCGTCGCAGACTCCTTCAACATCCACATGAAATATATAAATATATAAAATGGATGACTGAAGAGCTGACAGAGCATGTGCCATTTTTGTCACCCGGTGGCTGGGAGAAATACGTTGTTCCTACGGACTCATTCACTGTACTTGGACAGAGAGACTTGGGCATTCTCCGGCATGTCGATATCGTCTTGAAGTACGCTCTATCGCCTTCAATGAAAGCATATATGACATGCAATCATATCATGATTTCGGAGATCGGTGACCTACTCCACCGCTTTGGGGTAATCTCTGTCTATTCTGGGAAAGTCAATGAAGGCGTCGAATACATTCAGCAATCAATCCTCGCAACAGAACGTTCTAACCAGAATGAGGCATTATTGAATGAAAGAAAGCTCTGTCTAGCACAGGCTAGGTCTCGTTTGTACCCTGGGGATCAGGCAGTGGCAGAGGCAAGGATTTGCCACGATGAAACTTCGACTTTGGAAGCTGAGTACTGGGTTGCCCAATGTCTCAGAGATAATGGGCAACTGGAGGGTGCGTTAACGGTTCTGAAGAATATTCTCAATGCGTATCCAATAACTCATCCACAACAATTCGAAGAAAATAGAATTCGATTTATGGCAACGGTCAACACTGTAGCGATTTTGGTTGATCTTGAGGATGATGAAAGCAAGGCACAAGCAAGGCACCTTATGGATATGTGGATACTGCCTTTCCTTGAAAAGACACCCATCGGCCATGTCCTGAACACAATCACATATCCACGCATATTGATATGCCGAGTCGAGGCAAATTCTGATCAAAACGACCGGAAAGCCGCGTGTAAGGCCGTCGTGGATTTTGAGACAAGGCTGGGAACGAGCGCCAATCCAAACGACTGGCTTCCCCATCTACAAAATCTTGAGCAGAAAGAGAAGCTACAGGATATCGCGACATTGATAAAGACGTTCACTCGCAGGCGCCCCCCTATCCCTGATTATATGGCACTACTAGTTCTTCACCCAGAAAAGTCCGAGTACATTTATGAACAGATTATTGGTTGGTGTGAAATGTATAACTCCCTTGGGACAGCTTATTTCGCACTGGGGAAGTTCAACAAGGCAGAGGCAGCCCATAGGAATGTGCTAGGTCTGTATCTAGTGCTCCCTTCCGAAGCGTCCGATTCTGATCTCTTCCGCACAAATGCCTCAAACCTCCTAAAGGCGATAAAATGCCAGGGAGAGACAAAAACACAGGAACTTGAAAAGATCCAAACTTCATTGAACGACTTTCTCGGCTTTCTCGGCGAGATAGCATATGATGAAGTCACTTCCGACCACGTCCGCCAACGTGGAAATAGACTCATATCGCATTGGGAGAATGAGGAGGCCGAGCAGTTTAGTACTCCACAAGGGGTTGCTTTTATGAATACTACTTGAATCAGTGCCAGATACTGAGAAGGTATGCACTCACTACCCATTAGCATTACAACCTTTCATGTTTGCTAATCATTCAACACGCAGATCTTCCGAAGTACCGAGGATAAGGTGACCCAATGTTAACCATGACGGCCAATCACTGTCTGAGTCTACAAGCGTAAAGATATGGACTATGAGGGCTCTGCAAGCTTTTGATATAGAATTATAGACCGGCCCTGTTATTATGACTTGACATATGTGCTGTGGGATGAGTTGTGAGGCTGACATTCATGCCGCATTCGGAATCGAATTGAGACTTTTATGGTAGCGACCAACGGAAGCAGTTCATGGTAGCTGGGAAAGAAAGGAATTAATTCCGTGCATCCCACTTCATGCTATGTCCATCTAAGCCCGTGATAGCGACGATACTGCAATTAAAATTAGTAAGGACACTCTTGCAGACAGGATATGGTTTTATACTCAGTAGTGACTGACTGATTAGGAGTCGTGCATTGACGAGCCTAATCGCTCAGGTCTGTGGAATTCAGGGTATTTCGTACCAAAATCAAAAATCCTAAATAATCCAAATAATTAGATATTGTAATTTTTAGTAATAGAAAGAATCATTATTTACTGATCTTTGTATTAGTCTTTTAATTAAGGTTTCCTTATTGTGGTTATCTAGTAATTGCAGATTATTGCGATATTCTTTGGTTTTTCAAAGCCTGAAGCGGGGTACTAAAATACCGAAGTCCACAGACCTAAGCGATCCGGCTCGAGTTGCGTGCAACTGGACTAAGGGACCAAAATCCGCTCGGCAGGGACTCTTGATAAGTGTGATAGGGGACCGAGAACGGACACCGTCACAGCATCCTTATAGGCTCAAAGAGGTGGTCGTATACCAACATGGAAATTGTAGCCGATTCGCAGAGGAAGACAGAAGAAGAGCCCCTAGTATAATCCAGTTGACCCATCGGCGTGCGCAGGACTCAGGGCTCAGCTCAGGTCAGAGCAGCGGCTGCTCAGGTCTAAAAACGGAAATGGATTTTGTGAAGTCAGATTTCGTATGAGACGTTCAATGTAAGACGCATGGCAGGCAGACCAGGGCGATAACTGTCCGGGAATGAGTGTATAATGAAAATATATTCAGGATCCCTGGCTGTGAAAAGGGGCCTTTTCGGGTTTCTCGTTAAGAGTTGACGATTTCTGGTGAGATGGGTGACCAGACCTAGCAGATTTGCGCCGAAGCTGAGCCAGGCCTGAGCCGCCCGGAGTAAAGGCGGCGCGGGGTCACGTAGGACAGAGGGTTGGGAGGTGCCGAGATTCCAGTCAGGAAACAGGATATCTGGAGAAGAGTCCGAGGTTTGAGTGTCATCAAGCAAGCTTACAGATATTGACTGACCTCATGCAGGACTTTGAATGCTCTTCAGGTATGAGTTGTTCTTCGTCCCTCCCTGAGAGAGAATATTGACATTTTTGGGTGCTCAAAAGCGTTGGCTGCTCCACACGAGGGAGTATCTAGATGCGTTGCGCAACTCCATTGATTTCATGCCACTTCACACACTGGATGAGACCATTGCAGGCTACATGGAATATCGCATTCATACATTTGCCATGTTGGCACTTTTTAGCTTCGTGGAGTATGCATACGAGCTTCAGATCCCAGACGACGTCTTCAAGAACCCCTCGATCATGAAACTGGAGCAAATCGGGATCGAGATACAAATCTTGTACGTTTAAATTCATAGCCCTCAGGCCCCGGAAACTGCTGACAGATCATCAGTGTCAACGACTGTGTTTCCTATCATCGCGAGAAGGTCGGTCCCCTCATCTGCCCCAAGAGCTTTCCGACATCCCCAGGACCAGAATTTCCCACACAATAACATCCATCTTCTTCGTCACCATGGCTTTACGGAACAAGGAGCTTACGACAGAGCTCATGAGATGTTGCGTGAGGGTACAGACAATGGTATCTCACGATGGCAGATTTGCCCGTCTGGGGAGAGGAGGTCGATAAAGAAGTCCAGAGATACATTCAAGGCACCAAGATGTAGTCCTAGCGAATGTGAATTGGAGGTGAGATCTCTTCCGCCGTCACTAGATCTTTTTGACATAGAATAGCTTCCGAACAGAGCGGTACTTTGGAAAGAAATGTCACCAAGTTCGTGAGACTCGGGTGTTGGATTCTGGCAGTGTTGATTGGTTGTCTGGAGTCATACTTTCGGAGAACCACGGACAGGATATCAAGCAAGCGACCATGAATGGGGCTGAGAATGGTGAAGTGATTGCCAAATCACGGGAAGTCCTACCGCAGAAGCTGGAGGTAATTGTTGCTTGAGTTCCTTGTCTCGTATCAATTGATATTGTTTCCTTCCCAGTAAGTTGACTGCTTGTCAGCCACCAACAGTGAGCTATCATCCTGTGACTGCCATCTGGTGTATAGGATTCTTCCGCTCTTGCATACCAATGCGAAGAGAACTCTGGAAACCAATCATCGTTTGAAGTATCTATATTTGCTGAGACCCATTTGCTCGCTCTCGTCCGGATAGATCTCCAATTCGCTGGTCGTACCCGACGAACAGGGGGCCGGGAATTCGACAGGCTGACTGTACTGTTGGTGAGCTTGATGTTGGTTCTTGAAGTACTGGTCGCAAGGAGTTCCAGCACTCGCTTAACTTGATTTGGACTTTGTACGACACAGGGTGCTCTCAGACGTCAGAGCTACTTGAATCAATCAAATGGAGTAGATGGCATTGGTGTGTTCAGTCTTCTAGAGTCCTAGGAAAAGCAACCAAGAAACTGCCAAGGCAATGAGGCAAATTTTAGTAGAGACTTGAATGCCACGATATCTGCTCATTGTAGTAAATGCAAGTATCAAGATCAGACGTTAGCATTAGCCAATCTCTGCGCCACGAACCGCCAACCAAAAGGCAAATACAAGCGATATTCATTGAGACTCTGGGGCAACTAAGTGTCTCATCGAGACTCTCTCTCCCCGCAGGAGCAGTGACTGGTGTGAAAAAGAACATTAGGGGAAGTTTCTCCCATCGATGAACACCCGACACTTCTCAAGCCAGTCTCCATCATCTTCAATCATTTTCATATCAAAGTGAAGAATTAAGCTTGCCAGAAGAAGTCTTAACTCAGCGTACGCAAGGCTTCACAGTCAGCAGAGTTTACCAAGAGGGATAGTAGCTTACTTCCTTCCAATGTACGACCGATGTCCTTGTCCAAACGACTGTGAAGCCTTCAACCTGCCATCACTCGCCACTTTATCGTCAGACCACCGCTCAGATCAACTTGTGTGGGTCCAGAAAGTTTTTGGCAGAGAAGGATATGGCAAGAGCTGCAATGCTGATATGCGTCTATCATGGGTCAGCTTCATCCACCTGTTTGGAAGGTATCGATTTAATTTACCCCTTTTGGAAGAAACTTTCCCATGATGACCTCGCCTCCTTCCGGGATATTGCGAGGAAAGATATCCGCGGCAGAAGGAAACATTCGGAGTCCTTCTCGGATGACGAGATTGAGATAATTCAGATTGGCCAACTTGGCCAACGTCATCTCCTTGCGAGAGGACAAGCTGTTCCGGATTTCGGACTTCGACTTCTCGTAGACGTCCGGGTTATTGGCTGGATAGTAACACATTACTGCATTGAAGGTAGCAGTCTATTTTGATTAGCAATGTTTTCGAGTGCGGCGTATTTCGGTCTGGGCTTGAGGTACGAAGGAAACTCACTGGTTCACTGCCGGCCGTTACTAATTGGACTGTTTTCTCCTTGATCTCGTCTCTGGTCAGTGGTGCTTCGCCTGGTACGACCAGGTGATGAGCAAAGTCCGGTACGTCTTCACCACTCTCGAATCTCTTGTCAACCAAGTCTGCACCATAGTTGAAATGATCAACTCAAGTCTGCTTGATCCTCTTCGGAAGCAGGAAAGTAGCATGTTTGCCAAATAGTTTGATGCCAGGAATTTCTCGAATGACACGTAGAAGAGGCAAAGCTTTGAAAGCGCCGAAAACGACATGAATCCATGGGTGCACTGTGCCGGTCTTGAGACATTGAAAGGATTTGCTGAAGGCCAAGTCACCAATGAGGTCGAATGTCACCATGGTGAACCACTTTCCGATTTTAATTGCTCCGGGCTTGTACTGGAGTTCTCGATTCAGTCCATTGACAAATTCACGAGCGTAGTGTTGCAGAATCTCTTCCTGGGAAGCTAGTGCCTTCGCGGACAGGGCGCGCAAGAATCTCGATCGATGACGCTCGCAAGTTTATCGATTGTACTTTGGAAATGCTGGAGGACTCGAATGTAAATCATGATAATGTACAGCCGATTCAATAGGTGCTAAAAGATATCTAGAGCCGAGTCCAGTTGGCAAGACCTATGTCATAACCAAGGCCCAAGGTCCCTGGCTAACATGACCAGGATCCTCGAAGCACACCTAGTAATTGACGAACCTTCGATGCAGAATGGTTTGCTGATTCCCACAGGGGCCAAAGGACGGTGGCTGGAACACATGAAGGAGTATTTAAGAGCTCTGCGAAGCTCGATTTGCTTCCTTCCTAGCGCGACCTTGGAAGATACAGTCCAAGGATATTTTGAGTATCGGTTCTACAGCATCGAAGTCCTGGTTTTGTTTACATGGGTCGAGTAAGTGTTCTCTTTCGCTCGCACAGGTATAAGCCGACAATCAGATACGCATGTGGTCTCCAGATCCCAGACGAAGTATTCGACAATCCAGCGCTGAAGAAGCTCGGAAGAATTGGAGTTGAGATTCAAATGCTGCAAGTGACGAGCGTGGTTTTTTGGGTCCAAATAGTCTTGCTAACAGAAGGCAGTACTAACGACAGCGTTTCGTACCATCAAGAGAAAGACCAAGATTGCCCTCATAATGTTATTCACCTGTTTCATCACCACAGTCTGTCCGAGCAAGCCGCATCTGACAAGGCCCAAGGCATGCTTCGGGAGCGATACCGAGAGGTTAGTGATGCTCTTACTACCATTTCCTCAATTTCCATCCTCCTCAGACGCATGATCCATTCAGACACCGAATATATTCAGGAGTCGCGTTTTGACCTGCATCCGACAGTGTTATATCGCTCTTGCGGACCTACCGGTCTGGGGTGAAGGTGTTGACAAGTAAGTCCATCGGTACATCAAAGGCATTTAAGACGTTGCGTTGGCTAATGCTCATTGGAGGTAAGTCATATCATCATGGCTTTTGAGCACGACTGACAGGTTTTCCATAAGCTTCCGTGCAGAGAGATACTTTGGCAAGGATAGACAAGAGATTCGCCGAACCAGAGTGCTCGCTGCCGGACAGATCGACTGGCTCCCACCAATCATGCTTGCCAACACTCATGGCGTCGTCGTTGAAGAAACAACTACAAGCTGCGCCAAAGAAGCGACTTTGGCTATTGAGAACATCTCGGAGGTGATCGAGGTTTAACTCGGTGCATTGGAGCAAATGAGTGGCGATAAGAGCGTTGATCAACGTTGAACAGTCCCGACTTTAGCCTCAAGCTGGCTTAGGCATTGCGATTTTCTGGCTTTTGAAAAGCTCGATAATATTTGCTGAATCAGAAATATGATCCCTTGAACTATGGTTGCTTCGGCCTCTTTGGAAGTGTTTACTTGTGAAAATGATGTCAAACAGTTGCCGAGTCGGATACCAAAACTACCCCGCATTTACCTAGGCTTCCCGCCCTACCGAGATCCGGGGAGGAGGCAGGGTCTTCATGACTTCAGACACCCATCTTGGACATGATCATTGCATTTTAAGTTCCAATAAGAAAATTTCATCAAAATGGCAACAGAAACAATCACCCAGACATCCAACCTCACTTTCTCTTCCCTTCCTCCTTTTCCCTCCACCATCCCCACAGCTCCTCTTCATCGACTGTCGCTTCAGAAGCTCCGAACCGATGCCGAAGAATCTACTCGGTTGTTTTCCTCATCAAAAGACTTGGGTTTCTTCTATCTTGACCTCCGTGGCGACAAAGAAGGCGAATCGTTACTTCAAGATGCCGACGAGCTATTCACGATGGCGCCAAAGTTGTACGATCTAGGCCGAGAGGAGCTGTCAAAGTACGATCACAAGAGCAAGGGAAGTTATATGGGCTACAAAGGTTTCGGGTCCGCTGTGGTAGACGAGAAGGGGAATCTGGACAGGAATGAGTTCTACAATGTGTGTTGTTCTCTCTAGTCAAGACGCTAGACTGACAAGATCAGATACCAAAAGATGACTTCCTCGGAATTTCTTCCTCGCCATTTCCGCAACCTCAAGTTCTTCATGAACACAAAGACGTCATCGTATCATACATGCATACTTCCCACTCTCTCGTAACACTCATCCTCGAACATCTCACTCAGCACCTCCATCTCCCACCGGACACCCTGACATCCCTCCACCGCAAAGATCACCTCTCAGGCGACCAAGTTCGACTCGTGAAATCGCCGCCTCAACCACCATCCGACCAACGGACCGCGCTTGGGAAGCATACAGACTTTGGCAGTATCACAATTCTCTTCAATCGACTCGGTGGTCTCCAAATCCTCCCTCCACCATCGCTAACCCCACTAGGTCAGGAACCCCAATGGACATATGTGAAACCTCTGCCAGGACACTGTATCGTCAACCTCGGCGATGCGATGGTAAAATTCACGAATGGACTCCTGAGAAGTAACATTCATCGTGTTGTCAGTCCGCCCGGGGAACAAGCGAAAGAGACGAGGTACAGTCTGGTGTACTTCGCAAGACCGGAAGAGGATATTATTTTGCGGCGCTTGGAGGGAAGTGATGTCATTCCAGAACTGGAAAAAGAGGAGGAGGCTATGTCTAGTAAAGAGTGGATTAAATTGCAGGCGATGACGCTGAGGAATATCAGGCCGGATATGACAAATGAGGAGAGGAAGAGGATTTGGGAGGAGACCGGAAGAGGGAAGTGAGGACTCATACATTTTTCAAATACAACTACAGTCTCCAAGAGGAAGCCAATATGCTATGAACATACCTGAAAAAAGAAACTCCATTGCTGAGCATGAAGCATATCTGTCAGGGCGAATTGCCAAACATGAGTTTTGAGTCGAGCGCATGGTTGAGTTAGTGAACCACTGAACGCTTTTACTAATCAGGCAACCATTAAATCCTCTATCCTGGAATTCTTTGACGAGACAAACTGCCACATGATCCTGATCACGTTGCACATCCGATTTACCAACACGAGCCTCACCAAAATTTGTAGCATCAAAACATCCTCGCCTAGCTTAAACGAGCTGAAAGGGGCAGTGCTGTGTCACGTCTCCGAAGACGGTTTTTCAGGCAACGACATTCAGGTCGCTTGCCTGTAATTCACGCATAGAATTTAGAAGTGGTCCGAAGACTTGCTGTAGAGACGATGCAGCTAAGAAGGACCGAATCGCGACGCAAAGTTGGGTGCGGGGTATTTTGACTACGGGCTGAGCATAGGAAGTTATTAGCGATACAGGTACCTTAGGCCTTAGGACTGGCGGAGTACAAGGCTCATTGTCCTGACCTTGTGATGAAAATCCCGGCCTGAGTTCCATAAACGGTATTTGTGGGGATATAAAGCAAGCCTTCAACCTTGGGAAACGCGATTCATCCAGGCTGAGATTCGCGGTCTCGTTGCGCTCTGTCTGACAACACAGAAACAATCACTTGAAGCCAAGATCATCAAACCGTCTTCAAATCCACCCAAACCAGACACAGCACTGAGCTTCTCATCAATAAGGCCTCACAACATGTCGCGCTTCCCTTTCAAGATTCTCTTGCCAATCTTGGCAACAATTCTCACCTCGGTCTCTGCTCAGATCAATCTCCAGCTCCCAGCACTCCTCGGAAAGTACCCAGTCGGCACGATCGCCCTCGAAGTCAACGTTCTATCCAACCCTCGAGACATCATGACCTCATTCCTCTATCCCTCCGACCTCTCCTGCTCCTCTCTTCCTCTGGCCCCTGATTTCCCGGCTCAAAGCCTCGCCTACGTCGCCGCCGAGGCTGGTCTCCCACCAGACTTTCCTATCACAGTCACCACGCAAGCACATATCAAAGCTCCACTCGCCTCGATAGAGTTCCCAGTCCTGGTATTTTCACCCGGATACGGAGTCTCGAGGCTGTTATATACCGCTGCAGCTGAAGATCTCGCCAGTCTGGGATACATCGTTATTCTGGTCGACCATCCTATCGACGCTTCATTCATCGAATACCCCGATGGGCGATTCATCACGCTTACCCCTCCCAACTACGAAGACCAAGATGCATATATCCCCTTCGTAGATGCTCGTGTCCAGGATGTCCAAACCGTCCTTGACAGCTTATCAAACTCGACATTCATCTCTCAAATCCCTGGAATAAAATCCCGCGGCAAGATCCAAAAGCTACAAACATCCAAAGTCGGCATCCTAGGCCATTCTCTTGGCGGAGCAACAGCTGCTTCAGCAATGCTGGTTGACAAGCGATTTGTCGCGGGTGTCAATCTCGATGGCTCAATCATCGGAAATGTCACGACTCTCGGACTTTTAAAACCGTACTTGATCATGTCTGCTGAGGGACACAACCGCACCACAGACGAGACATGGGCTGAATTCTGGACGCACTTACGCGGATTCAAGAGAGAGATTAGTGTCTCGAAGACGCAACATGGGAGTTATTCCGACTATTTGGTGTTACTGGATGAGCTTGTTGCTGCTGGAATACCTGTCCCAGATGAGATTAAGGAGGCTTTTGGGACGATTGGAGGGGAGAGGATGTTGGAGATTCAGAGTGCGTATGTGGATGCGTTCTTTGGGAAGTGGTTGAAAGGTGGGAAACGGAGGTTGTTGGATGGCGAGAGTAAGTTGTTTCCGGAGGTGACTTTCTTCGACTGATGCGATGTTGCGGATGTTGTTTATTTGGTCGGCTTGGGAGTCTACTTTTAAGCGAGTCTTGACCCACATACTGTGATGAGAACCATTCTGGCAATATCCCCGGATTTTGAATAAGAATTTGCGTTTCGATGGGCATCCAATTGACCCTGATATTCACCCGCAGAGGGCAATTTGCAAAATCGGTGAAGTGTGCAGTGTTCTCTAGGTGAAATGCCTTGGCCTTCCATTCACTTGAGGGTTGCCAAGTGCCCGAATTTGAAGACGTGAATCACTATTCGAGCGCTCCATTACTTTCATGCATTAATAAGCTCCGTGAGCACTTGAGCATTCGACTTTTTACTTCAATGGAAACTTTGCCACTTTGAGCAGAGAAAATATCGAACAGGAGACAGCCTTCGCAATAGCTTGAGCTCGACAAAAATGGCTCTTCCCATCAAAGAACAAGCTCACTCACCTCCTTCATATCAACATCAACATCAACATCAACCATCCTGCCAGCACGCCTTCTTGGCCCAAACCCAGCACTCCCCTCTTCCACCTCTCTACTTCGCCACCACCCCCTCCCCATCCACTCAACAACCAACCCTCCGCCCATCCACCGTCACCAAACTCACCCGCACCCTCACCACCCTCGGCACACCCCACAGCCACACCTCCTTCCTGAACCACGACATCGTTAAACTCCGCAAAGAACTCGAAGTCGGCATGTCTCGCGAGAGGAGACAGGCGATGCAGTCTTATATTCTGGGGATTAAGGATCCGGAGAAGAGAGCGGCGGCGGAGTTGCATTTGGCGAGGTATAAGGGGTTTGCCATTGGGGTGGATGGGAGGTTGGGGTTTGGGACTGAGGAGGGGGCTTATGGTGAGGGAGTTAGAGAGGGAGAGACTGTTGGCGGGGATAGTAGTGCTGCAGGGGAGAGGAGACAAGGGAGAAGTTTGAGGGAGAGTGTGAAGGGGTGTGGTGTTATGTGAGTCGGTGGCATCACTTCATGCAGCATTTTGACGAGAGAAAGTTCGACTTAGCTGTGATATAAGCTAGCGAAGACCTACTAGAAGTATGTTTGCGACGTTCTGATGTTGGTATTACTCGTATAGTGGTAGAAGCTGAATGATAACGTTTCGCCTTGCCCTTGGTGTCCATGGTGGACGTCCACGTTGGTCTTTTACATGGATATTCAGAGCGTTTCGCGTCGGCGATAACCAGAACTAGCGAGCGAAATCCGAAAATGGTGCTCTATTCAACACATTCTACTTAACAAGACGAGGACCCAGAGAAACGTAGTTAGAGAGAGAAGCCTGTGGGAAGAAAACTGTGATGTGTGAACAGACGGGACTGGTAACGGCGATCCGAAAGTGAAAATGAAAGCGCAGAAGCAGAAGCAGAAGCATAAGCATAAGCATAAGCGAGCGCAAATGCCGCAAAAGCACAGAAGTAGTAAGCTAAATCAGAAAATGATTATAACGTATGCTTCCTTGCACAAATCATTTCGGCATAGAAGAAGCACCCGTTATCCGAATCCTCGGGACAAATCGCCATCCCTCGACCCCACTTACAGCGAACCCTCCCCTGTTCAAAGTGCAAAATCTCGTCCTTATGAACCGCGAACAGCATATTACAAGCCATCTATCCAGACTATCGGTATCGTATTGCAAACGTAGCCAGAATAAGAATCTGACATCTTATGCCAGCACGCTCGGATCGAAGCGAGGAACCCGAAAAAGAGCTGCCCAGGCTGCCCCACCATCGTGAAATTACCCCTCCATGCTCAAAAGGGAAGGAGGCAGACCTTCCTTATCATGCCAAGAACTGAAGACCATCATGTCGGATCAACCGAGAGATGATATTGCTAGGACGTAAGAGAATACCCCATCTTTGAGTTTCGGTTATCTTCAGCCTCAATTGCTGTGCCTTTGCGAATTGTGAAGTTCGAGATTCTTGAATACAATGCAGCGTCAGCCATGCTCATTTCTTTACTTCGTCGGAGTTCAACGTTCGAAATTCGCAAACTTCGCTTGCGACAGAATAGTAAACAGACCGGGACAGCCGGAAGACTTACTTCCTCGAGGCTCCAGATACCGGTCTTCTGCCATGTGGAGATAGCCGACCCGTGGGTTGCCAACCCATCCCATCTTTTGCAAGCCTCGTCTAGAAGGAACTCAAAATTCTACCTAGTACTGTCCTCGTTACTGTCCTCGTGCAGAATCGTTCCTTATCGCAGCTCATCTACTGGAACAACAAATACCAACATACCGTTGGAATAGCTCTATCGACCCATCATGCATGCAGGAACCAAGCTCTCAACAAGGATACCATAGCTTTGACAAGCCTCGTTCCTGACGGAGCTCGTTCAAAGATGAGCAATCAATAAAATGCTGCATGTACGGAATCCAAAATCTGCATAGCTCGAAATATCAAAGGTGGGAGGAAAAAAATATGGAAGTGCATTTTCTTCTTGCTATGTCGTATATATCTTTCTGTTCCCTCGAGCTGGGAGGTCCTTCAAGTGAAGCTTCAAGGGCTGTTTAGTGAAAGAATGGCGTTCTCAGTCGTCCGTGCTGCTCTCGTAGCTCTGACTTGGACAGCCTATGCCACGGCTCTTGTCTCCCCAGCTGGACACACCGTCGTCGTAAATGGTATCACATACTATGCTGCTCCAGAACCGGTCTCAATTATCTCTGGGACGGCAGATCAGCTCAAGAGCGCTGCCACAACCGGCGTGGATCTGATTCCATTGACGGTCATGGAAGACAAGAGCAGTTCGTTCACCACCGCTGTGTTCAGATCCCTTGCTGGGAACTACACTGCTTCAGATGATGTGTTCAACATCGGGTTTCTCCAAGGTAAGACCATCTTCCCTTTTCAGAACAAGAGATTCTGTCTGACAACTTTCAGCTGTCTATCTCAAGCACAGCGGTACTGCTCCAGCAACTGTCAAATACCCACTTGGAGCAGCCCTGACCGAATATGGTACGAAACTCTTCATGTCCGCGCGCGCATACCAAAGTTCTGTCCAAGCCCAAGGCTACAGCATCACTGGATGGAGGACTGAGCTCCCTGCTGGACCATACTTCATGTCGACTTCGACTGGCGAGGTGTACCAAGCATACCGGCTGTACAGCGATGTGCAAGGTGCTTTCACGGAAGGACTTAAGCCTAATACTGATGGCACGTTCTCTGTTCTGTCAGCCTCTGTTAGCGGAGTTCAAAGTGTGACGATTGGAGTACCGTCGAAGCTGTACTACACCAAGACGGCTGCCAAGCCGTTGGCTGGTGTGAGAGTCGGTATCAAAGATATCTACGATATTGCTGGTGTCAAGACAAGCTGTGGAAACAGAGCATATTTTGACTTGTATCCTGCTCGTTCCAAGACCGCAACTGCAGTGCAGAACCTAATTGACGCAGGAGCTGTCATTGTAGGTAAGATGAAGACCTCGCAGTTTGCAAATGGCGAGTCTGCGACTTCGGACTGGGTCGACTACCACTGCCCGTTCAATCCTCGAGGCGATGGGTACCAAGATCCCTCATCCTCCTCCTCTGGCCCTGGAGCTGGAATCGCCGCCTACGAATGGCTCGACCTCACTCTCGGCTCTGATACCGGTGGTTCGATCCGTGGTCCATCAGGTGTAAATGGCTGCTATGGAAATCGTCCATCCACCGGTCTCGTCTCCCTCGACAACACCATGCCCCTCTCCCCAGACATGGACACAGCTGGGTTCCTCGTCCGCGACCCTCTCCTCTGGCATACAGCCGCAAAAGCGATGTACAAGGAGAACATCAACAGCAACTTCACCACCTTCCCCTCCAAAATCCTCACCTCCGGCTTCCCCACTTCCGCAACCACCGAAGCCTCAACCATCCTCCTCGACTTCCTCTCCAAGCTCACCACCTTCTTAAACGCTACAACCAGCGCTCTCGACGTCAACGCTCTCTGGGCATCCACCCGTCCCGCCGAAGCAGCAGGCAACTCCATCTCCCAATTCATGGGAACCGTCTACCCAATCCTCATCTCCCAACAACAATACCGATTGTTCACCCTTCCATTCTACTCCGACTACGCAGCTGCCCATGACGGCCGCAGACCGTTCATCAACCCTGTTCCGCTCACGCGATGGGCGTATGGACAGAGTTTTCCGGCGACGGCAGAGCAGCAGGCGTTGGCTAATAAGACGGTGTTTACGGAGTGGTGGAATAGTAATGTGGTGTTGGAGAGTGAGGAGAGTTGTAGTGAGAGTATTTTGCTTTATCCTGGGGCGGCGGGGAATCCGAATTATAGGAATACATATAGGACGTAAGTTTAAAATCCTTCTCGCGAGATATGGCACGTTGAAGACGGAATGCTAACTCGAAATAGTGCTCCTGGTGCGCCGACTGGCTTCAGTATTGGTCGTGTGTCGAATTTCGCCGGTGTTCCTGATATCGTTTATCCTCGTAAGTCTCTCCATACTTCCTTGCGTTTATCTCATCTCCTCCTTGCACCACACCAACTGATGCTCTTCACCACAGTTGGCCAGGCATCTTACCAATCGACCATCACTCTCAAGACCGAATTCCTTCCCGTCACAGTCGATATCGTCGCTGCGAAGGGATGCGATGGAATGTTGTTCGAGTTAGCGGCTGCGCTGAATAAGGCGGGGATTTTGAAGACCCCTAAAACGGGCAGTGAGACCTTTTGATGTGACAATGATGAGTGATATAAAACAGACAGATACTTAATATCATAATGAGATACACAAACCTATATTACCTAGCTTCTCTACGACTGAGGCGAATTCCCTGGGTTTCTGTGATACGAGTTACCGACCCTGTTGCGAGAGCATTCAAACCAGCAGGCACCAACGCTAAGCACGTATTAAGCTTCTTCTTACCGCCGTGCATCCCTCGGGTCTTGTACCTTTCCACAAGAACGCTTCCTATCAAAGTAGGGAGTTATCATCCTCACCTCCCTCGCCGCAATGAATACAAAATGCAGCGTTGATGAGATCGTCGTAGACCTTGAACAGCTGAGCTCCTTGGCCGTATATTACTCGAACCGGAACGAGTTCTGTGGCTAGCTCTCTTGCACCAATCATAAGCAGCATATTTGACACTTGCGCCACTGCTTCAGGCGTCGAAACAAGCGAAGCAGCAAGGAGCGCGCGAAAATAAAGTTTGAAAGTCTGAATAGTGGGGTCTTGAGCAGACAGAAGACGCCAAGAACAGACGTAGAAAAGCTTTCTTGAGTGTGACAAGTGAAGGGTCGCCCAGAGTGCTTGATACTTCACATGCGGTACTGTTGTATCAGAAATCAGAAATTAGGAGAGACTACTCACCCCGGAAAGCTTTGCGAGAAGAAAATCAGCGCTCTCATCAAATTAGTCGCGGCTCAGCATCATTCCAGTCCACTCCGTCCAGTCCGGCCCGTCTCCTTGGCATCTCACTCAGCCCCTTTCCCGATTCCTCATCACAATCGACAGTCGAATTGTATGTCGGAAACCGAAAATATATGGCCCAGTCCATACGGTGTATCAATACCGTATCTCTACTGGCTCGTTAATAGCTGCGCAGTACACTTCCATGCAACCAGACGAATGACAATGCTACCGCTATCCGGCCAAGCCCATGCAAATTTGACATGAAAGCGCACCACCACCGGCAATACAACGGCGTAGCCCAATCAAAGCCTAGCACCCATCAAACAAATACGAGATGGAGGGGAGACTCGACCGGAGAGACAGACATGCGGCGGCGAGAATGCTTGGATGCAGACGCCCCACGATCTCATCTCACCTGGCTTGTTGGCAAGTCTCAGCCATCGTAGACTTCGCACGATCAGAGGCGCAGAGTCCAATTCTCGACTCGAAATTTTCGAAAGAAGAAGCCTTCGAAACCTCGAGGACCCCTATCTCACGATACCTGTCTCCACTCACCACTTTGACATCAGCCTTACCGCATTCGACACCAACCGGCGGCCATCCCGCGCTGGTACCGAACAACTTTAAAATTGTCCGCCTAAGCACAATCCCATCCCATCGTAAGATTCGCTTCGCTTTTCGTACCTGCTTGATGATTAGTATAAGTAGGAGCCATTCCTCCTCACCTCGCTACCGCTTTCTCCCTTCGTTGGTTTCTTCTCCCTTTGCACACTACACTCAGCTATTTTCTCCCTCCCAACTTCTGACCAACCAACTCCAACATCAGGATGCATCCACGTTGTCCTTTCTGACCTGATCAGTAGCTATTTCCAGAGGTCCCATTATCGCACTTCGCTACTTCATCGATCTGTATTGCGTTGCTGGTCCGCTATCTGGTGAATTCTTCGTCGCACTCTTCGCACTTAACATCATCTTGGATATTCGCAATTTTTGGATATTTTCGAATTTGCCTGCCTTCGCTCAGCCTGTTCGGACGAGTATCTTGGTATCTTCGTATTTGGTCGCATCAGAAGCATTTCTTCGTATCTAGGATTTTGGAGATGGCTGTCCCACCTCGTCGCATGATAGTCCTCGGGCTACTCACAACTCTGATCCTCTTGCTCCTCGCAACAGCACACTACACCAAAGCATCAGAAAGTGCACTCGCCACAAAAGTCGGCGACAAAGTCTCAGAACTCCTTCATCCCGGCTCATCCGACTCTTCGTCAGACGAGTCCAGCAAAGATGAGCCCGAATCCATCATGGAACCGCCATACGATCACGGTACGGAGAAAGGTCCCGGCGGAATAGGCAAACACGTTCACGTCAAACCCAGCGCCCCAACACCCAAATCAGCAACCATCGAAGGCTGCGAGTACCCCGTCGTCATCCACGTCACTCCAGATGGCCACTGTTCCGGCGTCCTCGCACTATACGGCTCCATCGTCCGCAACGTGCTGAACCAGCCTGAAGCTCTCGCTAACAAGACCTGCGTGCACGTGACATACGTCGATCCAAATATGAACTCCATCGAAGAGATGTACAAATGGACGGCTCGAGCCAACCCCTTCAAAACCCCGAAGGACTGCGCTCTGCTGGACACCACCCTGGCTCTGAATGACATCGTCCCAATCCGGTTCCAAGCCCTCCGTGACATCGAAAAACCCGAATTCATGGAAGCCGGCCTCGCAGCCTGGCTCGTTGCCCTCAACAAAGTGCACTCCTGGGCCTTCGACGCCTACCCCCGCATCCTCCTCATGGACGCCGACTCCATCGCCATAACCGACCTACACCTCATCTTCGACGAATCCAACCCCCTCACCACCATCGCCGCCGCCCCGGACCAATTCAACAACTGCGGCGACAGAGGCCGCATCAACGGCGGCATGGTGCTCCTGCGCGGATCCCGCTACTTCCACATCTCGGCCCTCGAGATGATCTACGACCAAGGCGCCTCCTGCGTGAGTCAGAAATGGGCGCAGTCAGAGCAGGAACTCCTCAACTGTCTCTGCGGCAAGCAAGGCCCGCCAAAGGGCCTCAGACCGGAATTCGAGTGTGCGATTATGCCCTTTTATAATTCTGTCTGGCCGAGGAATTATGCGTGTAGTGCGGCCAATGTCCTGCCGATGCGTAGTATCCATTTCACGGCTGCGACGAAGCCGTGGTTGGTGGATGAGAAGAGGTTGGGTGAGAGGTTCGATTATGGGTTTTGGGGCTGTGTGTTGCAGGCGACGAGGAAGGGAACGACGGAGGCGTTGAAGGAATGCGAGTTTCCGGATTTGGAGACGAGTAGGTTGATTGATTCACAGGAGACGCTGCCGCCGATGAACCCTGAGTGAGATGGCTGAGGATGGGGTGATAGATGTATGATTTTGGACGGCCGAGGAGAGGGGTGTTGTATGATTTGGATGGGAGTTTGGAATGGGCATTTGGAGAGCGAAGCGAGGCGTGATTTGGCGTTATTTGGATAGGACGTTGAGCGAAGGAGTAGATCGAATCTGTTTTGAAGAAGAAGAAGAAGATTGGCAGAAGTGCTATCAGGCACCACCGTCCATCCAGCATTTATGGTTCCCGTTAGGGAGACTCCAAGTACCATGCCGATAGGACGAGAACGAAAGAAGGCGTGGATTTCATGTTCGAGGTTTGCCGAAGATGTGTTGCACGAAACCCTCTTCCAGATGCAGCCCCTAGCCGGTGCAGATGTTCTGCATTACCTTTCGATATGGACGAAATGAAGGACATCTGGATCGTTGCTTATCAGCGGGCTTGTTGGATCATATACAAACAAGACGGACTCGTCATCCCATCTCTTGATGTCTCGGTCGCGAAAGCAAGGCCAACTAGACACAACCTTACTTAATTAATAGACTAATAACCACCTCGAGAAAGGCATCAGATCTACTGTTAAGAATCAGTTCAAAATCGGTTCTGGCGATTTCAATCCTCAAGTGCTTGTTTTGGTATTCGTGATGACAGCTCGCTATTGTCGGAGTCTGGTGTGGGGAGAAACCAAGCAAACAGAGACGAAATGAAAACGATGTGAAAGGGGAAAGGGAACGGAAAGGTGAAAAGAAAAAGTAGCAGAATAGAAGTGGCTATACACACTCGTGCGATCGTCTATTCTCTTGGATGTTGGATGGTATGCTGTGTATCGCTGTACCAAGATCAGGCTGAAGCCCAATGAGGAAGCTTACGAAGGTTGCACAAGCACGAGAGAGATTGTCTCAGATAGCCTCAGCCAGCCGTTGAAGTGCAGACTGGTTTAATTGAGGTGAAAAGAAATACCTAAGCACTGACTCAAATGATTATTGGGAGCCGTGGGCAGAAAAAGCTATCAAATTCAGACTTCATATTGGAGAATTTTCATTCAGGGGAGACAAAATCACAACTCCGCAGCTCGTTACCATGCTTGACCAACAGGCACGATTGGCACCGTGAAAACGTCAACATCCCTTAGCAATGAAATTGATTACTTCATACAGATTACGGAATAATCACTACCATTGCACGCCAGATCACGCTCTACTTTTGGTTGACGTGAATCTTCGCTCTATTTTACTGCCTGCTTGCTCGCTTAACCTTGGCTTAGCTTAACTGAGGAAAATAACAACATTGATTGCTCCGCTCGCAAACTCGGACTATTATGGCGGGTGGAGGAGTTCAAGATTGCGCGCAGATGATGCACGAACTCCACATACGATGTACAGCATTTTTCTCTTATTTCGACGAGAAAATGCTGGATAGACCGAAAGGGCACTTAAGCAGTGCCATTCGCACGCCACAACCCATATCCGCCCTCGCAATTCTTCCAAAGCTTGATGGTACCGTCTTCACTGCCAGTGGAGTAGAGCTTGCCGTCGGGAGAGTAGCTGATGCTCCAGATGGGACCGTGATGACCTTTGTGGACATCTAAAATTGTTAGTGCTGTATCATAAAACCGGTAACCGGTAATTGTGTACATACCCAACTCCGCCTCAGTCTCGTAATCGTACAGCTTGGCCCAAGTATCCTTTGCGCCTCCAGTAACAAATCTTCGTTGGACAGGGTTCAAAGCAACACTGGCAACCTCATATGGAAGATCAATGCTCTTGATCAAAGTCCGAGCATCGACTCCTCCGTAGAAGTAAACAGTCTTGCCAGCGGCAATTGTCAAGACTGGGAGACCTCCACCAATATCTCCTGGCTCGGCCTTCACATTTGTGAACTCGCAGGATCCAATGTCGCCTGTGACGACCTTCTCCTGTATCACAGTACGGTTCTTCAAATCCCACCATCTGATCACCTTATCATCTGCGGCCGTAACAAGCACATTCGGATCTCGAGTCCAAACAATAGCCTTGATTGTACCTTTGTGAACACCGACTCCGACCTCGAAACCTGAATCTGCATTGACAAGTGCACGACCATTTCCTCCGTTCGTGACTGGTGCACCGTTTGGCTGGGGCGCGGAGACTGCATCGACGGCAGAAAGATCAAAGATTCGCAGCTTCTTTTCCATTCCTCCTGTAGCCAAGAAAGTGCTGGAATCGGGTGGGAAGGCGACGGCTCGGACGATGTGATTATGTTGGATTGTGCAGATTGTCTCGCCAGAGTAGGTATCCCATACTTTGCTAAAGAAGCATTAGTGACGTCTTGTGTTCGCCTTTGACTTTCTTACGCGGTGAAGTCTGCAGAAGCAGTTGCTGCCGTGTGGGCATCGGGGGACAGTCGAGCTTGGTAGACGGCGCCTTTATGTCCAAAGAAGGTTCCAATCCTGATATCGTTAACATCTATTGCCTTTCGCGGTGTATACGGCATACCAATCGCCAGTCAAGCCATCTCGAAGCATAGGATTATTATCTGCGTACATTAGCCAGCCTTCCCTACCCTCTCCACGGCGCATCGCATACCCTTGCAAGCAGATATCATATAATACTCATCCTCTCCTACAAATCCAGAAAAGCTGAGATGTGTGACTGGTCGCGAATGGCCATGGCAAGTGAGAGGAACGGCAATGGCAGCCTTTGTGGTTTCGGGGCCGGCCATAATTTCAGAAGTGGATCTTTCCGGGCGCGGAAATCTGGAGATGTTGTGAAGTTCGAGTGACGCAGAGCGCGAAATTTTGTTGCAAAGAATAGTTTGGAGATCGAAAATAGTCCAAGTCAATGAGACTATAGTGGTGGTGTCCCCTTTTGTAAGATGTGACGTGGGCAGACTAGAATGGTATCTGGATAATGTATTGGTTTTGATTGATGATTTGGTTGCAGAATTGATTCGATTCAAAGATAAGGAGATTCGTTGCACGGGTCGTTAAGGTCGTTACAGCGTCTGCAGAATGTTTCTCCTCCTCGGCATCAGCAAGAACTCGAAAGGCAACAAAGAGCGCACTCGAAGATGTCCACTGGCGGTGGGCTCTTTGTGAAGAAAGGGGAGGAGGTGACCAGGGCAATGGTTGCTGGAACGATATTGGGGAGCGCTAACATTCTTCTGGTTAGGGTCTCGGAGCGGATTAACCTGCGATAAGATTGGCGAGGGGTTGAGGCTACCGATGGCGTTGCACGGGGCGTGGCTCGAGAGCTGCTGGCCTCGCCTCGTCTCGTCTCGTCTCGTCTCTATTTACAAAGCAGGAAGCTCATGGTCGACTGTAGAATACCAGTCTAAGAGCTCGACTCGTCCTTGCATTTCGATTTCACAACGATTACCACTTCGCATTTGGGATATCACTCCAAAGAAGACAGAATTCGCGCAGTGCAACTAGCTGCAACAATCTAGAGGATAGCCTTTTGGTGATTCACCAAACGCCCCTCCGACCCGCATTGGCCGACCTTGAGCTCTCAACTTGTCTCTGGTGCAGTTAATAGGTCTAGCACGGAATTGAACATCTGCCAAATCGGTTGCGTCAAAGACGTGTCAGATCCGGGATCAGGTCCTCAAAAGTACGGTGCGACAGAACCTCGACGACCAAGGGCTACTTTCAAGATGGCGGAGTACAAAATATCAGCCATCCTGGCAGAGCATGATGATGATGTATGTTCATTTCCAGCTTCCTCTGCCACCTGTTATCATTGATTCGAAGAGACATCGCAGTCCAGTTTCTCATTGCTTACGTGCTAACTCTTCCAGGTCCGCGGTGTAGCATTCCCCTCCTCGAAAGCAGTTCTCTCTGCCTCAAGAGACGGCACAGTTCGATTATGGAAGCTTCTTTCTGACAACCCTCCTCTCTACGATGGAACGATATCCTCTCATGCTGGCTCCTGGATGAACACTGTCGCATACCTAAAACCAAGTGCAGACTTCCCCGACGGACTGATAATCTCGAGTGGAAAGGATGTGGTTATTGATGTGCGTCAACCAACAAAAGCTGCGGAGGAAGATGCCGAAGCGTTGTTGCTGGGCCACAGTAGGGACGTCTGCGCATTAGATATTGATTCATCAGGCAAATACATCGTCAGTGGATCCTGGGATCATGATGCGCGAGTATTTCCTGTGGGAAAGTGGGAGTGTTCCGCAGTGTTGAGAGGACACGAAGGGACGGTCTGGGCAGTCCTTGCATACGACGACGACACCATTGTGACTGGATGCGCAGACCAAAAGATTCGGATATTCAATAAGTCAGGAAAGCTACTGCAATCGTTTCAAGCAAGCAACTCTCCAGTTCGAGCTTTATGTCGACTTCCGAAAGGTCATCCTTCTGGTGGCGATTTTGCTTCCGCGGACAATGATGGTGCTATTCGACTTTGGAAGATTTCTGGGCAACAAGTTGGGGAGCTACGTGGTCACGAAAGCTTCATTTATTCCCTGGCTGTATTACCCAGTGGGGAGCTGGTCAGTTCTGGGGAGGACAGGACTTTGAGAGTATGGAAGGGAAATCAGTGCATCCAGACCATCACCCATCCTGCGATATCTGTCTGGTCAGTTGCTGTTTGCGCCGAGAATGGAGATATCGTATCGGGAGCCAGTGATCGGATAGTACGGGTCTTCACCAGAGATCCAGAACGATTTGCGAATGCAGAGACAACAGCTCAATTTGAGGAAGCCGTGAAGGCCTCATCGATACCTCAGCAGACGCTAGACGTAAATAAGGAAAATATGCCTGGACCGGAATTCTTGACACAAAAGTCTGGTACGCAAGATGGGCAGATTGTTACTATTCGAGAATTGGATGGTTCAGTAACAGCGCATTCGTGGTCATCTGGTAGGTCCCCTTCTCTTCGAGGTTGAGATCACACTATTGACAGACACAGGACAAAGGGAGTGGACCCTGGTTGGCACTGTGGTTGATGCAGTTGGGAGCAGTGGCAAGAAGGTAAGCCAAGCTTGTAACCTAGATATCATTTTCTAATGTCTACAGACCGAGTACAATGGAAAAGAGTACGACTTTGTATTTGACGTGGATATGGAGGATGGGAAGCCACCTCTCAAGCTACCCTACAACGTATCCCAAAACCCTTACGACGCAGCCACGAAATTTATCCAAGACAACGAAGCTCCTATCACATACCTCGAGCAAGTAGCCAACTTCATTATTCAGAACACCCAAGGTGCCACGATTGGCCAGAGTCAAGCACAGCAAGGAGGGTCCGATCCTTGGGGAAGTGAGAATCGTTACCGACCTGATCAGCCCAGTACTCCAAGTGTCCCAGCGCCGCCACCAAAGAGTCTACCGCAAAAAGAATACCTATCCATTCTCGTTGCACGTGTGCCTACGATTCAAAAGAAGATCGGAGAACTAAGCCAAGCCTTGGTTGCAGGTGGACAGAAAGACCTTGGGCTGAGTCCCAGTGAGACGACCACGCTCAACACTCTGTGCAAACACCTTGACGATTCAGGAGCAACTGCCAAATCCCAAAATGTAGAAGGTGGACTAGATCTCATCATCAAGCTCGTTACGACATGGCCCTACAAAGACCGCATGCCAGGTCTCGACCTCCTCCGCCTCCTCATCGTCGCCCCAGACACCGCAAAATTCGACCATCCCGGCGGCAACATCGTCGACCTCCTTCTCGTCGGCGCCATCGAAACAGAAACCCCGGCCGAAAATCACGTCATGATGGCCACCCGCGCCTTCGCCAATCTCTTCGCCTCCTCAGAAGGCCGAGCCCTCGCCGTCAAGGAATTCGAGAAGATACAAGACACAGTCTCAACAGCTATCAAGAGCAGCACGAATCGCAATCTCCTTGTTGCAGCTACGACCGTCTATATCAACTACGCAGTCCTCTTCCTCTCAGATAAGGATAATGCGTCTTTTGAACATGTCCTCGCTATCGTCGATACGCTGTCCAAGATCCTGTCTTCGCAAGCGGACTCGGAAGTCATCTTTAGAGCTTTGGTCGCTACCGGGACTATCCTGTATATCGATGATGAGGTCAAGAGTGCGGCGAAGGATGTGTATGGGATTGAGAAGAGCATCTCGACGGCGCTGGCCAAGGCGACAGATCCGAGGATAAAGAATGCGGCGAGGGAGATTCGGGAGTTGTTGAAGTGAAAGGGGTACATCAATAGACGATTAAATGAAGGGGTAGAAACGTAGCAAGCACTGCGGAGTTTCTGAGTAGTATGCACGCGTGCTTTCATGGTAGACAACTGTGTGCTTTTAGAAAGCATTGCGTTGCAGCCTTTGCATGCATGGAAGAAATATAACCATTACATCCATCTACAGATGCAGAGTACGTCTCATCTTGGCAATTACTCCATGCCTTTTAAACCTCCAACACCTTACCCAACCACCGACCAAATTACTTTGCCATTGCCCCAGGGCCATTTTTTTAATCGAGCGAATTGTTCAGAATCAATAACCAACTGCTGTAGGTGTGAACGAACGTCCTTGATGTGACCTGGTCGAAGCGCAATCAAATGCATGCTCAAAGTTATACATAATTATAGAACACAAGGCACTACAATATAGAACGGGTAGGTGTACTTTCCGTATTATTCTTATACTCTAAAGTCATCGTACCGCGCTTGCAACTAATGCAATGAATAACGAACCCTTCCAAACCAAGCCCGATCCATCTCCTAACGCCGAGTTATGCATGCACGGATTTCTTCCCTACCGATCCCATCTCGCTGGCTTCGAGTCTTTCTTTATACAAAATACACGCTCCTTTCGATTCTCTCCATCTCCCCATTCAAAATTGAAATCAGAATCCCATCATACTCCACTAGACTAAACCCTCGTCTCATTATTCCTCCCCAAGGTACTCGGACTCTCCGGCCCCGCCTCCCCATCATCCTCACTCATCAATCCCTCAAGCTCAAACTCCTCCGCATCCCTAATCTGCCGGCTATCACTTGGAGTATGGCCATTCACCCTAGGTAGTCTGGGCGCTCTAGCTGGCGCATCGATATCCTTTGGTGGGACGGGCGGTGATGAGTTGATCGAGTAGAGGTGCAGCAGCATGTTGGTGAAGAGGAAGATCAGGAAGGCGAAGGAGTACAGGACGAGAACGTAGGAGACGTGGGTTATGCCTGCGTCGGAGATTAATTGCATTTGTTCTTCCGTGGCGCCCATGAAGAGGAAGCCAGAGGCGTAGAGGAGCTGGGAGGAGAGTTAGTGTTGTTCTGTTTGTACTGATTTAGGAGTGGTTTGAAAAGTAACTTACGAATGGTGTAATGTATTGGAAGCTGTTTGGCTCCCCATCCTCTGTCGTTGCTGCATCTCTCAAGATGAAAGCAACTTCAATGATACGGCCAAGACCAGCAGCCATCAGTGTGTATCCGAATACAACGTGGACCATGGTACTGAGTGGCAGATGTTGAGGATGTCCAGACATAGCCCAACCAGTCAACAAAATGACAAATCCAGGCACGAAATTCCTCTTTGGCGTTCCATCTCTCTTCCTGCTCAACCAAACACCCGTCAAGCCAGCACACCACCAGATAACACCCATAGTCGTATGCTGGATATCGTTCGCAACCCACGCCCCTCCCCATCTATGCTCGGTGAAAGTATTGACGCATCCCCACGCCGCAATCAAAGCCGAATCGAAGAACTCCTGACTACGTCCAGATCTCTTCAGCCAAGCTTGTCCCACCAACATCATAAGCGTAAGGATAATTCCATATCCAATGAACGCACTCCCCATAATGAAATGCGCAAGACATTGCCCTAGATGATCATCCCTACAGAATCCCAGCGCCGTAATCCCACCAAAGAGCATCTGCACCCACGCCACGACCGGCATAGCCTTTCCGACGATTCCATGTCCGTAGACAGCCACCTTGCGGATCTTCCCGTGGAAGCCCTTCGTGATGTGGAATTTGAGGTAGATGCCAAAGACGATCTGGACAATCAGCATGAGCATGAGCCAATTTGCGAAGGAGGCGTGGACGTTGTGAGAGAAGGCTCGGCCTTTGTGCAAGTGTCCGAGGAAGTAGGCGGGGACTGCGATGAGGGTTCCGAGGACTTGAAGCGGGACGTGCCAGCGGTTGCGGACTATCTGTTTATTGTCAATATGGGTGCCGAGGAGGAGAGATTCCAAGTAATGTGTCGCTTACCCCAAGGACCATTCCTGTAGGGAAGATGATGCCGAAAGACAGCATCATCAGGAGGATATGTATCCATAATATAGCATCCTGTTCCAATCAGCACTTCTGTTCTCGATTTTCTGCCCTTTGTATTCTGTCCCAGCGAATGCAACGTACAATCGGATCGTCGGAAATCCATTCCCCAGTCACAATCTTCGACATTTCGTGTTCTCCTCCGTGTGCAGCGACGCCGTTCCCTTTCGCAGAAAGGATGACTGCGAGGGAGAATGCCAGAGAGGGCGATAGAGAGGATAGGCAGGGCGTTAGGCGCGCCATGTCTGCGATTTGCTTGGGTGGTAATCCACTGTGTTGTGTGTTTGGGGTGGGAGAGGAGCGGAATCGAATGATTGCTCGAACGATGGGAGGTTTCGAGACGGGGGTTGATCCTGGACCTGGCGAGGGAGTTGTATCGTGGTGGATCACTCGAATAAATTGGCAGATCTGTTGGAAGCTCGAAAACAGTCAAGTTGTCGACGCAGAATTAAAAGGAGTGTTGTCGTGGTCGTCGTGAGATTTGGAAGGTGGCTCGGGAATGAAGTTGAAGGTAGGACGCGTGTAAATGAGGGTCCCCCAATTGGGTGGATAGGAGGTCGAGGTGGAGGTGGAGTTTGGTGTTGAGTGTCTGGATGCACCAGCAGTTGGTGGCGGTAATGCGGCTCGCTCGGCGTTCAGACCCTGCCGGCTATTTCGGGGTTAACTTGATGAACTTTGATGGACTACTGTTTTATGAGCAAGCATTTGACAGACGTTATCAAATCATGGATTTGTTTGTCTTTGAGGATCTAAAGGACGGGTCTGGATGTCTCTATGACTCGAAACTTTTGATTCCTGGACCCCTGCGAAGGTACACCAGCGTCGTCGTCAAGCTTACCATCGTCTTTGTGATTACCATGGGCATCTTCTCACTTGAGAATTGTCAATGCAGCGTCCAGGTTGACATTGTATTTCGTTTTTGCCCCAAGAAGTCCAGAACTGTTTCTTAGTCAAGCTCAATGCTTCCCTTTGCTTGACATTAATTGGCAATCGTCTAGTTCCTAGGCATCTTGTCGCATTTTCTTGTCCTCATCACTGGTGGCAGAACTCGACTAAAGCGGTGAGGCAGCTGAATTATGTGGATGAAACTCATCAACTACCAAATGTTCCTCGAGACAGAAGTTGCTGGCAAATAATCATCTTATTATCTAGCATAGAACGAGATAAATTATTGAGAAGGATTACTGGAAGAATGAAAGTCTCTAGCTTACACACGTGATTCGGCGTCCAAACACACCTTTCGGCTCGTTTTGATCGATTTCAAGACTCAACTTCATTCCATCATGATGCGAATTTCTAATCCGGATATTCAGAGGCTCTTTATATGATCATGACTTCCTCTGAGCTGTCTTCCGAGCCAAAGATAATACAATGGTTCATCGACACACGATGCCTATGGCCAGTTCCCAAACAACCGAAATCGCAAGATGAAGTGGCAGCACTGAAGACAGTGGTAAGTGCCTTGCCCTTCTGTCCTCTAATCATTTGAAAAAATTCGACAGACAGATATGATCATGGCACCGAATCTAGATATTGACTGAAACACAGGCCGCAAAGGAACTCACCCTCCTCTCCGAGTCAGAGCAGAAGAGCGTCCTTCGATATCACCACGTCCGGGACGCCAAAACAAAGTTAGCATCCCATCTCCTGAAACATTTCGTAATCACCAAATACGGCGGCGTACCCTGGAACGAAAGTCATGTCTCAAGAGCCGAAAAGGGGAAGCCATACTTCAAATCACCAAGCTCATCATCCACTCAAAGCTCAGAAGGAGCAACGAAAAGACTCGATTTCAACGTCTCACACCAAGCCGGCATCGTATCCCTCATCGCCGCCATCGGGTATGCCACCCCAATCGACGTAGGCACAGACGTCGTATGCGTCAACGAACGTCAGAAAATGGACTACGCTTACATCGACCGCGAAGGCTTCTTCAAATGGGTGGACATGCACGCGGACGTATTCGCCGACTCCGAACTAAGTGAGATGCGACTCAAGCCCGTGCCTGTGGACCTACGCATGAGAGGTGCGAAGTTGAGCGGGTATGGAATGGATGCTATATCTAGGTGTCAGTGGAGAGGGCAGGTGCTGAATGTTAAGGCTGTGGGGAGAGATGGGGAGGATTTTGAGGTTAGGGTTGAGAGTGGGGGTGTTGTGGAGGGGAAGTTGAGGAGGTTTTATGCGTTTTGGTGCTTGAGGGAGGCGTATGTCAAGATGACGGGGGAGGCGTTTGCGGCGCCTTGGTTGAAAGAGTTGGAGATCTTGGAGGTTGATGCGCCAGGTGTTGGGGATGGAGAGGGGGATCTGAGGGAGGGTGAGATGAAGAGGGAGTTTAGTGTGGCGTTGAAGGGGAGGATGATTAAGGATGTGAAGATGGAATTGACGGCTTTGGGTGAGCAGTATATGATTTCTGGTGCTGTGAGGATGCCAAAAGGGGGTGAGAATGTTGAGATGGGAAGATGGGTTGAATTGAATCTGACTGACATTTTGCGACTGGCCGAAGGCTAGAGGCAAGTCTTCAAAGAATGAAATTTCGCGCGTAGAATCATCATACGACGTTGTCAGTTCAGACAGGCATGAGCTTTTTGAGGTGAAGTTTCAGCTCAGTGTTTAACCTGAAATCCGTCTTTGTCGGAAAGGCGAGCAGGGCTGCTTTACCGACAGTACTAGGCGAGCTGAGGTGAGCTAAGGTGAGCTGAAATAAGGGTGATGCGAGGGTGAGACGAGGGTGAGAAGAGGGTGAGTAGAGTCAGCACAAGTATGTGATTGCTATTTTAGAACAACACGGGAGCTATGGTGGATAGATAGGGGCCAGCTTGGGCTCCTCGGTTAGGACTACTGCCACGACAGAAATTCGAGAACAAGTCAGGTAAGCTTGTAGGGCCAGTTCTGGAATCTTGGTTAGAAAGAGCTGTGCTAAACACCTTGTGAAGCCTCACTTACCTACTTTCGCTAATTTCAAACTTTCTCGTATTTGTATGCAGAGACACTCCTTCTACTCCTCTCTTACCGCAAGAATTCATGTCCGAAGATACACAACGCTGCTCTATTATAAGCACTTGATGCGGGTTTTGTAGGGTTTCAAAAGGCTTAAAGGATGATCAGAGGCCCATGGTTTCAGCAGGAGCAGAACAAAGGGTTTGCACAAAGTATGCCTGCATTACTCACATCCCCAACCAAGCTTTCTGCTCGGGCTATACAGGCAACGCGGTGGAAAAATGAACCGTAGAGATAGAAATTAGCCTGGGCCCATTATCGCTCAGACAATCTGGTACTATCCTAGAAAATAGGGACGTCCCCGTGCCGCGAAGCAAGATTTTGAATGGTCTAAACAGTAAGAGTCGCTCAAGGATGCAACTCGCCTATTGTTCGGAGCTCGCGAGGAGCACCGCATCCCGGCTTTCAACCAGATGCGGGACTGCCCCCGAATCACGTACTGCCTGCTTCAGACTGCCTCGCTCTTCACGCTGTCAACTCGGAACAAATATGCGGTAAGTTAGCATTCGAGTGATCGCTTACAACAGTAAGCCCTATTCTAGCGTATATTAGCTCATTCACAATAATCTGGAACACTGTGAAAAAGTGAGATTTCAACAGCTATCAATTCATGAACCCTTTCCCTCAATCAGACACTCAAGTTGATACAGGTACTGTGGCCCATCAGATTTTTCGCGTAGAGAAAATTACAGCGTACATCGCGATGTTGCTGTTCACTGCCTCACCCGTTTCTGCGAGACATTGGCTCGCATGAGATAGATTGGAGAATCCGAAATCCGATATTTGCCAGCTGGAGGTTGGAACAATTCGTAGATAGACGCCAAATCCCTACGAACCATTGGCTTAAGCGAGACGGCCAAGACCTTTGACAGCACCCGCCCTATCTCAAGCATGACTTCGACATCCTGCTAGAAACCAAGTCTATAGAACCTCTTGACCACAAATGGGATGACGATCTGACTGTGAGAATGGCAGAGTACAGAGTGGAGGGAAGTATGCTGGAAATTGGCCATATATGCCAGTTGCCATGGAATTAAACTCGGGTGTGATTGCCTTGACCTACGCGAGTGGTGGTCTGCTGTGGTTGATCGATACGGATCAAGACTCATTCTACCTTTCTGGCACTCCTTTCATTGTCGAAAAGGATCAAGCAAGTCCCTCACCGGGCTTCGGAATAGACCTGTGGCTAAAAAAGATACTTTGACGTACTTCTTCGGCAATTTCTTTTCCCTTAAGTATATTCATATGCCTGCCGTCATTCACCAGAGAAAGCGAGGACCACCGGATGAGTTAGACTTCGGATCTTCACGATGGCACAAGGAGAAGTTGTTCTAAGCAATCATGCATTCTGTAACTAGCAGGTGCTTAATGATATCTGCTTGGGGTGTAAGTCATATTTTTGAAGATCACGGACGTCCCAAGCTTGACACCTGTCGGAGGGAAAAATTTATCACCGTTGCGAACAGATCACGATTGCAAGCCGTGAATAAAAGAGCTGTCCGATGGTACGAAGCAAACATGAGATACGCTGAAGACGCTGAAGCAAGCAGTGATGAGGAACACAATTCCTCGCAATTACTGCTTGCAAATTTATTGCTTTAAATACTCCAATATAGTAACAATCAGGCCAAACCTGTGTCTCATAGTTCACACTATTCGGTCCAAGAATTGAACTTCACCTATCAGATGACAAGAGAATGATTCCGGCATCATCAACCATGTCATAGCAGCCTATTCCGCTTTCTACTTTTGGCCAACGGTTGCAGTTTGTGGTAATCCCATTCCTTGTTTGTGTAGGTTTGGGATTCGAAGCTAGGGTTTAAATAGGAGACTCCTCAAGCTCGTGTCTACTTGACGCTGGTCAAGAATCAAAAGGCTCGTAAAAGTTGTGTATCTGGCCAATTAAAATGCTGGGTGAGAGCTGATGGTATTGTGGGTCTACATGCACGCAAATCACATCCCTCCTCCACTTACTTGCCTTGAATTTACTCGGCATACCCCATAAGCAAGTTCTATTCATATCGGCTTTTTCAATCACCCTTGCGGCTCATTAGTACTTATAGTTATTTTTTCTCTCTAATTCTTGTTTCCAAAAAATTTCCGAGGCTACAATCTAACTTACTTGACATTCAACCATACCTTGTAAAGTTTCTGATCAATTTTTAAACCAAGGAGCCACTTCTTATACCATCCATCAACTCTACCCCATCTCCTTTGCAATGGCAACATCATTCAAGCCTCTAAGAATAGCGATGATTGGCGGTGGGCTGGGAGGCCTCACTGCCGCTATCTCCCTCCGTCAGGCAGGCCACATAGTGACCATCTACGAGCGCCACGACTTTGCTGGTGAGGTCGGCGCAGGAATCGGTGTACCACCCAACGGCGGCAAATGGCTTCATAAATGGGGCGTCGATGTCGCCGCTGGTCTCCCAGTTGTGATAAGGAAACTTATCATCCACAAGTGGGAGACCGGGGAGGTGATTGCTGCAGCGCCTTTGGGCGATTTCAAAGGAATGTTTGGATATGATACGCTGGGATTTCAGAGGTGTGATTTGCATAGAATCCTACTGAATGCAGCACTAGAGAAGATGGGGAAGGGTGTGCCTTGTGTGTTGGTGACAGGACATAAGGCTGTGGAAATTGATGTTGGGTTGGGCAAGGTAACTTTTGAGAATGGAGAGGTTGTGGAGGCGGATTTAGTGGTTGGTGCGGATGGAATTCATTCAAGGATCAGAGGAGCAATTGGCATTGTGCCTGATATGAAACAGGCGTCGTCTTGTGCGTATCGACATGTCATGTCGAAAGAGAAAGCCCGATCTCTTGGCTTGGGAGAACTTGGCCTTAGCGACGCCCTTGAGTTTTGGACCACTTCCGGCACGGACAGGTTTGTTATCGGCACCGGCCATGGGGGAGAAGTTCTGTGCATGTTTTCATTTTTCCCGTGAGTTAACCTGTTATGTCGCAGTTTTATGCTGACTGCGTATCTAGAATTGATCCCGAAAGAAAAGAGAAAGATGGGTGGCATACTGAAGCAACGGCTGAGCAGCTTGTGGCTACGTTCCCTACGATCGACCCGCGCATCCATCAGCTTATGCTCAACTCAGAAGACATCAAAGTCTGGCGCCTCTACGTTTATGAGCCTTTTCCTTACTGGACGCGTGGAAAGGTTGCTCTACTTGGAGATGCAGCACACCCGATGTTACCTGATCAAACCCAGGGGTATTGCCAAGCAGTTGAAGACGCTGCTGCTTTGGGTTTCGTCTTTTCAGAGAAGTATTTTCAGGTGAACGAGGGTCAGAATTTGCAAACAGTAATTGGCCGAGCTTTGCAGAGATACGAGAGAGTGCGGATGAAGCGTGCTGCAGCGGTGCAAGATGCGGCAGTGAGAGCGAGGGAGGATCTGCGGGAGAGAATTGGATGGGCCGCGGAAGGTGCGAAGCCAGGAAAGTTGACGGTTGAGGACATCTCTGGGTATGATATGGAGGCCCATCTTGCAGAGGTTGTGGCTAGAGAGACCAAAGTCATCTGAGTAGGATAATGTGTAGTGAAAGAAACTTTGTATCTCTTCGCAGTCAACCCGATAGGTCTTTGAAAGAGCCTGGGGCCAAAAGCAATGAGGCCTGTAGTCCCATAATTAAGGGCCAGTTCACCAAGTGATGTCCTTTCTCCTTTGCGTGAGTTTACCAATCTTCTTGTCCATCTTAGAACAAGTCATTGCAGCTCTCCTCTCCACCAAATCAAATTTAATACTCGCCTTCCTCACCCTGTCATCTTCAGGTATAAACGCCGTAGCACCAATATCTTCCTCCTCTAACTCAATAACCCACGTCCCAATCGCTGCTGTCGTAACACTATCCCATACTCCTTCTCTCCTCGGATACTGAATCAAAAGCTGTAATGCTTTCTTCCTAATATCCGAATTCCGACACTTAACACAAGTTAGAAAAAGAGGTGGAATGACACCCAGATCAAACGAAAAAGCTAAAGTCGGCTTGTTTTTTGGCGTGACTTTTTCCAGGATTTGTAAAAGTATTGTGGCTTGTGTAACGTTCCTTCGGAATTCGGGTTCGAAGACATCATATTCTGTTTCCGCTTTAATAAAAGCAGTTTGAACAGATATCTTGGCGGTTGTGGCAGCGAGGGAGAGCGTCAATGCTGAGATGCATTGAAGACCACTAGCTTCAATAGAGCGATTAAGGAGAGGAGTGAACGATTTTATCCAGCAGCTGACCTCCATAATGAGAGACTCATGTTCCGAGTAATATGGCGCAGTTGAAGTCGAGAGGGGCTGTGTTGCCAGAAGGATCTTGGAATCGATCCAAGGCACGGCGGGATTCGCGACAGTTGATTCTTCGTATTGCGCGTATGAGACTTTGAAGTGGTTCAAAGAAGCCGTGAAATGCATCAGACGTCTCATAACCAGATCCAGGTACACTCGAGCCTCATTAATTGAGGTAAGAAGCTGGGGCATATGTTGAATGACTTCTTTGCCCTCTTCTTTCAGGTCGAGGTGGCATTCAGGAGGTCTAGTATCGCGAAAGGACATTAATTGAATCTCCAAACGACCGAAGAACTGAACAAGATAGTCTTCAATGGCGTCAGGTGCAGGAGAAGAGAATCCCAAAGGATGTTTTGAAGCATCTCGCTCGTCCCTTCTCCAATCCTGGACTAAGGCAATGCCAGTCTGAAGCTGAGCAGCCGCTGCTTCCTGGTTGCCGTGAAGAACTTCGAAGCATACTATAATTAAGCTGGTGACGAGCAACGTACGAAGGTTGCCACCAGAGGCAACGCTTCGCATTCCTTTGATGGCTTTGTGGTACTGCTCTAGGGCGTATTTATGATGCGAAGACGCTTGGTGAAGCTGCTCTTTCCTCGATACCCTGCTTTTGACCCTTTGAGCTGATTCGACTGGCCCACCAAGAATAGGTGCACGATGCTGCCTTGCACTGGGAGGCCGACCCCGACCGGCCTGGACTGTTTCGAAAGTTTTACCAAGAGCGCCGATGGCGACAGCAGCATGGCGAATTGAAGGCTCGGAAACACATGCTTGTAGAATCATATATTTCCAAAGAGTGATGTCAAAATACGGCAGCACCTCCGCTACAACTCTCTCACTGAACAAAGTGAAGTATCTTTGTTCTTCTTCAGTCTCAAATAACATCGACGAAGGTTGCACTGTTGATTGAGTTTTAGGAAACAGAACTCTACCGTTGGCTGTAAGTACCGGCCGAGCGCGTTGAGACAGTGGATGTTCTTTGATTTTTGTGTAGCCACCACAAGCGGCTCCAAACTTTTGACATCGCAGACAAGTAGGTCTCCTCTCGTCACATTTCACGCGTCGAGCTTTGCAAGTGATGCATCTACGATAAGGATCAATCAAGGAGCGGTTTTCCGAAGGACGATTGAGTAGAAACTCACCCGGTTCTTTCTTTCCTATGAGGTTTTCTGATATATTCCTTCTCCATTTTCTGATTAGGAGCCCGGCCGGTGATAAAGCAGCAGACTGTTGGGAGTTGTAGAAGTGCTTAGCTGGTAATCTCTAGCCTGTCAGATCAGCGCTGGTGTTAAATTGTTAAGCAGCTGCTTTGACTGTGAATTGAAGGAAATGGTGTCATCGTGCGAAAGGCATTTTTCCTTTCACTCTACTTGAAGCACGACTTAACTTCTGAAAATTAAATTGGAGAACCAACCACTCGTACAATCGCTTTATCTGACCAATCATGGCTAGCAATGAGAAGTTCGGGTCTATTTCGGTAAACTCAAAATGCAATGAAATGACCCGGGTCTCGTTCCTCGCCAAATTCATTAGCGCAGCTATGACTTCCGCTTTCCCGAGGTCAATAGCTCTTATAATCATACTCGAACAACAACGTGGTGGTCAACTTGGTAGTAAAGCATTACCATTATGATTGATCTTGAAGGATTTTGTCCGCATGCTATCCCATGTACACAACGCCAATGAAAAAATAACGCTTCCATCCTCATAAATGAAATTGGCTCTCCCTCGACATGCATAGTATAACAGCATGTATCTCACCGTTGTCGAGTCATGACGAGCCAATGCTTTCAAAACCTTAATGTTCAAGAACATCAAAGACCTGACAAGGGAGGATGTAGCTTTCTCAATGGATTCCGAGATGCCAAATGTATTCAGATTTTCAGAACAAGGAGTAACGACCAGCCGAAGAGTCAGAAGAAAAAAGCCTCCACCAGCAACCATCCCGAGCGTATACCGAGAATGCCACTTTTTTAACCTGGTAACTTGATAGGTGAAGCTAGGCAAGCTACCAAACCACAATTGCTAGCCTAGAATTACGAGACATGGTAAATCAGAAAATCTTCTGTACACCTTGGAACTCCGATCTTCGAGATGTAATCAGGGAAGATATCAAAACCATCTTTGATGTAACCTGATAGGTTCCCACTGCAGTCCTGATCACGGTGCCAATCTATGTCAGCCTCTCACGAATCCGTTAGAACGTCTATCCGTCATTAAGAGAAGCGGACCGATGAGCGAACACGATGTACAAAAGCTTTAAAAGATTAGTTAAGGACGGGCTTGCTATGTCTTTACAATACAGTATTGCCAGTAGATTACTAATTTTTACCCTTCCCAATTTTGATAACTCCAACTAGATATTCCATTGACGAACATTTAATACTTGCTGCGCCTTTAATCATTCATGCTTCAAGTTCGCTTCCGATGCCAGCCCTCGAAATATCCACACGTGTCTGTGCAAACTTTCTAGCAGATACTTTCTCTTCAAATAAGATATCCAATTCAGCTGGTGTGCGATCCTTTGGCTCAGGAATACAGAAATACGTGAAGATAAGGGTCAACAGACAACTTCCGCCCCAGAAGAAACCGGCTTTGGCCCCCCAAGCCCACGCCGTCGGGTTGATCATGTAAGGGACGATGATACCGATCGGAATGCCACTGATATTATAGCAGAGCCGCGCAATGACGACGGATTTATTCTTCAGGAGTGCGGATGGGAGTTCCGATACCAGAGAGTAGGCTACTGGCCCGATGGACGTGTTATGGACGAATGAGGATACGATGAGAGTTGCGCCGATGCCCCACGAGAGGGAGCTGGTTGCAGATGGGATGCCGAGGATGCCAATGACGAAGAAGAGAAGAGCGAGTCCGGATAGGCCCCAGATATAGATCGTGCGGCGACCTACGTGCGGAATGATAAACCAAGCGGCGACGACACCAAGGAGCCCTGAGCCGTAGCCGACAATTGCCATGTTGAAGGATTGGTCAGTGGCGAGACCGGCTTGCTGGAGGAAGTAGGTCGAATTTGCTCGCATCTAGATGTATTTTATTAGCAAGCCATTATTTGGGCTGGTAGACCCAGGATGGTTGTCTTACAGAATTGCCGTCCAGGTTCTGGGCCAGGTAGCATCCAATGACAATGATTGTTCGTCGGAGGTTTGTGCCTCTGAAGCAAGCCATATAGCCGGTGCTCGCATCGATCTCTAGTTCCCGCTCGGTAGTTAGAACCATGAGAGAGATAGTCTTGTCAATGTCGAAGTCGTCAGTGTTCATGCCTCTCTTGGTGAGGCGAAGAAGAGAGTTCTTGGCTTCGTCGAGACGATTTTGGCGGACGAGCCACCACGGAGAGTCGGGGGCGAAGTAGATTCCAACGAACAGGGGGATTGGCCATAGCCATCTATTGTAACCAATCAGGATACTGAACTAAGAGTTTTGAGGATGCAAAACACTCACTGCAGAGCAAAAGGTAATCTATATGCCCAAGGTGCGGGCATGTTCAGAGCACCACGCAAAACCCCAGAAGCAGTGATCTGGCCGAGTACCTAGCAAAGCTGTCAGTCAAGGAGTACAGTTTACCACGGGAGCCCAGCACTTACCCAGCAAGCATTCACATAGGTGGTCAAGTGAGCCCTCAACCGAGTAGGCATAACCTCCACCGCATACACCGTCGTCACGGTCTGAAACATTCCCAAAGGAACCCCCACCAACATTTGCCCAACCAGCAGGACCTGCAATGAAGGTGCAAAGAACTGCACAAAGATAAAAGCAGTGAGCATCACAAGTCCGGCCATCATGACCTTTCGCGCCCCATATCGATCACACACGAATCCAGCAGCGTACAGACCGAAGAGCTGACCGACACCGGATCCATTGTTTAGGCCGGCCTGCCAAGCAGCTGTGATTTGATATTTGGAGGGCTTGGTTTGGACACCGTACGTCCTTTGGAAAGCGGGCATAGCGTAGAGGGAGCCCATCAGCTTGGTGTCGTGACCTTCCATGACGAGAGCGCTGGACATGATGATAGACCAGAAGATGGCTTTCTTGTAGAGCGATACTGCTTGACGGAAGTGGAGGGTATGTTCTTGCGTGTTGGCATAGTCCGCATCTTGGAGGTAGGACTTTTGGAGTGTAGGTGGGGTTTCGTCTTGGGCATCCTTCAACTTGGCGATGACAGAGTGCTTCTCCATTGCAATGGTGTAGAAGGGGATGAGATAGGATGGGAAGAAGGAGCACTTGGATGTGAATGGTGATGTGGCATGTCAGTAGACAGAAGACCATTACTTTATACTCTACAGAGCTGTCATGTCACGGATAGGTAGGGTATTAAGCGATGAAGGTCAACAAGACGCTTGTCTTAGTTTTTCGCTTCCCCCGCATCTCTTCCGATATGCTCTCCACGTGTCTAGGACAATGATGCTACTCGTTGTCTTTCGTCGTCTGAGAGTTGTGGAGCACTAAAATACTCGTCCCTTACCATTTTTGGCGAGGAGACATTTCCAACCCGAAAAAGAGTTCAGAATGTATGCTGCCTGCCAGTACTTTGACACGGCTTGATAGACCCCAGTACATCATTTAATGCTAGGATTCACCCGAAGAATTCACCCGAGCGTGTCTGTTTATACCTGAACCTGAGATTGCACGGCGGGTGAAATTATGATCGTATTACAGTATCCTCAGGACGATCCTGTGCTATCTCGAAGCGAAAAGTGGGGGTTTGCCGATATCTCCAAGCGAGTGGCTTCAAGGGCCATCGCCTCCTGATATTCTGAGACTACCAAGTAGCACTATCAAGAACTTCTAGCTTCGTTGACTTAAATACTAGATACCGCCACAGAATGCTTTCAGTAAAGTCTCGAAGAAACAATTTGCCTCCTAGTTGACAATGGCGTCTGCTCCCAGCTCCGAGTACCCCATAGGAGTTCCCTTCAGGTTTTCGCCCGAGGGCGACGTTCAACGATTTCCCGGCAACACCACTCTGTGCCATATACCACCTAACTCACCTCTCCTCCCTGGTCTTCACGACTTGTACAAATCCGTTGCATCAAATCCAACTTTACAATCATGCATCCATCTCCTGCCTCCCGACTCATGGCACATGACGGTTCTTGACGGTGTGCTGGAAAGAATTCGTGACGATCCCCGTCTCTGGCCAGCTGGCAATGTATACCTGCCTTTGGATGAGTGCACTCGCCTCTTCGCGGAAAGATTACAGGCCCTGGGCCACAGTCTCGAAAATGAGGGCCTTGCGCCTCCATATCGGATGAAAGTGCGCAGTTTTGACCCCCTCGTCAATGGCATTGGCTTAGAGGTCATCGGAGCGACAGTGGAGGAGGAGCAGCGTATGAGGAGGCTGAGAGATAGGATCGCAGATACGATGGGCTTTCGAGCCCCGAACCACGATACTTATTGTTTCCATATTAGCGTTGCGTACCTGTTGAGGCACTTGAGTCAACAGGAGAGGCGTGAGCTGGAACGCGTCACGGCTCAGCATCTCCCGGCGTTAGAGTTGCACTTTGATTTGGATGCGGTAGAGTACTGTGCTTTTGAGGATATGCACTTGTTTTCGCGGGTGTTCTATCTGGGCGGATCAAGTGGCAAGTCAACAGACCCGGTGTGACCTTGAGCACATTGAGCTAGACTTTAGATTGTGATAAAAGAAATTGACAGAGCGTACACTTGGCAGTACTGATTTTATAGTCTAGAGATAAGGAGGCGCTACCCCAAAATGCCTGATACAAAAGTATTTTGATGTGACTCTCCTATCCTTCCTTAACTGCTCATCCCCCAATGCTTCACCAAAAGCGGCAAAGAAGTCACTGCGACCTATAGGATCTCGGATCTTCCTTATGTTCTCTACGGCCCACCGATTTTCTTCCTTATCCATACACTCAATTGCAAAGAGGAACAGGGAACGAAGATAGCCAGTACTGAGTCTTTCTCCGTGGAAAATATCCGAGGAGCCGTCAACGATTTCTCTGATGCGACTTCGCGCTTGTGCAGCTTCAGAGGATCGCGATACAGGGTCCCCCATCACACGATCCAGCTCTATAAGCTCAGTGTAATAAGCTGCTTCACATATTTTGATCAAGGCAATCAGCGGGTGTGCAATTTTGTGTGCGAGGTGCGAGGACAATTCGGATGGCGTTTGATGCTGGACGGCTGATCGATCTGCCCAAAGGGTGTGAAGTTGGGATTTGTGCGCAGTGATCAGGTTTATGACTTCCTCCTGGTCATCGCTCGTAGTTCGAGACCGCCGATAATGCGAAAGGTCGGCGATGTTGCCGGAAATGAGTTGTAGGTGGAAGTAGAACTCGAAAATGGGAGTGCTGAGTAACTCGAACAGACCGCTGGATGCATCTGCTATCTCGCCGGCGCGAGGACTGATGCTGGATGTGCCAGCTTTGAAGCAAGGTAGCAAATCGTAGACGCGATCTGAAATAATGCCTGCTCCACCACCTCTCTTGGTGACATTAAAAAGTATTTTTAGCCAGATTGAGATCCTCGTAGACAGTATCGGATGTGGAATAGGGCTTGTCGTCCAGGTTTGCAACCTTTCTATAAATACGTCGCTCGGGGATTGAAGAAAAGTGGGTATATCATAAAACACATATTCGCATAGACATAAAAGAAAGACTGCTACCAAAGTCATATTGAAATCACCCTCGATGTCGTCCAGAAACTTATCAACGAGACCCTTGGCAGACTCGTAGAGGGCTAGTGGCTTCGATAGCGGAAGACCGTACACATGAGCTTTGTATAGCGCTGTGACAGCTATAACTGTTGAGGCCAGAACAACTTCAGACTTCGCCAGCTCCACAACATGAACTTTCATCCGTTGCCAATTGATACTATCAAACGGAGTGATGACCGGACACTCAACCACCTCGACGAAATATGCGAATGACTGTTGAAGAGGCATTTCACGAGAGGCGAGGATATCCATCGTCGTGGTCAACTCGATATCTCGAGATATCAGTGCGGACGGTGTTCCGGCACAAGTCTGCTCGTTTTCTACCGCGGCAGAAGCTTCAAACTGGTGACGCAAAGCAGTTTGAAGGCGAGCTCTCACGTCTATGATAGAGTCCGACAGAGACGACAAAGCTTCTTCATCAGCACCTCCAGTCGAACGGCCAGCGTGTACGAACCGAGACTCGTCTTCTGCATCCTTTGGAACCGCTTCTTCGGAACTTCTTGGTATGATTACAGAGCCATCTTTCGTAGCTCTTTGGGTAGTGCTCCTCGAAGAGATAGGTGTACGAGCACTTGGAGATTTGTACACGCATTCCCGTTTTGTGCGCTTGCAATTGTCGCATCCTGGTCGTCGTTCATCGCATTTGACCTTACGTGTGCGGCAGGTAAGACAGCCGCTTCTCACTCGACCCCGGTAAGGTTGGCGATACTGTTTGTATCGAGGGCTGACGGTTTCGTCGGAGGTAGCCGCGGGTGAGGCTTCCATTGTGGTTCCTGAGGAAAGAGAAGGCGAGACAGATGGAGAGGTGGGGAAAAGACTTTAAGGAAAGAGAGGGGAAGAAAGGGGAAATGGGAAAAGAAAGCAATAGAATTGAAAACGGAGCGGGAAAAAAAGTAGCCAAAGCCCCCCTACGATGAAAATGAAGATGTTGAAGCGGGGAGGTTACAGCGAGGCAGGGCCAAGAAACGGAACCATTCGCTTAGTCTTATCTCTACGCGAGCCTGTGTTATCTCTTGCCGAATGTTCGCTCGGAAGCCTGACCACATGCACTAGGCATGGCTTCTGGCGTGGAGCAAGCAGTACCCAAGCTTTGATAGTATGTTTCTTCGGCTTCAGTTCTGGCGATATGAATGGAAATAACTCAAACAAAAAAACAGCTAGCCCATCCACTTGTACCTCTCGAATGTAGAGTCTTGACCCCCTGCACGTAATCTTCTTGACCGTGTGAATGAGGTACTTTTTTTTCCCTGAAGCACATCCATGTGCTTGTTTGTCTTCTTCACTCAGTATAAAGACCTTGTGCCTACTCACTATACTTCACATCTGAAACTCCGCACTTGAGAATTCATGCCTGAACTCAATCACGAGCTTCTCTGCCTGCCTCTACTCAGCCATCATGTCTTGCGACGGTATTTCCTTCGATACCATATGTACTTTCCTAATCGAAGTAGCCAGAGAAGCTGGAGGAATGATTCTAGCTGCAAAACCAGCTACTAGCATAATAACAAGCAAGAAGAACAGTTAGCAAACAATCCTATCATGATCTGAAATACCTTTTTGGAAAGCTGACCCTACAATAGCCGCTGATATCGTGACCGAAATCGACCAAGCTGTAGAGCTGTTCATACGTACCCGCCTCACAAAGCAGTATCCAAACTTTGCTTTTATCGGAGAAGAATCGTATACCACCGGTGAGACTATCACCTCGCAGCCAACCTTTGTTGTCGACCCCATCGATGGCACGTCCAACTTCGTTCATGGATTTCCAGCCGTGTGCGTCTCGATCGGCCTCGTCATCGCCGAATCTCCCACCGTAGGTGTTGTGTTTAGCCCCTTTTGGGACGAGCTCTGGTACGCCATTAAAGGCCAGGGGGCCTTCACTCAACGAGGGAGCGAAACTCCAAAACACCTACCGCTCTCTATGACGCCTCTCCAAGGCTTGGAATCCGCCTGCATAGGTATTGAATGGGGCAGCGATCGGGAAGGTCCCAACTTCGAGCTCAATCTCAAGGTGTTCACCACGCTGGCGCGCACGACGGCCACGGGGGGCCGCTTCGTGAACTCGCTGCGGTGCACAGGGTCGGCGGCTATGACGATCTGTCGTGTTGCAGCTGGCCAACAGGATGCCTTCTGGGAGTGCGGCTCTTGGGCGTGGGATGTGGCTGCTGCTTGGTGCATACTGGTGGAGGCTGGTGGACTCATGGTTGATGGGCATCCTGGTGATTGGGATCCGGCGGTGGACAATCGCCGCTATCTTGCAGTGCGCCCAGCAATGAGTGGAAAGCACGAATTTGTAGAGGACTTTTGGTCGGTCATTGGTGATGATAGGACCAGTTATGGGCCTCCTTGCTGATATAAGACATATCTTCGGACTACATTTGCCAAGTTGGGTGCTTATACTCATGTGTTGTGATTGTTGAGAGGCCGTATCAGTACAAGCGTATATTTCGTTGTAAAGTCCTTGATCGCACAGAATAGAACTGTTCGTCAATTTCTGATTATTTTTTCCTACTGTAGCTGTTATGTTGGTATGAAAACATATGGACTGTAGAGGAGTTGCTCGCTTATTTCGCAGAAATTCATCCTCCTCGGTGATGTAATGCAGTTTCCCTTTTGCTTCCCGTGTAGGTGGGAATTCATAATTCGTCAATTGGAGCAATCAACTTGAATTGTCTCCTCTGTTGTGAATCGATTAGACTTCAAGTCTGTTCAAAGCCAACGTCACGCTGATACATCATCACCATTGATCACATCCTTGATCTCTGTTGTCCCGGTTTAGGACTTCAATAACGAAAGAAGAGCTACAAGCAGCCTGACTGCGTGTAATGAGATGGTTAGGTGGTATAGCGATCTCAAGAAGCATCAGGATACTGTCGATCCACATTGAGTTGTCCTGACTGAGAGCAATGACAGTCACGGAAAGCCTACCGGATAGTCAGCTGACGGTTCACGCTCAATCTGATAACGCTCAACCTAATGCTGCACCCCCTAAATGAAGCTGCATGAAGCCTGCATCAGATTGAAATGCAAGACGGCAGGCTCCATCTTCCCGTATTTCCGATATTTTGATTCTCCATACATACTCAGGCAGAGAAGACTCGTCGATGGGGTAATAATTGCAGAATTTTTCTTCGTGAGGGTACACACTCGAGTCAGGTTGAGGATCCAGAGGATAGGGAGAAACCGGTAGGTGGGATCTGACTGCCGGCCAAGATTCGGGATTGGCTTTTTCTCATGTATCGCATCCTCGTCACAGCACCTTAGAGCTTATGCTTATCTCGTCATCGTCATTACTTTCGGTGTATCGGCGGGCTGGCGATAAGAGGCCAATTCACGGAGGTTGTAGTGCTGCAGGGAGTAATTACTGAGTGTCGTCAACCAAATCAAACACCGCCATATCTCGTACAGCACTGCACTGCAGCCGGGGGCATGGCGTGAGCCTCGACACCACACAACACCCTTGCGCCATAGAGATTCTGAATAATCCTTGATGAGTCAAGATGGAGCATATTCTCATCTCTTCTAGATAATATTAATCTTTTCCTCTTCATTGTTTTCATTTCCATTCCATCTTCCCATTCTACCACATACCAGCTCACCCCTCCCCCGAGACGGATCCACGTGGTCACTGCGGGACCCTTCATTCTGATTGCCCTCCTCTCACCACTTGCACCATCGTGAGCTAGAGTTAGTCCAGGATCAGATGCCCGTGTATCGGACTGGGACTAGGACCAAGACATACGACTCGAGAGACATCGAGTTGATTTGCCCCCAACGAAGCGATTCATTCCTCTCTATCGTTCTCACCGTCCAACTCTTATTTCAAATATATTCGTCCTGCTCCTCAGCGAGTTCTATCAACATAATCGCCCTAACGCCCTGCCAAGTCAACACTTGTACGACCATCACGCCCTGATAAGGGGAAGCGGATGAATCAAGCTAGATAGTCGCACGACCTCCCCTCCCCGTGCACTGCACGCATCACTGCACAGGATCAAGATTCCCATACAGCCTGTGGTGTGGTATCGAGATCTGTCCCAAGAAAGTTTAAAGAAACATCCTCTCGTCACTATCTACAACTCCCACATCTTTGTTCCTAGCCACCACATCTCGACATCCATCTGCGTCAACACCATCTATCCACCATGGCATTCCGCCAACCAACCTTCCACGCCCCTCAACGCGTGTATACCGCCCCAGCAGAACCACAGCAGACACAAACACCCACGCAAACCCAACAACACAACATCGCCGACTCGCAAGAATGGATCCTCTTCTCCCCCTCTGCAGCATCGACCACGGACCGCGGATACACGACCTCCACAGCACGAACGCGCACAGCTGGTCGGTCGCGGATAAGTGATTTCGGGAGTCTAGATACAGCGGCTAGGAGTTACGATTACGAGGAAGGATCAGAGGAAGCTATCGATGAGGAGGATGGCGAGCTGGATAGTCTGGACAGCCACTTGCACGAATTCCGGGCGGAGCCAAGCGTGTACAGGGAGAGTGGTGAGGCCAGTGGGACGGTCCTGCCAACTCATGATGGCTTGGGGAGTTTCCGACTCGATCAGACGGCTATGGGGGACGACGTGCAGGAACATCTGTATGCGTTTGAGCGGTATAATCCTAGACGGGTGAAGAGACGGAGGGAGAGTCTTGAGATTGGCATATTGGAGGAGGGAGAGCGGGCTGCGGAGGCGGAGAGGACGAGGAGGATTGAGATGTGGAGGATGGAGCAGAGTCGGTTGCTGGTGGATGAGATCCAGAAGGAGACGAGGAGGAGGAAGCAGAGTATGAGTAGTGAGCGGAGGGTTCTAGTCGAGGACAAAGACGAGGACGCGGCGACGCTCAGTCTGGTGGGCGAACAGTCGCCGGATGAGGAGAGTGATAGTTTCTGGAACAGGATCACTAAGAGGGTCATTCGCGATCTGATGGGCATTGATGACGATTTACTGGCTATCATATTCGGAGAATCATTACCTGGGGACGACGATCTATCGACCACGCCACCGGCTTCGCAGAGTGTTATCCACACGAAGAAGTACGATGAATCGTCTTGGGAGCATCGATTACTGGAACGAGTTGCTCAGGAGTTGGGGATACTGGTCAGCCAGTTATCAGACCATCCAGGAGCATTTTCCACCTATCTCCATTCTCAACAAACACCCCTTCCATACGCTGGCCTGCCAGTCATACCCGAGACTCGGGACCACCCAGTCGAAGCTTCCACCCTCCCATCACCACAATTCCACCCCACGATCCAAACACCCGCAATGCCCATTCCCACCACCTCCCTCGCCACCCCATCACCACTACAAGACGAAGACGCCACGCCTAGAGCTGACAATCCTTTACATCCAACACTGACCCGCGAAGAATGGGAACGGGATCTAGATATCAAGATGGTATTCCGGTATCTGCGATCTCGGTTCACATCCAAGTTCAAGACTCAACCTACTTCGACAGCAATGCCGGATTTCAGCACATCAGGAACATCACATCTCGCAACAGCTAGTACAGCCGATACAGCCGCACGAGCTGCACGTGTCAGACAACACCATCCTCTTGTTACTAGACAGACGTCTACGGGAGAACGGAGACGCAGTATCGAGCGGAGGACATGGCGAGCTAGTGTACCTGGTGGTGCCAGCCCTATTGGTGCTGCTGTTGGCATGGGTATCAGGAGAGGAAGTAGCAGTTGTGCTAGCGAGAGATTAAGTGTCAATGGACGCGTGCGGAATAGTGGAAGCAGTCGACATTATTGGGATTTCGGTGGCCAGAATAGTGTGGGGAGTGGGAGCCTGATTGCTAGTACTGGGGCAATGGGTAGCTGGGGAGAGGTCTAGACGAGACGAGTTGATACAGAAGACTTTTGAGTGAGAAGACTGAGGGGCTAGATGGACGGGTGCGGGCCCGTATTGTGAGGATAAGGGGGTAGACGATGCCCATGACCATACAGATGGCGATGTACGATGATACTGACATATGATGAGACAAGACGAGACGAGACGATATGGTTTGGGTAGCATGTTAGGTTCCGGCGTTTATTGTTAGGCAGCTCGCTTAGCTTTGGATTTGGATTTGTATCTGATTTTGGGGCTACATTACAAGCGGATACTCCGTGGTCAGCACTTACTTGCATTGGGAGCGTGTTCCTTCATCCCGCTTACACAGGACTGTTTTGTTGTTGAGGCTTTGGCCTTTGTTGTTTGCATGGATTGGGATTGGATTGGGATGGATTCTCACTTCTTATCACTACTTACTTATACTTAGAGCTCTAGATGAAGCTACAAATAAACATACATACATCTCATTGAGAACATGATACTTTCAGTCAATTGAACTTTTTTCTCAAACTCGAAATACGTTGCTTCACCCTGCCGGCAATCTCACAACACGTAGCACGTTTCTCTAACGTGGATATACCACTTATCAGTACAGTATCTTCGTTTCCCGGAAAAAACGATGAGTTTGAGTCGTTGGTGGATCATGTGCTCAAGTGTCGAAGGGAGTCCGGGAAGAAGAAGAAGAAGAGGAAGAAGAAGACAGAGGTGCGACTACGGCTGTGGCTGCTTGTAATTATGTTGTAACTCGAGCAAGCTATTTGTTGTTCATGACCTTTCGGATAGATCCAGGCTGAATTGAATTGAACGAGTAGTCACACGATCACTTCCTCGATTGAGGTGCAGCCCCTTGTGAGCGCAATACTTGGGTATTATATGTAGAAGTTCTTCTCAGCTGAGACTTTCTTCTCTACCCGATTATTTACTGCTGGCTCGTAGCATGACAAGTAACAATTGTTTCTTGGAACAATCAAGCCTTCGATGAATCAATAAGATTTGATCTCGAACCTCGTTCAGCAATGAAAACCTGTTTGCGAGACTTCAAAGCACGCACTGAAAATCTATTTATCGAGGCGAGGTCTGCTCGGTAGATGAGGGCACAGTACGAAATTACTTGCATAGTTCATTCCAAGTACAGGCAGAGAGTATGGGGAATGCTTGTCACAACATCATCTGACCTCTCATGGTGCCTTCTCCATGGGGAATAATATATTGCCTGGCAGACGGACTCAGCAAAGACACCGTATGCACATTCAAGTGATCAAAAGGGTCAAGTATTGCTGCCCAATTCTCACGCACGCTGCAATTCATCCTCGAGATAAATACCTCAAAGAAGACGGCAGGCTGGCTAGACTTTCCAATTCCATGGCTATTTGTTGCCCTGTCGCGGGTCACGCATTCATCCATTGCTGGATCTGTGTGGCACTGCATACCACACTCCAAGATCCAAATCCCATCTCACCCAGCCATCCATCCAACAACCATCCGACATCTATCCAAGCCGTCCATCAAGCAAAATCCCCGGTTTCTTCCATCCCATCCCATCCCAATCCACGACTCCCAGCGATGTTCTGGTGCCCCGCAGAACACTCGACACATACCGCGCCGCCAAACAGGCTGAATAATAGCGCGTTCTACCCCACGCTCGGCTCCTTGATCGGATGATCTTCTCAGCAAATATGATTGGTGGAAAAACTAAACACCCTGCTCGCGAACCCTGGAGAATCTCGGTGCATTTCGATGTTTGGAACGTCGACGTCTATTTACCCCTCCATGCATGCAGATAGATGGAGGGGAGATTTTGTTTTTGTAGATGTTTGAAGATGCAGAGGGATGGAATGGTAGGTGGGGTTCTAATTGCTTGATGCGGATTCTGCACTTTCAGTTCTCAGGTATCAAACTGAAGTTCTTCAATGGGTAACAATATATCCCACTGCTGAGTTTGATTGATGTGGAGGAGGAAAGAAGCAGAAATTCGGCACCTCGCCGACATATGGCCCGTATTCCGAGTTCACTACTTCTCTTGTCTAGTTTCTAAACCTCATGGCGACAAGACTGGGTCATCTTTCTAGTTGGCGGGGTCTAGATTTAGGTGCTACTTTTCCACTTTCTCAAACGTAAGTCCCCCATCCCATCCAACAAGTCATGTCCCTCCCTCTCCTCGGAATAATAGCATACGGAAAGGAAACCCCCACTACTCGAGGGGCAAGAGGAGGGGAGGGGCACGCCGCCACAAGGAGATACCATCTTGTGGGCTCGGGATCCGGGATATTTATTGCAATGGGCTAGGACTGACTTGACTGGACTGGATCGAATTGAGGCTGGGACGCCGGACTACGGTAACTGACTGAACTGGACTTATATGTATGCTGTTGGTCCCCGGTTTGTTGGTCCTTCGTTTTGTATTTTTCTCTTTCCCAAAGGTACTTTGATACTTACTCCCTCGTGCTTCTCTGTCTTTCTTGTCTTGGATTGATTTCGATTCTGTCTTTGGCATTGAGTATTCTTCCTCTTCTCAGTATAGACTGAACCCTCATATTCTACGACTCCCTCCTCCCTCGAACTCAAACCTCAAATACCCACCAAAATGTCTCCCTCCACAAACGGCACCAGCAATGGTCACTCCTCCACCCCCTCCACCCGCCGCCCCCTCCTCCCAGGAATCTACGCCCCAACAATGACCTTTTTCGACCCCGAAACCGAAGACCTCGACATCCCCTCCATCAAGAAACACGCCATCCGTCTCGCAGAAGCCGGCCTCGTCGGCCTCGTAACAATGGGCTCCAACGGCGAAGCCGTCCACCTCTCCTCCGCCGAACGCACCGCCGTCACAGCCGCCACGCGCGAAGCCCTCGACTCGGCCGGCTTCACAAACGTCCCTATCATCGTGGGCGCTACAGAGGGTTCCGTCCGAGGAACGATCGCTCTCATTCAAGAGAGCGAGAAGGCTGGAGGCGAATACGTGCTGTTGCTTCCACCGTCGTATTTCCGCGGTTTGATGGACGAGGAGGCAGTGTATAACTACTTCATCGCTGTAGCAGACGGATCGCCCCTCCCTATCATCTTGTATAATTACCCTGGTGCGGTCGCAGGCATCGATATGGATTCCGATCTGCTGATCCGTCTCGCGCAACATCCTAATATCGTGGGCACCAAGTTCACATGTGGGAATACCGGGAAGTTGACGCGTGTGGCGCTTGCTACAGACGCGAAGACTCCGTTCAGCGAGGGGAGCGGATATATGGCGTTTGGAGGCATGTGTGATTTCACTGCGCAGACTTTGGTGTCTGGTGGATCAGGTATCATTGCTGGTGGTGCGAATGTTATGCCCAAGACTTGTGTTAAGATCTGGGATTTGTATACGGCGGGGAAGAGGGATGAGGCGTTTGCTATGCAGAAGGTGCTCAGCAAGGGTGATTGGGTTCTGACCAAGGCGGCGATTGCGGGGACTAAGAGTGCTATCCAGAGTTATTACGGATATGGTGGATATCCTAGACGGCCTTTGAAGAGACTGGATGAGGTTAAGACACAGGGAATCAAGGATGGTGTTGCGGAGGTTATGAAGTTGGAGTTGAGTTTGTAGATGATGTTGCTGGGGGGTGGTTTAAGCGAGACGTAGGGGAAGAGTTGCATTGTGGTTGGTGGTTGTTCTTGCTGCTTTCTGGGTGCATGGTTGGAGTCGTTTGAAATGAATATAGATGATCATGTTTATACTTGGTGTTTTGAATGGATTTGCATGTTGGTAACCACTTACGTTTACGGCCTCACTTCGTGTCTGTGTCTTGTCTGTATGTGAACTGCACTTCGACTTTTATGGCGGTAATAGACATGGCGAGGGTGAACATGTCAAGGCCATGCTCAAACGGACTGGGTTCAAAACCCGGAATGAAGAGATAATCGGAAAATTCAGTGGGCATATCGGATAATAGAGGACATAAATCGAATCACGGTGAGCGAGTTGACCAGGCAGTGGGGATGCCAACAATTACAAGAAAAACGTACTTGTTTTCGAGGAGTTTGCGTGTAATGTAGAGTGAATTTCAGTTATTAACCCTACCGAAGTAGGGTAGCCTCCCACGAAGCAAGCTTCTGTGGGGCGCTGCCTATCCTTTGCTCTAGTAATGATATGCTTGATAGGGGGAAAACCCCTTGGGAGCTTGATGCTTTTGTATACACAGCACTCAGCTTGCAAGGCCTGACTTAATACTTCCATTGCCCGATCAGCACAAGTCTTGGTGGGTTGTTTCTGATTCAGACCCAAATGAAAGGGCATATATCGACTTGGATACCTTCTCTCGCGATCCTGCGCAATGTAAACCTCTGAAATTTGTTGTGACTTCTTTAAAATTGTTGTAAATCCAGACTTCCTTCGACCCGAGATCGGGATTGGCATCTTGACAGCAGGCAAGGTGCAGGACTACCATCACGCATCAATTGAATTCCCGGAAGCATACCAAAGACCGTAAGGATCTCAGCGATCATAACCACAGCATGAATATCATAAGAAAAGAACACAATGCAGAACATAAGTCATGAACAAGACTTGATTTATCTGAACAGCGAGCGAAAAAGAACCGGCAAAACCCACCGACCTCCCCACCGCCTACGCATCAAGTCTAGACCGAAAAGCCGAGCGAAGCAAGCGTTCCAATTCTTCCCGGAAGCTTCATCCATCACCTCACCTCGCTGCCTCCCCATCCTCAATTGACAGCTCCACGACCATCTCCACGTCTGGGATCCCTCCAATCCTCACCTCACATCACGATGTCCCTCCCACTCACACGCGTCGTCGCACGCAGCGCCGGCAAGACCGTCCGCAGCCCAGCGACCCGCCGCTTCGAATCAACAGCCAGCAAGGCCACCGAGGCAGCTAAGGATACCGCGAGCAAGGCCGGCGAGACCGCCGCCGAGTATAAGAGCAAGGCGAGCGAAGGACTGAGCAGGGTTTCGTCTGCGGCTGGTCCTGCGATTTCTGGCGCGGCAAAGGGATTGGGGAATGCGCTTGGGAAGATTGGTGGAAGGACTGGGAGGGTGATTGCGTTTGTTGAGCGTGAGTATTTTCCCTCTGGAGCTGGATCGGAAGCGCTGTGGCTGTGTGGAAGATCGAGCAGGATGTATGGATGATTTGAACTGGATTGGCGAACTCAATTGACGGAATTGGAGCTGTGCTAACGAATGTTTTCCTTGAAGGTCAAATCCCACCTACGATTTACTACGCACGCGTTGGAATGGAACTTTCAAAGCTGGTATTCAAGGGACGACAAATGACCCCTCCGTAAGCTGCCTTCCCGTCTAATCCCCGAAGCCCCCCAGCTAACACTTCTTGAACAGACCCGTCTCAACTTTCCAAAACTACTTCCAGCGTGTTCTGAAATCCGTCCGCAACCCCAACGCACTTCTCAGTAGCGCCGAATCGACTGCCAACCAGGCAACCACCAACCCGACGAGCGTCTTGCAGTCTTTCCGTGATATCAAGAGAGAGCAGGTCGTTGCTGGTGCGGTTGTTGGAGCAGAACTTTTGGGCTTCTTCACTGTTGGTGAGATGATTGGTCGGATGAAGATTGTTGGTTATCGGGGAGAGACTGCTCATCATTAGATGGGCTGAGAGTTGAGGATGCGACACTCTGGAGACAGAAATTTGAGAAGAGCATTTCAGGAACATAGGGGGAAGGAAAGGAGAGTTCGGGGAGAGATGATCTGATGGGATGGCGAGATCACAGTTGCATGGGACGTATGACCGTACTATGCAACGCCGTTTTTTCTTTGTCTGTACATCAATGAATACACAGAAGCATAATAGAATGTTCGAGTACATACTGAAGTCTCCTTGGACATGGTTGTCTGGCGCGTACTAGGAAGCTATATGTACTCTTCGCGTCGAGGTACAAAATTACATTACGTCAAGTAGGCGTACATCATACTTCCTAGGTTGGAACATGATTTGCCCCAGTTCGCTGATATGTCTCGCCTCATGGGCCATTTCTTCTTCATTCCCTCTGAATCAGCCGCTACGAAACTGAACCACTTACTCCGACAGAGATTCCACGAAATCCAGCAGCATAAGCGTACAATGTAAGCCCAGTCATAGATTGATTCCCAAATCACGATGAGTCCCATCAGAAGAAGCATTAAGGTAGCTAAACAATGATTAATAGAGCATCATAGCCTAGTCACACTTTCACGGGAGCCTGGCAGAAACACACATGAAGCGCACAACATTGGATATTAGAAAGTAAGCCTAAAAAGCTGAGCTAGCCATGAGGCAACGCGAATCGTCCTTGGGACCTGTGTAGCCATGACATGAAGCACTGAAATCACGGTACTGTCGGTGGTATTAGAAAGAAGAACTTTACAACAAACCAATAAACCAACATGCAGTAAAGACCTCACTCGTGCTCGATCTCGATCTCGACATACGGAAAAGGTCCTTAGATTTAGTGACTTTGAATGATTGCCGCCATCTCAAGCTTCAAGCTTCAAGCTTCAATCAAATTCACCCTCTTTCCCTTTCCTTTTCCCTCTCCCTCTCGTTCTATTAAGTCCCAACTGGTTAACTCACCATCCACTACACTATAATACTTCCACATACCAACCCAACTACTGTACTCAGATCCTGAAGGAGGAGTCCGGACATATCACTCCCGTCGTCCTTCTCCACACGTCTGGAAGTCTATCAAATCTGTACAGTCGGAAATTCAGTGTCAGAAATTTTACTTGCATCTTTGATAGAGGAGAAGCATGAATAAGAAATCTAGCATTTAGAGACTTGACATCACGTAAGTCGATCAACTCCCTCCTTTCGGGATTCGAAACGCGGAATAAAGGAAACGTCTGATCGGCCTGCCTGCAAAATAAGATCTTTGGCCCAACGGTGTCTGAAAACCACCTTTGCTATCAAAGGACTTCGTATTGCCAGAACTGCTGATGTGGTTGTTTACTCTCTTTCCTCGCTTGCTTCCTTCTTGTACTAACAAGTCAATCCTCACTGCCCCAGAGATATTCGACACACATACTAGCACGTCACTCAAATAATCACTCAGAGTCCACGATCGTAAGAAGAATGAATATGGAGAGAAATGCATAATACATTCATCAAGCTATCACCACCACCTCAAGCTACGAAGTATCCTATCCTATCCTATCCATCCCATCCTATCTATGCAAGCAAGCAAGCCACCATCACTCCTCTCCACTTTCGTCCCTCTTCCCTCCTCTCGCATCTCAGTTCCGATCCTATTCTATCATACAACCCCATGCACGCTCGCGCGTCTCATTCTCTGTCCTATCCGCTTTTGTCGGCAATCCCAATCTGGTATCCTATCCTGTCCTATCTATAATACAACCCAGCCCAAAGCAATCGAAGCAAGCCAACCCCAGAGCGAACCCCACAACAGAAGCAAATAGCAAATAGCAAGAGCACCGCTCCATTCCTTCCCCAAATTTTCCGAATTGAAGAAACGCCTCGCCTCGCCTCGCTATTCCAGTAGCTTTTCGAAAGATAATGGTATCCACGCCGCGGAAAGAAAGAAACAAACCAAGACACCGCGAGAGAAAGAGGCAAGAAAGCAAGAAAGCAAGGTACAAGCGCAGCAAATCAGTCCTCCATAGACTGCCAGTAAAGCAGTCAGCCACCAAAACCACCAGGTACAAAAGCAGAAATGCAGCGTGAGCTCCTCTAGGAAACACGGAACGCCCGTGAATCCCTCAATGTCTCCTCAGACTATTACTCCGCCCCACGCCAATACCGAACCACTTCTTGCTCTTGCCACTCTCATCCTCCTTTGCTGCTCCATCACCATTCGACATCGCATTCCCATTCACACTATCCCGTCTCGCACGCCCCTGACCCTGACCCTGAACTTGCGGTTCCTGCTCATCAACGAAGCTCCCACCACGACGTGAAGCCACAGCAGCAGAAACTGGTCGGTAGCTCTGAGGTCGGGAACGCATAATTGGTGGTGGCGTAGCTCTAGCTTGTTCCTCTTCCTCGTATGCACCATTGGTATTCACGTTATCTGCGAAGTACCCGGACGAGCGGTTGGGGTTGGCGGCTTTGGGTCGTGGTAAGCCTTGACTGAATGATGTCTTTGTTGGACTGGATGGTGGAGGAGCTGATTCACCACGTCCGAACATACGTAAATTCGGGATTCGTGATTTCTTCTCTTTGGATACTGGAGAATCGACAGGTGGTTGTACGGAAGCTGGGTTTGATTTGCGGAGTTTGGTCACGGCTGAGAGACTGGATCGACGGTCTGGGAATTCGGGCTTTGGGGTTGTGTCGATGGGAATGGTTCCATATTGCGGTGCGTCCTCATAGCGATAGGTAGTGACTGTGTCGTCACTGCGAGGATGATCGGATATGCTTGAGCGGCGAAGGGTATCGTAACGAGAGGCAGTGTGAGCTGGTAGAGTAGGTTCGTATCCTCGTCCCCAGTCTCCACCTGAGAATGAGAACATGTCCGGTGCTACGACCCGCTTGTGGCGGCCATACTGGGCGGAGTATGTGCTCAGTGTACTCGAGACACTTCCGGCATCGGTGTTGTCCTCTTGTGGTGTATCCCATCCATGGCCCTCCCGTCTGCTTGTCACTGTCTCTCCGGCGCTTCTTGGTCGGATTGACAGTTGCGATTGGAAAGCATGATGTGCGGCATCTGGGAACGTCGAGGTACTGTTGAGGAACGTACTATCGACATGATTTTGAGACAATGTTTCTGTGGAGCTTCTGAAATTTCGCAGGGTGTTGGTACTGATGGTGTCCGGAGTTGGGGGTAATGTATGTTGACGATCGAAGCTCTTCTTCTCAGTAGACACTTGACGAATCTCTCGAGATCTGCGTCTGTCCTTAAGTGTGATGTCCTTCGCCGAATTCAATCCCTTCTCAGTCTTCTCCAGAGTATGCTTCAGCTTTTCAAGGCGTTGCAGAGGCGATTCGAGAACATCGTTGATGGAAAGGAATTGACTCTTTCGGAGGCTTTGGATGGCTCTTGGTGGAGTGACAACAGGTGCAGGACGATCATCAACCCATTTCTCAACCGAAGACGACTTTCTATGTCGCCGTGGCTCCTCCGGCTCGTCCAGTGAGAGTGGTGGCAGCTTATTTCCGTAAACACTAACAAACGAACTCTCGCTCAGAATACTTAGTCTCGGACTATCCATTCCATCAGTGGCCTCTTCTGGCAACTTTGGTAACGTAGAATCGCTATGTCCATTGTATGGTAGGTACAGGCTCCTCAATGCCTCGTTTCCTTCGGTAGTTTCAGACAAGAACGATGGCATTCTGGAGATCTTCTTCGTGGATTGTTCCTTTTCGAACTGCGGCGGAGAGCTGGAGAAGTCGTCCTGGGGGAAGTATCCTGGCTCATAATTTTCCTCGAATGCCTTGACATCTGCTCTCTCCTGCATCAGCCGGTCTACCTTTTCCTCCAACTGGACTATAATCCCAACTGCCTCCTCGACGGCCTGGTCTCTCTTCTCCAATTCTGCAAGCAGATCATCATTAATCTCTGCCAATTCTGCCTGCTCTTCAAGCTTCTTTTCTGCGGCTTCCAGCTTAGCTTCTAGTGTTTCCTGGCGTTGGCGACGGTGGAAAAGCTCGAGCTTGAGGTCGAAGTTCTGTTTGTGCAACGTCGATACTGCCTGTAAGATATTAGCCGCGATCTCCAACCCTTGCCGTCCAACTCACATCTTCGATCTGCTTAACTCCCATGTTCTTCCCAGCAACGATCCCACTCGAACTTGGTCTGCGATCCTCTCTGCTGCCCTTGACTGGTGAACTCTGCACGCCTCTGTCTGCCATGTCAATGCTCCTTCTTCTCTGCCTAGCGCTCTCCACCTTCCTCTCCCTCAATCGATCCTGTAGCAAGCTCCCAGACACTCCTCTCGCCGTCAGATCCTGGACTCGTTGTGGCAGATGGGCCGTGGAACTGTTGCTCGAACTAGGCGTCATCCTGGTGTTGCTGCTTGCGCTTGACTCTGGTCGCGGAAGAGCTCGAGCTCGTCTTGATCCTATGCCTTCCTCCATGTTTTGTATGTGGACGGTAGATTGTGGCCGCTAGTCGGGAAGTTGGTTGCGTATTGTGTGCGCGGTATATCAGTTCCAACGATAGTCGATCTTGGTAAAGCGTGGCAGGCGGTGTAGTCGGGACGACGCGTTGATTGATCTGTCGCCAATTGATGCTGATGGTACAATTGGACGGCGGTGAATGTTGTATTATTTGACGTGTATGTTTGTCAATCTCACATGGCGCAAGACCAATGCAATGCGATGCGCCCTAGTGGGAAAGAACTGAGACCTTTGATGTCAGCTTAGAGTGAATCTCGTGTGTCGTGTGTTTGGAAGAGACAAAAGGCGGGAGGTTGCAACAGCAGAGTGTAGTGAACTGGAGGTTAAGCAAGGATGAGAAGAGCGCACGAGGACGAAACGAACGACGAAGTGTTGCCGATGATCAGGCAGTGCACAAGGAAATGTTGGTGTTTCCGTCTCCTTCGGTCCTGCTGAACAGGCCAAAGCTGAAGAGGAACATGGGAAGATACAAGGCAAGGGGAGGACGAGGACGGACGAGACGAGGATTGTCTTGAGAAACTACAAGGGTTCGGAAGACTTGTTCTCGCGACAACCACCAAACACGTACCTGAGAATGTCGCCGACTCGTACGAGGACGTGTGTGTGCTTATTACAAAGCTTCCTGTAACGCTGTACTCCTTCACGATATTGAGAATCCGTCGTTCCCAAAGTCCTCTTATCCAATTTACCTTTCGTTACCTGATCTCCCGCCGTACAACCAACCATCGGGCACAAGAGCAGGAGGAAGTGCAAGGTCAAGGCAAGCGAGGCGATGTGATGCGATGATCAACGTACACGCCCCTTTTCTCTTCTCATCTGAACGCGTTCTGTTGGACAGGGCCGCCATCTCGCATTATTGTTTCGATTTTCACTTCCTTTTCAAGCCATTTTCGCCCTTCCCTTACCTGTCGGCAATACAAAATTGTGCACATCCTACCCACGCTTGCAAGCGACTAATCAAAAGCCAAAAGCCAAAAATCAACGGTCCACCCGTCAGCCGTGCATCTTCCGCCTTCAAAGCTTGCCATGCAGCCAGTCACAACGCTCAAACCAGCTCTCAAAAAGGGGCAGTCACATCTCCACTCCTCTTATTCCATCACCACTATCCCTAATTGGTGGGTATCTGCACAATTCTGTATTTCCTGTATTCCTTCACAAGTGTGATAGCCAGCGCTATTGGCCGCTTGGATCGCCTTCGATGCCCAATCCATGGTTGTGCCGTGGAGTCCTCAGGGGTCATGATCCCCGACCACCCAGGCTCGGCTCGCGGTCCTTGCCGATTCCCCGGAGAATTCATGCTTCTTTAGGCTTAGATGGATGCAGCCGTAAAGTGCGTGCCGAACCATGGGCCTGGTTTGTGGATGGGTGGTTGATTGGAGGAGTGGAGGGGAAAAGGATGGAGACGAGATCCTGAGGATGAAGGATGTGATGAACCAGAGGAGACTTCAAAGTGAAACGAGCCTTGGAAAGTAAAAGTCGTCAGGCTTTCCCGGGGACTTGAGGTCTGAAGAGCAGGTGGGACTTGGGCATCCAGAAACAACCTGATTAGTAAAAGTCTATCGATTCTGTCATCTGCAAGTGGGATGTGACCTCTGACAAGTCGACTCAAGCTACTGCAATCACATCTGCCGTCGAGAAATTCGAGGCAGTAGCGTTAAGAATGATCTCGAAATGCACCGGACATTCAGGATGCGCAGGCCATCTTCCCCGCGAGCTTCCAAATCTTCCTTCGAGTATAAGTCCCTCAAATCTCGATATTCTGCAACTACCGAGAGATGCAGGCGAGTATTATCGCTTGCGGATTACCTCTCGTAAAGTGGTAAGTGTTGCGAACTTCCTCTATCTCGCTGTGGAGGGAGAATACTTCCCCCCTGCATGCTTCCAAAATGCGGGTGGCTGGGATCGGTTTGTCGAGCCCAGGTGAGCCTCAGCAGCAAGTGCAAGACTGTTGATTGCCATGTCCAAATATTGCACTCATGTCATGGACGTTGGAATTATAAGTAAGCCTCGGGTTGATTCCATCTCTGTTCCTTTCCTTTATTGGCTGCGGCAAAAGGAAGTTGGAGGGGTAGAAATCTATCCCGTGGAAAGTCTTGGCTCACAGCTGAGCATCCTTCCCATCGCGATAATGAGCATCTCGATGATTACCTCGAAGCTGTGCCGGACTTAGACTCAGATAGTAGAGATTCCATCCAACCCACCGCAAGTAAATGTACCCGCTAAGTAGCGATGGCAGATTCAGCCGCCAAAGATTACAACAGCCAAGTGGCAGATGAGATTTTGCACCCCACTACCCAACCATCTCCTTCATCAGTTCATGATACCGAACCCCAAGAAAGCTCATTTCCAGCTGACTATGGTCCATTGAGCTTAAGACCTCGGCGTCAGTCAGGAAGTTCAAATGCTTCGTCTGGCTCCAGAAGCTGGTCAAGAGATCTCTCCAGAAGTGATTCCTCTCGAAGGAACCCTCTTCCAGCACCACCTAGAGTATCTTCGGCCTGGTCTTCTCGTTCTTTGAGTCCAGATCTTAGAGACGTACAGACTCCCCCACCACCTCCTGGCCAGCCAGGTAATGCTATTCCACCCCATCCACGTCCTCCAGGTTATCTATCATGGAGCCGCTCACCAAGTTCCTCAACATACACGATTCTACCACCTCCAGCGCCTATCACACCACCGCCTCCTCATCCTACAGAATGGCGCCCACCAAACTCAGCGATCGTGCCTTTCACCGATGACCCGCAGCCAGAAGCCAGCTTTGAAGACAGAAGGACCATGGTTGACGATGCCACAGCACGTATCATGCTCTTCCTGCTTGACAACAACCGCGCAAACCATAGTTCAGATTACGCTTACTCACTCTCCCTCTTTCCATTCTTCAATAACATGGAACCAGGACCAGAATATTCATATCCAGACAATCTCCCCAAGTGCCCTATCTTCGTTGATCGAATAGGATGGCTCCCTTCGGAAGAGGTATGCAGGTATCTGATGATGGGATATCGAGTCTGGGACGACAATGGAAGACGTCTACATTTCTCTGGATTACCATTCGGCTTCGATGGGCTCAAAGCTCCGATCCGCTATGATGCCAAAACAATATGTACTCAAGACCCTCGACAAGTTCCGGACCTACACTGGCAACTTCGAAAAGGTGATCTGGCGCGACCTCGTAATGATGAAGAATTTGAAAATCCTATGCCATGGGATGTCCGTCTTGGTGTTCCTGAATTCTCTCAAAAAGGGACAAACCTGCAGCTCGTTCAGAGAGCATGGATTCAGAATCGATTCGAGAACGCCACACCTTGCTACTTTCAGGGTGATTGTTTTCGCTTTGAACATCTTGGGGGTTGGAAAGTTGATACTTCGCCTCTGAAAGAGATTCCGTATGATGAACGATCAGAATGGATCGTTGGTCCGTATGCCAGGATTGGTGCTGATTTCCAGTGCCTTACGACCATGTACCCACCGACAAAAGTAACCTTGGATGGCAACACTGGGGAGCCAAAACTCTGCGAACTATGCTCATCACTCGACTTCAAGGATCTATTCGAATGGGGACTTACAGATGTTGAGATTGACTTTGGGATGACCGATGAGCTACTTGCAAGGATGAACTGCGATTTCTGCCGGATTCTCGCGACTCTTTGTGAGGACGGCCTCGATCATCTGCGCAGAGGAGTCCTACCAAACAGTACTTCTGGGAACGAGAATAGTCGCCATGGATTTGATCTCAACCAACAAACCCTAGCACACTTCGTTCGTGATCCAGGGCATTGCCTCACCACTAAACCATGCCTCGTCCTCAAACAAGACTATCGTAGAGAATATCTCGGGCCCATTGTCTCGCTCCGCACAGTTCGTGGAGAGATCCGGGGCAATCTTTCGCTTGAGGACCGACGTTTTGTTGACTTCGATTTGCTGAAAAGAATGATCGGGAAGTGCGCTTCAACACACGAGGAATGCAAACGAGAAGCAAGAGATGATGAAGAGATGATCCTGATTGATGTGAATCAGATGTGTCTAGTTCAGGTCAAGAACGTGCAATACATCACCCTCAGCTATGTTTGGGGCAACAAACCAATCTTCAAAACGACACAAAGTAATTTTGAAAGTCTTCAAGTTGCCGGATCACTTGACCAAGTCTCAACCTTCACTCGAGATGTAGCTGCTGTCGTCAAAAGTTTAAATATCCAATATCTTTGGATCGACGCCCTTTGCATCATCCAAGACGACGAATTTCACAAAAGAACACAAATTAGTCGCATGGCGGATATCTACGGACAATCCTGTCTGACTATCGTCGCCCTAATAGGAATATCCAGCGACTCTCCCCTTCCAGGCATTTCCATCCCACGCCCCCAAACACTCTCCGTCGTCCACGATATGCCATTCACATTCCACCTCTCTGGCCTGACACAAACAGCACACGACCAAGTATACGAGACTCGAGGCTGGACATTCCAAGAACGTCTCATCTCCCGTCGATGTCTATATTTCGCCGACCGACAAATCCACTTTGAATGTCGACACGGCTGTACCAGCGATCACGAGCAGATCTTTCCGGAGAATGATCGAGGCCGATACGCTACGCCTCTGAATCCACTGCAGCCACTTCATTCTCTCAATAGCGTTGACAAGTTCTCGCTCACGGCACTCGAGACTTTCACATCCGTAGTCTGCCAATATACATCACGAACCCTCTCTTATTCCTCAGATATCGAGAACGCATTCCTAGGTATCCAAGCTTTCATGTCCCGAAAATTGTCCTGGAGATTCGTCGCTGCACTACCAAGTGGTAGCTTTGACTGGGCATTACTCTGGCTTCCAAGAGGAAACTTGAAACGACGAGTTTGGCAAAACAGCGATGGAACCAAAACCAAGCCGCCATCTTGGAGCTGGTTGGGGTGGGAGGGACAAGCAAGTTATGGATTCTACGATTACCTACATAAACCGTTCTTCATCCGCATTAGGCCGAGAATCTATAACTTCACATTGCTCGTCGGGGAAGAAAAGATACAGATCCATCGCGAACCGTCGAATCTCTGGCACGATGATATCACGAAAGACTTGCACCCACCTACTAATTCGGATCGATCAACACCCATCCCAAACATCTCATTCACAAACTCCCCATCCCTATACCTTCAATTCACAGCCGAATTCATCCCCTCCCACCAGCCCACCCCAAAACCCTCCATCTACCCTCCTAGCTACCGCCCACCTCCACCACAACACACCACTTACTACACACCCCCACCACCCCTCCTCCCCTCCTCCATCGAATGGCTCACCACCGGCCCCTCAAACGGCATGCTCCGCCCCGGTCTCAGACACAACTACAATTCCACTATCGAGAACCTCGCTAGCACATATGATTCTGATCGACTGGCGATAATTGCGATTGCGGTTGCAGATGCGCAGATGACGGTTAGAGGGGGGCAGTTTGGTGAGGATAAGTTGTTTGAGGAGAGGGGGAGGTGTGTGGTTATGCTTGTTGTTGGGGGAGAGGAAGAGGAGGGGAAGGTGTGGGAGAGGCTTGCGATTGGGTATCTGAGTGTTGAAAGTTGGGATGCGATGAAGCCGTGCAGGAAGGCATTTTATCTAGCGTGACAGCACAATCTCGAAGCCGGACATGATAACGAGCAGCTTTATAAGATGAGCAGAAGTTCAAACCGACGTTGAGTTGATGCGTGTGACAATCAATCAATTTGTGAAAATTCACAGCACGAACTCTACTGGTGTGAAGTTTGAAACAGTCTCAGATACGTCCAATGTTATAATCTATTACCCCTTTAGTGATTTTCCAGTCCATCTCGCCACATATTTCCCTATAATCTTGATCACTGGTGGACCTCAATACTATCCCAATCAACGACATCGAGCATAGTACACCGATGATCAGTCGCAGCACGTTCCACATCCACATCCAGAAGCGTGGCGTCACCAAGTAAAGCAGCTTTCCATGGCGTATCGTCCAGCTCAGGAATCCCAACTCCATTAACAGCATCAGAGTAATGTTCTTTATCGGGATCGTCCTTAATGACCTCTTGAACTGACACATAATCAGACTTCAGAGCAAACAGCAGCCCGTTTTGGATCTCCATGACAACGACCCAGTACGTTGGCTCCTCGTTCCGGAATATCCGCCCGAGAGCTACAGTGCGAAGAGTAGTCGACGTCGACGATGATGCGGATTTGAGCCGTGTATAACGGAGCATAAGTTGGTAGAAGCTTCGTAGTGTTGGTGCTGGCGTGGATCTTAGCGACTGTGGCACCAGGATATTCATACCAAGAGCATATTCGGCCCCGAGTCCGGGGAGGGCATGATACGGCTGATCGTTAGTATACACAGATTGTAGAAACTCAAGGCGTTAGCAAGGTTCTCAATCTTCTCCTCCGCAGGGTTGGGGATCGTAGTTGGTGTGCTGAGGGTTTCAGTACGGATCACAGGGGGTTTGGCTTGGGAGTTGTCGCGTCTGATAGCGGGATCTGGAGTTCCTTGGCGAGTTTGGTCGTCGGCATCTTGCGCGGTACTTTCTTCGGGTTGGTAGTGATGTCCATTGGAAATGACTTCGGTATAGTCGGTGGTAACATGGTCGCAGACAGATCGACCGATTTTAAGCATGGCTGATGATGTTGGGTCGCCATCTTTAGCCCATCGATAGGCTATGGGGAGCTCCAGGGCTTCGTTAGAGCTATCTTTACACAGGTCAGAACAGGACCGCATGTAGTAATTCTAGCGAGTTGAAGCAGAAGATAGAGAGGTGAATCTTGAGTAAATGGGCTTCAGTTACCTCCAGTGGATGCCATTTTGTTCTGTAGTGATGCTAACGGCTTTGTCTGAGTACAGTGAATAGGCGATTCAGTAAACCGTGGTCTGAGTCAACAGATGTGTTAACGGGGAGTTGATCGACACCTAAATAACTATGTAAGAATAAAGGATACATGTCAGTGCCATTGATTGTCTAACTTACATACCTCCCCAAATCCTCCTTTCAGCTTCTGGTCACAGCTAACAACTCAGATGTGTGCTTGCATCAACCCCTCACAGTTGGTCGAAACAAAGGTCAGAGGCCGGATGGAAGCAGGCGCGATCTGTATCTAGAAATGAGGCGTATTGTGAGCATGTGAAGCATGATGTGGATGAATAGTTTGTGCTCTTGGTGCGACTTGAGTAATCTAGACGTCTGAAAGCAGTGAGTGGAAGAAGTATTCTTCAATTGAGTATCACGAGTTATCTTTCAGTGATTCTTCGGCATTCTATCGTGCTATGGTCACCTTAGCTGTTCAGTGATTGTTGAGATGAACAGAAATGCAAGCGGCAACACAGGTGGGTGTGAAAGGTGGAGACAACTATCTGAAAGGGTTATGAACGGCTGCCTAGACTAACATCTTGCGAAGACCAAATACGTCGTTGGTGCAACGTGCACCCACCTTGCAGGAAGCTTCCCACAGTCAATCATCCATGCCTTTGGACATGCACACCACAACGCGATCAAGGCCCTTCCAGGAACTCACACACTACGCAAGAAGCTTGTCAAAGCTGTGACAGAGGCAAGAAAAGCTATCGATCCAAAGTTCATCTACGACTACCAATCATTTGAAGGAGATGAAATACTCCCTGACTCTGAAGCCAAATTTCCACTCATGAAACGTGCTGTCACTCACCCTATACTTATTAAAGAGGGCCAGGCATACTCAACACACAACTTCCTGCCAAAACTACCATGCGCGAAATGATTCGTCATTTACCAGAATATCTGGAAGGGAGCAGGAGAGGGACACCTCCCGTACTTCAATGCCTTACACACCTGTTGCGAGGAGTCTTGTGTCTTGAAGATCAAGAGCAGAGTGACAGGTCTGGACTAGACCTGAAATGTGCGTCCATGACATAGGTGCAGGTCTTTGAGAAGAGAAAGGCTACTCTATATCAATATGCAAGAGATAGCTCTTCTTGGGCCGGAGGCTATTGACCGTCCCTTGTAATATCAGGTGCCATGAGTCCAGGGTTGACAGAAGTCGAGAGAGAAAGGTAGTTTCAGGAGTAAGAAATCAGCAAAAATCCATCAAGAGTCCGAAATTGACTTCCACTATCAAAAGACTTGTATTCACTGGAATAACTCGTTTCTGACTCAAACCCTACGTGGATCATCAATATCAAGTCTCTCACACCAGGGCTTTCGCCGAACTATCCACCCTCATCCTTGCTTCGAGTTCTTACAGTTTTCTTTTATCTTCTCCATATAATCCTCATTCCAAGTTCAACATACATCCAATGTCATCATTCGGCGTTCTTCTACCCCCCCGCTTGTTCTCATTCCCCGCTCAGATCCCACCCCCTCACCGTCCAAACTCCCATTCCATCACTCCAACCCCTTACAACCCCAAACCCAACAAACACCCATCAAACCCATCCTGCCCCTCCTCCCTACAAATCAAACACCTCTTCTCCACAACCGCATTATCAAAGCTAACAGCACAGCTATACAACGTCTGGCTCGCACAATCACCTGACAGCGATAATCCGCTCGATGTTCGACTCCCGCATGATGTGCCGGTTATCACGCCGCAGAAGCAGCCGCTTCCTTGTCGAGGGGTGATGTTGGGGATAGGAATGAGGGGGGAGGATGGTGTTGTGGGTGCTGAGAGGGTGGGTTGGAGGAGGAGGGAGATGATGAGGGTGAGGGTGAGTGGTGTGAAGAGGCGGAACATGATGAGGACTGATATTTCCACGATGTTGATTTGGATAGAGATTTATATTGTGCGTACTGACTAAATCTGCCGTTTCCTGCAGCGAAGAATTCGTTCTTGGATGTTTTTCTTTGGTGGAATGTGAAATTGCGACTGCGATTGCTTTTGCTTCAAAGGAATCCAGAAATTAAATTATCCTGTTGAGTACAGTCGTGTTGACAGTTATGAAAGCGTTCCCTTCTCCTCAAATATATCCGCCCATCCCAATCCACCTTTACCATCCCGCCATCTGACGATCACATTCCAAGACTCCGGAAATACGATCACCCCGCGACACCAGAAGTCCCCAAGAACAGCCGTCACGTCAACTAGAGCTTGAAGATATAAGATCAGCAACGCTAGACCCCGGATTTACGAGCCGTTGTCGTGCTTGGCTTGGGTTTGCCGAGGGAACTCCACAACTGGAAGGGTCGTCGGTGTCATGTGAAGTTGAGAGGGAAAGGTTTGAAAGACTTCGTTTTCGGTTTCGGATTTCCTTGTACTACTTAGGTGCTGGAGATCTGATATTGGATGGACTCTTGCTGTGGTGTACCACGCGGAGGGGTTAGTGATGTATGCGGGGTTCTGGCAGGACTCTTGGGTTTTGAAACGTGCAGAGGCAAGGCTTTTCTTTGTCTGATGAGGTGAAACTATCTTTCGGCTCAGATTGACTGCAATAGCCACCTTTGGTCGAAAAAACTTATGCATCTTCTTGGGCGTGAAGGAGAACCATTTGTTGTCGATTCGCAGGTGACCAGGCTCGCTAAAAGCCCAGGCCAGCCAGCCAGAAAGCCTCCACATCGCCCCCACCAAACCAAGGCGCACAGAATTTCTCGCACCACTTTGTTGGCTACAAGTATTGAAATAAGAGCCCAACACCATCCAATCATCGATACGGGGCCATTGGCCCAATGGCAAGGCGCTTGACTTCGAATCAAGAGATTGTAGGTTCGACCCCTGCATGGCTCAAGACGGTTGTTTTTTTGTTTCTGCTGGCTTCGAGGTAGGGACGATTGTGATTTTGTGTCTTTCTCAAACGGACTTCTTTTGCCTTTTCAGTTGGTCGGTCGGTACTTTTGCGGCACATACTGATACTGAAGCGATGGCTAGGTAGGGGCTAGCAGGTTAGATTGGGAGACGAAGAACAAGACCAAACCCATGTTTCCTACTCAGGCTTTGAATATCAGGAATGAGGCTGAATATATGTACTGGTTGATTATCATTGCTTCTCCTCCTTTTGATCCCCTTGACTGAACGTTCTTTGTTTCCTTGTCTTGTATTCTGCACTGGACGTTTTTGCTTCAGGGCCCTGGTGGGCCTGGCTCCCGGCCCCTTCCATCCTGGGCTAGCGCCCCCTGGAATAGCCGAACTCGATGAACCTCCTTGAACCTCATCACATCCAGCTCAAGCAAGGAAATGCTGCTGTTATCAAAAACGTATGACCTCAGCCTAGTATGGATTTCGAGAACGATGAAGATTATACCACACAACAATTACTCTGGCAACTCGCTCTGGACGATGATGATGATGATGATATCCCGACATCGAAACCTCAACCCGCGTCTGAGCATATCGATACCCCTTTGACGACAGCCCAGTCCTCGACTCCTGGTGTAACTCCCTGCGCTATTCCTTCCATGACATCTGAGCCTTCATCTCAGTCTCCAACACCTTGCCCAACTCCGTCCATCACTACCCAAGCATCGGAACATGAATCCAAGGATTCTCCATCCTCCTCCAACGGCCAACGAGGGGTCGTCTCCGGAACAGAAAGAGCTGCAACGTCCATATTTCGACGAGGGTGCATTAATGGGACAGCGATTGTGGCTCAAATCTCTCGTCCGTGATTATCAAGGTCCCAAGAATCTTTGCTTGAATGGGGATTCAAAGCCCGGATCACTTTCCATGTCACTGTTGCAGAGCTTGGCTGCGTCGAAGAGAGACAACTTCAGGCTACCATTAGAAAAACAGGGAAAGTTCCGACCCTTCCAAACACCAACAATGGGGATAGATGAGGTAGCTCATGAGGCCGCTGGAAGTCTTGATTATCAGCAGAACAATAACATCTATACATGGATCAACTATCATTATCAGGCTACGAAGTGGAACACAATGCCTGGGCTGGTTCCTCCAACACTGATTGACCAACTTTTCGATGAACAGACAGCAGCTTGGAACACGGTCACGAAGGGATTTGCTGTTAAGGTTGAGGAGCTCCTTATGACCTCCATCCGGCAGTGCTTGAGTGAAGTCTGTCGGAACAGGCATGTTGTGGAAGCTATTCGAAGCTCTCTTTTGCGACACATTACTGACAAGGTTATGGATCTTCGAGACTTCTGTTCAGAGCTGAGACAGAATGAATTGGAGGGCTTACATGACCTTGCGGGAGAAGAGGCTTTCATCATGGAGATGCAGAAGGCTCGTGCAGTACGTTTGGTTCAGACATTGGTCAGAATGGAGAATGGAGCCGACGTCAACATGGCACCCGATTCAGCAAGTCCGAAGTCAAAGAAGGCAGCTCGGGAATTGGTTCCATCTACCACTGATAGCTCGATCTCGAAGAGCGAAAGTCTCCTACCATCCGAGGATGCTGTTGCGGGAACTCCGAAAACTACCAAACGAGCCGAGACTTTCGGAAGTGGCATCTCTGGACCATCCTCATTCGCAGCCTTGAGCAAGAATGCTACGGAAAAATCGATTTTCTCATCCCAGGCAACCGCCAGAAACCCAACCCCGAGCACACCGATTTCGAAGAGTGGTGGTTTAACGCCAGCTGTAGTGGCTGCCAGAACCCCAATGAAGCCATTGTCCCAGACACTTCATCAGCCTCCCTATCTCGCAGGCCACACTTTCTCGCTCATGGATCGGCCAACTCCAATATTTGGAGAGCCCAGTGTGCCCGTCAGTCCATTTGCCAAACTTTCTCTTGGGCGGAAGTCTGTGCCAGAGAACCCGAAGCCACCAGTTGCAGCGACGGTAGAACAAGAGCTCTCGATCACTCCAGCACCCTCGAGGTCCTCGACCACCTCGCTTGCGAGCCTTGCCAAGCAAAAACTTTCTGGCTTGGAAGAAGCACTGTCAGACGATCGCAGGGTTGTCTACGAGATCCACGATATCTTGAAAGCGTACTACAGTATCTCGGTCCAGCACTACGTGGATGCAGTTTGCAAAACGGCATTGAACAAGAAGTTCATCCGAGAAGTTATGGATGTGTTCTGTGATGAGTGGGTTGATGCGTTGAGTGATATCCAGGTATGGAAGATAGTCGCAGATACTGATTGAGGAGGAGAAGGAGGAGGAGGAACAGCTTGATATAGAAACTCGGCTGTAGACAAGCTGGATGCTGGCATGTTCCGGAAGGGGAAACGAACGGGCATCCCGATCACCCTCAGTGCCCCGGCGACCTCGCAAAAGGATTGAAAGTAGCATCAAGCAGTTCGGCACCAGCTTACAGGCTGTATCAGAAATTATAGAATGTAAAGTATCTCTAGCCTCAACATTACAATCGCTTTTCGTATGAAGCATCAGAGCAGAAGTGGTCCAACATGTGGGAGTGCTGACGAGTTCCATGGTGGCCGACTCTATAGAATCCTCTCTTCTCAATCACGAGAAAACAACGTCTCGCCAAAGTAGACGTGCCGCTAAAGTTGTAGGGTAGCTTAGGGGACACCTAAACCTCAAACACCAACATCTTCAAGCCTGCATCGGATGACGAAGACCTTCCACATCTGGAGCTGTCAAGCGACAAATATACCTTGTACTTGCATGATTCGAACCAAATGAGTATAGATCAACGGGTGATACTTTGGTCGTTTGCATCGCCACAAAACTCGCGCAAAATACTGCTTTTCATTCGTGGTTCACGTCCCGACCGTTTGGTTGTCCCTGGTCAGGCCCGCAGAAGCAGCCTTAGCCGCTGGTAACCATGCACGAGGCCTGTACTGCGCCGAGGCTGCGATGAAGGTATCCAATGTATTTATAATTGACCCTTCTGCCGAATTTATCGTTGGTATCCTCAATAGTTCTTGGTCTTGTCAGCTGTCCAGCCAGAAAATAACATTATCATCAATTTTTTTCCCCCTGTAAGCCAGAGGTGCATATAGTTAGAAAATGGCATTCGAATTTGGGACTGCGCCACCAACGATTAACAAGAGTCCAACTCCCGTTCTAGCGGTGGATGAGTCTTTGCCATTTCGTTATAAAAATCCACTTCCTGCTCAAGCGACAGAGCCAGTGGATAGTGGACCGAAAACGCCATCTCAGAACACCCGCAATACACCTGCGCCAACGCCCTCAGTTGAACCAGTCACAGGCAAATCGACAACAAATGGATCTCCAAGAAAGACCCAAGAATCATCTCCTCAACAAGAACCTCGGATTCCTGTTGATGGAACAGTCTTCTACAATGAAGAAACTTTGAAGTACATGAGGATCATTGACATGTACAAGAAGCTCGGAGTAGGGAAGGACATTGAGCTTCCAAGGGTACTAAAATGTATTCAATCAGTTCTATTCAGCGTACTAACCGGCTATAGCTCGTCATTGCCGGAGCCCAATCTTGTGGAAAATCAAGTCTACTCGAGAACTTGACGGGCCTTCCAGTCCCAATCACCACCGGAATTGGAACCAGATTTCCCATCGAGATCACTCTCATCGAAGACGAGAAGAAGTTCCAGATCAAGCCGAGCATTATCCTAGATCCGAAAGGAGCCTCTCTGTCTGCCCTTGACATGGAAAGAATGCAGAGGTTCAATCTGGGACAGGTCTACAACGAGCCAATGACGCAGATTCAATTCGAGGAGATATTGCGAGAGGTCAGGAATCAGATCAATTCTCATATGCTTCAAACATGACTACTGACGACTGCAGGCATCAGACCTATTCGGGGTGCCCGCCCCTCTTTTTGCACGAGACCAAGCTGCAAATATCAGATCAGTCGAGACGCCAGCACGCCAGATCTCAAGTCATGTTTTGCAAATTGAGATGAGAGGGCCCGACTTCAAGAGCTTGAGCTTTGTCGATACACCTGGGCTGTATCATTGTGAGACTATCCGAGTTCCCGCAATGAGGTACTCGGGTCACTGACCTGCTGTAGCCGCAAATTCTGAGCAGGATGCAACATCCGTCGCTGATATCGAGAGGCTTGTAGTATCATTGATAGAAGAGAACAGAACAGTGATAGTGTATGAAAACATCTTCCGCAAGCGATGCTCGCCACTAACAAGCACTAGGGCTGTCATGGAAGCTTCGCAGTCGACCGTTGGCCAGAAGATCTTCAAGTTTGCTGATGATGTGGATGTCAATGGAAGCAGAACCCTTGGCGTTATGACGAAATGTGATCTCGCGATCACTTCCGAGACGGACGCATTTGAAGCAGTATGTCTTAATCATCTATGATCAATTCGTGCTACAAGCTGACTCTTGAAGACCCTCCGTCGCGCCAAAAATCAAGAACGAAACTTGAATCATGGCTGGTACATGGTTAAGAACCGATCCAGCACAGAGGCAAAGGCGAAGGTTTCGCTTGAAGCCGCCAGAGAGAAGGAAGAGAAGCTGTTCACGTCACCAGAGTGGTCTCCCATAGTGTCAGGCCTTGACCCAAACCGTTTGGGCATCGCAGCCTTGAGAACTGGCCTCAGCAATGTCTTCTGTGCCCATATTCGAGCTGAGTTTCCAGCTTTCAATCAACAGACCCGGAGTATTCTGAGCCAGAAACGTGGATTGCTCGTACAACTCGGCCCGGATCGAAGCACGCTCGAGTTACAAAAAGCATATTTGAACTCGGTTGTGGAAACTTATCAAGGGTACAAGAATGAGTGTTTGCGGGACACCTTGAGAGTGTCAACTGACAAGCCAGAGGGCTCACAACTACTGAAGAGGCTGAATGCCCTGAAGAAGTCCAGCCTCCGAGAACCGTTGAAGCATTACGGGGCTAAGTGGACATTCCAGACGGCAACCGTGGAAAACGACTTCCTTTCTGACGTGAGCGCCGACAGTACTAACGTTGAAGAAACGATGAATATTTACACCTGGATCAACTTCCATTACCAAGCCTCAAAGTCGTCATTCATCCCAGGCATCGTTCCGGAAGTGCTCGTAGAACGTCTATTCGAGCAGCAGACGGGACAATGGAGGTCGATCACGGTAACCTTTCTCAAGAGAGTGAAGTCGGCATTCCTCGCAGCCATGGAGTACAATATCGATGGCGCCTGCAAGAACCAGCTTGTGGCTACTGCACTGAAAGACCTGATGAAGAAGGCGGTCCAGGAGAAGATACTCAAATTCGAGACATATTGCTATGACCTGGTTCGCAATGAACAGGAAGGCCTTCAACTCGTTGCTGGCGAGGAGCAGTTCGTGAGAGAAGTTCGGGAGGCTCGCACGCTACGATGGATCAGTGCTCTTACTAGGCTCGAGAACAAGTCCTCCTTGAGTTCTGTTCCAGCAACCGGGGCCAAAGGGGGAGCACCCGCGCCAACTTCAGGCTTATTCAGCTTCAGTACACCTCCCACTTCTGGGCCAGGAGTAAATACATTCGGCTCTACGATAGCACCGCCCGGGCCTGCCAAAGGCAACATTTTCGGCCATCTTCAGAATCCCGACCCGCACGCTGCCAGCAAGATCGAGTCGGAACAGTCCTTCAAGTCCCTGATAACATTCGCTCAAGTCAATAAGGATAGACTTAAAGAAGTCTTGACTGATGAGCGACAGATCGTTTACGAGATACACGACATCCTTAAGGCCTACTATAGCATCTCCGTCCAGCACTACACGGACGCAGTATGTAAGAATGGGTTGACACCGAAGTTTATCAGAGAAGTGATGGATGTCTTCTCGACGGAGTGGGTGGATAGCCTGACAGACGAAGAGGTGAAAAACATCTGTGCGGAAAGTGTGGCGGATAGGAAGACGAGAAGAGAGTTAGGAGAAGATATTGAGAGGTTGGAAAGGGCTATCAAGGAGAGTGAGATGATTTTGAATGAACCAGCGCTGGGCTGACTGGCATCGTGCTTTTCGAAAAAGATGTGTAGTTTGGACCATGCACTACATGAATGTATGAAGCATGTTGATATAGACACTTTCTTGCCGGTTTCCTTCATTCTGAAAATACCCTACAGAAGAAGAGAGGAGACTGATGATACGGAGCTGAATTGGTGATGGTGAGGACTTGGAGCTGACTCAGCTGTTTCTCAAGTCACGAGAAAACAGCAATTCGCACGCAATCGCCCCTGTCACGCTAAAATGACCGCCCAACGAATCAGCATCCTCCTGCGCGGACAGCTACTTCAGCACATCAACCTCTCTCTCTTCCTATTCCCCTCTTCCTCTCCTCTACATGATATATCCTCATCTAAACACCACCAATTCACCTCCTTTTTGTCGAATTTCTTCTCGTCTTTTCGTCGCTTTTTCGAGAGGTCTTCAGTGAGGACCTTGAAGGCAGAGTGTGTGCCATGACACACGCCATTCTGCGGGATCCAATAGGAAAGACTCGAGTGGGTTTGTCCTCAACGCGGAACTTTTGGCTTGCTTTGGATGTACGGAGCGCGAGGAGGACTGGAGTGGCACCTGGGATTACGTTCCGATGACGGGGAAAGGATGTGATGAGGGGCCAGCGACGGCATAAGGAAGGACAAGCAAGTGCTCAGTCAGAGTCTGACACTACGGGCGCAGCGGTGTTGCGGCAAGCCATCCTCTGCGCCTGTTTTGGCAGTATATTTTGGATATGTTTGCCTTCTCGTTGTTTTCCAGTCGTTTCTCTACCTCTTTTCCCTCTGCGGTTGCAGTTGGACTTTCTCTAGGCCAACACCTGTTTCATTTCTTATCAAGAGACTTGATTTGAGTTTGACCTTTGCTGGACCGACATTACACGGACTTCGGCCAAGCCAAGATAACAAGACCGCACATCGCATCGTCTCACTGTACCCCACTATCGAATCCCTATCGCTGGTCCGATGACCCCGCCAACCCCTTCCGCTATTGGTTCGAATCCTCGAGACTCGCCGAACGGCGGTGACCTTGATGAGCAGATTTACCTGATAGCGACGCGGAAAGTAACCATGGGTCGACTGGAGAGATGCAATTGGTTGGGCAGAGTTTGAAATGGATAGACGGCATCGATGGGCGATACGAAGAGTCGAAAGGGTGCGAGTGAAGCTTGGAAAGAATTGAGGAAGTGAAGGACAACAAGGTAGGGAGATTCGCTATACTTGGTGGATGGTCTTGGAGGAGCAGGAGGAAGACAAATGGCTTGTTTGCTCAGGAATACCAGACAGGAATCAGATGGTCAGCGGAGAGGACTTGTACAAGTTGACTCCTATCCAGGATGATTTGTATGTGAGTCTCCTAGTGGATATCATCCTTGATAACACTGCATACCATACCAGTTGGCAGTTTCGGGCAACGGACCTAGTCTTACGTGTTCTCGATGCATGCTCTACTTTATAGCGGTGTCTCCCGCCAATTCTGTTAATTCAATTTATGTATTCCTCAAATACCTCTGCTTCACTCCAAACTTCAATACTTCGTGAAAACCTCATTTTGCCGTCCTTCTCAAGGTTCCAGATTCAATTTTCGCTCCACTACAGCACAACACTACAATCATGCCTCCCCTCAAACCCAATACCATCCGCACTCTCCGTTCCAAACTCCCAGCCCAACCACCCCGCATCCCACCTATCCACCGCACCCTTACAGTCACAGCCAAAAACGCAACATCCATCGAACCCAGAAAACAACCTTCGCATTCCTCTCTAATCCTTCCACAATCCAGTTCGTCTTCTCCTTCCTCCCCAAACCAAACACCCGCTCACACACCATCAGCACGCACTCCTCCCTCCACGCAATCTTCCCCACCACAATCCTCATTTTCAGATTTCGACGCCCTCCTCAACGCCCTGAGCAAACACCTAACCACCACCCCCAAACCCCACCTCCCAACCCTCCACGGCCTCCTCCGCTCCTACACCTCTTCCCCCTCCTCTCACTCCCAATGGTCCAAATACGCCCACTCCAACCCGACAAAACAATACACCCGCAACCTCATCACCTCCGTCCCAGGCATCTTCAACCTCCTCCTCCTCGTATGGACACCGGGGATGCGCAGTCCCATCCATGACCACGCGGACTCGCATTGTCTGATGAAGATCATGAAGGGGACCTTGAGGGAGAGGAGGTTCGCTATGCCGGTGCAGAAGAGCGGTAGTGTGGTAAGGGAAAGGGAAACGATGGAGAGGCATGCGAATGAGGAGGGAGGATTGAAAGAGATAGCGAGGACGGATTTTGGCGAGAATAAAGTCGCGTATATTTCGGATAAGATGGGATTACATGAGATTATAAATCCGAGTCTGACGGAGTATGCGGTTTCGTTGCATCGTAAGTCTAAGTTTGCCTTCTATTTCCATTTAAGTGGAGTTGAGATGAGGATGAGAGGTGCTAACTTGAATGCAGTGTATACACCTCCTAATGCGGCTACATATGGCTGTCATGTGTATGATCCTGTCACGGGGGAGTCGAAGCATGTCATGCAGAGTGCTTATGATTCTGTCAGGGGTGTTGTTGGTGGTGTTGAGTAGTTTGTTTTCTTAACTTTGCTTGGGATACTATCGGATAATTTAAGACGGTGGGCACATACAAGAAGAGCTGGATTGAGGAAAGGAGCGACGACTTTGGACTTTTTGTAGCTGGCGTTAGGATACCCATTAATGAGACAATGAAACTTAAGATCAATCCCTAGAAACATCATTCTGATGTATTTCTGTGCCAGCTTGCATGCCTTTCCGTTATGCTAGGCCGAAACCGGGTTGATCGTCACTCAAGTGACTTGCCTGCTGAGATCTATAGAGGTCCGATCGCTTCTCGGTAAATTCCTGTATGCTTTTTTCTTTTTCATTCTTATCCCCGTAACATTGGAGCATCAGTGGATCAAGGCATGCCTTAAATTTGGCGGTGGAGCAATGGAGGTTCCTGTACTTCGGAGTCAAGCCATGTGACTACCAAAGATCCTTTCATGCCATGCTCGACGTCTTCACTCGAGCTACACCCATCCTGATTACATGTGGAAAGACCCCAATGCCTCCACTCTCCAGCCATGTCGGTCTAGATGATTTCGTCTTTACATGTCAATGAATGATTGCAACTCCCTGTATCTCAGCTTGAGCGAGGCAGGCGAGTCGTTCTCATACCAGCCGTTCGGTCAAGCTTGGTCTATCGAGACTCAGCATTGCTTTGTTGGAATGAGCGTCAAGGTGAGCGTCTCGCACAAGTTGTTCCCCTGTTGAAGCAAACAGCTGATGCAAACAGCTGATGTGGAAGGCAGAGGCGATAACGAAGGAACATATGAGTGGGTAGAGCTTATACGGACGCTCTGCGACCTTGTGTCTTGAGTAGGAAGATGGTAAAACATCCTGAACTAAAATTGCTGGAATTGGCGATCTTTGCAGTTTGGAGGTTGTTGGGGACAAGGATGAAAGGGGGTGAGGTTGAAGTCAAGATCGAGAAGAATCAATGTAGCTGCGGCAAGACAGAAGAGCGTAAACGCATAGCCGCCTCGCGCATGACTCGACGCGTGTTGAACTATCTTGGCTGGGAGGGCATTTGGGGCCGGAAGGAACGATTTGTTGACGTGTAACGTGCACCACCCTCGGCTCGCTTAAACCAGCATCACAGGCAGGTCTTTTGTGGAAGAACGACGGAACTATGCCCGTTGGAAAGAGAGCTGTTGTATCAGCATTTTAATTTTATGGTTGAAACAGGGAGATAGGCGACGAAATTGAGCTTTTCAATTACGAAAAATGTAGTTTCACGAAGACGGAAGAACGGGAACTTTGAGCAATGAAGAACTTTTGCTATCTTTACTCTTCCCAGATCAGACAAAGTTTGCTTCTTCGTGTGTCCCTTCCAAAAAGCAATTAGTGAGAGAGTAGTCTGATCGGTCTCTTGACATCAAACCGCCTTGCTTACAGGAATTTGACTCTGTCTCTCCAGGCATTACGACGCGACAAGAAAAGGTACTGCAAGATTCAACTTAAGCTCGTCACTGGCATGCCACATCAAGGAACAGAGGCTACGATACAACTATTAAGGAGACGCGTAGAAAACAGCATCCGAAGGGAAATGTGCCATTTAATGGACTTTACCAGTAATTACCCAAGGCCAAGCATACTCCTCCTGAACCATGGAAGTTTTTGCTACACCATTTTTCCATTCAATCCTCGAAGATGAAATGGCGAAGAAAAAAAAGGACAGCACGGAAGCAAGGTTTAACCTTCATGGTATTGAACATGAAGAAACCGCAGTGTTTCCCTACGTGGAAGCTTCTTAGCTTGTCGACGGTAGCGGTGTGCTTATTCTAAGGACTTCGTGTTTTAGAGTCCTAGAGAATATTTTTGCCCGGAAGATATAGGGTATGACAGACTATCAGCTGAGATCGGACTGGAGCTAGAAAGGTTGAGGTGAAATGGAAGGATGGCTGGTGTTGGGGTCGTGAAGGATGATGAAGGCGGGGAACAGGAAATAACACAAGAAACATCTTTGGATGACTCAGCGGCGATTGACTTGCTTCAGCCTCGCCTCACGTCTCTCCTTCTCGATCATGCCACTCCAAATCTCGAACTCACCACTCTCACACCACTTCCACGCCATCAGTCATGCAAGCAATGGTTTCCCCGCATTCCAACATGATCCAATGGAGCGGAAGCAGCGGCTTGATGCCAGCGACAACTACTTCCACAGTCGCACAGCAGATCTGGCAATCGCGGAAACATAAGATATAGATTCACCACTTTTTAGCGATGCAAACATTCAGAACTGTACGGGTGTTATCGCACGGCCACATGTTTCGGCCACCAATTCGACAAGCTTCTTACTCCACCATGAAGGCACTCGTGTACAAGGCAATTGGGGAAGTCAAGATGGAGGAACGTCCCAAACCAACGATTTCGCAACCAACCGATGCCATTGTCAAGCTCACGAAATCCACAATCTGTGGCACTGATCTGCATATCAGTAGAGGCGACGTTGCTACTTGCTCCCCGGGTACGATCTTAGGCCATGAAGGTGTTGGGATAATTGAAGAAACTGGAGCATCGGTCAAGGGGTTCAAGAAAGGAGAGCATGTCCTGATATCCTGTATCTGTTCTTGCGCAACCTGTGAATACTGTCGGAAAGGAATGTACTCGCACTGTACTACGGGAGGTATGTGTCCGATCTCTCATGCAAGACCTCACTAATAATATCAGGTTGGATCCTCGGAAACACAATCGATGGCACCCAAGCCGAATATGTTCGAATTCCCCATGCCGATTCCTCCTTATATCCTATACCGGCCGGAGCAGATGAAGCAGCTTTGGTTATGCTAAGCGACATATTCCCAACCGGCTTGGAATGCGGAGTTTTGAACGGCAAAGTAGAGCCTGGGAGCACGGTGGTGATCGTGGGTGCTGGTCCTGTCGGACTAGCTGCTATGATTACTGCACAGTTGTATTCGCCATCTATAATCATTATGATTGATATGGACTCAAATCGCTTGCAGGTTGCGAAGTCTTTGGGCGCACACCATACGATTGACCCTAGTGATGGGAAAGCAGCCGAAGCCGTCAAAGCTTTGACAGAAGGCAAGGGGTGTGATACTGTCATTGAAGCTGTTGGTGTTCCTCAGAGCTTTGAGCTCTGCCAACAGATCATCGCTCCGGGAGGAGTGCTGGCAAACGTTGGGGTTCATGGAACGAAGGTCGATCTGCATCTGGAAAGCCTGTGGGCGCAAAATATCGGTAGGCATTTTCTATGTATTTCTGGATACCACTAATGGCAATAGCGATCACTACACGACTCGTAGATACAGTCACGACCCCGATGCTCTTGAAGCTGGCACTCTCAGGAAAGCTGGATCCCTCGAAATTGATCACCCACAGTGAGTTTAACAGACCGATGCCCGATTAGTGACCATGGCTAAACCGAGTAGAATTTGCTTTTGGCGATATGGAAGCTGCCTACAGTACTTTTGGAGCTGCGTCTAAACACGAAGCTCTGAAGGTCCTTATTGAGTTCTAAAGTGGATCCGGGTTGTTCCCTAGCGAATAAAGCTCGCCGATTGTCCAAGTAGGACTGTGGCAGTGCTGGAATGGCGGTTTCCCAGTACAATCGAAAGACTTTTGGTACATACCTTCTGCGTATATCATGCGGTTGTCTCATGTTCAATGATTAAGTGATCATCAAGTGGGCCTCAACTGTCGACGAGGAAGAATAGTTTAGTGAAGTTGACTTCTGCCATTGTTCTCGACGTTGTACATTAGTAGGCCTTCTTCATCAAATGCGAAGAGTCTTGGCAGGGGATTGCCTGCAGTACAGATATTCACAGACATTGGATCAGCAACACTGCTCTGCGTCTGGATCTATTCCGTGATCTTGAGTGTGCGGAGGAGGCCGGAATTGCTTCTCCCAATAGGAATTCCAAGTCAGTACTTCGCTTCACAAGTTCAGCTTCATGCACCCATCATCCGATGCAGTCAGCATGGTCCCACCAGCTTGAGTATCTGCCAACGTCTAGTGCCTCGGACTGGTTTGTATTGGTACAGCGAAAAATTCTTCAGTCGTCAACCATAGACAATGTCAGGTAATGCCTTGGGTCTCATAAACACGGAATGAGCTGCGAAATTCACAATGCGGTTTACTGTACCTCCCACAAGCAATTCTTCCCTCCCTTGAAGGCACGCGTAACGTTGTTAGGTTGTGGAGCATACTGAAAGCTGTCTGCTGCAGGCAGTAAGCAGCACATCTTCGCAGCCTTGGCTCGAGGACCTGATGTTGCGCCATACTCAATTTCTCACAGCTGAGGGATCCACTCGTTGCGCCTGCTCCTTCAAATATTCCATGTACCAGCACGCAAAGCCTTGCAATGGAGGTACAGCACAATACCACCGACATATTTGCTGCCCGAATGTCTGCTGCCAAGCCTTACGACCTCCGCCATTTTTACCTTGGTGAAGACCGCTTGTCCCCTAGATTGTATTGCTTTCGTACTTTTCCACCGGCATTCTCGCGGTGAGATGAGATACTTGGCACCTGATGCTACAACAGCAGGGCCATTCCTAACACGCAAGCAAGTATGTGTCAACGAAGGACTTCTTGTACAGTACCTCGAAGTATATAAACACCTCCATATTCAACTGTCTAGGAACATCACTTCAGTTTCCAAGATTCACGTCTTTCATTCAGTCCATTGCATACTTCTGCTCCCCATTCACACTTTCTCAACCCATTTCAAGCCGAATAATATTCAATAATGTCTTCCGACTTTCTCGGTGGTCATTGCTGCGCTCAGATGAAAGCCGTTCCTGGTGAGGACCGCCTTGCACTTGAGAAGGAATGGTACTGGCCGAATGGATCAGAAATCGTTGTCAACATGTGGGGGTATGTCGCGTCTCAAATTCCAGTTACCTTCCTATATCTCTTTCCACCGGATCTCTGTCGTTCACTAACCTCTTCTTATAGGCAGAGCGACTTCGTTCGCAGCAAGGTGATCCAGGTAAAAATCCGCTCCCAATCCCAAACATGTCGTATGTGGCCCGGGGCCAATCTTGTAGAGCTTGTTGATAGCGGCACAGTAGCTAATCCAATACAGTTCGCCAATGAATGGACTCGCTATGCCAACTTGACATTCAAATGGATGGAGCGTGACGCACTTGGAGACTCAGACATCCGCATCTCCTTCGACCGAGATGGATACTGGTCAGCACTGGGCACTAACTGTCGCAACATCAGTCAGGACCAGCCAACTATGAATTACGGAGGAATGACTGACAACACGAGCGATTTGGAATTCAGTACCGCCGTGTGCCATGAGTTTGGCCACGCTCTCGGGTTCATTCATGAACAGGCATCTCCAATTGCCAACATTCAATGGAACAAACCGGTGGTTTATGAGTATTATCAAAGGGTTTATGGCTGGAGCCAAGCCTCCGTTGACTTCAACCTCTTTTTGACAGCAAATCAAGAGGACGTCATCAACTCGAGATACGATCGAACGTCCATCATGTGAGTTTCCATTCCCCTCGGGTTCTTTCTACCTCGATAGACAGGAAGACTCGTGCTGTGTGCTGACACAAACTCAAGGCAGTACTCTTACGAGGCTAGCATGACGATCGACGGGTCCTCTGCTCCATGGAATCGAGTGATCTCCAACCTCGACAAAACTTTCGCCATGCGCCTGTACCCAAAAGAAGGCATCCAGCGAACAACCACGGACGGAGTTTACCTCATAAATCGTGAGCGGAACGGGTTCGAAGCTTCTGGAATTGCATACTACTCCCACTTCGGTAACAATGACGGCCAAAAGCCCGATGAATACGTTGAGGTTTCTAATGGATCTTTTGCTTGGTGGGAAAATGGCGGAGAAGGTACGTTTCTCTTCTTCCTGCGCATTATACTAGTGCCTAACATGCCTTTCATCCTCTTCTATTTTCTTCTGTTCGTTTGCCGGGCACCAAATTTTGTTTTCGATTTGATCATGGGTGAATGCGATCGTTGAGTGATATTTCGTACTGCTAGATGATAAATGCTAACAATGACACGTAGCCACTCTAGGAGGGAGCGGGCATGTAGTGAAGTGGAATCTGGCTGACGATGCTGGACGATCGCCTTTGTTTACCAGAGTTGGATTCGCAGATAAGGAGGGCGAAAAGTGGAATGTCTATCGAGATGACAGCCGGGTTCTCTTCGAGGATAATGGCTGGCAATTCCGTGCTCTCTTCTGGGCTTTCTAGGGAACTGGAAACTACTCAGGCATGTAGCGATGCAAAAAGATGTTGTGGTGTCAGATCAGGCCAAGAGATTCCAAAGACTTCTCATTGACTAAAGTTCTCTCTCATTACAATATCTTGGGTCAAGATGACCATCTTTTCATGCCCATTGGATGCTCGTCTCATGATTATCAATGGAATCCAAACATCACCTATTCTCCAAACAAGGACACAGATGCACGAGAAGAAGGACATTGGAGATACGCCCTGATATCTGGTAGAGGGGAGATTCAACAGTCAAAGACCTTCGTCGTGCTGACGTTACATCGACTCCACTTCCTCCCGCTAAGCATCCGCGAAGCGAAAATGCACGGCCAGTAAACACAGTACAGAGCCCAAAACGGCCAGGGGTCCCAGACTTCAAAGGTGCCGTCGCGCCAATACACAAGGTGCTGAAAGAATTCCGTCCAGTTATGCCTCAGATGCGAGAATGGCGTCTTGAAAGTCGCAAATGTAGCGAGAGGCAGTATGAATTGAGTAACAAAATCGTGTCCAACCCAGTAATAACCCGTGTCCGAAGACGTGAAGACCGTAGATGGGATTGTTTTCGGATCATTTTTGCTGCTGAAAATTGCCATGTATGCTTCAGCCATTTGAACGCTCTGTTCGGCGAAGAGTACCACGGCGGTGTGAGCGCGAGGATTGCATTCTATCGGGTAGACCTTCTTCATGAGGTCTTCCTCAGCACTTTCATGGTTAAGGAGGAAGTCGATCGAGAAGTGACCAGTCATGTTGGTACCCATCTTCTTGGCATAAATTTGAGTGTATTTGAGCAAAGTGCCGAAAACTTCGGACGACGTGGGAAGGGCCTGGTAATGCATCAGAAGCTCTGCAGAAGGGCAGCATGTGAATGCAACGACCTTTCCTCGGATGACAATTGAGTGTGTGCAGTACTCGGGTCCACTGATGAATTGCTGGAGAACAAACGGCCTGGAGGGAGAAGGTCGCAAGGTTACGAGATGTGTTCGTGTCCGGTTCATTTGGGAGAAAGGAAGAAGTGTCATGTCAGCCCGAATCGAGTCATCCAGGCCGACGCTTTTCATGATGAAAACCTTGTCCAGATATGCGTTTTCGGGGTGTAGTAGCCGCATTCCTTCATCTATGGAAGTGATAGAATGAGTTTCGGGAACATTCAATCCCAATCGCTCGGTGTTCTTAATAAAAGAATGCTTCTCATGAAGAAGACCTGTCATGTCGACTCCAAACTGCACTACCCGACAACTTGTCATACTCTGTACTGCCTCAGCAGCCTCTCCATCTTCAACTGCGGAGGCAACCCCAGAACAGCTTATCCACAGATCGACATTTTCTGTCTTGATGACACCCAGAAGACTGCTGATATAGGCTCTGGGATCACAATTGCTGGAAGGCTTCGATAGCCTGTAAAAGGACTTCAGTGCTCTGGAGAATCGCCCACAAACAGGAATGTAAAAAGGCTCAAAATCTGCTCCGATGACGGTATATCCCGCTTGATAAAATGCTCGCGCAATGAAGAGCCCTTTACTCATGCCAACTCCGGTGACTAGAACGGTGCGGGGTCGACCACGGGCAGATTCGCTTCGCCATTGTCGTTGCTGCCGAATCTGTCGTGCGAATCTAGTGTAGGGCGATAAAATTGAGCTCAAGGTCGTGATGAAAGTGCAAAGGGGGCTCAAAATGACTGCGAGAGAGATCAAGGCTGCATCTTGGAGGAAGTGCAACCAGATCGGGGATCTAGCTGTCAGAGGCATTGAGACAACGATCCGCTGGCTCTAGGAGGTACGGAATGATGGACAAGGCAGACCAAAAGCTGATGAAGCAAATTCCAGTGTCTAGTGGTGCAGGAAGAAGTTCAAGACTCGACGGCAGGAATAAAGTAATAGCGTCATCACGCGTAGCGACCCACAGGCGTAACCATGTGAAGCTACGTAATGGAATTGAGTGCCTGGTTCGTCCAAGGGTTGTTGGCGACAGTATATGCATTACAAGAAATCCAAATTTCAAATTCGGTTGTTTCCTAATTGGAACTCGACATTTGCATAGAAATCACAACATTCGAGTCGTAATGATGAATCGAGTTCAACTAGAAGGAAAAGCAATGAATTTACGGGTCCAGGAGATGTGTAAGGATATTCCAGAGCTGAAAGAGCTTTTTTAATAATTCAAAGCTCTCAAACTATTTTTTCCAGATAACTGGTCTTGTAAATGGTGACTTCAGACACTTTAGAGCACGGGCAAAGAAGTTTGAGTCGCGTGGAGATCCTTGAGCCTCCCCGAAATTCTTGCCTCATATTTCCTCTCCAACACATGCTGTTACTTCAATTGCATCCTATGGTTTCTGTTAGACTGGCCCGCAAAGTATTTCGCTGATGAACTCACAGCAACTCCGGAAGGCTCCCAGCTTTCAACCAGTCTGCTCTCGTAGATGATATTGGGGTTCCCGTTGAATTCTGTACTGAGGGTTTCAACATCACCATACTGTTTGGCCGAACGTCCTGGGAAGTCTTTGGTATCCTGTTCGGCGGCTTGGGTCAATGCCATTCTTTTATCGTGGACACTGCTGCGAACGTATTTCAGGTAGGGTGGGTTGCCTGGCTTGACAACATTGTCGGCAGCAAGCGTTGTACCCTTGCTAATGAGGCCCAGTGACTCACACAGCTTCAGATCGGTGGTATAAGCTGGCTTGTAATGATCGAGAAACATCATATCAATCTTTTGAAGCTTCCCTGAACTGTGCAGGGACTTGATGCTTTCATTGCTCGGGCCAACAATCACATCGATAATGTCATTGAGCCCAGCCAAATCTACCAGCACTTCGATGTTGTGAGCAAATTTGGGACTCTGTTCAAGACAAAAATACTTCTTGCCCCCTACTCCACGCATCGCATCCGCGAAGAGGATGGTTGAATAGCCACAGTACCCTCCTAGCTCAACCATCACATTTGGCTTTGTGTTTTGAATAATCTCGGTCACGATTTTCCCCTTGTCTTCACCAACGTTCATCAGATATCTCTTGGTACGTGCAAATTCGTCAATTGCTTCCAGAACTTTGGCTGGGGAACCTCGGACACCAGGCTTCGAGCTCACAAAAGCAACCAGCTCTTCTTCCCTTCCATCATCGAACTGGACCGCATTAGCTATTGCTCCCGTGAAGCTTTATCTACACTCACGAAAACCTCCTCCTGAGGGGCATACGCTTTTCGATCGTCAAAAGCTGAAGGCATCGTGGTAAGATGCAAAGAAAATGGGAGTCTCGAATGGCAGGTGGTATCAACGAGGACGTGTATTACACAAAGAAATGCCTTGTCATGTGCTTTCGTGTTCGTGTTCGGTCATTGGATTTGACCTGTCAAAACGTGGGGCAGCAACGCAATAATCATTGGTTGTCGTCAGCTTTTCTCAGCAAGTTGAGGACAAAGATCAAGCAGAATCTAAGGCGTCATGACTCACAAGTATGTAACTTGGTAACGTCTTGATGAGGGGTCGAGAGCCTGTACACCGCGCCGTCGTACGCTTGGCTTCAGGGACCGTCTCACCAGGTCTTGATGTCATCCAATGCAGGTACATTAGCCTTACGGTAACGGAAGCCAGTCCGGACGAGGAAATGCACTATACCTGGTATGGCTAGCTAGATACGATCTGATCACCAGAATCTTGTTTCCTGAATCCTGAATGTCTCCTTAGATTTAATCCACTCCATTGAGTATCCGGCATTTGGTACAATGTCGTCTAAGCGAGGCAAGCATTCGATCTAACTTCAGCCCTGTCTTGAATACGAGTCGTTGACAGAGATGTCCCCGGCAAGTCAATGTTCCACCCAGTTTTCTAAAGAACTGCATTGCAATGCCATGGGTATGTGCAAATCCCATGTCAACCCCACCTGCCCACCCCGCAGCCCGTTTGCACTAATATCACGACATTTAAGCTCGGAAAGTCCCAGATTCTAGCCCAAGATCTTGAGATCTATCTAAAATAGTGCATTTCTGTTTTACATGTGAGGAACTAACTGCGGGGTCTAAGTTCCACGGCATACAATGGCCACAGACCCCACCGCTTCGCTGGCAAATGTGACTGGTCGAATTTGGAGCCGGTGAAAGTAGTAGAACACTGACACCATCAAGTCAGACGGCTACAGGCTTAAGCATAATGTACCAGGATGAAATGTTGTGCGCGTAATCCATTTAGATTTTCAATTCAAATCAGGGGTGTGTGGAATCTAGATTCCGGAGGTCGTTCCGCCCGGGTACGTGGAATTATTCTATACTTAATCCACCCGTTGATACACCCTTTGATATATTATCCTAGACTCCCACAGATACCCCTCATTCAACCCCTCAATCATCCAATTCAATCTTATTGCCATCAGTCATTTCACCATGTCAGACTTCAAAGCTACCGTTTCTGAGACCAAGTCAGCTTCCGGGCACGCTGGTTTCCATGTCACCGGATATGAGAAGATCGAGTATGGCTTCACATTCATTGATGGGATCTTTGACCCTTCCAACACAAACCTCGCAGACTGCTACAAGAAGTGGGGACGATGCCTAGCTGTCACAGACCAGAACATCTACAATGTCTATGGCAAGCAGATGGAGGCTTACTTCCAGCATCACGGCCTCGAGTTGAAAATTCACAAGACCAAAATTGGAGAGAAGGTTAAGACGATGCCAACACTGTTGAGCATTGTTGACTCAATGAACGAGTTCGGTATTTATCGAAAGGTAAAACTTTCTGGTTTCTTGGCCTGTAAGTGGATCACTAACATCCTTTGCAGGAGCCAGTGCTTGTCGTGGGAGGAGGCCTCGTCACAGATGTTGCTGGGTAAGTCGAGATCATCAGAAGTACCCCACACAAGTAACGAGAAATTGACTGAGAGTTAATTCTAGATTCGCTTGCGCTGCCTACAAACGAAACACCAATTTCATTCGTATCCCAACCACTGTCATTGGGCTGATTGATGCATCAGTGTCGATCAAAGTTGCTGTCAACTACGGGAACTACAAGAATCGACTTGGTGCTTACCATGCCCCTATGCACACCTTCCTCGATTTCACCTTCCTTCGCACACTTTCAACAGCACAAATCCGAAACGGGTTCGCAGAGCTCATCAAGATTTCAACCTGCTCTCATTTGGACACATTCAACCTGCTCGACAAGTACTGCGAGCAGCTCATCGAGCAATCCTTTGGCCGTGCAAATGGCTCTTCGCAGGAGTTGATTGATGCCGCAGACAAGATCAACCGCGAGGGAATCCATGAGATGTTGAGACTCGAGACCCCAAATCTTCATGAGATTGGTCTTGACAGAGTCATTGCCTATGGACACACTTGGTCCCCTCTCCATGAGCTGGTCCCAGAGACTCCACTCCGCCACGGCCATGCTATCAGCATTGACATGGCATATTCGGCGACTCTCGCAAACAACCGAAAGTTGATTTCCGATGAAGAACACCGTCGTTTGCTCAACCTCTTTTCTCGAGCAGGTCTCTCCATGGACCACCACCAGTTCGACGAAGATGTGCTTGCGAAGGCTACCACTGCCATTCTGAAGACTCGTGATGGTCTTCTTCGCGCTGCTGTACCAAACCCAATCGGCAGCTGCACATTCCTCAACGATGTATCATCTGAGGAGATGAACGAAGCTCTCCGCAGACACAAGGAGCTCATGAAGGAGTATCCGAGAAACGGCGAAGGAATTGAAGCTTATGTCGATGCTTCTGATACTGGATATACGGAGAATCCACAGGCCGAAGAAGAGAGAATGGTGGAAGCTGCGGCCAAGAAGGCAGGGAGCTTGAATGGTGCCAACGGTAAGATCCAGAGCCCCAACGTTAGCGGTATCGACAAAGTCACCAATGGTACGAATGATCATCACACAAACAAAAACAAGACGCAGACCAACGGTGTTCGGAAGGGATCGATCACCGAGAAAGAGGTGAATGGGAATGGATATGCTCACGTCGTGGAGCCCACAAAAGCATGATAGATTTATCTTCATAGTCCGAGTTTGATAGGCTTTCTCATCGTAAATGATTACTGCGTTTACCAGTCGTAAAGTTTTGTCTACCTAAATCCTAGTGACGTACCCAGATTATTTTTGTAGCCCATCAGCACCACAATTGAGACGTATTCTTCTCATCCGTGGGATCTCTCTAACATGATTCCGTGATAGATTTTCAATTACAAAATCCTCCGGGCTGTCAAAGTGAACACGATAGTTGTTGTGCAGTGTCTCTCACTTTTCCATATCACATCCATTCCAGCCACAAAAAATTCAAAGCAAGCACGACAAACTCTAAGCCGATGTTTGATTTGATACCACGAGACTACAATAGAATCCTGATCTGCGCCTTCCATGACCCCAGATGAGCATTATCCACTTTCGTTCAGCCAAGACCAGATTTTGCCGACCAGTGCCTCATCGACAGGACCGACAATTCGTATGGAAGGAGTGGCCTTCGCTGCATTCTTCGTATCAAAAAGAAGCACCTGTTTCCTGTTCGATTGCTCCTTTCCTTGCCCCTGTGCGTCAAGCCCAAAGCTGTTCTTCCATAGTCCAAGCAGGCTGCGTGCAGGGTGATCAGCACTTTCAAGCTTGCTAAGCCAAATGTTAGGCTCAACGATCGATATTCCATTTGGAGTCAAGTTGTTGATCCAGGTTAGCAGATCTTTCCAGGAAGTTGAACGTTCGTTATTGACTAAGTGATAAACTGTGCATGTGTTGTCCGAACGGCCTACAGCTCCCAACGATATCTCAACCACTGCCCGGGCAGCGATATTGACGGGAAGCCAGCTTAGGCGTTCGTCTAATCTTGGAAGGCAACCGAGTTCTTTTGCTGTGGAAAGCATCAGTGGCCAAGCCTCGGATCGATTCCAGACTCCTGTTTCTGTATCACCTGTGAGTTGGCCAATACGAAGTACACTCATCTTTGAAGTCGATTGCGAATGGCTGAAAGCTTTTGAGCAAATCGTCTCTGCAACCCATTTGCTCTTAGAGTAGCCTAGTGAGTTGTCTGGTGGAGGTGCCTGATAGATCTGCTCCCGAATCGGAAGGTCATCTGTCGACAGCGCCTGGCCAATGACACTAGCTGTGCTAGAGCAGAAAGTGAAGTGCTGGAAATTTCGACAGGACGTAGCAAGATTTATGAGGTTTTGCAGGCCTGCAATGTGCTCCTTGACGAAAGATTGCAGTGGCAACGAAAAGTTTACAGCCCATGCTGCCTACTAGAATTTAGCACGTGTAAATATCGGGGATGGTAGGGGATGTGACATGAATGATATGTGTGGTTATAGCCTTTAGCTTATCCACGATCTCGGCGGATAATCCGAGTTGCGTATCTCCGAGCTGTACTGGAATGCACCACAACTTGTCTTCGCAGCCTTCGTCGTGCAATGGTGGAAGTTTACGTGTCCGCAAGCTTTCCGAAACTCTGTTCCGTGCCTCTTTGTTGTTCGCAGCGCGGACTAAGCATACAATGCGTTTGACTGAAGAGTCGTTCTGAAGGGCATGCAAGATATGAGCCCCAAGTCCGCCAGTCGCTCCAGTCAGTACCTAGTACTGAGGTCAACAAGCTTTCGCGAGACGAAATATGCAGCACTTACAATGGCAAGATCAGAGGTCTCTGCCTGTTCACGCAGAGGGACTTGAGGCGAGTCAAAGTTGGAATACCCCTCAGCAAGTAGAACCATTTCGGAATTCTGGTCTGCAAAATGAGAAGTAGCAGTGTTTATCTCTTCAGTAAAGTACCGAATAAGTCTATCCGTGTTGGTCTTAGCTGGAGTCTTTTGGTAGGCTGAAGTTAAACTCACCGTCTCATGTTTTGGCAGTCGTAGACGATGTTCCATGGAAGATTATCGTGGCCAAATGCCTGGATGTATAAGCTCAGGACCCTTAGGGACTTTTGAACACATACATCTTGTAGTTTTGAGCGGATCTGTGTGGCTTTCGTTGAGTCAACGCCACAGTGGAAGAAATCTGCATCATCTGCAAAAGTGTCTCCCCTGACTACGTCGGCGAAAATTTTTCGGACGATATCATCGATGCTGCCATTTGATGCTGGCTGATCAGTGTTTTCTGCTGCTTGTTTCGGCTCGTACAGACGTCTGATATTTGACGCATATCGTTGTTCAGCTTGGGACCGTAGTAGAGTACCTTTGCTACTTCGTTCAAGTGGAGCATCTGCTTCATAGATTATCTCGATCATAGTTTGGGACACTCTTGCATGAGGCTGCTGTGTAGTGTTGACGTGCTTTAAAGTCATCCATATCTCCTCTTTCAAGGCGTTCGTTACGTCGTCTCGTGAAACAAAGACGATTGCCCCCGGCACTTGCTTACCATTGCCGAAAATGAAAATGTCATCGATCTTTGTAGATCGGGATTTGATTTCGTCCTCTATTGGTGCAGGATCAAACTTTTTCCCGGTAAGAAGTGTGATTTGACTGTCGCTGCGACTATGGTACTTCCAGGCGTTCTTGATATCCTGGTGTGGTTGGAATAAATCAGAGGTGGCGTAGCTTCCATCACCTCTGTTTCTTTTCGCCATATGTGGCCAGCTTGACAACACAATCAGTTCCGATAGACCAGACTCTTCTAGTTCGAAAAGGAGATGAGTGGAATCAGGTACTCGGAGATATTGCCAGTCTTTGTCAGATGCGTACTCTCTATGAGAGGACAACAGGAACCCACATTCAGCACTTCCGAATCGTGAGACGAGGCTAACATTCTCCTTCACCAAACGATCGCCTACAGTTTCCGGAAGAGCTGCCCCGCCAACTCCCACTATTTCCATGCTTTGCAGTACGCTGAGACCATCTGGGGTTTCGCCAAGCATTTGTAGAATGTATGGGACACTGGAGAAATATTTGACTGGTGGTGTACCAACTTCCAACACAGCCGTTTGAGCCATCGCCAAGCAAGAAAAGATTGTCGCTGAAGTAATGGGAGCATCAGCGCCGGGAAATAGCCATATGAGGGCGTTGCTAGTCCATGCACGGAAGCAATCAGCTATGCCTCCATGATAAAGAGGCGTCGTTGTGAATGTAGCGGCATTTTGTCCATTAAGTGACGGCAGGACAGCAACAGCTCCGTGATGAGTTTGAGGGATTGGCTTTGGGATGCCTGTTGAGGTCCCTGAAGAGTGATGAGTGTATGCAACATCCTCTGATGATAGCCTGGGCCACTTCCCAGAGAATGGATTTTCGCCGGATTCCAACAGATCCAAGATTCCGGTTCTCTCCCATGGAATCGGAAGTGCGTGGATTTGGGACTGAGATTCAGTTGTGGCGGCAGATGCGAGGCTGGAGTTTGCTTCGTCATGATACAGCCGAGATACCCCACATGACTCGCAGAGAGCATTTATCGCAGAGGCATTGCATTGAGGTCTGGTGGAGTAAGTCTTTGTATATAGAGACTGGAATTGACTTACGCTATCAGAAGCACTGAGTAGCCCGCACGTATCAATCCCAACCAGGTGAAGAGGAAGTTGACAGAGCTAGCACAAAGGAGTCCCACGCATGCTCGCCCTTCGTCGAAAGAGAGACAGGTTGCACTCTTCAGCGACCCTTCATACAGCTGACGAAAATCTGGACGTATTAGAGCAGTGGTGAGTCTAAAGGAGAGCACTGACTGAAGATTTGATATTTGCTGCCCGCAAGGATTGGAAAGGCAACAGCTGGAAGATCCGGATGCCGACGTGCTTGAAGCTCAAGTAATGTATTGACGGTATCAAACTCGGACGGACGGCTTGATGCTTTCACTTCTCCCAAGGTACAGGTGAAATAATTGAGTTCAGCCATGGTTGTTTGCGTTGGTGATGTGGACAGCATGTGGTTGACCATCAATTAAAAGTCAACCCCACATTTCTGTCGAGCACGTCATGATTTTGGACGTACATTACACACAACAAATGCTTTGCAAAATTTTCGTCATATGAAGCTTTGGAGTATCCCCAATCTTTGCTTCCGAGTTGGCCGGTTGATTTGGTGAACTACAGTGGTTGCTGATCAGTTTGGGATTTCTATGGGAACGTAAAGTTGGGGCAATGTTGTGGTTGCCAGTTCTTGGCAATTCCTTGATGTTTGAAGCAATTTCTGCTATCTTTGCTGTATATTCTCCTAGTTTCTATTGTAATTCCTTAAGCTGCTCTCATGCTCTCGTTTTCTGCAGCAGCTAGGTGGTGGCATGTATTCAGACATCCGGTCATTTGAGCGCGGTGAGAAGTTGAGAACTCATGTGTTCAGATTAAGAATGCCTCACAAAATTGGAGGCCATGCTCGAAAAGAATTTCATTGTCGTGATTCATCTCTAGGAGTGATTATTTACTGAGCAGTTTTTGGAGAGTGACCTTTTTTCCAAGGCATTGACAATGCAACATTGCGGAGTATGGATTTTACTTGATTTTTAAATAAAACAGATGTCCCAGTATCCCGAAAATGTATTAGCACAAAAAATCTGCCGACAAATTACAGCCTCTTGAATGCATCGAGAGCCCGCGGATTGAAGAGATAAATATCCAGTTCCTCGCGTGTCCCGCAACCACCAGACTTGAGCACGCCCCTCTTCTCGTAGTCTGTTGCTCGGACTTCCTAGTCATCCCAACTATCTGAAAGTAGCTCCAAGGCAAGCGTCTGGGCGATGCAGAACTCAAATGCTGTAGCTAATCGGAGTTAAGGAGTTCCTGACAAGCGGTGCCAAGGCAGTCCATCCCGTGCTCAGACCCCTATCGTCCCAGCTTCTAGTCCACGAAGAGTTGGGGAAATAACTGGCTCGGACAAAATTTTCCTCCCGCAATCGAACTAGACTTACATAGACCAACTCCAGATCGCAACTATCTGCCATGTTGAAGATTGTACAAACTCAATCAGCATTAGTGTTTCCTGATGAGGATTAGATGCTCGTTCCCGCCGTGGAGGTACAATGAGATGTTGTGAAGAGTTGTGTTGATAGAGAACGCGGTCCCCATCCTCCCGACTTATATATTTTCTTTTACTACTGTATTCTCTCATTCATCTTGTAGCATCTACATTCAGGATCTACCCTCGACCTTTTTTAATCCTCACCCGATCTTCCTCGTTCCAAGCGTCAGACACAATGAGGACCTCCACAGCGTTTTCTTTCTTGGCTCTCGCCGCGTCTGCTGCATCTTCCCCTCTCGCTGAGCTGGAAGACCGAACATTCTTTCCACCAGGCTGCTCTGCCGATAACAAAGTCCTGATAATCGGTGGTCTTGACCAGCAGTTCTGCTCTGCGTATCTCCAGCCAACATCCACCGTCACAGCTGTGAACACAGTTCTCAACACTGCTTTTGTAAGGCCCAACTTCTCATTCGATCTGCAGCGAAGTTCATGGAATGAAGAACCACCAGCTAATATCTTCATTTGCAGGCAACAACAACCGCTACCCAAACAATCATTGTCACCAGCACCTCGACTCCTGTCCCATCTCTTGTCTGTGGTGTTCCTGGTTTCGCAGCGGCTGATGCATCCACCACCTTCTTCAACAACGACGGATCCTTTACTCTGGAGCAGTGTCAGGCACAGTGTGTTTCGCTTGCAGCCGGAACTTTTGCCTCTAGCTCTACTCTCTGTGCATGCTATGCTGGAAGCCGTAAGTCAAAACACCCGAGCCGAAATGCCAATTACTGACTTTCGCAGCGAATGCCGTAGTTGTTCCCGCTGAAGGTAGCCCCTTCACCTTCTATGATATCGATTGCCCAGTTCCTTCTACTCTGGCCAAACGCGCTCCAGTCTGCGCTCCCGCCAGTGCCAAAGTCCCACCTCGCTTCATCCAGCTCATCAAAGCAAGCCCGGCTCGTATCAGCAGCGCTTGCTCTTGTCTTTTGAACAAACAGACCCCAGCTGCTTGCACCATTGTCAAGTCTGCTACTGTTACCGCAACGACAACAATCTTGGAGGTACAGACTGCGACTGTCACGGAGACTGCCGTGGTTACTGCTGCGTAAAACATGTTCTAGTGTATATGGCCGGATTCTGTTTGATGTGGTATTTTAGGAAAGGGGTAAAAGAACTGTAATGTAATCGATCTGCAAACATACCTCGTTCTCCGTTCACAACGCTTGAGTGACTGCATTCAACAATAACATCATTCTGAAAAACAGCCGAATCTGCAAAAGAGTACAAAGCGTTTGACATGTCTTCCGATTCCTACTGACGATCCCAACATCGCCTTGCATCATTGAGAAACGGTCGAACACCAGAGGATATTACCGAAATGACCCCAATTTTCCACACCCTTTCAAATAGACATAAACATTCATTCTCGGCTCGGACTCGTGCTTGGTTTGTAGAAATCTTCCTCAGCGAGCTGGCGAGCGGCATCTGGATCATGAGCTGGCAATAAAACAACCTTTTCCTTGCGGGCAAATTCCTTGATCTTCTTGATGGACTCGATTGCCAAGAGTGGACTGTCATTGACGCCATCCGTTACTTCCTGATCAAGCAATTCTTGATCGTAAGTAGCATCGCCGCCGGAAAGTAGGTCACATAATCCCTAAAGACAATCACCGAGAGATGACTAGGGACATGACCAGGAGTGCCCGCCGCGACCACCATTCCATCACCTGTGAGAGGATAACTTCGTTCCCAAGGCCCAATGGGTCCACCCGTCGGCTGTATGATTGTAGGAACGCAGCCCTTCGGCCATTGGTTGGGAACGGCACCCTCCATGGGCGCTTCGAAAGGATGCTGGTAGACGTCCCATACTCTTGCGAGTCATATATCGGTCATCCTATGAAACTAGGGAGCCTATCTCCGTGGCCGTGGTGTAGTTGAGAGCGAACAACAGCTTTCAGGTCTTTAGATTCAGTTCCTCTTTCCTTCGATCAAGCTCCACTGCCTTCATGTGGCCGAACGTGGATATTTACCGCCACGTGGAAGAAGGGCATCCAAACAGGAAAGTATCCTGGCTTCATGGTATGAGGTGATTCTCCACAATGAAATAGAATGCGACCTTCTGGACAATTGATGAGGTAGGTATTGATGGGGAGGGGTTCTGTACATGATCGGTCCGTGAATACCATTAGTCGGCACCATAAGATCGGCCTATTTGCTGATTTTGTCTTGGGAGAAGGTTTGATACGGATTGTACCAGTTTCAATAACTTCGATGTTGATGGACATTTCGACACTTAAGATGAAAGTATTGCTTGTAGTTCAATGTTTGTAACGAAGCCTAGAATGGATGAGTGACATAATAGCTTTGAAAGAGACCTTCAGGGCAAGTGTGGAATTCATATAACCATTCTCCCTCTCGGTAGATGCGATAGAATTTATGGATTCAGCTTCAGTTTATATTTACCGAAACTTTCGTGTTTTCAAACTTCAACTATGTCGGCAATTATGGAACCGAGGTCCGTTATCAACGGCCTCAATGCATAGATCATGCGATTGGGTACTTGACAAAGACCTACGATATCTTATCAAGTATCTTAAAAAATTTAGCTCTCAAATCGGCATCGGCTACAAAGTCTGTTTTATTGCAGTGTTCGAACACTCTTCTCTGGAAAAGAAGCCCAATACTAGCACAGCCATGGACTGGCATGTTATCTCAATCCGAGGTATCCTCCAAGCTGCACAGTCTGACGTCGAGATCAAGAAGCTCTCGTTGACATGTCTCTCCATTGGTATGCGGAGAGAGAGAAACTCCAACTTGTAGTTCGCAAAAGTGCCCAATCAAAACCCAAGTTCAGGTACAGCCGGCTAGCACGGCGTCGCACGACTTGACAGACCCTAATTAGCTGCACTGCTGGCTCCGAAGGCGCAAGGAGCCATACCATCGCGATCCACGTGATGACGCGCACCCTGACACAAGAGCAACATTGATATTCGCAATCTCAACCGACCAAATCAAATAAATGCATTGCATCACTGGTTTAAAAGTGTCTACTCTGTGTTCCTGTATTTTCGACGCCACATTTCCGGATTGCATAACGTCCCACCCCACCATTCCGTTCACCCCCCCATTCCGTCCACCTCGCTTAATTCTAACACTTCCTATTCAAGACTTAATAACTTTATATTGCGTTAACTTTTATATATAAAATTGTAGAGTTTGAATTTTCTTTTTCTTTTGATTTTTTAAGTATAATTTAGCGATTTCTAATTGCGATTTGAGCCTTAAAAATAGCACGTGTTGTTACAAACTTAGCATTTGAACTAATTTAGACTTTCCTTCTTTTCCTCGATTTCAATTGCTTTAACCTTTTTTTTAACTTTTTAATCTTTATATTTTCTTTTCCTAATTTGTAATCTTTTTTATTAATTCTTTTTACAATCTTTTTAAAAAGCAAATGCTGCGTTAAAAGTTGGTCATGTGATCCGCTTGCTAACGTACGAATTTTTAAGTATAAATCTTTTTTAATCTTTAGAATTTGTAACTTAATTAAAGTAATATTAGCATCTTTTGAAGCTGTGGGAGAAATGAACTTGTTAATTTATTATTGTTTTCTAATAGTAAAGGGCTCATCAAAAGCTTAACTATAAATATTAATTATAAACTTATAATTTTTTATCTTGCCTTAATATTTAAAAATGTAAAACTCTTTTAATATGCCTTTTAGTAGTATATAAGGAAATTCCGTTTGCCAATAGGGTTAGGGCTAGGGTTAGGGCTTAGGGTTAGGGTTAGGGTTAGGGTTAGGGTTAGGGTTAGGGTTAGGGTTAGGGTTAGGGTTAGGGTTAGGGTTAGGGTTNGGGTTAGGGTTAGGGTTAGGG
>JGI24512J20087_1000165_pt1 | contig 105932 bp, 113 predicted proteins | sample LinPmetageLP35_FD_20087 | JGI IMG/M metagenome (IMG submission 20087) | reverse complement strand
AGAGAGAGAGAGAGAGAGACAGAGGACCGAGGTTCTTGTCTTGTCAAAGTTGTCTTGGCGTAGACCGGCGCGTCGAGGTTTATATATTCTTGTTCGAGTGAGTGTATGAGTGAGTGTATGAGTGAGTGTATGAGTGAGTGAGTGAGTGAGTGAGTGAGTGAGTGAGTGAGTGAGTGAGATGAGGTGCTGTGTTTTTGTTTGCTTATATACTCACTCGTCTTGTTGTTGGGTAGTCAGGGAAAGGCGGGAAAGGAAAGATGGAACTCATAAGGGGAGGAGAGGAGAGGAGAGGATAAGAAATTTGAAGGGTGGGGTTTTGCGTTCTTTATTTGTAGATGGTCTCTGTACAAGAATGGAATATTCAGTACAGTCTCGCTCAGGATGAGCTATGGCCCAGCCCAGCTTATAGCCTTAAGTAGCCGATATTCCAGCCGTTAAGACACAAAATGGCTTTAACCCCACGAGAAAAAGTGATGAAACAAATGTACAAAATCAGAATCTGCAATCCGCTTTCGAGATTCCAGCCACCAATGGATCCCGCCATCAACGCAAATACCATAATCTCCCTTCAGAAATCGCAGGTATCCGGATACCCTCCAGTAAGGCTCGGTGTATCAGCCGTGCAAAACTCAATATTCTTCGCCTTGGAATCATACACGAAATATAATTGTCCGGCTCCTTTTCCGAGGTCTGACTGTGTATCACGGACGTCACGAGTCAGCATGCTAACCACCAAGAAACACGAACATGGCCCTCATGTAGATGACGCTCTCTAACTCTAATTCAGATTGTTAAGGAGAGCACTTACGCTGTAGTACGGCAGGTTTATCTTCTGGCATCTTCCTGATCCCGTATTAGAAGCTGATTTCTCGAATGGCGTTTCTTTGACGCCGGCCGAGGCGATGCTTTCGAGTTCGGATGTGGTGAATGTTGCAGTGCCGGATGCGAGGTTGCATGTTAGTGTCGTTGGGAAGGCTGTGAATGTCGTGGCGGTTGCGATGGAGGTGCTGGAGAGCAGGGCGAGGAGGATGTTGGGTCTCATTGTGTAGGGTGGTGGTGTGGTTTTGGGGTGGGATAGATGGTGGGTGGCTAGTGCTGAGGACGTGAGGTATGGGATGGTTACGTTGAGCTGTACAATGGTTTGTTTCGTAATTGAAGAAGTATTAACATCAGCAGAGAACGGATGGTATGGGAGCCTCTTCATTTAAATGTACTGTTGGTATGAAATACGAGGGGAAGCTTGCAGGGTGGTTCTGTTTCTCCTATAATCAGCTGCTGTATTTGTTAGTCATGTTTCAAAAATATCATTGGAGGAATTTAAGACGCAAGGTTTGAGATATATTTGCTGTGTCCGAACTTGCTCGCATTGCTATATCATACTTTCTCGGGTGAATATTAACCCTTCGTCCGAACTTTGATTACTAACCAAGGTTATGGAATTCCGATGTAGAATGTAGATGAAGAAGAAGCAGAAGATTTTAGTTGTTTTGGGAGGAATTTCTCTCGGTATCACTTTCTTTTATCGGGATTGGGTCTTCCAAAGATGCAGAGTGAGGCTCGTGTTAGTTGACTAATGGATTCTGTCACGTGGGATCCGGGGGCAACCTCCATGAAAGCGAGCACAAGGCCAAGAAACCTAAACAAGATGTCCAATCATAGTATCGGGCGATGACGTGATCTGCGATGTCTAGAAAACATGACAACGTCGTTGCATAACGTTCAGCATTGAAGTCACAAGTTGCATGGAGAAATTTGCATTTGTTCCTTTGAATTTCTCAATTCTCATTTCACGGGCTCAAAGATTGTATACCAACTTCTCCCCGGACACCATTTTCTTTCGCAAAAGCTCCAGACCGTCAAAGACCCCTTCAAAACCAGTATCGTGTATTCTCAAAGGGTGCGGCTTGATCTTCCCCTCATCCAATAACCTTTGAGCTGTTTGAAACCACTTTCTCCCAAAGACGCGTAGCGACGGATCACCTTCGCGACCGAATGGTGCCGGCCATCCAATCTTGGTTCCAAGGATGGAAGGTCCCAGTACCCAGTTTGCCACGACTGTCTTTCTTGTGCTTGTAATATGGGTAGGGAACGGCTCAAGTGCTGTATATCGTCCACCAGATCGTCCAATCGATTGATAGCATATAGTCATCGTGTCCGCCTCAACTATGCAGTCCATTGCATACCGCAGCCCGTTCTTGGTGTAAGCTTTGATATCCTTTGCACAGGTTGGCGAATTGTAGTCGAAACACTTTTCAGCACCATAGCTCTCTACCAAGGCGTTGTTTCGAGGTGAACAAGTTGCGATTGGTGTTAATCCGGCGCTGGACAGGTTTCAGTCACAGCGATCCATCCTCATAATCTGAGACTTACTGTCTGATCAGTTGAATGGCAAGTGTTCCAGAAGCAGTGCTTCCTCCATACACCAGCACATAACAAGGCTTATTCACAGGAAACACACCTGGGTTATCAGGTGTGTTAGGAAGCTGAAGATGATTGAAGAGAGCCAGGCCCATGGTTCCAACACCCGTTCCCAGGGATGCTCCAGTCGACAGAGGCATATTTTCAGGCAGTCGTAGTAGGAAATCCGCCGTGGCACCAACGTATTGAGCAAAGGCTCCGACATCAGGACGCATAGGGTTCATTGGATGCACCACGCCCGCGACGCGATCTCCGATCCTCAGATACTCTCCACTGGCTGCACCTATCTTCACTACGATACCAGCGAAGTCACAGCCGGCTATAGCACCGGGATATGCCATTGGCCCAACTGCTTTGGCGTCCACTGGGTTGACGGCAAGGGCAACGACTTTCACAAGCGCTAGGTCATCATCCACATGAGGAACCGGCACGTTCTGTGAGATTCCAAGCTCGCCATTTGGTAAAGCAATGATGGCAGTCTGCTCTGTTGGTATTGGATCGTCAAGGTGTGGCATTTTGGGGTATCTCAGAAATGGAAAGTTTGCCCTAAAAAGGTCAGACAGAAGTGCAAAAATAAGAAACACGACAATCGATCTTGTTTTCAAGGGAGACAGTCAAAATAAGGATACTTTCTTCTGAGATCATGATACCTTTTGGAAAAGTCGAGATTCGGTCTTGGCGTCGAGGTTATGTAAGAAGAAATCGCCGAAGCAAAGACGCATTCTCAGCTCACTATGAACGGACATACCCGTGAGGCTTATTAGTCTTGGCAAGTGCCAAGGTAGCTAGGTTTTCTTGCTTACTGGTATGTTGAATTCTTTCTTCTGTAACATTTCCAATTCAAGAAGGTAGCATTGGAATCTGCTCATCTAAAATCGCCGAATTCTCAGCATCGATAGATTTACTTTTCACTAGCTCAATATGATCTAACTCAAACTAGTATTCTTCTCAGGTCAATCTATTGCGTGAGAAAAGGACCGATTCTGAGTCTTGCCAAGTATCTACTAAATGATCGATGGATCTGGACTGAATCCTACCAGGCAGAAATCGTAGATAGGTGACGCCCAGTTTCTTCTCAAGCCCATTCTTGACTTCTCTCTTTCCAGCAAAGGAACTTCTCTACACAAATCTCTACATTGCAAGCATGACGATGGAACCACGCAGGCGACTTCCAAAAGTTCTCTGCCTTCATGGCAGCGGTACCAACATTGATATTTTCCAAATCCAAAGCCGCAAGCTACGAGGACACCTCAAAGATCAATTCCGCTTTGTCTTCATCAACGCTCCATTTTCGTCACCTCCTGGCCCCGGGGTTCTGCCATTTTTCGACAGTGACGACGACTTCTTCGCTTGGATTCCACAAAGACGTCGTTCTCGAAAACCTCTTGCAAGACGCATAGACCTCGGAAAGGAAGAGAAAGAAGCGAACGAAGGCTTGAAGAGAGCACTCCTGGAAATAGGAGAATATGACGAGCCGTTTGTGGGAGTGATGGGCTTCTCGCAAGGTGCTGGGATGGCAGCGAGCCTCCTCTTACTTGCACAGCAAGCACGCAACCGCGGAGAGACATCTTATTGGAGCAGTCTCCAGTTCGGAGCTCTGTTCAATGGCACGTCGGACTGTCTAGAGTGGCAAGCTCATCGATCGAGCAAGCAGTATGAGGAGGATATGATACGAATTCCGACAGTTCAAGTCCATGGTCTAATGGATCCTTGGCTTAACAGCGGGAGAATGATGTTAGACCGATTTTTCGATAGAAACTCAGTGCGTCTGATTGAGTTTAACGGCGCCCATCATTTGATTCCTGATGAGGATGGCACGAGGAGACTTGCTGAGGCTATCAAGGAAGTAAGCAGTGGAGCATCAAAAGTCAAGTGGTGGAACACTTCTGTCGAGAGCAAGATTCGGGATGATCCTATTGTAACGATTGAAGAAATAGTGTTTGTTTAGGAAGGGGCCTTCTTTATGTGTTTTTGCATATTTGTAAACTGGGTACAGCTTTTTAATGCAGCCGGTCCTCTTTAGATGTGTATTTCCAGCATGAATATGACACAATCACGTCCAGAATGGTCCCAAGCTTGCTCATGCCTTCCTAGTTGAGGCTGAGAAGTATTCCATCGTAGTGCGCCGAAGAACGGAGAACTCACGACCGAATTGCAGGCGTGATACAGACATTCACTCAAGTGTAACTCAAGTATTCAATTATCATTTATCACGCTGCTTCTCCAGGGCCAAACCTCCTGTAGAAAATAAACCTACCAAGTCGAGCTCAGGTGCTGCTTGGATGCTGCTCTACGGACAGATTCATTTATCTATGTCAGTGCAGGGCGTTCCTATAATTCGGGACCTGAGGAAGGGGACTGATGAAGCACTAACCAAAGTAGACACACATATTGTAGATCATAATGACAGCAGAGACGAAGAAAGAATGTGATCGTTCAAATCGCTAAGGACGGAAGAACTTTTCTCGACACGATCGGAGCCCGATTGTTGTCTGTATATGCGCATGTCTGCGGGGGCAACTTTAATGAGTCGTAACTTTTGGACTATGAGCATTCTTTGATCCTCACAATATGATTGGACACCCAGAAACAAATCACAACGCCACACTTCCCAACGGGGATCCGCCCTCAAGGTATGGTACCATCACAGTACCGTTCGTTCAGCACGGAGAAAGATAGACAAGTGGGCTAGCCTTCCATAGTCACGGCATCTGTTCTAGTACCGTTCTACACATTGGGCAACGGAGCTACGAGGAGGACGTACTACACTACAGAAGTAACCATTTACTTTTATGACTTACATCTGCGTTTTTTCTTCTTTGCAGATAAGTCAAGATGCTTATAAGATGAGTAAGAACGAGTAGAATATATAGTAAGTACTCGAAATTCTCTGCTTCTTTCTAAGCAGATTCGTCAAAGCTCGTCTGGTTGTTCTCCCGACAGCCTTGCACAAGGCTGAAGCGAACTCGGGCTTCGGGCTCAAGCTCAAAGACCTCCGAGACGCTCTTCTGTATGTCAAGATCATCGAAAATAGCCCTGACGTGTGAAAGTTGATTGGCGTGCCAGCCGACATGATCGGAGGAAATGAGTTTCGAATCCGGGCTATGGGAAGAATGAATCAATCGTGGTGATGAGATTCATTGTTGTCGATCGGTTTCCGGCCATTACAGCTTGGCAGTTTTTCTTTTTCTTTTTTGAGAAATAATAGGACACGAAAATCTAACGCACGATGTGTTTGTCCGAGCCTGCCTGCATACGTCCGTAGGAGTGTATGCACTCATGCAGGCAGGCATGGGAAGACCCTTCCCGCGGACGCGGGCAAGCCTACGGCGCAATTGATTCACACCTATTCGCATCCCCCATTCATATCCATGCAGATCATACAATCAGATCACCCATTCAGACACAGACCTGGCAAATGTCTTGGAATTGGTAAACGCTACCACAAACAAACTGTGGATTGACGAGAGAACGTGTTCTGATGAGGGGTCAGCTGAAGGCCCATTCTCACTCCACGCCCCCATACCCTCCCCCCGCCCAGCTTCAGCCAAACACGGTTTCTCCTGACCCGTTGCTGAATTCTGTTCTGCATATGCATGCAATCTTCACGAAGGATCAGATTAGCCGGACATGTTTGACTACGGCACCCGTCTTGGTCCTGAAGACCCCTGCCTACCTCAGCCCCACTATGCCCACTGAGCTTCCACGAGCGCTGACGACCTTCGGATTAGGCAAAGAAGTGTGAATCAGCGGTAGGATACCATCTTCTCGCTGCAGAAGTCTGTTTTTGGTGTCGTCTTACTGACTACATTGGGTGGGCTTACTGCAGTCCAAAGGCGAGGTAATGCTACTGGCAGCCACCAGCGCGGGAAGTGTCAAGGAGATTATCTGACCAGGAAATGATATTTATCAAGAAAGGTCTTCAGGCCAGAATCCAATCTGATCAGAAACATAGCAAGAAACAAAAAAGACAATCAATATGACAGACAGCAATGCACGCAGCCCCGAGGCTGCGAATGAAGAGACAAGCGATGCAAGTGTCGCCGATGTAGAAAGCTACGGCTCCGTCAAACATGGATACAAGCCAGAGTCATCAAATTCGCCGTCATCTAAACGATTCACACGTCTTGCGTGCAACAGGTGCCATAGCCACAAGCTGCGTTGTGTGCGCTCAGACATGAACAGCAATTCAGAGGGCTGCGAAAGATGCTTCAGAGCCAACACAAAGTGCGTATACGGAACGCCAATGCGATTGGGACGACCACCAGTCACAAGCATTACGAATCAAGCGGCAAACAGCAAGAACCCTGGGGAAGGAGATGGTGGTAATAGCAATTCCAGCAACAGCAGCAGCACTTACAGCACCAATGGAAGTATTCCGGCAAACCAACAAACTTTGTCGACGGGGGATGCAGTACTGCACAAGCATCAGGACTTGGTGATCCACGGATCTGTTTCGCAGTCCCCGGATATCGGTACGAAGACGAAGTCGAAAACGAAGAAGCGAAAGGTGGCAGATAGCTTCACTGTCCCAGACACCGATAGTCCGATATTGAGTTGGAATATTGCAGACAATGACGCGTTGATGCCGTTAGACGGTGAAGGACTGGGGCCAACTAGTACCCTGTTACACCACGGTGGAGGTGAGTTCAGATTCACCTTATGCGTTATGCGTCGTGCCAGTGTTGCTCTAACTTCTATTAAATCTAGATCACTTGGGCACAAATTCACACTCGAGCTATGACAATTTTCGAGATCTCAGCATCTTTACGACCTTTGAACCTTTACAGTGGAGTCTGCCGCATTTGAACAATGTTACAGGAGCATCAGACTACTTTGTGAACGGTACCCAACCATTCTCTGACCTATTTCCAGAAAGTTTTGGCAGCGTCCACTGGCCCTCTCACGAAGAATCGAGTGGTGACAATCACACTTTCCCAAGCCTAAGCGACCAGCTGAGCTCGTTTGATTCCTCTCCGACGGATCCATACGGAGACGCAACGAGCACAATGGATGAATGCGTCCAAGATCTGGCGGAACTCCAAAGCATGCTCTACCGCTGCTCTATATCTTCTCATGCCACGGCATTCGGGTCTCAAAGTCGCGTTGTTGATAGTCTGGCGACCACGAACTTGGAGAGCAGCTCGACGAATCCACTCGTGCCCACGGGCATTCAGCCCCCAGCGGTGTCCGACACACAGGCCGATTCAATCTTTACCACAGCTCAGGCTTTCATCAACGTCCTCAATCGGCTTGCAATTCATGCCCCCGGAGCTAATGCTGCCAAGAGCTCCAATACAACCCAGGGTATACCACCAACAGATGCCGGTGGCATGTCTGGGCAACCAGTACCGGGTAGTCAGCCATCATCTTCAACTTCGTCACCGGGCCAATACAATGCTACTTTCTTCCTGGTGCTGACATGCTATCTTCGACTCCTCAATATTTGCGAGCCGTTCATCACTGATCTGCGCTTACGACTGCAAAACTCGAACATCACGGCGCAGCCCACGGTGGGGGATCTTCCAAGCCTCCGACTTGGTCAGTTTACGCCGCCAGCAGCCAGCGAGCTGCAGATACTCTTGCTGGTCCATGCTATCCGCCATTTGCTAGATCGGATCGACAAAGGCATCATGACATGCTTCCCCGTAGAGATGGAAGCAGGGGCGGGATCGAAAGATCAAGCTGTCAATTGCGCCTCTGAGCAAGGAAGAATAAAGGGAGACCCGAATCGTCGAGTACACGTAGTCGCCATGCAGTTCACGCTGAAGGAGATCCAGATGCGGGAGGACATTCTGCACAGGGGGGTAGCTGGCGTCACAGACATGCTGAAAGAGTCAGCACTGCTCTGATGCGATGCTCGAATAATGTGACGTGATGTGGTGTGATGTGAGATTAGTATATACGAGAACCAGGGAGAGTCGGTGAATGTCGGAAGGACGAATAGCATTTCTACAGGCGCGCTCAGAAGTAGCCATTCTTTAGAAGGGAGGACATTCCTGGCTAGAACTGCTCAGCTTCAACGCGGAGCTTCCTGAGGTAATTACTAAATCGGGACCAAAGATAGATAGACAATCTAAACCCCTGAAAGATCTCAGACCCTGGTTAATGTCAGCAGTGATATTCATACACCCGCAGTTCAAGTGGTGTGGTACCGTGGCTGGATTGAGGCTGGCGCAAGGGTTTGTGTCTGTTGGCTAGCAGCAAGAGCGGGATTATGGAAACGAAGTGACCAGGGAGCTAAAACCAGGGACCGTACTCAATCCGTCATTTTCCACATAAATATTACCCGATAGCCTGCAGTAGGGTAAGGCTTGGGGTACTAGGCAGGGGGGAATCAGCGGGATAAGCCGTAACATGCCTGTGAGGGATGGGCTACTTCCGTACGGAGTACTTCGGCGAGCCAGTAGAAGAGACAGTCGGAGAGCTAATAGGCCGATATCTGGATGCTCGTATAATCTGATCAAAAATTTAAATACCCAGAATACGACTGTGAGATCATGAGAGCTAGTTAGTGTCTTTGCCTTGGCTGGCTTGAAGCGAGACAGGGACAAGGACGGTGAGACATACTTTGTAGATACCTTGGACGAGTACAAGGCTATGAGGGTCCTTGTGTCAACCAGTAAGCCTCTAAACAGTACAGTAAGATACCAAGGCTACCCAAAGCCGCACGTTCTCGGTACACGTCTTTCCTTCGTGTAACCACTTCGGTGAACTTATGCATCTCAGGCCTAAATCAATGCACTCGCAGGTGCGCCTCACGGACTGATCTCTACTTGATAAGGTCATTGGTGTGCTCGTGCTACTATCCCCTGGCCCCACCATCCTTGAGAAACGTTAAACGAGGATGGGTTCCCGGCAGGCTTGTTTTGACTTGGTAAGTACCGTATAACGCTCAGAACACGAACCAAAATCTGGTCAATCGGAATAGGAAGGGCGCCCCGTAGAATGTTCGGGAGGCTTTAAAGCCCTTCTTCAAGGCTGAATATCTGCTAAAGTATTGGTTATGCCCCTAGATGACTACCCACAGGAGGTCCAGGTTTCATGGGGTTTAACGTGTGTTCAGGGAGGGAATAGTACGATATTGGCGATCCTTCAGCCCACACGCATGCTTGAAAACGCCATTAGGCTGCTGGACACTAACGGATCCGCAAGCCTCCCGCCCCGTCCCGTCATCGGCCAAGCCCGCCCATCGGAGAAGCATAAGCATAGATCTGACACACTGCACGGAGCGGCATTTGGTAGCCGCCGTTGCCAAGTACCGGTCTCGCTTAACAGTCAACAGGTTCTCTGTGCCCCTGCCCATCTCCGAAATCGCACAGGTCGGTGGTAAATATTAGGTGCTGACCCGACTCACCGGTCTTCCATCTTAACAATACGTAGCGACATACAGGTCGGAGTCTAAAGCCTTGGCTTGGAGTGGCCGTTGGTGGCGGGCAGTCTGTATGTTATGTCGTGGCCGGGGGATCAGGACACCAAGAAATCAGCAAAACAATGCATAGTACTGACAAAGCACTCAATTTTCTCTTGGTGACAAAGGAAAGTCCTATGCTTTACCATATCTACAGAGCATCAGGAATGCCAGTCTATCCTAGTCAGCGAAATCCCACACCACTTCCTTCTTTCACCCGTTCAACAGAGTCTATTCTTTTCATCGTCCTACCAACCTTCACCAAGAATCATCTGCCGTGGATTTGAACATTCTTATCTGACATCAGCTGTCCCATCTGCAAGTCAGCGGCCCACCGGACGGATAGATTCAGCTTGTTTCATTTTCTAATTGTGACGACAGCTTTCCACGATCGAGCGTGGCATCCGTCAACGATGCCCCAAAGTACCCAGGAGAATGTCTCACGTCAGAGGGCTCTTGTCAGATCTTCTAATCTGGTCTCCTGGAACTCCGTGTCAATCATGTTTTCGTGCTTTCGTAGCGAACTGGTACGACTATGAGCGACGGTTGGCGCCAGCCATTGTATTTGGTATCCTGTACATGGTTGATCTTGCGGAGATGACATACCAATTATTCAACTACAGTTCTTGGGCTCTGAGTATGTTTGGAGCACTGGATGATCAAAGCAGGACTTGAATTGAAGATAAGTAGGAGAAGAAACTCGGCTATGTTGACTACATGTTTTCAATTGCGGAAGAGGGGAAGTAGGGCATGTACCAACATATAAGATAGACTTCTGGGAATTCTTGAATAGGAGTATCGTACCTTACTGCTGTACTAAAGCCCCCCAGTTGGTCGAAGTAATCCACACATTATGGTCACAACCGATTCTACATATTGTCCTGCTTGGCAACACGACAGGGATAATATCCCTTTGTTGCTTTGAGATCCCCATTCAAGTTACCAATGGTTTCCAAAACCCAGGAGTTTGATGGAGAGACGCTTTGCAATCGGCTTCACAAAAGTGAAGACCGTGAGTCCTAGTTTGAGCCCTCTGCTATCGTGGGATGCGGTTGAGATCTTGTTAAAAGTAAAGATGACATCCTCCATTCATATGCATTGCTTGTGGCTCTCTTCACCACCGCCTTTCTTCTCATGGTCCCCGATTTATGTCACGTCTCTTCTCTGGAAATAGATTTCTCAATCCTCTTCCTATCAGTGAATCAAAATCAAAGTACCTACCATACGATGATTGTGAAGCCAGGACTATTGAAGATGTCATAGTTGCCGCCCAATCGATTCTGAAGAACTTCTCGCTTAAATGGCATGTGACAATAACACATGAAAATGTTGCGCGGTACTATGTGCATAACGCAAATCTACGACGTGATGGTGGCAATTTATATATGTTTTAAAGGTGAATATGAAATACATAAGTAGTCGTGCGCTCCTTCGATATCGCAACTCAAGCAATTCAAGAATCGTAGTTGATCACGTATTTATTACCTCTTTCGATATACTATCTCTACAAGGACTATGTAACAGAGCAAGCAGTCCAGGGAACTGGCCCAATGTCTCCTACATGCTCTCAAGTAATTGGTCAGTGAAGGACTAAGCCTGGAGTCGTCGCCCAGGATCTGATACCCACAATTCATATGAATTCTCGTTCATTATTTACCTTCTTTCACCTGTCAAGCTTACTGCCGAACTCCACCAGGTCAAACATTTCGTCACATCGATAGTCCAACTACGATCCTTCAGTAATTACGCTACTATTCTGGTGCCACAGAAAGCGACTGAGAAGCGTGGTACAGTACGGACGTACAGTCGGCATATCCTCAGCCATGGTGTCGGCAAGTTCCTCCTCTTATGCTCACATGTTCCCATCCAAACAATGCGGAAGATAAGCTGGGTCAGCTTGTCCATGATTCAAACACAAGATTATGTCTTTACTTTGATCAGATGATTCAGTCGGAGATTCTGATACAGCATCATACCGTTTCGTCGCTGTTTCCCTATGCTAAGTTACGCCACACGTGCTCTGGGTATCTACAAGTGGTATCATCCAATGGGCAAGCAACACAGCTTCACCAACGGCTGGATATGGGACGCGAACCATAGCTGAGACAAAGCTTGGTCTTGTCTTTGTTCAAGCGGCAATTTAGAAGCCGAGGACAACGATGTCCCTTGCATGCTCTCATGTCCAGGATTGTGCATGCATCTGATTGTTATTATCAGGAAATTGAAATTCTGGTAAACGTTCTATGATCTCAAAAAAAGCATCGCAGAATCATATCTCATCAACGCCTCGAAACAAAAGCCCTGCTCCCACCATTTGACATTGTCGCATCCTGACTTGCCACAAAGTACCCAAAACCCTCCTCCTTCAACCTTCCAATCCATTTGAGCAAGCTAATCTTTTCAAACATTCCCAGCTGTACATACGGTGTCAATGCGCTGTCCAATTCCTCCGAGGATATCTTCACCTGACTCGCATGGTGAATGAACTTCGGTTGGCCTACCTCCTCCGACCCGGACAGATAAAAGGGCACAGTCAGTAAGTCTTTTGCCATGGTAGACACGGACATGAGATCGAGGGTCCCGTGCCAGTCGTCCAAAATTGGGAAGGCTTCGATCTTGGTCGAGATTCGAACGATGTCATCCAGCATCCCGGCTGGAATAGCTGTATCTGAAAGAGAAGGCGTCGTACGGTGTATGCAGATCGGTATCGATAGCCGTTTGGCAGCGTTCTGGAGATATGCTTCGGCAGCCCACTTGGAAGCCACGTACCCATTCGATCCATCGTCCGGGGGTAGGCTCTGGCTCACAGATACAGGGTGGATCTGGGGTTGGTCTCCAAGAAGCAAGACACCTCCTGAAGACACGAAATGGATAGGGATCTTTCGACGAGCAGAAAGATTGACAAGTTCCACTGTTGAGCCCAGGTTAGGCTTGCGAAGGACACGATAGTCTTCCCAGAACGCTCTGTTGGCACCGCAGTGGATAATGAGATCCGCTGATCCGGCTAGGTTATCGAAGTCCTCAATTGAGAGACCAAGACGGCGTGATGAAAGATCGCCAGAGTACTCGACGATCTTGTCTGACGGGTTTTGGATTCTGGATTCTTCTGACCCTTGGCCTTCTTTTCGTCGAATTGCGACGCAGTGGATCTCTGAGACGTTGTTGTCAGATACAAGTTGGTCTAGGATGTGTCTTCCTAAGTATCCAGTGGCACCAGTTAAAAGGACATTCTTGTTGTGGACATTGAGAGGCTGAGGATCGTGATGTTCGGAGCCTCGGGCATGCGGTAGCCTAAGTTTGACCTCATCCTCCCAAAGAATGGGCTGGAGAGCTGATGAGTCGCTGATAACCCCGGCCAATTTGCTGATGGTGCTGTATTCGTACAGCTTCACCAGAGGTAGGATGATACTGAAGCGTTCTTTGATGATTGCTTGTAGCCTGACCAGCAGAAGAGAGTTGCCGCCAACCTTGAAGAAATCAGTATCAGCATCGAGATGACTGTTCCCGAGGACGTGTTCTGGAATGACATTTGCCCATAGAGACACGACTTGATGTTCCATGTTGGTTAGTTCGGTTTGTGTTTGTGCTCGCGGGGTTGACGTAGGCAGTGGCAAAGCTTGAATGGCGCGTCTGTCAACCTTTGCATTGGGCGTAAGTGGTAGCTGATCCAGCGGCACGAGAAGAGCTGGCACCATGTATTGTGGAAGCTCCAAACTGTGCAGTATAGATTTCAAGTACGCCTGCTTGTCTTTGACCTTCGAAGTAGTCGACAGAACCACATGCGCAATGATAAATGGTGGTTCGCCGACCAATGATGCGATAGCTTCTGAGATGGTACCATTCCCAGTCCGAATTATCGTGCTCTCAATGTCCCCCAGCTCGATACGGAGGCCGCGAAGCTTGACTTGACTATCTCCACTCATACGTCCCTTGAACAGTAGGGTGCCGTCAGATGCAAGATATCCACGATCACCCGTTCGATACAACCTGTTCCATCCGAGCGCTTTCTGTTCCGGTGTGGCAAAATTGTTCGGAATAAACTTTGCTTTGGTGAGTTCTTCCTGGTGCAAGTAACCCTTTGCGACACCAGCTCCACCTACGCAAATCTCTCCGACGATGCCCTCTGGTAGTCTCTTGCCTGCTTTATCGACAACATAAATTGAGTAGTTTGGTAGTGGTCTTCCAGCAGAGATAACGAGATTATCTTCTGTCCAGTACGGAACCTCGATCTTGGTGCACGACATTGTGATTTCAGCAGGACCGTAGGAATTGAACAGCCGAAGCAGTGGCAGATTTAAGATGCGGAATTCTAAAGCCTGTTGAGGCGATAAGCTCTCTCCAGCACTCCAGGCAGTTGTCCATTGCTTGCACTTAGACAATGTTTCCTTGCCGTACTTTATCAGCATGGAGTACTCTGAGGATGTCGCCTTCGTGTAGGTAATCTTCTCCTCGAGTATAAGATTGCAAAGCTGGACAGGGTCACCTCGCTTCTCTTTGGGAACAACGTAGAGGCTTCCACCGAGACTGAGTGCACTGAAGACCTGAGCGTTACAGATATCTACACTGACTGCGCTCTGTTGTAGGATTGTCTCCGGTCCAACCGCGTATTCCTTGGAAAATCCTTCAATCTCATTGATCAGTCCAGAATGGGTAAGAACAATTCCCTTGGGCTCCCCTGTAGATCCACTTGTATAAAGAACCATAGCTGGGGACTGGGGTGTTGTCAGGATGGGCGTTGTCTCCGAGGTTGATAGTCCGGTAACATTGATGATCTTCGCAGTAGGGCTGAGCCTGGGGCTGTCGTACACGGTTTTGTCGTGAGCAAGAACTGCGACGGTCTGGCAATCCGCCACGATCCCCGCGAGTCGCGGAAGAGGGTTGCGAAGATCCAATGGCACGTAGACAGCACCTATTCTCAAAACAGCCAACATAGAACAAACAAAGTCCACGGAGGGGTCTTGAAACATGGCTACCCTCTGCCCGGGCTCAACACCAGATCTCAGGAGTGCAAGTGCAATAGCCTGAACGCGATCAAAGAAGGCTTGGTAGGTCAAGATGGTGTTGTTTCCATCCTTGACAGCAATTCTGTCTGGGTGCTGTTTGGTTATCTGTTCAATCCGATGGACAAGTGTGGCAGGCCATGTGGATACCATCGAGCGACCTGTCATTCGTTATTTCCAAGAATCAAAGAAAGTGACAAGTTGACATACCTTGGCCGTGGAACGCGATCTTGTTGACTCCTAAGTCGGTGGACATTGTCGGATCATCCAATCGTATTCGCGCGCTGCCAACAAATGAATGTAACAAATTGATATAAATCCCCATTAGCTTTTCAGTATCGTCCCTTGAATAGAGACCAGCTTGGGTCTTGAGCGTGATGACGGAACCGCCGGTAGGATTCTCCAGTATGCTAGAAGATCGTGGAGTCAGCGCATGTAATAAACTGAGGGCAAACGGGAAAGTGCATGAATCTGGGGGAGCGAAAAAAAGGGACGTTATTGGTGCCCGGAAATCACTTACTCTATGTTGAAATCATACGACGTACGACCAAAGTCCCAGACATCCTTCTCTGTTGTGCAGTTGCCGAACGGTTGCTTCTCTGGGGTGGTCTGTCGATAATCGAAAAATGCTTGGAAAAGAGGACTGTAAGTAACATCTCTTTGGATGTTGAGCTCGTTAACCAAGGTGTCGAATGGCAATCTGTCGTTTGCCAGTGCCGAGTAAGCCTTATCACGAGTTTCCTTGATGGCTTGAGCAAAAGACTGCTTCTTGACCGCCCGGAATCGCAAGGGAAGGAGGTTCAAAAACAGCCCCATTACCCCCATGGCACCTTCTTCGGACCTGTTGGCGTCCGCGATTCCAATGCATATATCTTCCGTATCCAAGAGCCGGAACAGCAGCGCTTTCATCGCGGTCAGGAAAAAGTGGAATGGTGTGCACGAGTTTTGGCGGGCGAACGCCATGACCTTGAGGCCTAGAGCTTGATCAAGTCTGTGGTCAACTAAGTTCTGTGCGTAGGTGCTGACAGGATGACGATTAGTGACTTGCGAGAACGGTAGCAAGGGCAAGGGGGAAGGAACGGTTGCGAATTCTTTCTTCCAAAAATCAAGTTCTTTGTGCATTTCTCCGTTCTTAATAGCATTGCGCGTGCTCATAGCGAAGTCAGTATATTTGAGCGCAGCAGGGCTCAGCATCTTGCCGTTGTAGACATCCTGGACCTCGGAGAAAAAGATGCTGAAGCTGTGACCATCTCTAGAGAGGAGTACAGTCAGCGGATGAACAACAGCCTGTAATGGTGGGGGAGAGAGGGATTTTCTTTTTCAAAAAGAATTTCTGAAACTGGGTGAGGACATTGGCTCCTTAATAACGTACAGTGCGATATGGGGGTATCCGACAATAACGAAGTTGGTGGTTGGGGACAATTTTAGCAGTACTACCCGCAATGTCTCCCCGTGCTCAATATCGTAGACATGAGTTCGAATCTTTTCGAACTCGACCGTGACTTCATCCTCGTCGTCAATGGTCTTTTGCTCAAGATGGAAAGGTGGATTGTCCATGATCCCTTGCATCAATTCCCCGTCTTCACCTTCGAAAAAACAAGTCTGTAAAATTTCGTGCTTCTCGCCAACAGTACGAACGGCACGTTCAAGATCATCGATCCGAAGGTCCCCAGACATGCAGGTAGAAAATGTAATATTGAAAGTCGTCTGATCTTGTAGATAGTGCTTCAAGAACCAAAAAGTTGCTTGGGGTATTGACATCTTCTCAGCCCGTGTAAGGGTTGGTGCAGCCACTACCACCGGCTCTGGCTCCTTGAATTCCGCATAGAGATCCTCCTCCTCGCCGCTCAAACTCCTTGATGATCCGTCTGTTTCGGACAGATCAGAAGTGGGTACCGAGGTGAAGTTCAGCTCTATTGGGGACGATTCAGCATCTGAGGAACTCGATGGGCCTTGGGTAGCGTCTACCTGGATGATGTCGGTCTTTGACTTTTCCTCAACCGAAGAATTCTTTTCTGATTGTAGGTTCGGCATGAAAGTCTTTGGGACTTTTTCCAAAGCATCTCTCAGCAATTCGCCAATGGAGGCGCCAGCCAGAAGCTTCAGCACTGCCATATCAACCTCAAGTTCTTTCTGGAACCAAGTTCGAATATCAACAGCGACAAGGGAATCAACTCCCAGCTCGGAGAGTGGAACTTGTTCGCTGATTTTGATATCGGCAGGTAATTGCAGGGTGATCTGCACCTTGATGAAGAAGCAGGCTAGGATTGTTAGTCACTGCATTCTACTCAATCTGAGGTGAGCTTACTTTTGATGACTTGATAAGCCTCGTCCATGTTGGTGGCACTCTCCAGCTCTTTTTTGACCATGACAGTATTTTTCTTGTCTCCGGTACTCTTGGCAATTTCTTCCTCGATAACATAATGAGAGAAGCGAGGATTGTTATACCTGGTAACCGGGATGTCAGCACCTGGAATAAAATGTATGTTGCAAAAGGTTTTGAGGACATGAAAGATCTGGGAGAGGTGAGATTGGGTTCCTCAGTTATTACTTACCAAGGCACGGGTGGATGCTCGCTTGCATTAGTCCTTCTAAGGCCGACTGTTAGCTCCGAGTTCCTTCCGGAATCTGGTTTCCCTGCGATAACGGCTTCAGCAAAGACCTGGTGCAAGTCTCTCTCCGAGGTGAAACTAGTTCCGGCTCTGATGAGCAATTGATGGGTGAACAAGTTAGCTCTTGAAAGGTAGCCAAGGCCAATGATTCCTGCAAGATCCATGCACGACCCAGCGAGTCCTCGTTTTCGTCGCTGAGCTGCCAAACCAGTCAAGAACATATTTGCCGCATTGTAATTACTCTGCTTCCATTAGAAAAGCGCCCTTGGGAAAAATCATATGTCGCAAGTGGGCGCTGGAACTTACCTGACCACTATTACCCAAAACTGATGCAAGCGACCCAAACATGATGAAGAAGTCAAGTGTGTTCTCCGAAAAGCATTCATCAAGGTACCGGCTGCCGTCTACCTTGGGCTTCAGGACTGTCACCATGGTTTCTAGATCCATGTTCGAGAACATGGTGTCTCGGAGGACCATTGCTCCGTTTGCTACACCAGCAATGGGTGGATGCGTGCTCCTGATCTTCTCGACGAATGTGTGAACTGCATCTCGACTGGTAACATCCCTGGTTTGGTTAGTATCTCTATGTGTGATGTCTTGAGGCAAGTTAGCAACTTACAATGACTCGATGGTTATTACCGCCCCCATATCCTTCATCATGTTCAGCCATTCCTCGCTCAGTTGTGGGTTCCGGCTAGTGAGCACAAGGTACTTCGCCCCTTTGCTAACCATCCATTCGCAAAGCGAGTTGCCAACGTCTGCAGTGAGCCCTACCATGAGATAGGTTTTATCTTTCGAGAACAAGTTCCTGTGGTCTGCTAATTCAACTCGGACCGGAACAGTGGGGCTCGCTGTCCAATCGAGGACCGAACTCAAAAGTCCGCGATTGTTGGTGTTCAAGCTGATGTCTCGCGGGTCAATCACGTTGATCGGAACATCATGTGCAAAAGGCCCACTGATAGCGCAGTCAATTGCTAAACGCAGAATGATGTTGGCATGGTCAAGCTGAACCCCTTCCACAAGCTCGGACTCTGTTGCAAGGAAAGATGAATGGTTCTTTTGCTTGCAGAATGTAGGAAGACATGAACGAATGCGAGTAGCCAGGTCTCCGGGGTCTGATCTGATATCCGAAAGGTCGAAGAAAGCCACAGTCTTCGCTGGAAGCATAGACTTAAGGTGGTATAGAGATGTTTTGGCTGGAATTGCAACAGTTTGAGAATCTCCATGCCCGATCTCTCCACTTGTCGTGAAAAGAATCTTGATATCCTTCTTAGAGGAACGTTGCCTGAGCATGTGCTCAATCACTTTCTCGGGCTGGTGTACAATGATGGTAGAGCCTTCCTTAACCGAATCGATGATAGACCCTGCCAGAAGATGTCCAGCAACCAAGAGCAAAACCCTTTGCTCGGAGTCCGGTGATACGTGAAGAGGTACTGTGTAGTTCTTCGGAACAGTCACGATGCTAGAGTTGTGGTCCGAGATGAAGATCATCTTCTCGTTGGTTCTCATGTCGGTGCCAATGCCTAGGAACGCATAACCAATATGCTTCATTTTTATAGACGAGAGGAGCGAGTACTGGACGCGGATCGAGATTGGACTCCTGCACTCCTCAACATCCATTTCGCGAAGCTCGTACATGTCTTGAGATAAACAGGTGACTTCAACGGGGACTGTAGCCTGGGCGACTTCCTGGGTCATTGGACGCCTCTTTGAATTGAAGCGCGCATTGAGAATTTCTTCCTCATAGATACGGGGGATCATGAGGTTGCCATTCTCATACGCAATCTCCGGCTCCACTGTCCAGAGCATTTTCTCGAGGACGCCCTCTTGCTCCCAAAGCGACAAAGCTTGAAGGCGCATGAGTGTCTCTGCAATTTGCTTTGGCTCTGGATTGCTTCCGATAGGGATATCCAGATACTGGAACCTTACGTGAGGCATTTCGAGGCGAACAGAGCGACCGATCCCAACACTCATATTTGCATACGGATCATCGGCTCGGCATCCGGCTGTTATCCAAAGCACATTGCTTGCCTGGTCGAAAATTTTCTGCAGCGACTCGAGTTTCGTAGCTGTGAAGTCTTTGAAAACAGGCACATCCAAGTCCGTGACACTGAGAACCGAATATTTGGGAGGTAGTACCATCGTTGCAATGTCCTCGACCGCATCGACACCCGTAATACGGATGCAAAAAGGAGCAAGCATGGACTTGATCTCTTTGATGAATTCTACAATCAATGTCAGTCAAAGTGGTTCACGAGTGTAGAGTTTATGAAAGTCGGAGAGCTTCGAGTGAAGGAACATGCTCACCTGCAACTCGCGCGGTGGTGCCACCGACAAGAATGAGGTCTTTGATCTTCGGTATTGTGTTTGGAGAAGAGAATGGATCTCGAAGAAATTCAACCTTGTTGTCTACGGCTTGAGCTGCCATTATTGATACTGGCAGAACGACGGTGTCGTGATCGGGGGTCATTGTGTCAATGCCTGCAAATCCAGAATTCAACAAGGCTTCGTTCCATTGAGGAGGAGTGATAGTAGGTGCGAGGATTCGACCTTCCTCTTTCCCTGCCCACCAGCCTGGAAGACCTCCTTCGTCAAATCCAAGTCGCATAGGGCCATTGTTGGTGATTTCGAGCAGGACAAGATATCCACCCGGTTTGAGAAGGCGGCGAGTGTTTTTCAAACTTTTCTCGATGGATTGCGTCGCATGGAGAACATTGGACGCGACGATAATATCGTAGGACCCTGGGGTGAAGCCTTGGGCGATGATATCCTCCTCAATGTTGAGAGTCTTGTAGATCATCTTGCTTGCTTGGTCCTGAAACTGCTCCTGGGCATTGGCGAAGAAGCCGGCAGAGATGTCGGTGAATGTGTAGGAAGAAAAGGACCGGCCAAGCTTTCCAAGAATGGATTTGGTAGCTCCCCCTAGAGAGAAAGTAATCGATGTCAGTATGTTCTTTTGAGATGAGATTCATATCTTGCGGGAGCGGCCATATCGAGTTTTGGATGTCTGCTCGAAAGAAATTGTGTTCGGAGGTGGTGACTTACCAGTGCCGCCCCCAATTTCGAGAATGTTGGTGTGGGGGTATCTATGTGAGAGCTGCTTCATCATCCGCGAGATATACTCGTTCGACTGAGGAATGCCTAGAGCCTCCTTGTAGAATCTGAACAGAGCATTATCCTTCGTCATGTGACTCAGAATATCACTCTCACCCCGAACAGCTGCTGGCAGATTTTCTCCAACAGCAACCATCAGTTTCACGTCAACGCTCTCCGGATAGCTAAAGCGAGTCAGAGTCTAGGACATGTATCAATATATGGATATTACCTTTGTGCAATGGACACTATTAAATCATGGCTATCACTTTCCCATTCCTTCTTCGCAAAAGGATGCGTATCCTGGGCCACAAGCGAGCATATATGACCAGCAAAATTGAAAAGACTTTGGAAATGCGGAGCTGAGCGTTCTCTTTCTTCCTCTTTGAACGCGTGGTAAAGCTTCTTGAGATAGAAAAATGCGATTCGTTCCAAGGTGTATCCGAACTCAATTTCTGCAGCAGTTGCTCTATCCGCATCGGTGACAATCAAGTTTCCGTCTGGGTTACCCACTTTCCACAAGGTTTCGGAGAAGATTGGGAAATCATCGGCTGGAGTTGCCGGGGTAAGAGGCGATGCGGTCATTCCCTCAATCTGGATAACAGTGTGAACCGAATCCTCAGAGTAGACGGCAACGTCAGCAACGATCTTGGATGATAATGTATCGGTAAGATTGGAGTAGAATGGTAGGTCAACGGCCCTACCAGCCTCAATCTGGCACAACAAGGGGTTGATGCTGAATCTTTGGATGTGTGTTGGTAAGGATACCGACCATAAACCTCCATCATTCGGGGCACTGTAGGCAAGAAACACAGCTTGGAATGCAATGTCAATAACTGCTGGGTGCATCAAGAATGAGATATCCTCATCAGTTGTCGGGGGTCTGGCAATGAGACCACTGGCAAAATTCATTTTGCGTTTCGTTGCCGACATTCCTTGGAAATCCAAAGTATATTCATAGCCTATAGTCTTGAGATGCTCGTAGAATCTGTCGACCGCCGTCTCAGTCATGTTTGGGACGGGCTGTTGTCTTGCAGGTAGAGCCATTGGTGACGGCTCGGAAAGGGTGACTTCCAATCTTCCGGTAGTCATGGCCGTCATCTCGGTAGAACTCTTATTCAATGCCGCGTAAATGGTGAAAGTGGCAGTTTTGATCTCATCGGTGGGGCTATCAGTACGGTTGAAGGTAAACAGAACTTCAACCCCAGAGTTCTCATCGTAGAACGAGATTGCCTTATGAATGACGAGATCTTTGATCTCAATGAGACTCGGGGTCGTATCACTGGGAACGAGAGTTTCGGCGGCTTTCAAAGCCATGCAAATGTATCCCGCCGCAGGAAAGACTATTTGGCCTTGAAGCTTATGACCCTGAAGCCACGGCAGTTCTTTGACTTTCAGCGTATTATGCCACTGAATCTCGCGTTCGGTACTGCTCCGACTCTTCACACCGAGTACCTCGTGAGGAAGATCCTTTCGACCATGGAACGCCCTCGTAATACGAGACTCGTGCCAAAATCGTCTTTCGTGATCAAAAGGGTAGGCTGGCAGTTGTTTCAGAAGTTTTGGTGACGCGCTCTTGGGGCAGGCGAACTTCTCGAGAGTCCTAAAATCGACCGAAGGCTTACTCGCATGCATCCATAGGAAGCCTACTGCATTGGTGAAAGATTCGAGATCGTCTTTTCCTCGACTGAGGACACCCGAGTATGGTATGGCTGAGCCAAGCTTCTCGGCAATGGTCGACAAGGCTGGCCCTTGCAGAGCAGGATGGGGCCCAACTTCCAAGGCAGCTGAGAATGAGCCAACTCCTTGGACGGCAGCCTCGATAGCTTGAGAAAACAGGACAGTATTGACCATGTTGTCCTTCCAGTATGTATCCAAGAGGTCAGAGGAAAACTGCATCTTGATTCCTTCCCGCAAGCTCGAGTACCAACTGGTTTGCTGCGAAGGTACGAGCAGTTGAATCTTGCAAGCACGAAGAGACGCCATGTAGGCCTCAGCACAGGGTAACATATGATGTGAATGGTACGCTGTGTCCACTTTCAACATGCGAACAAACTTCTTCTCCTCCTCGAAGACTTCAGATGCCTCTCGAATTGCATCCAAGTCTCCTGAAAGTGTGACACTTGATGAGGAATTGCAAGCAGCGACGGTGATTCTGCCTTCAAAATCACTCAACTCGCAAAACTCCGTTGCATCTTCAAGAGAGGTGCCGACTGCCAACATGCCACCTTTCTCGCCGCTGCTCGAGCGAGCGAGTCCGGCGTGAAATCCTCTGTAGTATGCAATCCGAATTGCATCATAGGATGTAATGAAGCCCGCGGCATAGGCAGCCCCTATTTCTCCAGAGCTGTGTCCGACGACGGCATCAAATACAACACCGGCACTCTTCAGCAGATCAACCAAGACAACCTGGATCGCAGTGCACAGAGGCTGAGCTAATGCAGCTTCACTGAGACGAGAAGCTTTACCGCCTGCTAGGATTTCTGCTTTCAAAGACCAAGATGGGCGATCTGAGATTGGCAGCTCCGCCAGTGATTTTTCAAGCTCGTCAATCGTAGTTTCCACAACTGCTGATTGACTGATGAGCGCAGCTCCCATGGAAGGCCATTGCGCTCCTTGGCCCGTAAACACCCCAAGCAGCCGAGTGGCCCCAGGTGCAGGTCGAATTGCGAGACCTGAAGCACCGGACGCGTTATCATTTGAAGCCTGAAGCTTTGCACCAATGAGCTCGGCCAATGCTGCGGTGGTCTGCGAGGAGAACGCAGCACGAAAAGGCAACACTGAACGACGATTTTGGAGGGTCCAAGCGAGATCTCTGGGTGACAACGAAGGCGCTTCCTGAAGGTATGTTGAATAACTCTGAAGTTGTGCCAGGAGCGCTTTCTCGGAAGCGGCAGAGAAAACAAATGGTGAGAAAAGGGGGGCAGGGCTTGCCGCATGACGTAATTGCAAGTCTTTCTTGTAGACTTCCACACTTCCATTGACCAAGTGCTGCTCTGGGTCGTATGCCTCGAGGATGGCATGTGCGTTCGTGCCTCCGAAGCCGAAGCTGTTTACAGAGGCTCTTCGAGGTACACCGGCAGGTAATTTGGGCCACTTTTTAGCAACTGTAGCAATCTCGAGATTGTTGTAAAACGGCTTCACAGTGGCACTGAGTTTGTCAAAGTGCATGTTTGGGGGGATTGTGGAATGTTGGAGAGCCAAAGATGCCTTCAACACTCCAGCAAGACCTGCTGTTCCTTCTGCAAAGGGATCAGCACAAGTCCAAAACTGCTGATAACAAAAGCTGCTAAAATGATGACGCTGATATTCTAGAAGGAAGGACTAACCCGTATGCCCTACAATAGTCTTGATAGAACCAACGTACAAGACATCGTTGTCATCAGAAGACTTGGATGTCGGACCGAAGAACGCTCTGCTGACAGCTTCCGCTTCGACGGGGTCTCCAGCTGGAGTCCCAGTTCCTAAATTTGTCAGATTGGACTCCAAGCATGTTCCTACAGTCGGAGCTCCATACCATGTGCTTCAAAGTACTGGCATCTGTCTCTCTTGTCAAGCACATTGAGGCCAGCTCTCTCGTACGTTGCACGAATCAAATCGGCTTGGGCGTCCTGACTCGGCATAGTGATTCCCTTGGATCTTCCATCTTGATTGACGCCGGTCTCGCGGATGATAGATTCAATGTGATCCCCGTCTTCTATAGCAGCGCTCAGGGTTTTCATCACCACCGATGCAATACCCTCCCCTCTGGCATATCCATCGGCTCGCTCGTCCCACATGTGTGATCTGCCCTTGGCGGAAAGCATGTGCAGTTTACTTTCGGCAATGAAAGGGACTGTGAGGTTGGCATTAATGGTTTCTCAAATGAGCAATTGGACATGCAAACTCACCAGGACCGAGAATCAAATTGGCGCCGGCAGCAACAGCAACTCTCGATTCGCCGTTTCTAAGACCTTGCACGGCTTGGTGCATTGCTACCAGACTAGAGGAGCAAGCAGTATCAATCGTCATTGATGGACCATGCCAATCGAAGAAGTAGGAAATTCGGTTCGAAATGATACTCCTTGCCATTCCAGTCGCAGCATAAGTAGGGATAGAATCGAGGTCATTGACGATCATGTCACCATAATCGGCACACATCAGACCAACATATACGGAAGTCGAGGAACCCTTCAAATCCTCCATTCGCAAACCGGCAGAATCGAGAGAATCATAGACAGTCTCGAGAAGCAAACGCTGCTGAGGATCCATGGACTCGGCCTCTGCCGGCTGGATGCTGAAGAATTGGGCATCGAATTGATGATTATCCTCACTGAGGAGGTAGGCATCACGAACATCCGTACTATAAAAGAAGACCAATCAGCAATTTGAATGGTCTCAACAACAAGTTTCTGCATATGACGGATTGTCTAGAAACATGCGATTGGGTTGTTTCTGGACTTACGCTCCGTGATGGGTGCCATCTTTGTGGTAAAAACCATCGACGTTGTAACGATCGGATGGAATTGGGGTTAAGACATCTCGGGGATTCTCGAGCAGGTCCCAGAGCTTAGTGGGTGTCGAGGAAGAGCCTGGAAAGCGACAACCGCTGCCAATGATGGCAATGGGCTCGCCTCGTTGAGTGGTTGGTGCCATTGTAACGAAAACAACAGAGTTGAGTCTATGTCTAGAGATGCAGTGAGAATATCGTCGAAGCAAGTTTGTATCGAACGGAAAATGACGGATGAAAAGATACGGCAGTCAACTATTAAGTGCTTCCATGAGAAAAGAATCCTCAGTCTCCATTGCATTCAGAATAATCTACAGTGTTCGCTGTATGAGCACGTTGTCACGTTAAATCACCGAACACTGTTCTGCAACGAACATTGGAACGATTATCGGTTGCCAAGGCCGACACTTTTTGACCTCAACAACAGTGCCGGCGAATTACTGCAAATTCTTAATTACTTTTACAGTGATGTTCCATTCTAGATCCGCCGAGTGAGGCTCGAAATATTTTACTGGTGGGCTTATTCTCATGGGCAACATGGACCTAGGAAAACGACTTGAGGCAGTAAGCCCAATCAGGGATGCATGCGATCGTATGAGAATCCTGTGCACAACATGTTGCCTCTTTCAATCTCACGCATTGCTGTACGGATTATTCAGCGGCACAGCTTCTTGGCAATGAGGATTCTTCCAGAAATCGCCGAAATCATTTAGCCGACTTGAATCGTCCTGTTCAGTCCATGATATCCATTGAAATGCCACCCCCTGGTCGGTAGCTGAAATATGGCGTTATACACGGATGGAGGCTGACATGGACTGCTGAGCCAAGGAACGCGTCTTATTCCTAGAACATGAAAACTGTGGTGAGCTGATCCACAATCCATGCATAATAATTTAGAGTACTGTATTGGAAAAATGGATGGCAGTAAGCACTAAGGGGCATGTTACATGTGGCATATTTCTGAAATGAAATTCATTGAGAGCAGTTAGATGACATATGAAAGTGTAACTACTGTGGCATGAGCACAGCCAGTCATGAGGCTCAAAGTAAATATAGAATGCTTTCGCTCTAAGGAGTCTAATGTCTGACTTGAGACAGTGCTGTTACAACCACCTGGGTAGCACAGCCTGGGATATATGTTACATGCAAGAGTCAAAAAGAAACAAAAGTGATGTTCTGGTTTCAGACCTGACATTATAACAAAGTAGCGCTCGAGCATAGGCAAAAGGAGGCACAAAGAAAAATAATCAAATTCGGACGCCGATCCAACGTCTAAAAACACTTTCTCTCTCACAGCAGGAACATCTCGCCAAATTTCAGCCTCGAATACGATTGTATCCTGCCTTCGGACTCGGAACGACCAAATGATGATCTATATCACATAAATTAGCCTCGTTACGATACAACTCTAGATCCTTCGGTAGGAAAAGGGTGAGTAAAAAGAGATCATAGCTTGCAATTACCGACGACGGACGCACCTCGTACGTTCGGAATGCTTCAGACTGATGAAGTTTTAGACTCGGGAGGGGGCTTTGTACACTCGTTGCTCTCCTCCCAACCATTCCCTGAGCTCAACTCAACATCTCTCTGCTGGGTCTTTTGCTCCTGGCTTTTCTTGCGCAGAGCAGGTACATATTTGGCCGGGCTGTACCACTTGTAGACGACGCCAGTGGAGTTCGAGTTGGGACGCTGTTGGCGGAAGCCGAGGTTCGTGAGGTAACGGGCGGGATGATACCAGTTGAAGATGAAGAAGACGGGAAGAATAAAGCAGGTTTCGAAGACATAGAAGTTCCATTCGTGTGTGATGAGATAGCCATCGCGGCCTTGAGAGAACTCGATGAGACGGTAGATGCAACGAATCTAGTTTTTCAGAGATTAGATTTGTCTTGATTGTGTACCTCTGATAGATTTGAGCGTTGTCGAACTTACGAATATGAGGGCACAGGAGACATTGATAGCCACAAGGAATTTGGGCCACTGCTTGTCGGGCCAGAACTGCTCAAAGCGCTTGGACACAGAGTGGAATCGGACAGAAATGATGAGGAAAAATCCAAAGCAGACGAGTTGGATAATGAGGCCGATCTTCATGGTCTTCATGCCGTTCAAGGCTGTCTTGTTGTCGTCAGAGGTGGCGTCCGTGCCTCCCATGACTTGGGTAACAAATGCAGCAATGTCACAGGTAACGAAGAGTGGTGCTGTTGTATGTTTCAGAGCTGCATCAATCTCTGAGGTCTGGAGAATTACTCACTCATGTAGCGGGGAGGGATCCAAAGATGCTTCACCGTTTGAAATTCAGTGGGTGCAGCATGAAGAGCAATGCGACCCTGATCAGCCATCTCATCAGCACTCGAACGGCAATCATCTGAAATATAGAGGCAACATACCATGGCCATGTAGCAAGCAGCTGCTAGAACTGCGGGGGCAATGAAAATCATCACAAACTGCATGATGTATAGTCCTTGATATAAATCAGCCGGCGCCCTTGATTACAGAACAAGACGTAAGATTACCTTTGTCTGCCTCATTGATCACAGAAGGAATATGTGCGACATAACCAATAGCTTCCACTGTTATTGATCAGTGTCGAACTTCAGAATCTGGTCTCAGGGGAACGTACTCAAGGATCCAATGACCATGCAGATCCAGAACCATGACTTGTAGCGGAAGAACTGGAATGCAGTGATGATGAACGCAACAGCATACAGTATGCCAAAGACGATAGCAGGTGCAAGAACAGGCCGAAAGTCGTACCAGCTGACTAGAGAAGACAAATTCTGGTTAGCAGTCGCTCTGCCGTCCAAAAGGTCACTGTTGAAGACACAAATGCTTACTGATTGGGGAGTCGGGGCCGTCCGCGTGGATCGCCATGGCTGATGTGAGAATGGCGCAGGTTCGTATGAGAGAAATACAAGGAGATCTTGAGCAAGGAAGAGCGGGGACAGCAAGCGTATTTGGCGTTACACTCTTCGGTGAAGTTTTGTTCTTAGGACATTGGACGTTGAAGTCGAGGTTTAGGTTGTGCTTGAAGGTGTCTTTCAAGCCTTCACTGAGCTGACTTATACTACAAGATCTCCCAGCCTGGTAGTGCCGGGGAATCCACCCGCCGTCCAAGCCATGAGACGCGCCGCAAAGCATGGTGAGTCGCCTCATGCACTTTCCGTCCTCTTGGCCGTTTTTCAAAGGCATGTCGGAACTGAAAAGCTTAAGCGAACTCGCTTAAAGATTGGCAGGCGGAGATAGTTTGTTGTCCGTGCCGGTGGCTCGACTACCAAGACATCAAATTGGGCCCCGCAATCGGCGTCCATAACGTGAGTTGAGTCTCCTCGTCTCCCAACACTGCCCTATCGCCTCATTATCCCAGACTACCCATCTCTCTTGGCATGTGTCAGCCACTATGATAAGTGTGAGATCTTACCACACTGGCATTGCTTGATCTGACCAATGCCGAATTATTCATGACTATATATGTAGCTACTTCTGATGGCTTCCCTTCGTACCTTCGCTAACGTGCATGATGCCCCGATGAAACACGTATGCCAGAGTCTGGTGGCTTAAGGTAAGACGAAAATTTCCGGGTTCTTGGCACGGGTGTGGCTTTTGGAAGATTCGTAGTAAGTTGAGCCTGACAGAATCTTGACCTCTCCCCGTCACCTAGGCATACCACAACCTCGTATTCCTCTCGTGACGTTGTGATCGAGATGGTCTGATTACATATTCTTTCTTCTTGATGCTATAAATATGTATAGAATTCCCCTTTCATCTTGCAGATCACAAAGAGCAGACTGCTTTAACAATTCGATCACCTTAAGAAGGCTCACAGGTACCATGTTTGTTGAATCTTAAGACTGCTTCATCGAGCTCAAGGGAATATCGATCGAGGCTTTGATCGTTGACCATATTGCGAGATCAATCATCCGGCAAAGATATCAAAGTTGTTCAGAATGACAGGAGAGAGCGAGCCGAAAAAGTCAGCGAGACCATCTGAGGTAGCTGTTGCTGGACATATTTTGTGGATTCCAAGGACTTAGATCGGTGAATATGCTGATATTTTGGTCAATGATCAGATCCAGGCAATGCCATAGCAATCTGCATATCCATTCGGAATAGAAGTGTTCAGGCGGTTGGGACTTCGTTGTGAAAAGAGTTGGGATATACCTTGATTGCCGTGCAAGTTGTGGCTTCCTGATATCGTGTCTGCCTCTGCTCCAACATCTCTACCTCCGTCATACGGTCTGTGAGATTCAAATTGATATCGGAGCCTTGACGGCGACTATATGGAAGTTCATATCTTGCAGTTTCCTTCCTCGGTACTATCCACATAGTAGCCGAACATTCCTAATTCCCATGGTCGTGCGGAGGTACGTCTCCTAAAACTTTGGCTTTAGATTGCTTTGGAATTGCACCGGGTGCACGCCATAAGTCTGCATTTCTTGAAGTTGCTGACATACTTCTAAAATCCTCGTTGACCGTGACTACGATCTCTTCATCGTCCGACGTGATATATGTTGGCCGGAGCCAGTTACTTTACTCGCTTGGTGTAGGATCTTCTATGCACGTTCATTATGGCGATCCAGCCGGGATCCGGTGCTGCATGTCCGTCCCTTCCATTGCTCCCTCGTACTGACATCTATCCTGGTCATTTCCCTAGGACTGGCAGCTACACGACTGTTCTGTGCCCTTCCTGTGCATACCGCCCAATACGAAATACGACTACCGACCCACGTGAGGTCATCATGCCCAGCCCAGCCCAGCCCAATCGAGCAGTCAGCCTACGTACTATTCGTGGGCTCGTTAGGGGGTGTATGTATGCATGCGGGTGATGGTGGTGCCATAGGCGCATACATGCCGGTGCCGCAATTTGATCCCTGCACCACGGCGGGAGCCCACTTTAACCTTAATAGCCGAGCTGATACGACGGAGCTACGACGGCGATCCCCGAATCCAAACAAAGCAACGTTGAAGCCAAGCAAGCCACCTGCATACAGCGTAACAGCGTCCGCGATCTCAGCTTACGGGCGCAACAGCCCTTCCAAGTTAAGCACATATTCACCCACGTCCATCCACGTCGCCGAGTGCGTGTCATCATTCCTCAGCCTCGTTGTTGGTTCCGCGTCTCGATAGACCGTGATTTTCTATCGAGCTCATAAGCTTCGAGCCGCCTGTGTAGTCATTAGTCTAACACACCAGCAATTATGTCGTCGAGCCGGAGTCCCTCGCTCTCACTTCCGAATGGAGGCATGCAACGGAGTATTTCCGAAATCTTCGACCTCGAGCGTGATCCGCAGGCGCCCTTCAGTTTAGTGCAAGGCTACCAAGAAGATGCCAATACCACCGCGCATAACGCTGAAGAGGGACGAGCCGCCAAAACCCAGTACCTTAATCACGTTATGCCCGTAGTAACACACCTGTGGCTATCCGGCTCAGAACTTCTTGATCTCGCCACCGAGAAACTGGCAGATGCAAGTCGTGAAGGTATGTTGGTCCGAACTATATGATACTACCCGGCTGTTGTCCGAAAGAGCTCCAGTGGCGTTCAGAATGGTGCAATCCATGGCAGATCCTTCAGTATCGATTCTTCCGTCCTTCCGAAGCTCTTCCGGACACTCAGAGGAACATGCTGAACAGAACCATAGCTCGCTGGCGAGTTCCCATTGGCGAGTCTGGCATGCTGGACTTTTACCTCGGAATCCTGCCTCTTTCTGGCGATGACAAGAGGAATTTAAAGCTTCAAACTATGCGACTTATTGGAAATGCATGCGCGGATGTTGGTGGGTTTTCAAGTCACTCCTGGGCAGGCGCTTGATTGAGACTCACAGTGGTTAGACAACAACCGCGCCAAAGTCTTGTTCCGAGGTGCTCTCCCTTGTGTCATAGATCTTATCAAGGACCCATTCTTCTCAAGTATCGCAGTTGTAGCATGTTACAATGTTTGTGTGGACTTTGGTCAGTGCAGCCTCCCCCATCGCGATGGCACACTCTAAAATAAGAACTAGGGCCGGCTCAAAAGGTAGCGTCCGAAAATGAGATCACACATGTTATCACTCACCACCTGTCGGAGCATCATCCTATCTATGAAGCGGAATTTCTTGAGCATTGCTGCGAGTTACTTGCACTCATGATTACTCAAGGTATTGTATTAAGCATGACTCCAGTGACGCGGAGTTGTTGTTCTAACATTCATCTTAGATGTAGGAATCGAATATGCACCATCGGATGCCGGTGTATCTCTCCTCCGACTAGCAAACACAGCAGGTGTGGATGAAAGACTTGCCAGTTTTTGTAATCTACTGGAAGTCGCCACCCTCCACATTCAGCATCCCAAATTCCAAAAGGCTTTGATCGATCACGGCGGGGTGACAACAGCCTTGGATCTAATAACGACACATCTCGAAAGCTTAGAAAGATCGAAAGCCCTCGCATACAAGTCCCCTTACTCCCAGCGCTCCCACGTTCTACGAAACACAAAAGACAAGGCTGTATCGCAAATTCTAGCCCTCAGTCAACTCGTTACCGAGATCTCGAATGTGCATGAGTTTCCTGAAGCGCTATATCCACTTGACTCACACTTTGGGGCTACTCTACTTCACCTTCTCGAATCTTCAAGGCCTGAGTTTCAGGATTGTGCCTGCGTCTTGCTTGGGAATATTGCTCGCTCGGGTGCACGCTCCGAGCTACTTGTACACACTCACGGCGTCCATCAGTCAGTGACATCGATTCTGAAGTCTACACGCGATACCAAGGTCCAAATTTCGGCGCTCTCCCTGCTAAATACCCTAGCAAGTCTGCCCAGAAACAAAGCTGAGCTTGGAAATGTTGGATTGATAGAGTTCCTTCCCACACTTTGTACGTGTCCGTACAATATCCTTTTTTCTCACTTTGTTTCTAACAGGAGTACCTCATTTTTAAAAGAAAAAATCCCCGTACATTGAGATATGAGCATCTACTAACATCACGAACAACACAGGGTATGCAGCACAAAATGTTCCGGTCCAAAATGCCTCCATCCGTCTCACCCGTAATCTGCTTGTTGGAACCTGGGACAATGTCCGCAGATTCTACCGGCGACTATCCCGTGACAAAGACTCACCAGCCCATATGCGCTCCAACATTTCTCTCCTCCTCGCCGTCTTCAACCATACATCAAACGAGACTACCAAGATCGAGATATCGCGCCTCATCACAACTCTTTGCCGTGTAGGAGTTCAGCGGAAGCCGGATGACGCTCTGAAGCTAGAGCAAAATAAGAAGAAGTTCTTCCTGATGCACCCCGAGCTTGAAAAGCTTCTCATATTCATGATCACGCAACAAAAATCCGGGATTGTACGATCCGAGGGTTGGTTCACGCTCGCGCTGATGGCCAGCACACCAGAAGGGGCTGAGTGCGTTTCGGGGGTGCTGTCGGAAGACGGGGGAATGCAGGCTTTGGTAGAAACACTTGAAGGAAAGAGTATCCTAGATGGACAGTCCACTACAGGTACGCCAAATTGGCCTCAATGGATCGACCAGTTTATGGGTGAAGGTTGGGACTTGGGCAGTAACACACAGGCTCCTACCCCAAAAGAGGACTCTCAGACATTGAAGATGGCACGTATCGACAGAAAAAATGCAAGGACGATCTTGAGAGTCTTGGTCAATAGTGGGTTGGACACAATCGATAATGTCCAACTTAGCATGTACGAGGGTCTATTGGTAACTGGCTCTCCTTGAGGTGCGATTAGTTTTGGCGTTCAATTGATTTTCAAGAAGCATCAAAAAATAGAAACACCAATTTGTCTCTGCGTTCCTGGTTGGAAGTCTGGATGAGGAGACAATTTCTGAAATCTATTTATTGATTTGTGTCCATAGTTGATATGAGTTACAAAACTAATCTATGACCTTCAAACCTGGGTTCCATCGTCCGAAGGCTTCACCGTCTCCAGCTTTTTCCACCCCATACCCATGCTCGTAAAGAACGCAACGAAGGACCCAGCAACCCCCAGATAGAATGTGCGTATCAGAGCGTAATTGCACGCTTGTAATACATGATCTAGCGATTGCTCCGGTACTGCAAGGTTCAGCTGAGCCACACCCCAGCGAACCACCTCCTGCGCATCCACTTCGGGAGCAAAGCGAAGAAGGCCTGCTTGGAAGCGGTTCGTGAATATTGTTTGACCGCAGGAGATGAAGATGGCGCCGCCGAAGAGCTGGAAGAGAACGACGAGAGCAGAGCCGGTGGAGATCTCAGAGGGTTCGAGGATGTTTTGGGTGGCGATTATAGGCTGGACATGGTGAATCAGACGTGTCTCATCGGCGGTACTTGGAGGGATTGGACTTACAACTTGTAGAACTAAGCCACGGCCTACTCCGGTTAGAACCTGGTATATTGCCCACTCTGCTTGTGAAGTGTGAAGATTGAAGGTTCCCATGAGGCCGGAACCGATGGTGGTGATAGCTGAGCCTCCCATTGCCCATGGCAGATAGTATCCTAGTCTTGTTACTTCGCGTGAGAATCAGCACTGAGATACTTTTGGATGTCACTTGTAGGCTTGGGGAAGGGGGTGTTGCCATCTGACATACTCAATAAGCTGGAAATTCCAGCCGCAGGAATCTGAGCGAGAAAGGTTGGCAATATCATGACTCCGCTCATCGTCGGACCGACTTTCTTGACGGACTGGAACCAGATTGGAAGATAATAGGTAATCAGCAAGAGAGAACCCATCTGTAGCATCGCCGTCAAGCACTATACAGGATGCTCAAATCAGTTCTGTGTACTAAGATGTACTTGATTGGGAGAATCTCGACTGATGCCACAGAGCAGCGTATCAGAAGAGATGCATCGACTTCAGTTCAATGAAAGAAAGGTAATGAAATAGAGCACATACACTGCTATACACAATCCTCCTCTTGATCATTCCAGTAGGTATCATAGCATCTTTTCCTTGCCGTTGCTCCCAAAAAGCGAACACTCCGATAGTGACAAAAGAGCCGACAAACAGGCCGAGAATCATTGCCGAATCCCAGGCATGCTTGATGCCACCCCATTGTAGAGCCATGAGGAACATAATACAGGCTGGTGCAAATAGTGAGAACCCAATGAGGTCAAGGCCGAAGAAGAGTTCGGTGAGTGTCTTGTGGGTTTTGTATTTTTTGCGTTCGTCGGGAACTTCAATGAAGCAGAGTACGGCACCAGTGATAGCGCCGGCGGGGATATTGATGTAGAAACCTACGTGGAAAATCAGGGAGAATTTTAATTTATGACGAAACATAGACTTACACCACCTCCAGCTCGCATATTGGGTGAAGGCTCCACCGATGAGAGGTCCAATGGCCTGGCCAACGACGGATACCGACATAATAATTCCAACAAGCACTGTACAAGGCTCAGTCAGCTCTGAACTATTATCAATGAGGCTTCGCGGAAGGAAGATGTACTCGGCCGTTGTGTAATTGGGGCCGCAGAAGCTATTATCGTCAAAGCACCATTCATCAATCCTGCGCCCCCTATCCCCCCAATGGCCCTTCCTACGATGAACATTGTGGAGGAAACGGAAGCAGCTGAAATCAAAGCGCCCAATTCGAAGATAGCGAGGAAGGTGAGGAAAGTCCACTGCATTCTGCAATCAGCTTCAAGAACATACACAAGAGCATGCACAATGTGACCATACCTTCAAAGAGTAAATTGTGTACAGTTTCCCACTTAACGGTTGCATGGAACAATTTGTTAACAGGTATACGCTACCATACCACCCGATATCTGCAATGGACTTGTAGTGCTTCGAGATTTCAGGAATGGCCTAGAATTCATAATACCTCAGTAGGGCTTCTAATTGAGATCATCGCAGGTCATGGTAACACTTACTGTGGCAACGATTGATGCGTTCAGCATCATTAGCATTGCAGCCAACGTCAAACCAAATGTAAGGATATGAAGCTTGAACCCCGTCAAGTGAACTGTGTCGCTTTGCTGTTCTCCGTCCGGTCCTTCGATATCAAAATTTGTAAGAAGGACAGTACTCCTACCGGCTTCTGGAAAGCCCGTATGCGTAGAGATATTCCCCCGAGGAGCCCCATTTGAAAGATCGTCTGCCGAGTGGATAGTGAAGTCCTCATCCTGGGATGTATTTATTGAATCCACAGCCTTTTCGCTACCGATGTCTATTGAGGTTCCACTGGTGCCTCGGGTCTCGACTGGATGCTCGTTGCCGCTCTCAGCATTTAGAGGTGTGTTTTTCGGAGATTGAAGTGTATCATGGTCAGGTTTTGCTGTTGTGGACTGAGCATCTACTCCAGCAGAAGGGTCCGCAAGATTTGAATGTTCTAAGGTAACTTGCCCCGTCAGAGCTGTGTTTCTACTGTCGCTATTCATAGCCACACCGGAATGTATCGCGTCTCGATCTGTACCCATGTCAACAACTGTTTGTTGGTTCATGTGTTATTTCTTGGCGAGGGGGAATCGCGGAAATGAAGTAGTATTGACGCTTTGAATTAAGGACGTGAAACAAAGGCGTTGATGTCTTTCAATTGTACTTTACCACAGGACTGGGACCAACAGACGCCTCCCATGACCTGGGCACAGCGGACATGGCAATTCGGACAGCAAGCCTGAGCTCATTCGCTGGCTGCGTTAGCGAGGCGAGACCTGACATCTCGCATGTCGGGGTAGAAATCGCCGTGTTCATGCCAAGCGACAATGAGAAGCACCGATAAAGGAGGGAATTAGCAGTCGCAAGCGTGGGACATATGAATAGAATCACTTGTATCCCGCCCCTTGCCGTCCGGGTAAAGGACTCAGGTGTGCTGACGTGGTTGCACGACTTCCATTGGCTTGGCCCGGTTGGCTCGCTAAACGTCCAAGGGGTTCGAGGACAACACGGAGCTCGAAGCATCCACCGTAATCATATATCACCGATTCCCACTACTCTCTCTTGGGAATTCTTAGGATTCAAGACGCTGCATTCAACTTCTTTGCATCATTGAAATGCTCTTACTATATCGCCGAACTGTGCCAATGTACCGATTATCCAGGGTCAGGCTGCACTTGCTATGAACTATCTCGAAACTAACCAGAAAAAGAACTTACGGTCAAGTACAGTGACGATTTCGCCGATTCTTACCAATCTTCCAAGTACCAAGCAGTCGATTCTTTCCTGCTGAGAATTCGCCGTTTGAATTGGCACGACGATGGGATCTAGAAGTGGCAACCGGTAGGTCGAAACGAAGCCTATGTCTACTTGATAAATATGTCACATCTCCTGGCATGTCAATGTTCGATACAGATCTCATAGTCATTCATCCGATATTTTCAAGATGTTATTCAGATCTCTTCCGTTTGTTATCTCCCTCCTCGCCGGGGCCAATGCCGCGCCCGGGTCTTCGAGCCTCCTTCACCACAAGAAATGCGATGTGAGTGTTATGAAGCAATTCGACATCGCGAACGGAACAGATGTCATCATCAGCGAGGATCCTCTCGTGCCATTCGTATCTCCCAAGCTCTCTGCTGTGAACGAGACGGCATGGGAATCCTGGTTTTTCGACGCGACGGCTGAAGATGGTGAGACCGGCATCGGAATCATGTTCTGGCGCGACAACTCTCATGTTGGGGAGGTGAACCCGCCGTTTGGAGTGCTGAGATTGCAGACACAAGTTACGTTCTCGAATGGTTCGTCGTGGATTGAGGTTTCGTGGGTCGAGGACAATACTATCTCCATGTGCAAGAATGCGACGATGGGGGTTTGGTCGAAGCCGGGATATAGATACTCCTTCGACATCTCCGCCGATCTCAAACACACGACTATTGTTCTTGATTCTCCAACGTTGAAGGGCACCTACACCCTCGAAGCCACAGCCCCCGCGCTTTATGCAGATGGGAACCAATGTACGTTCGTCGAGTAGTTGTGCTCTCCCCCCTGTCGAGTCTTTCATGGACCGCCCGTTCTTCCAAATTTTCCGAGGATAAGGAACAAAACAGATGCTAACTTCCTCCGCACAACAGGGCCGAACAAACATGCTTCTCCGCAGGTGAAGCCCTGGGTATACTGGGAAGCGCCCGTCACTGCAGGCAACGTCGCCGTCGACTTCGATATCGACGGGACCCGGCTCAACTTTACCGGCGTTGGAGGCCACGACAGAAACTGGGGCCCATACCCACTCGCGGTATCCTCTTTGGGTTGGCAGATCGGGCGCGTCTTCGCGGGCCCTTACACTGCTATCTTCTGGCGAATTGGTTCCTCGGTTGATGGCAAGACATACCTCGCTTCGGCGCTCATCAAGTCTGGCGAAGTCATCTTCACAACCAGAAACCTAGCCCCAGTCAAGCGGGGAGATTACCTCTTGTTTTCCCAAACGCATGTTAACCACACCGGGACCCCCTTCGACCCATCGAAGGCGAGAACTACATTCACCCTCGACTTCACGTCTGCCAAGAAGAAGAAGCACTGGAAGTTCGATGTCAATTTTGCAGACCCGGAATGGGCTTTGGGAGAACGTGGATTTGGCGGATTCGTAAGTATCATCTTCTCGTCTGAATCACGCACCGAACACCTAAAAACACTAGACTGACTTCGATGTTTCGACAAACAGGTCCCCGCCCAAATCAAAGGAGGTGAAGTTGGATGCGAGGTGTTTTCCGGAATTGGCACGGCCATGCACGCTGAGTTTGACGATGCATGGGTCTGAGCCATTGGCCAGGGATTCGTGTGTTCCGAAGGAGCCACACCAAAAGGTGAAGAGATAGATGGGGGATTGGCATTGGCAAGATTCTGTTAGGAACGCCTTGGCCTGTAGAGTAGAAGTAGATAGGAATATCAGTCATTTATGGCACATTTTCCTCGAGGAGCGAATAGCGGAATTGGTATCCGAGTGGTCGGAAGCGAAATCGGTATCTGTGAAAGAGAATTTTGAGGTGGGGATTTGAGGTTTGTATGTGAGGTTGGTTTTGGGGTCTTCACAACCAAAGTTAAGATGCAGAAGGATACTGTTCAAATATGGCCAGCATGGGTGAAGGTGGATCAATTTAGTGCCTTGAAGCCTGTAAATATGCATAAGTAAAGGTCCCAATGAGAACTTGATGTGCCGGCGAGCTCCAGAGGGCTGAGAATAGATACGTGCCACAGAAAAGTGCCATCCCTGCCACGTGGGCAACTGGGGGGTACTTCTTGCGAATGAAGCTCTGAATTGACTAGAGCTCCATCTCGTCCGATGAACAAATATTCTGCGCCATTCCTACAAGCTCAACAAGCTAGCTCCTGCTTATGACAGCCATCAGTGATTTGCCGACAAAGAACGATAAAATGTGAAGTGGTCGAGAATCGGCAGTGGAGATATACTCGCTTGCCTGATGCTTCAGGAAATCATTTGCGATGCTGAGGATGCGTGCCATAATACCATGGGCGTACCACGCTGCATCCAATTACAACTGCAATATCGATGTGAAGTGCAAGCAGATCATGGCAACGTCCAGGACTTTGATGCGAAATGACCATGCATCAAAAGGCATCAAAACGTGTTCCGAAGAAACCGATTGATGGAAAATTGGCAAGTTCACTAACCATAAGAACTCTATCGCCCAATTCGTCGCGGTCCGTTCCCAAAGTATCAATCTTTCCGACAACCCACGGGTAAGTTTCCCTGCTACTGACAAAGTTGCCCAAAGAAAAATTTGCTCCGTACTTACCTCCTGCTAACCCCCGGCACTCGCTACAGATAAATTGATGATCTACCGCTAATCGTGGATATCTGAGCTTGAAACGGGCGCCGCCCCTATTTCCCCACAGTAAATGCTCTTTCGTCCATCGCTTCCGAAAGCCAGGTTGACCGTTGTGGAACAAATCCAAGGTTTCTAATAGTTAAAGTGGACGTCCGGAAAAGGGTTCGTATTTGATATCTAGCGAGAGAGTTCACTATAATTAAGCTCCTTTCTTCATCTTCCTTTTCCCCATCTAATGCTTTCCGTTTTGGCTTGCTTCACACTCTTTCACGGTACATTCGTTTCAACCACACTCGTTCAATTCACACTGGCTACAAACTGAATATATTTGTTTCTTCCTGTTTCGTAACTTAAAGATCACTGCATTGGTCAGCCTGCAATATGAAGGCTTTTCAGTTCACTGCCTTAGTGGCGACTTTTACAAGTCTTGTCGCTGCTCTTCCTAACAATATCTCCGCTAGAGCAATTTCTTCAGTCGTCACCGGAACACCTTTCGGTTTTGCATCAGGTGTCACAGGTGGTGGAAATGCTGCTCCCGTGTATGTAGGATCTCCTCTTGTCGCTGGACTATTATTGACAGATACTTTCAGGTATCCAAAGACTATTGCAGACCTGAAAAAATATCTTACTAGCACCTCTCCACAAGTCATCGTTATCTCAGGCACATTCAACTTTGCAGGATCTGAGGGAACCAAAGTCTATGCCGCTTGCAATCAATACTGTAAGTCTTATCGAACACGATATCGTAGATTGGATTCAATATCCTTTCGATCCAATATTTCGTGATGGATCAAACCTGATGAACCGACTTCAAGCATGCACTCCAGAAACCGGTGGTCAAAGCCTCCTCAACACCCTCGGCGGTTGTGGAACAGCATCCACCTACTCCGCAACCATCGATGTCGCGGCGTACCAAGGCATCAACGTAGCCTCTGACAAGACACTCGTCGGTCTCGGCACCAACACTATCCTCAACGGCAAAGGTCTGCGAATGGCCGGTGTCTCCAACATCATCATCCAGAACATCAAGATCACGAACCTCAACCCAAAGTATGTCTGGGGAGGCGACGCGATCAGCATGTCTAATACCAACAATATCTGGATCGATCATGTCACCACTTCTTCCCTAGGTCGTCAGCATTACAGCTTGGGACAATCACCTAACCTCGCTGTTACCATTTCAAACAGCTATATCGATGGAAAGACTTCCTACTCAGCAACATGCGATAGCCACACCTACTGGGGCTTGGAACTAGTCGGTACCAATGATGCCATCACTTTCTACAGTACGTCCGACGACCTCCCAAATCTCCATCCAGCCTTTTCTGCATCTCGCAAGCACTTATTGACACACTCCCAGAAAACTACGTATCCTACACCTCGGGCCGCTCCCCAGCCCTCAGCGGCGGCACCCTCTTCCACGCCATCAACAGCGTCTGGGCCTCCAACAGCGGCCACGCCATCGAAGGCGGCACCACCAAAGGCGGACTCTTCGAAGGCTGCTCCTTCGTCGGCGTCGGAACCGTCCTAGCAAACGGCTACGCAGGCGCTCTCTTCGCAGCAACCGCATCAAACGCTGCTACCTGCACGGCATCTCTAGGACGTCCTTGTGTGGCTAATGCGTTCACTGGATCCGGGGCGTTTACGAATGCGGATTCGTCATTCTTGAGTATGTTTAAGGGGAAGAATATCCCGGCTGCGGCGTCGGCGAACTCCATCTCGAGTATTGTGGCGAATGCGGGGAATACGATTGCTTAGATGTGCCCGTATTTGATACCGTACAACTACGACGCTGTTTGCTCACTTGTATTTAGAGGGGGGCAGGATGCGGAGAGATATTCTTGTATATACCTTCAAAGAACTCGACTGATGTTCCAACGGAATATTTTGCCAGCACAAATTGATTGGCCATGCGTCAACTTAAGAATTCGGTTGCTTGTGAGAATCCAGCAAGCACAGATGCTTCAAGCTCCCATTGCTTCTTCAAGGTTTCTAAGTCTGTGGTTCTTCAGTGTGCTGCAGGTTTTGGGAGGAGGCAGAAAGGGCTACATCTGTGAAAGTCAGGTTGACATTATCATTCCGTTACAGCTAGCGTTGGTGTAGCATGAAAGTGTAACTAGGAAGGCATGGTTATCGAGCAACTCGGAGGTCACTATCCAGTCGGGTAAGTAGTGGCAGAGGTACGGAGACCAAAAAGTGACAGACAAAAATGAGGGTCATCGAATGAGAAAGACGAATGGAAGACGCAGCCGTCTTGGTAGAATTGAGAGAACGCAGATATTTCTGGATTTCAAAGAAGCCTTGGTCTCTGTATAAAGGTAATTGGAGGGAGTCGTAGCCCAGAACACTGCGGGCGACATCCATTTGTCACCCGGCAACAAGTTTTATGACCCGTGCGCAAACCCAAAGTCCAGGCACCTTTCGACCTCACATCTTCCAGAACTACATTCCACAACACAGGGTATCCATTCACGTATTCAACGCCATCTCTAATGATCCTGACAGCCAGTGCACACTCATATGCCACCCAGATCCCCCCCATCCGGATCCATCTCGAAGTTGTCCCCAGCCACAACATTAATGCCATCATGGCCTTCACCCTCAATCATCTTCCCTTGCTCGTACGTTACTCTCTTCCAACCACTAGGCTCGCTAGCATCCTTGACCCATTCCATGGTAGGGAAGTAGTGATCGTTCTTTTTCATCGTGATGACCCAAGGAACATCATCGAAAGTCATCAGCTTGAGGCGGAAGTCTAATGAGGTTAGCAGGCAGGTACAAAAACAAAACAAACCAAATAAAACTTTAGGGTGTGCTTACATGTGTTATCTGGAATGTCAACGACTGCATCCAAGAAGGACTGCAAGTCTCCAGTGGGTTTGCCGTTGACGTGGGTGACGAAATTTGTTGGTGCAAGGCCGTATTGCGATGAAGGACTTCCTCTCGTGCGTGCTGAGACGTACACCTCGCTGTGTAGCTTGCTGATCTGTTGTCGAACGGCATGGTGAGGCTTGTGTAAGATGGCTCCGCAAAAGCTGATGGCTCGGTCGGTCTCAAGGTCATCTGCAGATACAGTGTGTACTTTGATGTTCATCTCGACACAGTCGCGGACGATCACCGCATCCAAGTATTCGTGGTCGTACATGACATCCAACTCCGAAACTCGAGTGATGATCTTGCCATTGAGAGTCAATATGACATCTCCTTCGAGAAGTGCACCAGTCTCGTCTCCTCTCTCAAAGGTTCGCTTCCGAATCATGAAGAGTTGATGACGGGAAGAGTTATCATCAGATACCTTTTTGATCCATTCCTCAGAGACCCCCATGATACGCGCCTGACTCATCTGAATAGCATTGAACTCAACGCTAAGCATGCGCAATTTTGGTTGCTCGCCACGTTGGATCTGCTTGATGACTGGAAGAAGAGTCGGCGTGGCCAAGCCCAGATGGTAATCTGTATCCTTAGAGGTAACCGGTGATCTCTCTCCGAGGTAAGTCAGCCAGAGAGCTTGAACTGTTCCATCCTCGCCGACGAGGACACCGCTTCCGCATTGGCCACTCAAGCTCGTGTCAACAGTGATGGCATCAACATTGACGGCTCGATATCTGGGTGCTGCAGCGTTGGCAGGGATTGCAACAGCAGTGATATCGGTGATGGTGGTCTGCGCAATGACGATGCGCATGTTTTGGTTGAAGCCGACGAAATAGGTTGATGCACCTTGGGTAACTTGCTTGGTGCTCAATTTCGCACTTTGAACAGGTGCATCCACAAGAGAAGGATCATACTTGATGATGGCGTAATTCTGGAGTGGATGCATGAACACAACTTTGCCTTCGACAATGATGGAGTCTGCAATAGTAATGGAGATATCGCAGAGATCATAAGGTACAATGGCTCTAGATATGACAACCAGACCCTTTTCAGCGTCAATCACAACACCCATGCCCCATTTTCTGTTCCTGGGAAAGCCATCCAATTTTACAGGCATAGTACATAGGACTCGTACGAAACTGCGAACAACATCTGCAGCTGCAGGGTGTTGCGGGTTCTCCAGTTGAATGAAACTGGCAGATCGTGGAACGGGAGGAATTCGAGGGAGGGCATCGGCAAGATCGGTGAAGTCCCAAAGTCCAGTCTTGTCATTCCTGACGGCCATTCTCATCTTGCTAGACCAATGCCGATCGATGTGGAGGATGCTGGTGTTCAGCGTGTGGAGATCTCGAAGGTGCTTGTATGTGACAACGACCCTTGAACGATCAGGAATACCCTTCATGACCTCGATAAACGAATCAAGATCAGGGGTCTTCTTGTGATCGACAGTTTGTATGATCCACCCATTGTCTGTGCTCTCAAACCTAAACGATCCAGTTGCTTCACAGACGAACACGCCCTTGCAAGCAACGGCATAGAGCCGTGCCTGTTGGTAAGAGAGGTTGTGGAAGCTGGCCCCTGCTACAGACACAAATCGATCAGGAGTGATCGCATGTAAATCGCCAACCGTGACCTCCACCTCCACATCTTCTCCGCCTCTCTGGAGGAGCAATTTGACTGTTTGATCAACGTTCGAATCCAGGATATCGTCAAGTCTGATGAACTGGGTGAGCAATTCCCCATTGACCTTGATGAGAACGTCGCCTTCTTCAACCTTGTGATGAGAAGGACCTTCGGGAAGAACGATCTCAGCCACCAGCAGACCAGTCTCCTTGGGAAAGCCTTTTCGAATTGCACCCTCCCATTCTGGAGACAATCCTAATCTGCGACATTCATCAAAGGGCTTGATCATCCATTGACATTGTATGGTTCCTCTAGAAATGGGCTTTCCTTCTTGAATACATTTCAAGGCTCTCAATGGTCGATCGAGGGGTAGAAAGTAATCAGTAGCTGCACCGTCGCTTCTTCCGCCAGCTTGTAAAGCTACAGCATACCCATCGATATTGACAACAGGACTTCCAGAACTTCCTCCACTTGCAGCAGCGGCAGCCTGTATGTAGTTTGTGTTGAAGTCGCAGTATCCGTCGCCATATTCGGGTGCGTTTCGATCCAATCGACTGATGACTCCAGACAGAATACTCAGCTTCTCTCCGGCATCATTACCCACAACCCGAATCTCGGACCCAACTTTGGCAAGGTCTGGTCGTAAGGTCAAGGCCGCAACAGGCATGTATTTAATAGCTTTCGGGTCGAATCGCAGGATACCAAAGTCGTGGACGGGATCGCGGTAAACAGGATAGGCGTCGACTTCTTCATGGTTGTCGAATATGCAAAATCCCCAGAACGGTCCAGCTCCAACAACGTGCCGATTTGTCATGATGTATCTGGAGAACGTTAGCAAAAAACACCTCGTTGAAGCGTAAATATTTACCCTCTCTCTGCATCGACAACAAATCCCGTAGCTTCACTGGTGAGGGCTGGATCCGTATCGAAAGAGCATGTTTGGCAGAAGCGTATTGAGACGACATTTCTAACGACCCTCTCTACGCAAGCTTGCCATTCTGCTGTGTCTGCCAATCCTGGAAGTGTTCGTGCCTCCTCTATCTCCATTGCCTCGTCTTCGTAGACTTCTGGTGTATTCTCCCCAGCTGAATCCTTGCCATTGATTGCTCGATGTTGCTTCTGAGGTCTCTCAGTGACAGTGCCTGGGTGCTGCTTTCGTTTCGCGCGCATAGTGCCATTGACACCAACTCCCGAAGACATTCTAGATGTTTGAAGTGTTTTGGTGATGGGAGAGGCGATCGAAAATGTTGGACGCTTTGTAGCTGTGGAGGAATGTCTAGGGTATAGAAGAATGTTCGTTGCAAGGCTTGCGGATGCTTTGTTTGCGGCTCGGGAGAAGCACGTCAATGAGTGGTGTCTCGATCGCAGGCAGAAGACTCTCTGCATCCAGCAGAGCCGTTGAGAATTGGTGCAGGTGGTGGAAAGGAGCGTAGGTAGTCGTAGGACAGAGGAGGGGAGGCAAAGAAAACGAGGCTATCGAGGTAGGACGCTGACGGGAAGTTGTCGGGTGGATGTGAGGAAGAAGTTTTGTAGGGCGAGAAAATATTGATTTCTGTAACCGCAGATGATCAGGTTACACTGAAAGAAAAGGTTGCAATGTAGGGGGTCAATCAATGAATGAATGCAGTGAAAGAAAACTGCAGTTGATGCGGCGCAAAGAGAGTTGCAGAGCATGCACAGGTACCATACAAGGTGCAGGTGCAGGGGCTTCAAATCCGGAGCTGAAGACGGGCCGATGGTTGATGGGAAAGCTTGGCACTGGGTTCAAGTCAAGCGAGGAACATCACAACATCAGATTATCAACATCCGCAATCACATCTATTCAAACCGGCGCACATGCATCACGTCGACTCCTGTTCTGGGATAAAACAAATCCCTCTATGCGAAGGCTGAGTTGTCACTCTGATCATCAATTCCATGATCTAGAATTTATCAAACCTCCTTCGCCAGGTATAACGAAAACAACAGCATCAAAGATTCCCACCTGTCCATGTCCGCATCCAGCCATCCTCAATCGACAGCCTGCCAGCCAACGTCCCAGCAACAGCATGTAACGAAAAAGACCCCGTCGTAAACGCTTCTCGCTCCCGCCTGCCGCATCATTGCCGAAAACCCTGGACGTCCAGTGGGCTGGGAATATGAGAGCTACCAGATCGAGAGATGCGCTGATTCCACACAAGTCAGACCATAACCAAACCTGATGTCCGATAGAGACTCACAAGTTGAACGAGACGAGCTACCTAGTTGTAGTAGTCATAGCTGTGGTATGATTGAGGTGAAGCCGATGCAACATCGTCGGCACTGCTGTCATGAAGAACTGGCAAGTCCTCGAAATTCTCAGCCTCTGGCTCCTCCTCAACGAGCTGCTTCTTGACTGGAGACTTGCGACGCTTATTGGTAGGTGTATTATCAAGTGCGGGAAGATTGTCAATTTGCTGCATATCAAACGAGAGGAAAAACTCACTCATGTTGTTGCCGTCATCACCAGACTTTCTCTTCGAGGGAGTGGCAGCCTTGGCAGTACCCTTTCCTTCAGCCTTGATTTTCTTGCCAGATCCTGGGCCACGAGTAGCTCGGACTTGAGGAGTACCAGCACTGCCTTGGTTTTGAATATCGACTGCCTGAACCTCATTCTTCATTTGAGCGTAGTGCTCTTTCAAAGCACGAGGGGTGCGGCCGGGAATGTTGATTTGGTCATACTTGACTGACTTGCCACCATCTCCCATGAGTTGTTGAACCATCTGGAAAAGTAGAGAGTACTATCGATGTTAGTCGTTTGCACAATTGCTGTGTTGTGCAGTCGAAAGACTCACGTTCTCTTCATTTGTCCACTGACCCTTGACGCCTGGCATCTTGTCTGCTTGTCTCAGTGGTTTGGAGGGATGTTCCGGTTGATTTCTTGATCTGATTTCGTAGTCAGCGTGGTTGAAGCGTTACAAATGATACGGACGTCCTGTAGGGAGGAGCAAAGGTGAGGGAGGTGGTGCTGATGTGGAGACACTGCCGCCGATATATAAAGACTCAAAGCCGATGTGCATGAATAAGCGAAGAAGAAAATAGTAGCAACTTACTTGAGGTCGAGCTTGCAGATGTAGATCGACTGCGCTCTGTGAGATGCTACGTCGCAGTGATGAAGAAGAAGAGTTCGTTAACAGGCGACGAGGTTGAGGTTTTATATCTCTCCGTCTTCACCTACGCGAGCGCCGTTGGCTCAAGAAGATTAGGCATCAGCCTATCTCTGTTTTTTGTCGCCGATCGGAAGGTACGAACTTCATTCGAGAAGGCGGAACAGTGAATGTAAGACAAAGTGAAGTCGGAATCTCACTCGTCCAGATCTGCGCTATCCCCCACATCATTTGATCCGAGATGATATATATTAGAGCATTCTCGCTGATCTATGATATTGATGCAACCGATTAGTCGTTTCATGGTTATCGCGCCTGGTTTTGCTTTGAAGTTTACACGCGATGTTTACATTTCTTTTTCAAAATCTGATAGCTCGCTTCGGCCAAGTTGGAGCAAACAACCTTGGAGCGAATCGGGGCTCTGAATACCCTACTGCTCTTGTGCTAGAAGCTTCTTGCTGTTTAAGCATTATCATAATCTTCCCCAAGCTAGATCTTACCAGATGACGCTTGAAAGATGGCTTTTACTACCTTAGCAGAGCTATCTAGAATCACGTGACTTCTCCTTCGAAAGCAACACTTCTCTGCCTTGAACCAGCACATTCGCAATAGTCTGGGCATGAATGTCAATGATAGAGATCTGTAGAAGTAGTGCTTGAAGAGCTCACAGGCTCAAAGCTGTTCATTTCCTATCTTTGCTCCTTCGCTGGGAGACGTGGATCTACTTCAACCATCTGAAAGGACTTCCCCACTTCAGAGGGCAGAAGCTCCTCACTCTCCTCCTCCTCCTCATCACCTTCACCCTCAAGCATAATCTCATGCCCAGACCCCTCATACACCCACATTGCAACCACACATCCCGCGGCCGACATCCCCGCCACACCCCACCACGAAGCGCCAATCACACCCGCCTCCAGCCCGGCACCATACCACCAACCCCCAACCACAGGCCCAACCGTCCTGAATCCCGCAGAGACACTCTGCCCGATGCCATGGATCGTACCGAGAACACTCGGATGAGGCGAGCAGTTATTCAACAAGATGATACTCGCAGGTAACGTGAAAGTCCTCGCAGTGACTTGCACAAGCAAAACGAAGATAATCCCCGCCCAGATGAACGGCCCGGATGCGGCGTCAGGAGCTGCAGTAGAGGATGGGAGAACGGCAAGGTATGGCGCGAAGAAATAAGCGAAAGGAAAAAGAAGAAGGAAATATCTGAAGGAGCGGAGCGTGCCGAGTCGAGCATGAACTGGTGGGTAGAGGAAGATTTGGAGGATCATTCCGATTATGCCGAGGAATGAGGTTGCGACTCCGACGGTGGCGGCTGGCATGCCTAGACCGCCCGTAAAGGAGAAGGGGAGTGAGTTTGCCTGAGACTCTGATGCTAGGAATCTGGGGGTTGAGAGGAAGAGAGTCCAGATATTGGCAAAGGCACTGTTGGATATCAGCTCAAGTACAAGTGGAATGTCATGGGGTCCTTACCCCAACTGAAAATCGAAGAATGCCCCAGAGATGAGGGTGAATATCACGTTTCGGGTCCAAATTCGACTGAATGGGAGTCTTCGTGTTGCTTCCATCTTTGGCTTGGACTCTTTGAGTTGGAGGTCCTCCATGGCAGTTTCGGGTGCATCCCATGCGAGCAATTCAGAGTACCCCTCCGAGCTAGACTTGCCCCGGATGAGATCGAAGACGCGCGACTTCCAATGGAGGCCGATATCGAACTTTCCTCTTCTCTCCTTGAGTGTCTATGTCCCGTTAGTTACCAGGTTCCCAAAGTCAGGTATCCCAACCTACCTCTTCTAAGCCGAAGAAGACAATGTACGTCGTAATAGATAGGAACATGGCATTCAGAACGCTAGGCAAAGCGTATGGATAATCTGAGATCCAGCTAAAGCCAAAGCAGCCTTCTGGGCCGAAGACATCTGGCAGAGTGATTGCTGAGTTGGCAAGCAATCCGCCCATGACTGCTCAATTAGCTTTGATCTCTCCTTATTCGAATGTCAGAACCTACTTGGACCCAATATTCCTGCCACATTGAAGCTCATGGGTAAAATCAAGAAAGCTCGCGACTGGTACTTCTTCTCCTTCGTGATCTCCGCAATCATAGTCCGTCTGTCCTCCAGTCAGCAATATCCCAACCCTCGTTTACAGTCTCCTTACATGATCCCAACCGTCCCATTAATCCCTCCACCAAACACCCTCCAAAACGCGGCCCAGAAGAACGTCGTCGCAAACCCATACCCAATACAAGATATCGCAGTCCCACCAAGTCCAATCAGCAACACCATCTTCCTCCCACACCACTTCGCATCAGCAGCTTTTCCCCACAATATCGCGGTCAAAACCTGCGCCCCCGTGAAACAGCCTTGTAGTATTCCTGCTTGTGTCGAGACTGCCGCGTCAGATAGCGAGGTGTCGAAGCTCTTCAATTGGTAGAAGACGTATGCTTGCAGAGATGCGACTTGCAGGAAGTCCACAAGTCGACAGAGGAAGAGGATCGCGAGCTGGTCTTTTCGTGGGAGGGAGAGCCATGTTACTGGCCCGGATTTGGGCTTGGGCGCTTCGATGTCGTTCTCTTCGCTCTCGAAGGTGTCTGGGTTTGGAAGGACTTCATCGCCTGGAATCGTTGTTGAATGGCCCCTTTTCCTTGTGATATCCAGACGAGAATCGTTGCTCAATTTGTACAGTCGGCCGTCTTTCTCCATATTGTATAGCAGAAAAGGAAGAACAGTTGAAAGAAACGGAAACGGAACTATACAAAAGGAAAATCAAAAAGAGAAGGATTGAGTGACAGGAACATTCTGCTTCCCCCTCCTGGATATATCATGGCATGGATGGCAGCCATGGTCCAGTTTCCACTCTTTGCATCGGGGGATCGAAAGCTTGGAATTCCGTTATCCCTCCCCACCACACCAGTGCTGCAGGGGCCCCATGGCAGGGAGCATGGCTGCACGTCCCATATTTTCATGCACATCTGAACGCGTGGCGTGGTTGGTGGCGTCTATGCTAGCTTCGCTCGTTATCTCTGGCTCTGGACCGCTTGTCTCCTCCCGCGTCCAGGGAGGGCGAGGGCGAGGGGCTCCTCATTCCGCGTCACGATATTCGCATCTCATTTTTGATATTTCTGGGTCTGTGGAGATGAAGACGCATCACTCACCAACGAATACTTTCATGATCTCCAAAGAGATGAAACTGAGTCGTCAGTATGCTCCAATTGCGATCGACGACCTGTCGGACGATCTTGAGCGGATCTCTCGAGCAGAGGAGAACCCCAGCCATGGCGTCGCTGTTGAGAAGCTCGTGGATTTTGGCCTTCCATTTGACTTTTTGCGTTTTGTTATTGCGTGATTGAAGCTCTTCTCTCCTCGTTCCTTTGTTTCATTTTCAGTCATGAGCGTCTTTTGCTTTTATACACTCTTTCTTTTCGTTCGCCATGTCCTTGCAGATCTAGAGGTCTACCACAACGACCCAGATTTCGAAGCGGGAAATTATGGACCCTATCCGGTGCAAACATACAACAGCACGGATATCGTCTCTCCGCACATGAACGTTCTGCAATGGAGTTCAGAATGCGACGATGGACTCTACACCTTCTTGACCCCAAGGGGTGGAGCAACACATGAAGCCAGCGCCATGATATTGGATAATAATGGCAACCTGGTGTGGAAACTTGAAGGCTACAACCAAATATATAACTTGCTAGTGCAGGAGTACAAAGGTGAACAGTACCTTACTTTCTGGGCTGGAAATGATGCAGTTGGAGGTCATGGAGCGGGCTTTTACTACATGGTAAGTCGTCCCAGATGTGGACGAACTTCGTCTGATTCTTGTAGCTGGATACCTCCTACACCCAAGTCATGAAGATAGGAGCCGCAGGTGGACTTGATGGCGACCTTCACGAATTTCGCATTACCGAACAGGGGACCGCGCTCTTCACTGTCTATGAAATCGTCCAGGTCGACCTGAGTACACTTGGGAAGTCCTCCTTCGGTCCAATCTGGGACTGCCTGGTCCAGGAAATCGACATCGTAACAGGAGAGCTACTTTTTCAGTGGCGAGCTGCCGACCATTTTGCCATCTCAGACACATACAAAGAGATCGGTGACCATGGCGAGCCTGGACGGGATTTCGACTGGTTCCATATGAACAGCATCGACAAAGATCCCAAGGGCAATTATCTCGTGTCGAGTCGATACCTTCATGCAATCACCTACATCAATGGCACAACCGGGGACATCATTTGGGTTCTCGGAGGCAAGAAGAACATTTTCGAAGACATGTCAAATGGTCATGCCACCGATTTCGCATACCAGCACGATGCTCGCTGGTCCGACAACTACACCACGATCACCCTCTTCAACAACGCCGTCGACGATGAGCACCCTCGCATTGCAGTCACCCGTGGACTCAGAATCAAAATCGATCAAGAACACATGACAGCAGAACTCGTCGCTGATTATGTCAACCCTCACAAAATCAGAGGCATCTCTCAGGGTTCCTTCCAGACTCTACCAAACAGTAATGCTTTCATGGGCTACGGCAACACGGCTGCTTTCACCGAGTACTCGCACAATGGTACCGTTCTATGTGACACTCACTACGGGCCGGAAAGCGCCTTCGGTGCAGGCCAAGTGCAGTCATACCGGATCTACAAATACGAATGGCATGGCTGGCCGACATCCGACCCAGATGTTGCTCTTGTACGCGATGGTTTTGAGAGATGGAACATCTTCGTCAGCTGGAATGGCGCTACTGAGGTTACCGAATGGATATTGCAAGGCTCTGAAAATCCCAATGTCAACGACGAGGACTGGAATGACCTAGCAAGTCTCGAGAGGCTTGCATTTGAGACGCGGTTCGATCTTGGGGGCTCATATCAGAGGTACATGAGAGTGCTTGGCCTTGACTCCAGTGGGCGCGTGCTGGGAGTAAGCGAAGTATTGGACATCACACAAGAGGATGCAGGTCTCCCCTCATTTTCGATACTTATTCATGCTAATATCTTGCAGGCTTGGAGTCTAGCACCTCTTCGAATCCAGCAGAGCGAGACGGGTTGGCTCAACATTTTGATTGGGCTTTGTGGGCTGACAGGACTCGGCGTGGGATTCAGGGAGGCTTTGGCATCTTGGCGATCACGGAGGAAACCCATACGGCTAGGAACTGGCCAAGCGTAGGCATTGTTTGCAGCAATATATTTTTACGTGACTCTCATTTTATCTCGAGCAAGCTTGTGAAGTGAAGCGTGAAGTGAACTCTCAGTCTTTACAGTACTTGTGATGTTCCAACCGCCCTGGGAGCAACCCGGTCAACATAAAGTTCTGACCCGACAACCTAATTCTTTCACAGAAGAAACTCGCGTCGAGAACCGACCTTGTCCGAACCACAAAAATTTCCAAAACGACCAAAAAAATGGTTGGCCAAATGAACGACGAGAAGTCTGAAGGGTGGGGTGCGATGTGCATAAAATTATGACGCGTACCTTCAATGACAAGCATTGGCAATTCCTCTTTCGCCGACGGCCGACGCCAAGAAGCTGCTGCATGGTGAGCAGCATACCGGATCAAGACCAAGACCAAGAGATGTTATTATCCGAACCAATCAAACATGCGAATGTACGGTCTTGTCATGTCTTGACTTTTTCAATTTCCCAAACTCCTCTCCACGATATCCTGTCCCAAAAATGTATGATACAAAGTGATAATGGCCGCATCCTAGCCAGCCGTCTAAATGTGATATGCACAAGAAACTCTCTCTCTACAGCCACGCCTCCCGAATGCATTTTGCAGAGCTTAGTACGAATCAAAAACGCTCATAGCCGCCACAGCACGGAAACAAGGAATGCACAAACGGCAACCAGCACGGCGATCTCCAAGAACTTGACGCCCACATTGAGCATCTGCATCCTGTTCCTCCTCCTCGACCGTGCCACGAAGTCTCTGTTGTCGTTGGTATTGGGGAACTTGCTTCCCATCGGGATCGGCTGCCCGAGGAACTTGCACAGCGGCTCCCACCCGTCCTGGACCTTGAACTCCAGCAGATTCTCCTTTGGCACCAGACTCCTGACCTCGTTGTAATGATTGATGAAGACTTCCTTCCCGCGGTGCTCGAAATCGCCCTTGAAGAAGGTATCGAAGAACTTCTTCAGCATCGGATAATACATGCTCGCCGCCCAGCTGAAATGCTGCAGGTATTTCAACTCTGGGTCTGAGACTCGCCAGAATACGGTCTTCATTGTGGACGCGTGCCAGGAATCGACGTCGCGGTTGGTGAGGATGACTTTGGCTTCTGGGTACGCCTCGATGAGCTCTTTTGCGAAAGCAACAGCGGGCCAATCGCACACTGCTTGGCAGTTTCCTAGTAGCTGGTCCCAGTCGGCGCGAGTGAAGGGCGCTCCGACTCCGTCATATTTCGCGGCAAGAGCGTCCATCCACATCAGGGCGTCTGGGGGGTTCTCGATCGAACAGTTCATCATATGGTAGGTATCGACATATCCAAGTTGCTTCATCGCAGTGCGCATAGCTATGAGATGGATGTTAGGAGGCGGAGGACTGATAAGCGAGAATGAGAAGAAGAAGACTTACAAGCTGTTCCTGTGCGCCCAAGGCCGAGAATGAGAACTTTCATGGGGACTGTTCGGCGGCATTCTCGTCGATTGATGTCTGTGTCGCTGGTGAAAATGTCGGTGATGGGCCGAGGGGTATATTTAGCAGAAAACGCCATTGTAAAAATGCTTGAAATTGAAAGTGATAGCAGCGACTGGAAACTGAAAATGAATGACTGTGTGTACGTAGGAAAAAGCTGTGTGAGGAAGGAAGACAAAATGAGGGGGGATCCTCATCTAGAAGTACATCGGAAAGAAATCAAGCTTTGCCTGTCCCCAACCGTCTTCTCGTCCCTGGTATATTGCCAAGACTCTCAGAGGGGAGATGATCTCCTATCTAGGCTGTTCATTGTGGGTGGTAGGGAGATGGGAGGGGAAAAACAGCCCACAGAATCTCCAGTGCTGGCGACGCTGTGGCTGAACCAAGAAGCTCTAGCATCAAGCATTAATTTTCAAACCCATTCCTGAAGATCAGGTCCACGAAGCAATGCGCCATCAGTTTGAGCAGACGCGACTTCAAGACGCGGAGAACAGAAAATAGTTGAGAAGTGGAGACGAAATAACATGCAGTTCTCGATAACAGGGTCGATGTGTACCTGTCAACAGGGGTCTCTGGCATATCTGATAAAAGGTGCCCACTTTCCCACCCAAGTGGAGCGGGATCTAATCGACGGGAAGTGTCAACCAGTTGCAGAGTTCTACGCGGCCAAGCCAGCACAGCCCCTTTTCATGAACTGCTCTTTGCATGCATGGAATTTCAGGGTGGAGATGATTTCGTACGTCGTTCCGTGGCCTCGGTTAGACATGTCGGGAGTTCCTTGTCATGACCTCCGATGTCTGGATGTGGTATTTCGAGATATCATCAAATTTGCATCGTCTGAAACATGAGGCGACGACGTACGAAAGCGACGCGAGTTGGGAATGAAGATCGAGTCGACCGCTTGAAGTCATCCGATGGTTCGGTCCCAAAAACTCGGGACCGAGGTCCTGGCTCGCCCGTGGTAGCTCCCCTGAAGATCTTGCTTAGTGCGTCGTGCATTCCAGTCTGGGGACTTTGTCAGAATTATCTTGAATCTGCCATATCAGTAGTCAAGTAATAAGCTCGATTCTACCAATTGCGCTCATAGATACAGCGCAGTTGAAGAAGTACGAGGGTTTACCTGGAGTATGATATGCGACTGGTGTCAGGGGCTCTTTCTGGGGAGAGTGCATTCGATCCCCAAGAGCTCAACCCACAGTTGTTCTCATCATTATCACTGCTGCCCTTGAATCAACGTGACTTCGAATATATCGTTACTTTATGAAGATCCGTTCTCATCTTTCCTTTGCTCTCTTACCACTTTCAGTCCCATTAATCCGATTCCCCACCATGACAAACGACAGCAAGAGCTCTTCCACTGCACCGCCGTTATTGAATCTCAACATCACTTCCTAGGACACCAGTCCTTCAGCTAAGTCACGATGATACCAGAGCATGTCTCGATCACCCTTAAGCTTGTTCCCAAGCACCATTTTCCTGCTCCTGCTCTTTCGCCGCCTCTGCTGATGACAGGCGGCAGGAGCGATGGGGGAGGAATTCCAGTGCATGGCTGGGGGACGAGTCGATATCGCGTACCCTGTTTGCAATATGCCATACGAGGATGAATATGGAGAGTGGATGTGAAGATAGATTTCATGAGCATTGCACTGACGATAGGCGGCCTGTCAAGCACGAGTATGCTTCCTCCATGGCCCCTCTGTTATCAGAAGACAGAATCCGGAACGATGAATGTGTGTCCAAGAAATATACAGGCTGACGCGGGACAATTGAATTACTATCAAGTTAAGTATTAGAAGAAAGTAGAGTGCTAGTTGGAATCCAACTTACCAAAGTTCTTCCTCACCCAGGACAGCACCATGCCTTTTGGCCTTGCTTCAGATGCCAGCAAGGCACTCGTGTGCACGAAGAAGGCACAGGAATATTTGGATGGAGTAAGCGGTCATGCCGCCGGTCTGAATAATGAAAGACTGTTCTTCCCACAGGCTACCATTTCGGATAGTAGAGCTTCCAGCAAAAATAGCTGGACACATACATTACGACGAGACTTGTGATTGATCCAAACTTAACTATGTTGGACCTACAAAGCTACATTGTGCTGTAGAGACATGAGAGTATTTCAGAAGACGCCCAACCCAACCCGCCGCCTTAGATATCCGTAACAAACGAGACGCCCATTTCCTCCCATACCCATATACCAATTTTACAATCCAATTTCCAGCTCCTCTCCTGGAACACTTCGGAGCACAGTTCAGACCAAATCTTGGTTCAAATACAGGCTTAGTTCTTGTTTCCATCCTCAGGAATCAACTTGGACCAGTCCTTTCCAGCAATGATGAAAAGCTGGCTGACGATGCACATGGTGAACAGGAACGTAACTCCAATCTGCATGGCGATAACCTTAAGGTAGGTCTTGACGAGTCTGATGCGGGCAGCCCAGTCGAAGGTCTTCCATGCATCAAGCATGCCGATCATACCAGTTCCACCAACGATCTCAGGAACGACCTTTCCACCAAAGCTTCGGTCGAATGGAACGATGGTCTCCTCGGTATCAACGAGAAGAGATGCTTGGACTCGGGTCAAAGTGACGTTGGCTGGGATGACAACCAAGAAGGTCAAGACCACGCCGAACAGGAGGATCGCGATTGCCTTGAAAGACATGGCGGTCTTCTCGCTGGGCTTCATGTCCACGATTTGCTGAGCATCCTTATCGACGAGACCTGCAAGAATGCTCATGTAGATCGGAATGTAAACGGCCACTTGTTCTGCGAGAGCAAAGATAGCAGTTGGGATCGCAACCTTCTTCCACATCTTCAGTGGTGCCAGACGGCGGAACCATGTCTTTGGGCTTGGTTGAGAGATGACAATGTGTGTCCAGGTAAGAGAAAGTTGTGCGCAGAGGATAAGAGCCACAATGTTTGCGAATCCTCTTGGGAGGAGGTTGATGATGGGCAGAACGGAAAGAATTCCTGCAATCCATTGTACGGCAAGTGTGTTGACAATGAAGATGCTCAAGCCACGGAATCGAGAACTGAATCCACCAAGATGTCTGACGGTTCGGCGAATACTCGAAGTGATAAGCTGTGGCTTCGAAGGCTGTTCTGGGTCTTTGTTGATGGTAGAGTCGGGATCTTCGGTTGGGAGGGGTTCGAAGGAGATGGTGTCTTGTGGCGATTCGATCATAACGAGCGTTGGTACCAGACGACCGAAAGTGTATTCAATCTGCAGAGAAACATTAGCAGAGTTCTCCAGCGGGGACCAGAGGACGTACCATAAACATGGCAAACAAGAAGGCAATAAAAGTCGAGATGAGCATGACAGCTCCCCATGTTGGGATCTTGATCTTGTCACCATGCTCAGCGTGAGCATCAAGCCCACGTCGGACGAGAGATCCGGCAACGTTCATTTTGATGTTTTGCTGAAGGAGCGACGATAAAGCTTAGATGTTGGATACGTGTGATGTCTCCCAGAGTGTGGTGTTGTGGGAGGAGTGTTGTTTTGAAGGAGACAGAGATGGCGAGGTGGGCAGGCAGCCGTAGCCTTTTGAGGGGCGTCAGCGTCACAGCACCAGGCAGGGAGGCGCAGGCGGCGTGGTAAGATCGGAATGGGGTTTAGCGGCCAGGCTATACGATGCTTGTTTGCCAAGCGAGACTCTATTTCCGGATTGTCTACATAAAATATGAGGTCAAAAGTCGACGGGCGGCGTAGATATTGAATCATCCAGGACCGCCCAGACGAATCGATATGATCAATTCGCAAGACTTCGATTTGCAACTACCGCATGGTGGTAGGCAGAATGTGTTTCCTCTTGCCCATCCAGTTTGGAGCAGTGGATGGATGCTGAAACGAGTGCTTATATCGTGCTGTCAATTTTGCGCCTTGCCAGAGGAGTTTCTGGTGTCCACGGGAGCTATTGTTCGAGGGTGGTGTGAGAGAAAGACTTACTGCTTAGGAGAACCGATAAATATGTCCTGCTGTGGGTGGCGAAATCCCGAATGCGATATGCCGAGTGGCATCGCTTACCAGCTTTGTCAATAAAGACAGGGCACGCTTCGACAAGTACAGGAATATAAAGCTGTTTACCTACTAAAGTCACACATGTATGCACATCAGTCCGATGGGAGTATGGGTTTTCGATTTATCTAGTGGAAGCTTTTAACATGCAACATCCGTTGCTTGTTCTGAATGTGCTCTTCACGAGACAATGATTATCTTGCTTGCGAATAGCTTCATCTACCTCAACGCTATCTGCCTCTCATATTCTTAACAAGCTACTGACGGTTCTTATGCCATGATTTAAGCCCGAAGTAGTTGACCTGGCCAGAGTCTTTGACCGTGAGTATTTTACATTGCATTGAGGTATTTAGCTCACGCGGAAATCTTGTTGAATGATTTCCATTGAAGCAAATCTCACTTGTCAAATCGAACACTCATTGAAATTCCGATAGCGACTGTTCCTTGGCATTTTTTGGCATAGTATCTTACGATTCATATAACAAGGAATTAAAGCAAGTATTCAAATTCACTTTCCCTCAGCCTTCGGAAATCACCGTACCTTTCATTCATCTTATGGATTCACGTAGTCTCCTGCTTTTGGTCCGAGCCGTCTCTACAATATTTCTATAAATCCTCGAGCTGTTCTCCGTCCTATCACAAATCCCTGGACTGAAATAACAGTTTTGGCCTTCGAGGACAACACACAGCCTGCTTCAAGACCAGACCCCCCCATGCCCTTCTTCAACACAATCAAATCTTTCAAACACGGCTACTCCATCTTACTACTCCCTCGTCTTCGCCCTGATTACCGTTTTTCTTCTCGTAACTGGCACCTCTGGAAGCCCATCCCAAGGCTCCCGGATCGCTCAACGTGATAGCGCTGCGGAACAGTTGCATGCTGGCATTCCTGAAGGCTACTCGCTGGGAGTTATGCATAGTAGGTGCTCCTCCATCTCCCCCATACTCTTCATCCCATCAGAAACTCGAGGCTTTAAGCCGCCTCAGTTTCAAGCACACACCTCCGAGATCTCCAAATTCTCAAGGGACTTCTACTGATCACCACATTCTTTCGCAGTGACCGGAACCGTTGGCAATATGACTGTCGATCACGAAGGTACCGTCCAAGGGATATTCGCCCAAATTGCTGCTGACCACAAAGACTTCGCTATGCCCGTCGATGAAATTGGTCAGCTTGACCCCGATCGAACCTTAAGTCAAGAGCTAAGGTATACCTACACGTCCTTTGCTCTGCTTACCAGCTGTGAGCATACTGACAGTGAATCACAGAGCCGTTTCGATTGCATCCCCGTTGCAGGCCAACCTTGGGACAAGGCTCAAAAGCAGTACATCCAAGACGGCATCAAGTACTTGAACAAAGTTAAAGGATCGTGCGGTGCTCCTGTAAATAAATGCGTGCGTGTCAGCTGTTCTTGGATAGCTGGCATTTACCTTTGCAATGATGTAGGTCTCATTCAGGGTATGAGTTGTATAGTAAGGCATTACTAAGACTTTCAGACCCCCAAAGAACTCAACCTCGCATGTAACCGCATCTCCGCTTTCGCACAGGACATGGTCAACAAATGTACTAGCTACAACTGGCTCAGAACATTCACCTCTGGAGGTTACACCAAATGGGTCACTAGAGGCCAGGAATCTGACACGGAAAATTAGAGTGTCTTTGTCCGCGATGACAGAACTTACTAATCTGCGTACCTTGAAACTGGAAGGTCTTTCGCTGGTCGGATAGCGCCGCGTGCACTTCAGCTTGCGTTGTTTACTTTGAAAATCAACCATTTAGAATTTCACTTCAACGACTTTTCCATCTGTGAATCAACAAGAGAACCAGAGTTGATTCTTATCTCGTCACATCTACTTCCATTTCCTCGCCAATTATCATTTGAAGCCATTTGTTCTGTGCACCAACATGTGCGGCCTCCCGTTCTAAACTTTAGTCCCCGTCACACAAGATGGACACTCTACTTTCGGGTCCTCAAATTCTTCTTTCTTCCTCTAAGGTAAGCTTCCAGTCATTCAATACGCTCATTTTTCGAAACTAGCTGCGGTATTCAATTCTACACCAGTCACACCCTTAAGTCATAACGCACAAAGTCATTCATAGCCAGATTAACCAATCGCAAGCGGGAAGCATACCTTCATCTAACTTACTTGGCAAGTTCAAATTCATCCCCAAACGACACCAGAAATGCTGTTCCGATATAATGACCCCTTCATTCTCCTCTTCTCATCCGCCATGGCTGCCCCAGACTGCGCAGCAGGCTACTCAATCTGCTCTCCGCCTGGCGCAACCTCAACAAACACCCCAACAATCGGCACCCTCGACTTCCAACACCTCTTCACCAACACCATCCAATCATACCTCCCATCAAACAAACGATCCAACGACGCATCATCATCATCACCAGAACTCTTATCAGCATCAGCATCAGCACCAGCACCAGCCTTTCTCTGCTGCAACGCCCTCCTCTCCTGCCTTCTAATGAGCACCACCAACATCCCATTCTGCTACGACAGATTCACCACAAACTACTTCCTCCCCGATGGCAGTTATGGCACGGTTGTAGGTGGCGCATATACATCTCGAAACGGCGATGTCGCGAATTTGGAAACGGGAGAATATACCTTGATCGATGGACAGAGGGGTAACATCTACCCCAGCGGGGTTGAGAAACCAGATATCGCGACACTGCCACTACCAACTCAGTTCACTGGTACGGGAATCGGATCCGCGGTACCTGCGAGCTCGTTAGGGAGAGAGATAACACCTACGTATACAATAATGTTGCCGGGAATTACGAGGACGGCGACTACGATTGAGCCAGAGACAACTATCTCGCTTGTGCAAGAGACGATTCTGATACCGACTGTGGTATCTGGATCGACTGTTGCGGCTACTTCGATCTCGACTTTGACTGTACCTGTTGTGATTCCAGGGACGACCATTGCTGGAACCACGATTGGTGGGATGGCTACTACGGTGACTACGACGGAGGGAGCGAGAGCTGCGGGCGGGACTATGGGTAGGAAGATTCAGGCGGAGAAGATGGTACCGAGGGGATGGGCTCTTGTATTAGTCGGAATGGTTATGTTATGATGACGGTATGGGTAGCTGACAGGACAATAAGATGAGGATACAAGGTACCTATAAAATCTATCAAATTAAGAAGTTAGTCTTCCTCCAAGACAAGTAGAAGAATTCGTTTGTGGGAGATTCATGACATAACGTTCTTGATTTTCCATAACTCCCCAGCTTGACCTTATCGTTCGCGACCCCCAAGGCCTTGTAATTATTACTAGATTTTGAATAGGTGTTAGACGCGCGCATGGTCTAGTTACCGATATTGTTGATGATGAACATGGTTGAGCTTCAGAAAGGGATTTGTTGACATTGGTAAGCGAGACCTCAGAATCTGCACAAACGGTGTGTATGTCTACTTCTAAGATTAACGTTCGATGCAGGAATACCTATATTGAGGTTCTAAACTATATTAAAACCATTGTGTATATTGATCTTTTATGTGAATAGCAGCAAAAGAAGCTACAGTAAATGGAAACCCATAGCTAACACATCACGTGAAAAGACCATGATTTTAAAACACTTTATATTGATTTTATTACTCAAGAAAATCCATGACTACACTATATAATCCTCCTCAACAACCATAAACTACCTCAATCTCCTTCTCATATAAAGCCGTCGTAGCAGCCCTAACAATCGTCCCCTTCGCAGCCCTAACAAAAGGTCTCCCCGCTTCAGCAAAAACCAACATTTCCCTCTGAATCCTAGCATGTTCAGGTAACCCCTTATTCACTTCCTCAACAGCCTCCCACACGCTCCCGAAAACCTCCTCCCTCGCCCCCTTCGCCTCAATCAAGAGTCCACATCTCATTCTGCCCTGTCCGAAGACTACCGATCCGTGAAGCAAAGGATTGGATTGCAAAGCTACCTCGAGATGTAAAGCGTTGACTTTCAACGCATTATTCAAGACTAGTATATCATCTACTCTCCCTTCGAACTTCCACAGGTTCTCAAAACCTGGGTCTTCGCATCTGCGGAAGAGATCGCGTGTTCGCCATATTTTCTTCTCAGGGAAGATCTCGAAGACGGGACGGGACCAGGCTGAGTCGGGATCTGTGTGGGTTGTGTTGTGGATGGTGAGTTCGTGGAGGTTGGTATTTGCTACGCGCTCGAAGGTTGGGGAGAGGGAGGGGGAGGGGTGGAATTCCATGTATGACCAGTGGGTTTTGGGGACTATGAGCATGGGGAACCAAGCTGCTTCTGTGGAGCCGTAGAATTGCCAGAGGTGGACGTGAGGGAGGTGAGTGGTGATCCAGGTTCCTGTCGAGGGAGCGAGGGGACCTATGGTGCTACATTAGCAAAAATGATATCGAATACTGAGGTGAAATGCGTTGAGGAAGTGTGCTAGATATCTAAAGGAAGAGAAGGGCTGGACAGGGATGGCTTACCACCAAACCAGCAAATGTTCTCAAGTTGTTTAAAATGACCTTTTAACTCTTCACCGTGCTCAGCGAAGATTGAATCAACGATATGAGGTGCTGCGACGATACTCTTCAGCTCAAAGCTTCTCAAGATATCGCAAGCAAGTTGCGGCGTAGAAGGGAGTGTTGGTGGTGCAATCGTCACAGTCAAGCCCCCGAAAATAGCTCTATATCCCACCACGAGACCGCTCAAGTGAAAGAATGGCGAGCCGTTGTACATCGGTCCTGGCAGAGTGCCGGTGTGTGCAAGTATCCTTCCTTCAACCGGTGGCGTCAAATGTTCCGAGTCGGCACGTTTGATGTAGGCGTGGTTGATGTAAATTGGCTTTGGACATCCCGTCGATCCTGAGGTGTGTAAGATCAAGACGTTATCATGCTTGGCCTCCTCATATGCTTTTGAGTATGGGTAGTGTTCTGCTTTCTCGGCAATCATCATCTCCAAGCTTGGGATGCTGTGGATCTTGATGTGTGGACGCTGACTCTGCAGCATCTGGACGTGGGATTCGATCGGAGTAGCGACCCCTGAGTACAAAACAGTCTGGCAGCTCGTGGCTTGAAGGAGGGAGAGTGTGTTTGATGGCGCATTGCGTGGACTGGGGAGCAACAAGCAGTGCCCGGTCTTGATGGCTGCCACTTCCATGACCCAGTAGCGGAAGTCTTGAAGTCCAATGAAGGCGATAGTTTGGTCTGAACTCGCTCCGAGAAGGTTGTCCAGCCACTGGGAAACGTAGTTGACGGCATTGGCTAATTGGACGACGCTGAGGGTTGTGGAGCTGTAAGGGATGGCAGAGTCCACGTTGGATTTAGCTGTGATTCCAACAATGTAATCAGGATCTCTGGCGGCAAAGTCGTCGAGGACATGTGGAAGCAGTCGAGGTTTCTCCGATGCTTTCGGCCCTTGGAAGGTAACAGGTACCTCGTCCGTGCAAACTATTGAGCCCATGATTTTTATAGATATATAGAAAGTGTTGATTCGAAAGATGACTGTGTAAAATTCGGCTCAGGGAGGATGAGACTGAAGCAAGTTCGATTTGCCAAAAAGTGATCGGTTTATATACCATTTTCACGGCAAACACAGATAGCTCGTCGTCGCAATTGTACTCAATTGATTGGCGGTTACAACCATCAAATCGTGCAAGGACAAGGAGCCTCTTCGTCTCCGGGCAGCATATGATGCTGACAGCTGAAGAAACTATGGCGTGGCCGTGGCCGGGGCAATGCGCTGCTATCCTCATCTTCTCCCAGGATTTCGGAAGCAGTGCCATATCCCGAGTCATGCCGATTATGCGAAGTGGCAGGTGTACATAGATTGTCCCCTCAGATATTAGAGTCGGCGCTAAATCTCGCAAATGAAGTTGTTAGAGTAGTTGAAGCATTTGAGAAATGGGTTCGGAGATAGCCGTCTTGCTTTTGCTGCCAATCTGTACTATATCTCGCCGACGAAGTTGCAGGGACCTGGTACAACGTTTCCCTGCTCGAGTACCTTGCTTGATATCTCCCTTATAAGGCTGACTGTTGTATTGACCGGAATAGGGCTGATACGTTAACCTTATTCACAAGCATGCCAAGTAACTCTACGGAGACTCGGTTTGATTGCTTGGCCACGAGAAACACGGCCGAAATAGGATGCTCCGTGGCCCGATGCGGCAACGCTAAAACTCGTATCTTCATCATTCCTGGGCGCGCAAGCCACCGCTTTACAACCGTCAGCATTTTTACCCAAGAGCTCACTCTTTCAAGGAGCATACTGGAATAAGAGGGGTCAAATATCCTCTCTAGAACTACATTTGTACAAATTGTGTCAGCATGAAATTGGCAGGAAGCTGAGTATCTGCGTAGGGTGGGACCACGGAGTCAGAATCCTGGACGAATGACCCGCATGACTGAGAGATATTAGGAAATTCTCTGAGACTTCTACAAGCCACGGCGTTTCTGTGCTTACTCTCTTCCCTTGGAGATGGCATGTTACTCTATTCCCCGGGAGATGGCATGGAGATACGTGACGGAGAGAGTCCGAATAGGACTTAGAAGAAAGTACCTCGAATTGAAAGGATACCTATAAAGCAGCCGCTTCAGTGACTTGATCTTTCGTACTCTTCATCCTCTTCTCACTACCTTCGTTTCCAAGAAAAGAAATCTACCTGGTGCCACATCTTTCTCTCGATCAAGTCCAGAATTGTGTGCACGACGATGAAGGTTACCTCTATCTTGTGGCTGGCTATGGCCATTCCACAAGCTTTAGCTGTCCCGGAACCAGTTCTGAGGAGCCTCTACTCGGTAGATCGGCCTCGCCCCAAACAACGACTTGGGGAGGACCCGATGAAGAATTCAGCCTTTTCACGAAAGACATCACCAAGCAAGGATGGAGGCACCGAAGTGTTCAAGACGATGAAGCCTCTCAAGGGCTCTGGCGGACTCTCACAGCGCCCTCGCCCTGGTGACTCTATGACGGATGTTAGCCTCAAGGACAAGATTGTGCTCGCGTGGCGAGAAGGTAAGTGCTCTTGTCTGGCTCAGTCGGACAGCTATGCGTCTATTCGCGTGATCATGGACTCAGTAACTAACCACTTCATTTAGAGGAGACCGGCGTCGATGCAGAACTCTCGGCAAGCTGGGAGAACATGTCTAACGTCAAGGTCATCAACATGGAAGATTTTATCGACACAGTGGGTAATGTCGATTGCACCGCGCCACATATGTACCTCGACTTTTCCGATTCGAGTGTCTATAGTGCTGCTAAGCAAGAGTGGCAATGGGTGAACAACAACAACCAAAACAACATTGTGATCTTCGCCAACCATCCGAAATGCACCGATGATGGCTCCCGTGAACCATACATTGTTACCAGTACGCAGTTTAACGATACCTTGACCCGAGTGGACTTTACTGTTGAGAAGACCGCCAGCTACGACGATGTTCTCAATGACGCTGAACTCGGCTATCACACCTGGTACGAGCCTGATGAGGCTCTTCTCGCCGCAGTGTGGAATCAGACTGCAGAGGATGTCAAGGAGACACATGTCGCTTTCGAGAAGAGGGGAGTAGTGGAGAGGGCTCTCGCAAACGAGACCTTGCCAGCACTCGCAAAAACCAAGCGGGATGGAGTTAGCATCAGCGTGAACCAGCGATTCGACGACCGTGACATCTTCAGGAAGGAGTTTGCAGAAGAAGGCCTCTCCGGAAGTATCGCTCTCGTCTGTAAGACTTGTGCAACCCGAGGTCGCATCCGCATTCAAGGCACGATACAATGGTCGGGTTTCTGGCCAGCCGCCGCATATGTCGACTTCATTGCCACGGACGTCCAGTCCGAGTTTCTCCTGCAGCTTTTATTGAACGTCAAATTCGACCAGGCCGATCAAGTCCCTCTGTATCAACTCGGTGCAAGTGTCGAGGTCAAGAACCTTTTCTCGGCCAGTCTCTTGCTCGGAATCGGCGTTGGATATGAATGGTCGATCGAGGCGGAGGGATCCGTTGAGTTTGGCACGCGGGGGAAGATGCGAGACGGAGTCCAGAGGACATGCTTCTTTGGCTGCAGCAATTCCAAGTCAGGGTGTGTAGCAACTCAATTTCTTCCTTCCCTCCCTCCTTCCTCCCTCCCTCCCTCCCTCCCTCCCTCCCTCCTATATCCCATGTTGTCGTGTGCTCGCTGCACGGGACTTTTGCTAACACGGACTTCTTCAGATGGAGCTGGGACTGGCAAGAGCAGCCCACGATCGCCAACGGCTCCATCACCGTCACGACTGACATCTACATGTACATCAACGCCCAAGCCGGGCTGACGGTCATGAGCTACGGCTTCGAGGGCGGCCTGGCCTCGCTGGCTCCTAAATTCATGGCGGAGCTGAGGGCCGACGCCAGCTCGAATGCCGGCGTATGCGGTCACCCTCACGCGACGCTGGGCGTGTCGGTCAAGCTCGATATCGGCATCGAGGTCTACTTGTACTCGGGCAGCGACTTCCAGGACACGGATCAGGAGTGGCCGTTGTTTGTATGGGAGCTCAACCTCTTCGACCGGTGCTGGCCGTTGGAGTATACCGAGGCGGCTAACAGCGGGCCGATGCGCGCCGGCACGGAGGCCTGCCAGTACTTCTACACGCCGGCGCTTAAGCCATGGAAGCCATCGACGCCGCAAGCAGTTCGCAACGCATACTCCGTAAACGTCGGCCGCATCAAGAGCGCGTGCACCACGTGGAACTTCCCATCTGCCGCCTCGTGGTGTGTCACGGCGGAGGTGCAGCGCACGCTCGATGAGCAAAAGTACGCATGGGCAGCCGCCGGGTCGCCCAGCACCGGCATGCAAAACTTCCCATGGGACTACGAGAGGGGAATGATGCCGCGGTGCGCAGCTCTCGCACGCGCCGTGAACGAGACCAAATACCATACCGTGGCAGCTCTGCTCGAGGGATCCTACCACACGATCAATGGACAGATCGCAGAGTTCTTCCGACCCCAGGACAACAGGTTGATTCGAGACGATGGCACTCTGTACACGCAGTGGGCCAACGAGCTGGTCTACTCCAACACCCGCTCCGCCAATCTCTGCTACTACCAGAAACACCGCATCATGACGAAAGCCTACGAGATTATGCGGGACGAGGTCCCTCTGCCCGCCGTGTACGCGTCGAAGGAGGTCTTTAAGAACAAGATCGCGGTCTACCTGAAGACCAGGAACAAACACTGCAAGGACATGGGCGAGGCGACGGCCACAGGAGCACAACTTCTCACAGCGCAAAGGAGCTGCGGGAAGGTTCAAGAGGAAGCATGGCCCCAGATCTGGAATAGCCAAGTGACGAAAGAGGTACGGGACCTCGCCTCGAAAATGAATAGAGATTGCAAAGAAGGGGCAAACAATCACGCCAATTACTGGTCAAGTGCCACAGAGCAATGTATCAAGATGACCAAAGCGATGGAGGACCTGAACATCTACATGGATTCCGCGATCTACTGTTCCGATATGCGAGATTTGGAGATCCATAAGCATGGGAAACCTGTTGATGTCGCGGTGGACGCTTGCCAGATGTTAACTGATAATGTGGCGTTTCAAATGGTACCTGATAAGTATACTGCTTTCACGAATGCCTGTACTAGCAGGGACTTCAGGAGGGCAGCTCTGATTTGTGATGGTACTAAGCCGTTGGATCAAGGCACGAGGTTCTATCAGCGTCTTGTGTATCAGTGTGATAGACTTGGGAGAGCGGCTGGTACGGGTTTGGTGGCTGCTGCTTGAGGAGTTGGGATTTCGGAGTGGCTGTTGCTTGAGTAGTTGGCATTTGGAGTGGGGAGGGGGGTATAGGTAGTGGTGTGAGATAGAGATGGCGGGCTTTGTAGTAGGTAGACTTTTCTCTGCAAAAATGTAGTTATAATATGTTAATGTAAGAAAGAGAGATACCTTACTATAGCTGCACAACTTTCAAGATTTCTCTGTGAAAATTTCAAGAGTTAAGTAATAATGTGGTTCGGAAATTTGATATAATCCTATCTTTCAATTAAACAAAACAGAATTCTCACCAATATCTACCATATGCACCTTGGATCTACTATATCAACTCAAACCAGCCTACAACCCCCCCTCATCACCAAACCCCTCACCCGCAATCTCAGCAGGCCCACCCCCTTGATCCCTAAACACAAACTTGCCCTCCTCCCCACCAACCATCCAAACCCACTCCCCAAACTCAAATTTCCCATTCTCCCTAACACAAACAGCTTTCAAAGTGGTAACACTTCCCTCCTCCCAGATCTCCACCTCAAGCAACCTAACCCTCGTCCACTCTGGGACACCAGGCTCGTCGTCCGAAACACCAGCTTCCTCAACGAGCATGAGCCACGCACTTAATTGCGCGCCGCTGCAGGACCACCAGATTCCTTCGCGCCAGGGCCGAGAACATAGGAGGGATATTGCTTCGCGGCGGAGAGCGCGGTGGCGGCATTTTTCAGCTACGAGACGAAGGGGCCCGATGAGGCCTGATAGAGCACTATCTGCGACGTAGGAGAGGAACGGTTTGGATTCGGGGTGGTTCAGGAAAGAGCGTGATTGGGTGACTATTTCTTGGAAGGAGGAGAGGTGCGAGTCGTAGATTAGTTGCGTGGTGGAGAAGGCTGTGAGGAGATTTATAGTTTGGGCTTCGGCGTGGATGGAGAGGAGGAGGGCGGGGAGGTAGTTTGTTGATGAGGGGGTGGTGGTTGAGATGAGGGGTCTGAAGCTACGTTTCCATGTGAATAGGGAATGGACGTGTATCGAGAGGGAGGTATAGAGGTTTGGATCGGCTGGGATGGGGAAGGGGGAGGGATTATTAAATTTGCATTTTCGGACTGGAGCGAGGAGGTCGGTGTGGATGGTTTCGCGGTCTAGTTTCCACAGTGAGGGCTTCATGGGTCGAGCGGCGACGATGAAGTGCCGAGCTTGATGGGCTAAGAGATCGAGATAATGTTTTGCTTCTTCGATGCTGGTGAATGAATGGGGCATCTGAGAGGTACGAGCTTCGTCTTCGGAGTTGAGGATACGGTAGTGTGAGGTCGGGAAAGGGTCGAAGAGCATGTTGGCTTCGACTTCGAGCATGCGGAATCGTTGGACAGTTTCGTCCTCTGCGATGCTGGATGAGACTTTTCGCTTTGTGATGGGTCCTTCGGTGAGTACCAAGGAGTCAAAGAGTTGAACACCGCGGTAAATGTTTGAGAGGCCTTGCATGAAGTGCCATTGGAGGTTCTCGATGCGGATTACCAGAAGACATATGATAAGGGCCAATCTTGGGGCTTTCGCGCCGCTCAAAAGTGCTTGCCTTGAATCTCGGAGAAATTTGTTATATTGTCGTAATGCGAAGTCATTGTCTCGTTGGAGCCACGTAGGCTGAGAATTCCACAACTTGGACCCCATTGAAGGCGAGATATCATCTTTCAAAGCGTCTTCAATGTTCTTGCTTAGGCTACCGATGGTAAAGATAGCATTTCGGAAAAAGCTGTACTGATGACTTGCTTGCAGTGCAATGCGGTTCCATGCCGAACTCTCTAAAATATCTGATGGTCCCCGTGACGACTCGGCGCAGAAGTGATTGAATGCGAGGAATTCGTCGGCGGTTTGAAACAGTACTTCTGAGACTTGCCTGCTGAGCTTTAGATGAGGAGGGCTCGCTGACTTGGACACGTCGGTGCTAATTTTGCGTGCTTTGGCTTGTGGTGTAGGGGATGCACGTTTGCTTTCCTCTTGTGTGTAACCAGGACATACTCGACCGAATTTGCAGCAACGATGGCATTGAGGTTTGGTTTCGTCGCATTTGACCCGGCGTTTTCTGTTGATCTTGTTAGAAAGTGTTTAGTCCTTTGATACCAGCTAAGAAAGAGATATACGCAGGGGAACTGTTGTGCTACCGAAGCACAACAGGTTACAGGTGACTAGTCTGAACGAGTAGTTTGATAAGCAAGTCTGGGAACACAATACATGTTGAGAGTTTGACAAGACTGCGAGCCGAGGCTGGAAGAGATATAAATAAAGAAAAAGCTGTAGCACATCCTTACTTGCACGTGGAACAGCCACTCTTGACTTTCGGACCACTCGTCCTTGTGATGATGGACTTCGGCCCCGACACGGCACCAGACTGAGAAGAATTGGTCCCGAGCGTTATGCGTGTTGGAGTCAACGGATGCAAGTGAGCAACTTGAGTTTCCGAGCTATTGTTGGAAGTAGATTGTAAGTCTTCCTTAGCCCAAGGCGCCCCCGGCTTAGTATACATAACAAAGTCGAGCATCGTTCCACGGGGTAGCTGCAGCCGAGGCGTGAAGGAAGCTTGCAATGTCGACGGTTCTTAGTAACACCTGTTTATTGTGAATTAGAGCGGAGCCGATAGAGGCCTGAGGATAAGTAGGTTTAGATAGAGGGTATAGAGCTTGCTTAAAGGCCTTGAAGTTATCGTTTTGTTCAAAGACATAAGGTTTTGAATTATATAATACGATTATAGACACCGTCTGACCCGGAGTAAAGCCGAGTCGGTGCCGCCGGTGCTAACCAATCTCGTGTTAATGCTGATCCCCTCAACTAGCATCGCTTGCCTTGGTGCTACAGCGGCTTGGAGGACTACTTCGATGTCGCGATTTGGTGCTCGCCCCTCCACCACCACACTCCTACCTTAATTAAAAAACAACCAGTAATTCTATCAACTTGATTCAGCTGGCTAAAGTGCTTAGGGCACGGACCAGCTTACCAATATGGAGCTAATAACTAACATCACTACTGCTCGAGATAGGCGGACCTACATTCTCCAAGATCGCCTTTTCATCATAGACGTCTCGAGCAGAATTGATCGAAGACCTGAAGGAGCATCGTGCACGGTTTCAATATAGAATTTGCACATTCCGATAACTCGGTCGGCAATCTGAACAATTCAATAATGCTGGCGAAAATTCCGATCGTTTCTGCCATCTTAAAGGAAAAGGTCGAATTAATTGATGGCTGTGAAGGAAGGAAGGAAGGAAGGAAGGCAGGAAAATGTTGCTTGGAGGAGGTGAATTGTTCTCTGGCTGACATAAAAATCGACGACTTCCCGGCGTCTCGTAAGACCGGCATAGCCAAAACGATGATCGAGGCTTGTGTATTACTGTCAAGGCTGCCTTGCAGTGGTCATCTGTCAGGCAATGGTATCATCTGATCACTATGTATACAGGTCCCAAAACCTCAATTACTTATTTGATCACGAAGGACCATAGGTAAACGTATGTGCGAATAGATCTTTATGATTTTTACAAGAGTTCTGGGATGTTCATGGGGTGGGCACTAACTCGTTACATGCTCTCAGTTGCAACAGGAACTCGTGTAAGGGCCAGAAATGGATTTCCTGGCAAAATTCGGTAAGGAAATTGTAGCCGGGGCACACAGCAGGCCAAAATGGGTTCCACATTGTAGTGCGCAGGCTGGCTCGGGCCGTGCTCAAGCTCTGCTCACCCTCAGCTCAGGTTAAAGCAGCAGTTGCTCACGTCAAGAGACTGAAACGGAACCAGCGAAAGGGGAAATTAATCCTGAGTCTATGGGTATCCTTCCACCACCATCCCGAAACCATCCATTTGAACAACGCCATCCGTCATCAACCTTCCATCCCAAAGCACGAGAACATCATCATCACAGGTAAGAAATCTACACCAAATCCCAACTACAAATCCCCCCAAAAGGACCCATAGCAACTTTCCCCTTCTTCCTCATATACTCCTGCGTACTCAATCCCCTCGCATCCCTTCCCTCCACAAAATTGACCGAGAAGACCCCCACCGTCTGCCCTGGCGCCCCCAAGTCCTTCGCCTTCACATCCACCCAATACCAAAACTCATTCTTCTCAAACGGCACATAATCCTCCTTACGACCGTCCTGACCTTTGATATTCAGGATCATGACGTACGGTTTGCCGAGCGGATTGTTATTATCGTCCCAGTGCTCGCAGGTCTTGGAGAATTGGAAGCGGATCGTCTCGTTGCTGTTGATTTTGATGCGGCGTTGAGGCGGTGAGAACGATGTGATGTCCACGGCGTTCTTGCTTTCGGCATCGCCAAAGATCTGCACGGGTTCTTCGCCACATGGGCCGAGCATGTATTCTTCCCATGTAGGGATGCTGCGGTCGGCGCGGAAAAAGTAGGCATCGTCTTGGGGGAAGTGCTTGAGGCCGAATGCCTCGTTGGACATTGTGAATTGGCTGGGCGTGAAGTGTTTGTTGTAAGATGAGCCGCTAACATTGCCGGCCCCCCAGCACGGATCGAGGAGTTTCCACTCGCCACCATCGATACGTACTGCGTTCCAGGCATGACCAGATGGGTCGCGTGGTGGGGGAGCCTCGCCGGGTGCTGTAGGTTTGTATCCAAATCCTTTCCCGTGCCCTGTTACCATGACAGCCTCAAGCCCTGCCTTAAGTGCTATGGCGGAGAAGAGACCCGCGTAGCCTCCACATACAGCCAGGCCGGTCGTGATGGTATCCTTTGGCTCGACATGCTTGACGCGATTTCCGAAGAAGGCATCTACGTCGTATGCAATATTGTGATGTAGCCATGTGAAGATCGCTCTTGCCTTGTCCGTTGCAGACGAAAATGGCGTGCAAAGGACATCGGCCAGGTATCCCGTAAGATCATGAGTTCGAGGAAGTGACTGTCGTGGGTACTGCGTGGCGACATTGTCGGGTCCAGAAAAGTCTCTGCATTGCAGACATCCGGATGGAACAGCTGCCACCCTAGCCTGGACAGCCTGGACATCCCTCGCAGACGGCTTAGAACTCATCTTGATCGGTGGAGGAACAGCACTAGGCATATTCGTGCCGGCCGCAACTTTGATACCAGTTTTTTCCTCGACGAATGCCACCAGCTGGTCATAATCCCTCTCACCCTGGTATTTTTCGGACTTTCCTCTTTGATCAATCAGGAATACACCAGGAAACATATCAAACCGGTAGTTGTACGTAAGCCGCGGGTACTTTTTGGCATCCGCTTTTGCAATCAGCAGACGGTCGGAAGCGAAAGCAAATGCTTGACCAAGCTTTTTGTAGATCGGCTCAAGTTCTGTGCAGTTTTGGCACAATGGGGAGTAGAACTCAACAAGGGTCCATCTCCCTCTGATGGCCTGATCAAAAGTAACCTCGTCCAGTTCTTGGACGGCCGGACCTGAGCGCGAGGTGGGCAGCGTGGGAGCTGGGGTAGGTGCTGGGTTGGGTGTTTCTTTTTGCTTGTTCCCGAAACCCATGGACAAGATTGACTTTGTTGCTTGAGATGGAGGAGGTAGCCTCCTGGCTGGTTGAGGAGCTTCTTCGACCTGACAGTTGCTACTTTTCGGTCTTGAAGGTACTCTCGGTGGCACACTAGGTCTGGGTGGCATCTTTGGTATAGCCTCTCTCTCCACGACCTGACTTTCTCGTGTTGGTAGTGTAGGAGTTGACTTGGCCGTAATCTGATATGGGCGTATAGGAATCGTAGGTGTAGCCCTCACAGTCACACTCGGAACCTTCTCAAATCTCTTCGCATCCGCCTCTTTCTGCCTGGCCTTCTCTTCCGCAATCCTAGCTTTCTCCTCGACTTCCTTCTCTTTAGCAATCCTATTATTCTCCTCAACTTCTCTCCGCGTTGGCGGTAGTGGTGGCAACTTGGCATCACCCAGCGCAGGTGGTAGTTTCCTGCCATCCCCAGACGAAACACTTGTCAATGAACTACCGTATCCCAGAGACATACCCGAGATGGTAGAACTATGTGAAATTGTGGAGGAATTGGAGCCGCGCCGTACCATCTGCGTGCCAGGCACTAGTTGTGTGGAGGATTTCCTTGGTGGCAGAGCTGGAGACGGCTGTGATGCCTTGCGTGTAGGGAGGGGAGGTGGCCCATTTCGTGACGGTAGAGGAGGAGATTTTGAAGCAGAAGGTGCAGGTGTGTGGACTTGGTCTCGATCGACTGGAGGAGGTGGGAGGAGAGCCTGACCTCGAGCACCGATGGGTTGATTGTTTGCTTGTTTTGTGACTGAAGATCCGTAGGTCGAAATAGGAGGATTGTTGACTGTGTGTCTCGTGGGGAGGTTTGGTCTGTCGGATGGTGGTGGAGGAGGAGGTCTTTTTCCTGTTGGCGCTGGGTTGATAGGCTTCCCATTGCTCTGTTGGTTCAAGGCCGCGATGCGCGCCTGGAGGGACGTGAACTGTGGTTCTACTTCTGCCATTGTGTCTATTCAAATATACAGATTGTCGGTAGACTCGAATTTGAGGGCAGAGCGTGATGTTCTGCAAAGAATATATAGTGCTGTGCCGTATATTGCTTGTTTGGTACTCGGTGATAGGACAGGCTGAAGGGCAATCAAAGTCGCCAACGAGTGTAGGCTGGGAAGAATTAATGTTGTTGAAGAGAGTGTATATTGCTGGGAAAGAGGACGAGTCTATCTCTAGGGTCGAGAAGAACAGACATCGCACGTAGTAGCGAATGAGGACAAGTTGGGTGTTGTTTTTTGTTGGATCTAGGTAGATCAAGGCAGTGAATTGAGGCTATGGTGGAGCAGAATGCGGATGCTGTGCCGCTGAAGGTCAAGGCTCCTGCTAGTGACTCTAAAGAAAGATTTAGGCTCGCCAAGCTTTGGTATTAGCGGCGATTGAGTTTACGTGCTGAAAGGGGCTGCGCTTTGAGTTAAGGTATCTATAAATTTAAAGGTAGTATATCCAAGGCTGAAACGTGTATTGCTGGTTATTCGATATTGAATTTCCTTCTTGATGTTTAATTCGTTGAAAGGCACTCTGTTATCAGCAGAAAGTCTGTCCATCTCGTTTGGTGGGGTCCCAAGCTCATGGCGGGGTTGGCGCAACTCAATCCAGGTCCTGGGCTGGCCAGTCTCACCAATGAAGAGTCATCCAAACAACATGGGGAAGAGAAAAAGGCGGTGATTAGTGACTCGAATATATAGCCAAGGATACGACATGTTGTGGAATATGAGCCATCTGATCTAGAGCTTTGCCCACCATGTGGACTTGCAGACTGGAAAGGAGCTCCCCCATAGTCTGTCGCAAGACGTCGAGCAAGTCTTGAGTTCAGACACTGTGAGACAATAGCTGATGCTGAGATAGAGATAGCAATATTCTTGTCGTTCAGGAATCCATCATCCTCTCCTCACGCCCTAGAAGACATAGACAAATACATAGCGACCAAACCTCGCCATGGTATATAACACTTCATCCCATCTCATCCATCGCAGCTCATCCCTATCAAACCGTCCCCTAGAAACCAAGAAAGAAGTGCCAAAAAATATTCAACCCATGTTTGTACCCCATTACCTACACATCGTGATATCCTCACAGAACTGTGTATTTGCGCCCGAAACTCCTCGCCCAGAAAAAGATATAGAAGTCAGGTCGTGCACTCATTTGGGGTTTCCTTCGCTGCCCTCCCCCATTTCCTTGACCAGCCCAGCCCAGACAACACCAGACCGGACCGACCCGCTAGTAATTCGAAACAAAAGGGTAATTAGTACACATGTGTCTTCGTGAGATCATTTCGCTTTTCCACCGCTCCTACAGAGCTCATCGTATCTTCTTTTTATTTGAGAAGTCCACCGACATCCTGCAGCGAGTGTGTCGTTTGCTGTCGTGTCAGGTTGACGGGCTGGAGATGTGGCGATTGTTCTTGCAGGATCGTCTGCAATTCATATCCTCTTGATGGATTCCTATCTCGTTCCCTCCGAGGCCCAAGTAATCCCCCTATATCCTGAAGAAGAGCCGATGATCCCCTGCGTTGTGGTGCAGGTGAAAGGCCTTGCTCGTGAGACCATGTTGTCGACAGGGGTCCGAACATCGAACTCTCTCCATCGGTATCAGTCGTCCTTGTCGAGCTCCCTCTTCTCGGTAAGTCATCCTCTAACAGGCCTCCAACATCGAAGAACGAGACTTTCCTGGGCGTGATGATCGATGATACGTCTCCTGGACTGTGTGATTCCCCAGCCTTCATAAAATCGATCTCATCACTCGTATCACTCCTCTCTCCAGGGAACTGCCAGTCCCTTCCAACGAGCTTGTGTGCTTTGACAGGCACGTTTCCAGCAATGGCCATGGGAGCCGGTCGAGGCGTAGGTGTTGCACCTCGTAATTCCGGGTCTACCCCCAGGCCCAGATCTCTCACTAGATCCTCATCACTACCCCAATGTCGAATGACAGTCCCTCTCCTGCTCGTCGTCCGCTCGATACTGTCGCTCATGGAGCCGAACTTCCACCTCTGTTTCTTCACGCCTCTATCTCTCACAAATGATCCGAGGATCAGAGCATTAGCTACTGCTGTAGCAAATAAAATCTCGACCGAAGCTAATAGTGACCGGTACTGTTGGCTCCCGTGTCGGTCGAGGATGTTCGGGAGTCTGTACATAGTTGTGCCGGCTGGGAGGAGGGATGCGGAGAACAAAAGTACGAGTTGGATCTTCCTCTTCACTCCCATCTTCGAGCGGATGATGATGGGAATAGGGAACACGACCAGGAGTATATCAGTAACAATATCACACGTCCCCATCGTCAGAAGCTGGGCATATCCTTGTCGACATCTCCCCCCAGGGTCGGGGACGACCTGCCAATAATGCGTAAAAGGCTGACACTCGGCCAGATCCGCAATCACTGTCGCGAGAAAGGTGAGCAGGAGAAACCACCTGATAATCTGTAGCATCCTCTCGTGCGATCTCGTCCAGATATTAATCGTCAGTCGCTTGAAGAACTCGGTGATCGTAAGTTTCAGCATCCACAATCTACACGCTCGAGTCAGCCATCTCATCCGAACTCCCAACAAACTTTTTTCCTTTCTTTTTCATGCAGGACGGGAAAACCTACGTCGCCGCATACAGGATCCTAGATACCAGGACCAGCCGGCTCCCAATCGACCTATGATACAACTGTTCGTCCGACAACCCCGTCGTGATCGCATTGTTGGTCCCGTACAGCAGAATGACATGCACCAACGCCATGCGCCCAAACAGCGGAATCATACATGCGAAAGCCAGCCAATCCTCCTTGAACAGCTTTTCCGTCCGTATGTACCGTCCGCAGACTCGGAAGAGTATTATCACCGCCGCGAAAATCGTACACCACCAACACACCAGCAGCGTGGCTTTGTCGTCGCGGAACGACCGCGCGGGCGGCGGGGAGCTGTATATCGACATGGCGGAGGGGGAGACTGCCACGCCCGTCTACCTCCGCAGAGGGGGACGAGCGAGGAGTTGAGGGGATTCGCAGAGGGTTTCGTTCCCGACCGTTTTATTGCTCGGCGCTCGTCAATTGCGCATTCCGGTCTGGGCTACTCGATGCCGGGAGAAGATGATTGCGAAGAATGCGGCGGCGCATGGGCCGTGGCATCAAGGCGTGAGACTCAAGATCCTGGATGTCTTTCGAGGAGAACAATGTAATTGTATTTGTCTTGTATTGTATTGTGTCGCGTGGGCGTTGTACCGTCTGGGTCAGAATGACGTTCTGCGAGCTGATTGTACCCGAGAGGCGTCCCAGCACGGTGGTCCAATACGTAAGATTGAATTGACGGCGGGAGTGCACTGACAGAAATGCTCGAGGACCGTTGATTTATGTGAATTGTCCGGACGGAGAATCAAGTATCGCGAGGTCGAGTACGGGTGTAAAGTGTCAGACGGTGAGTGAGAGCTGATTTTGGGTCGTACAGGTCGAAGAGGCGGAGGAGGAGGAGAACGACGGACGATATGCGTGGGAGCACAAGGCTCTTGTCAAAAAGCTAAGGACTGATAGATTGGAGTAAGTGGAGTGGCACGAGAGTGGAGGACTCTGCTGGAAGTGGATGGCAGAGGATAGGATACTGGGTGATGATAGGCTCGATAGCAGTAGAATAATGGGGGTGTTGTTCTGGTTTTGGCTGGGGGGCTTGACTGGGATGAGAACTTAGATAGAGAGCCCTGGTCAGCAGAAACTGGCGGTGCTGGGCAGCTGGTGGTGCTGTGATTGAAGCCTATGAGTGCAGTTCCCGACAAATCAGTGATCGCTGAGTAGTGTCAGATCCTATGAACCGGGGAGGGGTTGAGGGTGACATTTTTGGTGATGCCTGATATCGTGGGCTGGGGGGCTTGGAGGAGGCTTGGGAGAGCCTGGATGGCTGGAAGAGGCGGTTTCGTACGGAGCCTTCCTCTTGGATGCACTGCACATGATACGATATGGTAGGGTACAGTACGGCTGATGGAGTCAAGCTGCTGGGTATTGTTCGTACATTTGGTTACATACAAAGCCCACGTTCCTCACATATACGTAGCTGTAGGGACTTTTGTTCTCCGACTGCTGCTACATACAAATACAGCCCAAAGTCAACCGAAGGAATTGAAATCCGGGACTCGACACGAGGTGGGCATGGATGCAAAGGCAGCGAGAAGAGACACGCCCAAAAAGATGGGGGGCAGGGGTTCAGTCCAGAGTCTGTCTTCGCCCACCAAAGATAACAGTTCAGCGCCACCTCGCTCCAGGATAGGCTGGCAGCTATCAATTGTGGAAATTCGTGCTTGTGCCCAGGACAACCAACCGCCCATATCGCTCCAGCGGCACAGCGCACTGTACTGTAAGCCTTTGAGAACCAACAAATTCAGGCATGCCTGCACCTGAAATTGAGATAATAGTATGAGCTCGCGCACAGATCGCATCGCGAGACTTCCAAAATCAAATCAATAATTATTTGACAGCTTTGACAAGCTTGATCGCTGTCTATCCATCGGTCCCGCGCGCCCACATGGCACCGACTGTCCTCGGGAGCGATGTTGATCTCGCCTGTTTCTTCACAAGTCCCTCTGTCCGCTTCGCCCCAAAGCCAGGGTCTGGACCATCATAGTGATTATTTGGAGCGAGCATTACACACTACCAGGTCAAGCTCCGTTAGTTCTTGTTTCCGTTGACGAAAGAGCTGAAGATTACTGAAGAAGTAGTTCCTTTTAACAAGACGAGACTCAAGCGTCTTCAGAGCATCTTGGATCACATTCAGACCAGTAAATCTGGTCGAGGAAACCCCCTCTACGTCTGACATTCTATACTCCGTAAATACAATGCGATATATCACTTCCCCTTCGACCCTTCAAGAAATATCAGCAACTTCTCCTGACAAGCCTCCGCCTGATAATCTCCAGCCTTGACCCCCTCAACACTCCTAGCAAGTCTCTTCTGATCTTCAATATCAACATGCGAACCCGTCCCGGGGCAAGCAACAACATCGGCACCCGACTCCTATCCATAATCCGCCGGGAATTGAAGAGAGGTTTTTGGGAAGGAGAAACACGGCTATGGAACATGAAGAGCAGAATCATACATATGGATAACTGATGAGGGACGGGTGTATTTGGTGACTTCTTGGGTCAGATGAACAGAGTATTTCAGGTATACCGACAAAGCTCGTGACGTCTGGACGTCTTGTTGAAAACTCGTCAATTGAGTAGAAAGAACAGAGTCACAGGCAACCACGAATATATCCAGAATGAGTGTGCAGGTCTCGACAATGTCACCTTTCCCATATATCCGCAACAGAAAATCAAAATTGTGCTCCGTACCCCAGAAGCCGTTCATTGTGAACATGACGATGCCCGAAGAGGCGGAAGCTGCAAGGACATAGACAACATTTCAATCCGCATCTGAACTTTGCATCATTAGAGACCGAAAAGGACTGCTGAAGAGTCCGCTTGGAGTAACTGAATAGGCCGGCGGCGAGATATCACATCTCATTCCAATTATCGCCTGTACGTACAACGTCCCAAGTCAACAATTCACATGTCGCTCCCAGGCGAATCAGAGTGGACAAATGTAGGGCGGCCAGTGCCGAGCTCATTGAAGACCCAGGACAGTGTAATTCCCTTTTGGTGAATTGGGTCCACCATCTTTCCCGCACTCTCTCATCACATAAGTTCGAGATTTCGACAAATGGTTGTCGATTTGAGAATTGATACAGAAGTCCAACATAACGGCAAACAGAAATGATGGCCATGCTGAGTTGGATTTGAAGGCACGACCAATAAGGCAAAAAGAATGGAACGAGATTGCTCGAAGATAAGCATCACCCCACCCTCCCCGGCTGTTCAACCAGCTCTAAGTCGAGCCCCATTCCAACATGAAGAGGCGTTTGGGATCCATTAAGATAGACACGGCAGATGAGGCCACAGCGTCGAAGGATTTGCTGGCAGTGGTAAGCCAAGCATTGAAGGAAGAGGAGCATCAACGACGTTGGTTTTGTCTCGGCAACCTCCTTTCATTTGATTTTTAAAAGGGTGGCGGAGCTGTGGGAGGGTTAGACTCCAAAAGCCAAATCCAACGTAATCTCTAGATCTAGATCAAAATCAATAACGGTTCTAACTCTCCTCTCACTTCTGAAATGCAGTGTCACCCGCATCGAATACGGGCTGCCTCATTCTTCATCCTTCAAGCATCTCTGGAACGACGAGAAGATGTTGACGCAAACCTAAAAACCCCTCACTGTGGAATGAACGCTACTGCATGGAAGCCTGGATACCATGCATGGAGGCTTGACATGGCTTTTCGAAGAAGTCGGATTAGGAAGCTGCGTAGAAGGTGTGAAAGGTTAATTTGTTCTGGAATTTGTGTGGAAGGTCAAAGGAAGGGAAGGGAAGGGAAGTGAGGGGTTGATGAAGCACGTGTGTTCCTTTGCAATGACCCCCACGCTGCCACGACTTCGCTTTCGTGTTGAACGACAGACGCTTATCATCGGATGAGCTCCTCGACGATAAACGGCGATCTTGAAAAGTGACATCGTCGTCATATCAAGCTGACGTCGAGATTGATACCCGGTGCGGTAAGTGACATCCGAATCACGTGGAGGTGTACCCCGCCAAGCAATATCCTTCTTCTCGTCCCAACCTCAACTTGCTCAATTGAACGACAGTCTGCAAAATGATGCACTCATTCCACGTCAATAAGACAAGTTCACACCTGAAATGGGACAACTCTCTCAAACCTGTCCTCACGGTCTCCTCCGGCAGCACTATCAGCTTCGATCTCCTTGATGGTGGAGGCAACCAGGTCAGTCTTTCCGCCTTGCAAAACCAGAATGTAATCCTGAGACTATGTCGTCTGCTCAACCTCAATTTCTCAGGATGATCCCGAGATTTTCAAGCACATCAATACTGAACAATCAAATAGCTCACCGAAACATCAACCGCAACTGATGTCGCAAACTTGAACCTCTCTCTGGCCGACCCAGCCATAGGACCCATCTTCATCACCGAAGCTGAACCAGGAGATGTCCTCAAAATCGAATTCCTAGACTTGAAAACCGCATCATTCGGCTGGACTGCGATCTTCCCCGGCTCATTTGCATTCGGACTTCTCGCTGACGAGTTTCCCGACTCAGAAATCAAGATCTGGGACCTGGAAACTCACAGAGATGAAGGGTATACGGTATTTAAAGAGGGTATTCATATACCTATCAACCCTTTTCTAGGTGTCGTTGGAATAGCGCATGAAGCGAAAGGAGAGTTCAGCACTATTCCACCGTATGACACGGGTGGAAACATCGACTGTAAACATATTACCGTTGGATCGACTCTGTACCTTCCCGTCAAGGTTCCGGGTGCATTGTTCAGTTGTGGAGATGGTCATGCAGCGCAAGGTGATGGCGAGGTGTGCGGGACTGCCATTGAAACGTCCATGAAAGCTACTGTGCGCCTGACAGTTGAGAAGGGAAAGGATTGGGTGACGAGTCCGCATTACCTGACTTCGATTGAACATTCCGCTCACCATGCGAAGATGGGGTGTAAAGGCGAGTATGCTGCTTTGGGGATTGATCCTGACTTGAGAGAGGCGAGTAGGAAGGCATTGAGAGGTTTGGTTGCATGGCTTGTTGCTGAGAAGGGATTGACGAAGGTGGAGAGCTATATGTTGGCGAGCGTCGCTGCAGATTTGAAGATTGCGGAGGCTGTTGATATGCCAAATTATGCAGTGGCTTGTAGTTTGCCATTAAGTATCTTTGTCGGCCCTCCGTATGTTTGATCGATAGTCGGAGGATACTCAAGCAGAAGGCTTGTTCATACTATCGAAAACCCGAAGCAAGTCCTGTCACGCGGTGAAGAAATTGGAAGCAACCATTTCGATCTACACGGGGGTGTTAGAAGAGGAGCAGCGTCGCAAATGAAGTCCAGGTTTTTGACTCTATGGTTTCGAGCGTAGCTCGACGTTCTCAAATTAGGTAGTAGCAGCTTCACACCTTTCAACATACAAATGAACAAGCCCAGGCGACTTGGTAAATAAAAGGTCAAATTTCTCGTATGTGACAGCCAATCGTGATGTTCACCGAGACCAGTAGCGAGGACCGGGCCCCACCCCGGTCGTTGTTACTCCCGGCTTCCGACATGCTTTCCTGAGATATCCCGAATCCGGGACTAGTATGGGATAGCATTTCTGTACTATATATTTCACTGTTACAGCGTTCTCTCTCTGTTTCAAAGTTCATTTGGTTCGGGCTTGCGATTGATTCCCATGTATCCGTATCCGATTTCACCCTCACCGTTTCCAGACCTTCACGAGCTTCGTTGTTTCAGATACACGTAACACGGGAATATAGAAATCGGCTTATCCTCATTGCATGTCTTTCTGCCTTCTATATTTCGAAGAATAAAGACATTGAACGATTGAAGTAGTCTCTTCAATCACGAAGATGACCGAATCTGAACGATCGTATGTCGAAGCTCCAAATGATAATCTCAAACCTTCCAGCACAGACTGGCTTGGTGTGATCCTGGTACCAGCTTGCATTCCCATCATCCTTCTTCAGGTCCTATTCAGACGAGCCAAAAATTCCAACAGAAATGAGATATCCTTCCTCACCGACTTCGCCTGTTCCACATTTCGTTTCCTCTCCACTCGGTAAGTCTCCATTCTGGCACAAGCCATCCTCCCCAGAAAGTCCCATTGACCTTGCTCTACAGTCCCTACATCGTCTCCGTCTCACTCCTCCGTCACTTCTCATCAAACACATCACGCATCCTCACCTCACCTCGCTTCCGCACCAAACTCTCAGCAGGAAACATCTACCAACCACTTCTCCTCCCAAAAGTAGCAGGCTTCTGGCTCTGCAAAGGCCCACCCGGAACACTCATCTCCCCAGCAAAATGCGATATCGTACTCTACTACCTGCACGGCGGAGCTTACGCCGAAGGACATCCTGCTAGATTCCTGGCTCTCATCCTTCGTGTTGCGGAGATCGCTGCTGATCGAGGTCTGACGTTGAGTTGTTTTGGCCTGCGGTACTCGTATGCGCCGGAGGAGAAGTATCCGAAGCAACTTGAGCAAGCGATAGAAGGGTATAGGTACCTACTTCATGACGAGGCTATCTCTCCAAACAAGATTGGTGTTCTTGGTGATTCGGCAGGTGGACATCTTGCGCTGTGCTTGTTGACTTCTCTGCCGGGACTTGGACTGCCGAAACCAGAAAGGGGTGCTTTCTTGCTAAGTCCTTGGCTGGATCTTAGATGCTCGATTCGACCCTCTGTGGTGCGGAATAAGTACACTGATTTCATCGACCGTGATGGGCTCGTGATTATGGGTGAGAAGATATTTTCTTCTCCCGAGGCGCTTGAGAGATGTCCTCATCGTGATTTCACTGAGCCATTAACTGGTGGATTGAAGTGGAAGGATGTACTGCCGAATAGGGTGTGGATGAGCGCTGGTGCGAACGAAGTATTGTTAGATGAGATTATGGACTTCAAGGGGATTTTGGAGAAAGAAGGAGGTGATGTTGAGTTGGACGTTAAGGAGGGCGGTATTCACGTTTGGCAGGGAGTGGAAGATATCATGGATTTAGGGACGTACTTGAAGACTAAGGCAGGGGAGAAAGTCCCTGAGGGGCTGTTGAAGGGGTGTTCGAACGTCGCCGAGGCTGTATTGAAGGATGTGCAAAAGTAAGAGAGCGAAGCGAATTGAACGAAGTTGAGATCTGGCTTGAAATGAGAGATCGCCAAATGCTACGAACAAGGCATGATAGATGAAGAATGTATGGACTTCTTTCAGTCATCGGAAACGATATCATCCCAGTTTAAAACTAAAGAACAATGTTCCCTTTTCCAGTGAGCAGGTTCTGATACTCAAAGGTTCTCACCACGTCGGCGGTTGGACGATGTTATACAAACACCTCACCATACTATCCACTTCACTCTCTTCGCCCTTGCCGGTTGTCCCATTAAACTTATTAACGGCAACTTTAACCCAAAGACTCCCCTCAATCCTCGGATTCGGTATCCTCCTATCAACAACACCCGGCACGAAATCCACCATCCGAAAGCCACACTGGACAACCCTCTCAGCAGCATCGTTCACATAGTACCTTGGAGCCTTGTATGTTCTTTGATGGCTACAGTAGATTGCATCGCAGGACTTCTGACCAGATGATGCAGAGGATGTACAAGACTCGCCGCAGGAATAGGTCTCGTCATAGCAGGAGGAGATCCATCCGTGGATCACGCCGTAGACGGTGTCGTCTGGGGATGAGAATAGAGCGTTGTATGCTGGTTGAGTCGTGCATGCATATGCCTGAACTTGGACAGGAAAGATAAGAAGGATGATGGCAACGGCGAGTAGTGGTGTGCTGATGGTTGGTGAGCTTTGCCTTCTTGCTGGGATTTGTGGTCTTGCTGGGGGTGGTGGTTCAACGGCTTGGTATACCGGAGGTCGAGGTTCGAAAACTTGAAATTCCTCCAGGAGGTTTAGAGAAACAAAATAGACTAGAAATCCGATACAAGCGGCAACCACAAGTGCCACGAAGTACAAGGGCTTGTACCAGAACCTCTTCCAAGCAAGCTCGTCTTCTTTGAAGATGTCCCCGATCGCGGTGAGGCATTCGAATGGATATTTGGCCTCTTCATTCCAAGTCCACAACTGGCTGGCGTCACAAGTTATGTTTGGCACAGTTACAATGGCTGTCAAACGGCAAGCTGACTCGATCATGTTCACGTCCAGGCAGTCGTTGCAGCCGTCGTAGCATAGATCGTACGCTTCATTTCGAGCCCTTCGTATCCAGTGTGCTTCATTGGAAGAGACATGAACTGAGGCTATTATCTTGCTTGTCAAGTGCCAGCCGAAGTAGCCTGATGGAAGTGTTACGTTTATTGCAACGAGGACCGCGAGAATCCATCTCCACTCCGAAGGTGTTGTCATGGTGAAGGAGATCTAAGAGCGGGACTGAGTGGTGTTCTGAAGTGTTTGAGAGTTTTTTTTTGAATTCATGAGCGGTGAGGCGCTGAGAAGGTTATATATCTGAGGCTTAGATTACTTGGTGCCTGAACGATGCCCGATTCATTAGTCCAGTAACGCCCTGTCATTTCTACGCCCAGTTGATGTGTTCAGCTGAAGCCTTGTGTAACTCGAGACCGAAGCGATCGTACCAATCAGCTCGGGCATATCAATGACTACACGGTACGAAAATCTCCATCCGATAAGAGACTCGAGGCTTGCAGCTTCGAGGGACAGGGATTAAAAGACGGGCGAGAAAGTCGTTACTTTCTCTTGTACCATTGTTTATGTTAGCAGTCCATGTGAAGTTTTTGGGAGTTGGCTCGCTAAATCTTAGCGAATGTCGGGCAGGACCAATGCTCAGAGCTCTTCAGGGTTTGTTCAACCAGCAGATTGACCTTCACGCTCACTACAAGCTTGGTGACAGGTTAAAGACCCATTGCAATGATAGTCTGATGCTTCAATCTGTTCTAGCTGGGCATTGGAAAACGCTTCTTCTGTGTTTTGGGATACTAAATGATGGTCTACAAATGCACCTATTGGCCACTAGGTTAGCATGCCGAAGTCAACAACCCACATCGGCTCGGTCGCTTGTCCTGTACCTATTTAAGAATACCTCAGAGATACCGTGTGGCATCTTCTTGTTGCACGAGGAGAACATGCTCTCTATCTGAAACCAGCGTAAATTGGGAGTCCAAAAGTGAATGCCTTCACGTAAAGAATCCGATGACATCACAGGATCTCGTGTTGTCAGCTGGTGCCTGTTTTGTTATGTCGATCTGGCCTGGAAGGGAAGAGGCACAGAAGACAGTGCATAACCTCGACCTCCCTCAACATCAATTCTGCATCCTCTGTCATTCAATCTCCACGCAATCAAATTCAAACTACTAGACCAAATAGTTAAAATGGCTTCAACCATTGAAAATTCACCTGACGCATTCACATTCATCGACCGCACCGTTTCCAGCTCAAACAGCCCGACTCAACTCTACCCCAAATACAGCGACCTCACATCCGCCAAACTCTCCAACCCAATACTCCAATTGCTCGAAGATCTCAGAGCAAAGTATCCAGACCATGTAGTGACATACGCCGATCCAGGCAGTCTGAACTTACTCGCTTACGCATTCGCGGGAAATGCTACTGCAACCCTGGATATCGCGAGTGATTCTGTTTTCCGTATGCAGCTTTGGCAGCAGCCTGTTGGGAGAGGCAAGACGGGAGGACTGGCTGAGTCGAGGGGGTTTGCGAAGTATGCTTATAGGTGGGGAGAGGAGGAGTTTGTGTTGTACTGTGTTGTGGTGGGGTATTCGAATGTGCAGTAAGTATGAATCGAGAGACTCGGAAACATATATTGATGGGAATGTAGGTTCGTGCTAAAAGGAATTGGCCCCGGTGAGAGTCAATTGTCTCATTCCGTTGTCACGGACAGTCTCCTTGCTCAGGTTGGACTCTGGTCTCACAAGGAGCGGAAGGGCATCTATGTGTATGATGGGTACTGGCGATTGGATGAAGCTTTATATGAACAAGTACAGAAGTAAGCTGCATTCGAACTTATTCCGTTAGACTATAGGCTAATGATTAACAGAGCCACATGGGATAAAGTCATCCTCGATCCAAGTATGAAGAAAGAGTTGACGAATGTCAGTGGCCGATTCTTCGATAGCAAGGACGTGTATGAAGACTTGGGTGTCCCATGGAAGCGAGGATTGATATTTTATGGTCCGGCTGGAAATGGGAAGACGATTAGTATCAAGGCTTTGATGCATACGCTTGCTGACCGGAAGGATTCGATCCCAACTCTTTATGTAAGGATTCTTTCTCTTCTCACTCTTTCATGCCATATTTTTCATGTACGTGAAGATCACTAGGAATGCTATCCACCACACGGAGCTCGTGGGAAGCACTTGCTGACTTCACGTCCATGACTAGGTCAAAACAGCTCCCCAAACCGGCCACATCAGAAACGTCTTCGCCCTAGCCCGTGTCATGAGTCCCTGCCTCCTCGTCCTCGAAGACATTGACACAATCGTCACCTCCCAAACCCGTAGCTACTTCTTCAACGAAGTCGACGGCCTCGAGAACAATGACGGCATCATGATGGTAGCAAGCACCAACCACATGGACCGACTCGACCCAGGTCTGTCAAAACGTCCAAGTCGTTTCGATAGGAAGTATCTGTTTCCGTTGCCCAGTAAAGAGGAAAGGGTGCAATATGTGCAGTTCTGGAGGGAGAAGTTGAGAGGCAAGGGGAAGAGTGGGAAGGTTGACGTTGAATTTCCTGGTAGGTTGGTGGTGCCGATGGCGGAGATTATGCATGGGTTTAGTTTTGCGTATATGCAGGAGGCTTTTGTGGGTTCTTTGTTGGACATTGCGCATAAGCATGATGATGAGGACGAGGATGAGAATGTAAGTGGTGCAGTTGATGATGTAGCTGGAGGTGGTGATGATAATCTTGAGAAGTATGAGCTTTGGAGAGCTATGAAGGAGCAGGTTAAGATGTTAAGAGATGAGATGGATGAAGAAGTACTTGCAGATGCTGCAACAATGACTGCAGCGGTACCGCCCAGCAGAAACTTTGGTCAAGATGTAGCGGCAGACCGGGAAAACATCACCGGGTCATGTCGTTCATGCTCACGGGGCTATTGCTGCACTGCATCCAACCCTCCACCAGCAACGCATGGATCTCTCGCAGAAGCTCCCTTTCCACCTCCACAAGCACAAGCGCTATGGGGGAGGCCAGAATGTTTTGCATTCAACGATTGGACCAACCGACTGCAAGGGCTATCACTCTTCACCCAGGATTCGAATATGTAACTTGTCCGGTGAAACGAGCTTGCATGAAGAGAACTGAAAGGTTCAGATGTACTGCTTGTCCTGGTTCAGATGAAGAAAGCGGGGGAGCTGCGACTCGTGACGAGGTGGCGGAGGGTGTCTGGCCTCGTGAGTGTCGATGCTGCGGACGTCGTGATGATTGGAGATATTTGGCGTAGATATATCGTTTTTTGATCTGCTACGACATGGGTGATGGAATGTCGCTCTTACAAGTCGGATTGGCAAGGTCTCCCAAGGCGCCTATCAAGTTTAATCAAGGAACCTACCGCGAGGCTTGCCTCATGCGAAGAAGTTGAATGTCTAGAAGTGTCCAATTATGTTCCATTAGTACTGTGATAACAGTGGCGGCAAAATTTACAAACAATATACAAAATATTGGAGAAAACATTCGTCACAGATAGGACTTGACTTGATCCTCACTCCACTCCCAGAATTTCTTGCTGATTCCGGTCCCGCCTTGTTCTTCGGACTTACTTCCCGCTTCAATATCTGCACGGAGAGGAACGAAACGCCCCCAGGGGACGACTAGGTGAGGATGTTAGCCTACGTTTGCTCGCAGGTGTGCGTCCACTTACTCCATGCTCCATTCGTTTCGGGGGTAACATCTGGTGAGAGACCAGCGAATAATTCTGTGTATGCGCCATAAATCGGGGCGTAGATGAACCGCTGCAGGATCATATTCTGCCATCTAGGGAGATGTCTTTGTAGGTCGCTCTTGAGGTTTCCAGGATTCAATGCCTGTGTATGTCAGCCATCCAACATTTACCCCAGATTTGTTCCCATGTTAACATACCACACTGATAATACCATCATCGCCATATCTGTTCGCAAATTCCTTGGCGTGGTGGACATTTCCCGCCTTGCTCACTCCGTACTTGTGCCATACAGCCTGATCCTTCTTGTAGTCCAAATTATCCATATCCACACCTCCCTTTGGCGACATTGCTTCTGCGGCACTCGAAGAAACCCATACGACTCTCGTGCTTCCTGGCGGGTTGACCTTTGCTGAAGCTTTCAGTATCGGTGTCAACAGCTTCGTGAACAAGAATGGCGCAACATTATTCGTCCCAAGCTGTAGCTCGTATCCCTGCTTCGTCTTGCTCCCTTGCGGAGGAGCCATTACACCTGCATTATTCCATAGCACGTCGAGCTTCTTCTCTTTGGACAGAAACTCTTCTGCAGATGTTTTGATTGTGGATAGATCGTCGAGGTCGAGATGGAGGAATTCGATTGCGCCTTTAGAATTAGGAAATGCGGTCTTGATGGATTCGATAGCTTTTGAGGCCTTTTCGGAGGATCGGGCTGCGACGTAGACTTTGGCATTGTGCGAGTAGAGTATTTGGGCGAGTTCTTTACCAACTCCGCTGGAGGCGCCGGTCACGATGAAGACCTGATGGAATCAGTGATAGCTCGGCCCTGATTCCCTGAGACGATTCCCTACCTTGCCGGTCTGGTCTGGGAGTTCTTTCTCTGTAAACTTGGCCGCCGGAGGGAACATCTGCGAGAGTTGATTGCCCATGTTTGCTGTAGTGTCGGCAGAAGCAATGGAAGATGCGGTGCTGCTTTGAATTGGATGTGAGGAGTAGAAGTAGAGAGCACAGAAGCTCGAATATGTATCGGCGGATGGAGCGGTGGCCTGAGCCTCGGTTTCAGGGCTTTGAAGACGGGATTTTATCGCCGAAAGGGTGCAATGATATCATGACGTTCAATCCGCATTGGGGTCTCCAGCAATCCCCCCACCCCGCTGCCAAGGGGAATCGGCCACCAGAGTCATGCCGTGTTGGGGCTCTTCAAATACCGCCTTCATGTCTTCCTTTTGCTATCCAGTCGTTGCGCATGCCGCGTTTGTTGAGTTGATGCTGTTGATTCGAAGCGCTGTCCAGCTGAAATAAGGTTTAGATTTAGGTTTGGCATTTGTTGTTGCTCTGTCACGATTTTGTTGCACACCGCACCTTAAGCATAAGCAGGTCAAGCTTTCCAATCTTCACCCAGGGCAATGCCAGCCGTGTCTAGCCGCCGACTCTGAGGCTAAAGTCCAACCCGAGTCGCGTTGGACGCGCCGACCTAAACTTGACCGCCTTCGACGTTAAGGATGCCCCTCCGAAAGTAAACACCACCCGCTGCACACCGCTTGTGATGGATGCTCCTGAGGTTGAGCAGGATGTCCAGCTGGAGAGATCAGCCCCTAATCTTCTGGCAGATCTTGGACGGTCTTTGCAGCCGTTCCTGAGGAGAAATGGGCAGGTCCGTCGCACTGTCCGGAGCTCAGATACGGATAGGCTGGTCAATCTGGCAAGTTGTCTGGTCCGGAGAATGATCACTGCTAACAAGTATATAGCTCGAACCGTTCCAAGAGCTCCCGCAGCTTCTCGATCCCCATCTCAATACATTTGTACCTCTACTTGCGAATGCCTTCCTCGAACACCTCCGTACCCCTCCTTCGAAGCAACCATCAACCCACCTTCTGATACCATTATCCAAAGCAATATGTAAGCTGCTATATACGTTCTGCAAGATCCGTGGAGAGAAGGTCATTGTGCAATTCTTCGGTACAGAGACAAGGGACCTCGAGTTACTTCTGTCTGCGATCGAGAAAGGCGCCTTATGGGGCTGGGAAGAGAGATACATTACACTGCTCTGGCTCTCCCAGTTGCTTCTCGCCCCGTTTGATCTTGCCAGCATATCTTCACAGGGAACCGAAGATATCGTCGAGTTGAATATCCCGGGCTTTGCTTGTCCAGCAAATGTTCCAACGGTAACATTACGAGTCATTTCTCTTGCTGTTCGCCATCTCTCATCGTCTGGGAAGGAAAGGGATGCTGCCAAAATACTCTTGGTCCGCGTAGCCATGCGGCCGGATATGCAACAAGTGGGCGTCCTCCGAGCTTTGGTCAGATGGGCTATATCATGTTTGCATCCTTCTGCTTCTTTGGAAAGCTCGCCGTACTTCTACATCGGCATTCTTTCGTTTCTTGCTGGAATGCTTGTATCGTCTGCTGGTACTCCAGATATGGTTGAATACCTGCAGGAGATCTTCGATGTTACTCGGGATCAAGATGATATGCCCACGACACTTCTAGATGCAATTAGGAAATCTGCTGTCTCACGCAAGATTATCATTAAGATTTTTCGAGCCATTGCATCACTCGATCTTGCCAATACAGCAGACATAGACAGAGTCCAGATTATCATTGGTGACCTCCTGGATTTCCTAGAGGACGAAGCGACCCCTGTCAGACTTGCTGCAAGTAAGGCTTTGAGCATCATCACTTTGAAGCTTGATCCTGATATGGCATTACAAGTCGTTGATGTTGTCCTCGACACATTCTCAAGTAGTTACAGGATGGTTGGCAGACCCGGAATGAAGACCGCGGATCTCTCTGATGTAAAGGCATTCCAATGGCATGGCCTCGTCTTGACATTCTCTCATCTTCTGTATCGTCGTTCGATACCATCTTCGAGTCTAGCTCCTGTTTTAGCAGCCCTTCGCTTGGCTCTATCTTTCGAGAAACGTTCTGCTACTTCAGCCACTTCAACAGGGACCAACGTTCGAGATGCAGCTAATTTCGGCATTTGGGCACTCGCTCGACGGTACACTTCGGCGGAACTACAGGCGATCAATTTGATCTCGGCCGATGGTTTGAGCTTACCAGCTTTACAAACACTAGCAACTGATCTGGTAGTTGCTGCATCTTTGGATCCTGCAGGCAACGTTCGACGTGGATCATCAGCAGCATTGCAGGAGCTGATTGGACGAAATCCAGATACAATTGCTGAAGGAATTCAAGTCGTGCAAGTCGTTGACTATCATGCCATTGCTCTTCGATCAAGGGCGGTCGAAGAGGTTGCCATCGGTGCTGCCTCATTGTCTGATGAATATCATCATGGCCTACTGGATGCTCTTCTGGGCTGGCGCGGAGTAAGAGACTCAGACGCAGGTGCAAGACGGACCGCAGCCTCTGCTGTTGGGATCCTCGTCTGGGCGAAGAGGCTGAGGAGTGCAGAACCATGGGAAGAGTTTCGAAATATCTTGGACGTTATTGCTGGACGACTGAAAGCGCTTGTCCTTCGAGATGGCGATGAACGGCATGGTTTACTGCTTTGCCTTTCGTCCATCATTAAACCATTTACCCAAGAATGCCTCGCCGTACCCAGCCTCTCAGACGAGTTGCGGAGAACCATTTCTTCTGTCCTTCCTCTCGTCGCCGACATTCTGCAGTACGTGGACGTTAGCTGGTTGACTCTACGGAATCAATCATCGATAGCAGAAGCAATCTGTAAGCTGACAATGGCATGCAATTCATTGCTTTCAATTGAGCCCAGCCAAGTCTCGCGGCATCAAATCATTTCACTGCAAATAGACGTTCACGAGAGGTTTATGACCATCGAAGATGCTATGACTGTTGGCGTCATCTCCGATGCTGCTGTTGATCTGATCGCCATGATTTCGGAAGAAGACAGATTTGTGCTTGTGAGCAGTTATATCCAGAAAGCTAAGACATTTTCCAAATCACGACACGTCTCCAAGAATGGTGCTTACCTACAAACACTATTCAAGGTCTTTCCAGTTGTACCATCACAACAAGCTTCAATCATCAGTACGATACAGCAGATTTGGAGTGAAGACCAGGAGCCTGATTCTCGAGCATTGATACTTCGCTACCTTGGGCCCAGTGTTCTCATTGCATCAAATCTGGACGATGTAATAGGTCTCGTGGAAGAGGGCCTCGATGATTTCACCACAAACGCTCAAGGAGATGTGGGATCCAAGGTCAGAATTGAGGCTGCAAAAGCAGTCGCTGCAATCTGGAGCGATGGTGAAGGACAGCCAAAGAGACAATACATCAGAGAGCGATTGTGTGGGAGAGTGATGAGAACAGCATCAGAAAAGCTCGACAAGGTTCGTCGTGAAGGACAGAAATGTCTTCTCCTCGACCCATCCGATGGCTCACAAGCTTCAACGCTGGAACCTTCACCGGAGTCATACTTCCTCGCCCTTCTAAACATGCAGCTCCTTCCATGGTGGACCACATCTCCACAAGCCTTAACTTGGTCAGAAGCATTCATGTCGGGCTATATCACATCGGCGGACACTGGCGCTTCAGCCCTCGTACAAGCAAGTCGTATGGCCCTCCTCACATTCTGTGAAGCTTCTTCAGCCAACACGGATCTCATTTCGAAGACTCTCCTTGCTCTCCTCACACCGACCACGCCGCCTAACGATCGAATCCTGGTCTCAGCACTCGAAACCATCTCGTTTCTTCTTGATATGCAGATCCTACAGCGTTCATCCGTCGATTGGAAAACACTCTACTTCCGCGTGCAGAAAGCCCATTACCAGAGTGCGAATTTCAGGAAGATTGAGGCGTGCGTTAAGATCTATGGTGGTCTGATGGATGCAGGGGTGGTCAGTGAGGCGAGGGGGAAGCTGGTGGGGATGTTGGTGCATAAGTTTCCGGGCGTGAGGAATGCTGTCTTGGATGAGCTTTGGGTCAGGTTGTATGGGGAGAGTGGAGGGGAGGTTTTGAAGAGTACAGATTGGACGAAGGCGAAGAAGGGGGATGTGGAAAGAGTGAGGGAGATCATGGGGATCATTTGAACAAGGAAATCAGAAGACAGTGTCAGCGCGTGGGTGTTCAAATCCCAATACATGATATGAATTGTATACTTCTCTTCCACAGCCCAAACTACAGTGCTGAGACACGAATTCGTGGTTACAGACATGCGGATTTTGATGTCAACAATCAACCGAGTGCCAAGAGTGGGGGATGACGCATCACTTCGCTCGAAGGGTCGTCTTTGAGCAACATTCCTTCACCGCACCGCTTTCCATATTTATTAGCCATCTATCAAAACCACAATACTATCAGGTGACTATTATGAATACATTCCATGTCAAGCTGCCTCCATTCTAACAAAGAAGCAGCCATCCAATAATGGGCTATCTCCTGCCTCTATTCAAGGTTATCAGCCTCACATTCGCTCTACTCGCCATTGGCACCGGCGCCCAAGCCATCTTCGATCCCATAGGCTTCTCGAAAAGCTTCGGCTTAGACCTCGGTACAACATCAAACCCCTCTCAGAACTCAAAGAAGGACGACTCATTCTCATTCAAGTCAAACCATCAACACGCCGTGGCCCAATCATACATCGCACTGATGGGTATCCGTCAGCTAGCGACGGGGCTTATTCTTCTGACCTTTGCATATCAAGGCAAATGGATGGAGATGGCTACTGTCCTTGCTATCATCGGCATTGTTGTTGCTGGGACGGATGGTGTCTATCTTGCTCGTGCTGGGCTGCAGGGGAAGGGAATCTTTCATGCGATTCCTGGTGCTCTCATTTCTGCTCTTGCTTGTGGGGTTCTGTTATCGGACGCTTGACTGTGAGCTGGGGTACAAAAAATCCAGCTCTTACAAATGTAGTAACTCCTGAGCCCAGCTGCGTTATGGCGATGTTTCATGCGGCATTTTGGAAAAGCGCAGATATTCACTATTGGAGTTGGACAATATAAACTCTTCTTGTAAGTGTTGTATTGCGACATACAGTTTCACGTCTTCTTTCCATTTTCGCACTCCTGTTTGCTGCTGTAAATTGGCACACGGATGCATCGGAGACAATCGTTGATCCATATGAAAGGAATAGGCAATGCTTTAGCTAAATGCTGGATCGCATTTCTGGTGAAAGTAGGCAGTTACCAAGTTACATCTTTCCAAAGCTATATACAACTGAACAGAATGGCCATATATATGTACATAAACAACAGACTCCCCTTCTATGCATTATCAGCAATGATAACGTCGGCCGCCTTCTCGCTAATCATAAAGATCGCAGCAACTGGAAAGAATCCTGGAATTTTTGGGAAAACAGATGCATCAACGACACGGAGACCTTCGACACCACGAACACGGAAGTGTGAGTCAAGAACCGCAAGACCATCATCGTCAGCACCAATGGGAGCAGAACAAGAAGCGTGATGACCCCACGCCTGATTCTTCACGAAGTCCTGGATTTGCTCGGTCGTGGTGATATCTGCTCCTGGCTGCTCCTCGGTGAATGAATATTTTCCGGAGACAGAATCCGATACCTTGCGGGACCAGTTGATTCCCTCCACCATGGGTGCAAGGTCGTGTGCATCGGCGCCGTCAGCTGTAGTTCCAGCATCGAAGAAATTGAAGTTGATGCTAGGGACGTCTAGGGGGTTTGCTGAGTTTAGAGTGACAGTCCCAGCATGATTGTTCTGGTGTGCCTGAAGGGTGACCCAACTCCAGTGCTTAGTGTCGGCAATAGCAGCGTTGGTATAGCCTTGGAAATAGCCCCTGAACATGACTGGTCCTCCGAAAATGAACATGTCGCGGTCAGATTCAGCTACACTGGACTTGAGCAGGACTGCACTAGGGAGGAGGTTGGTGGCATATGGGCCCTTTTCGGTGGCGTTGGTAGTATATCGTACGTAGCAAGGGTCAGTTGGACCCGTGGATAGGAAAGTGCAGCCTTCTAGTAATTCGAAATCCGTTTCGAATTTTGAAACTGTGCTGATTTCGTAGTGATCCTGTAGATTGGTGCCAACACCTGGGAGGTCGACAACAACAGAAATGTTGAATTCCTCCAATTCAGTCTTGGGACCCACGCCACTGAGCTTCAAGATCTGCGGGGTGTTGAAGACACCAGCTGAAAGGATAACCTCACGAGTCGCGTTCACAGTTCCTGGAGTTCCAGTATTGTTGCCTGTGTTACGAGGATCAGCAGCGTAGAGGCTTTCGCCGACGAGAAAGTCGACACCAACTGCTCTCGGCACTGCTCCAGGGTTTTCTTCGAACCGCACCTTGGTCACAAACGTGTGGGTACGAATATCGAGCTGGTACTTCTTGGAGCCATCTGGGTTCAGGGCATTGGCAGTTGCGAGCAGAAAATCGCGAGGGCTGCTTCGCCTCCCATCAGAGACGTGCAATGGGATACGGTACAGGCCCTCGGTGGAATCGCGGTTGGGGTAGGCTGTGTTGAGGTCGAAAGGGGAGATGTTTGCCAAACTTTCGGCGTCGGTAACGTTGACGGTCGGGTTGGTGCCCCCAAAACTGTTAGCTGCTGAAACCATTGAGAGCATCTGAGAGTCATCTGCAATTAGACCAAGGCTTGCCTCATCTGTGCCTAGCCATCCATCAAAACCATGGCCATCAGCAGTGCTATCCGTGGAGTTTGTTAAATATGTATTTCTTTCGACGCGCTCGAAGTATTGTCGCATGTTCTCCGGAGCCCACGAAGAGTCACCAGTCAAACTTTGGATGAGAGACCAGTCTTTATCATGAGGATAGACAGTGATCATGGCATTGTGAGTTGCACAGCCGCCCAAGGTACCTGTACGTGGGTACCAAATACCTTTCAGAGTAGATCCAGCCGGGGGGTCCAGGCCGATGTATGTTTCCCCTTCTGGCGTCGTGTATGTTGCTTTCTGGTTCAATGCTTCTCGAGCATCATCAGGGTAATGTCTGACGAAGAAATCCCATGACATTGGATCATATTCACTGGCAGCGGGGTAAAATGCGGGAATCGATTGTTGAGGAGTTTCACCCTGATCGTCTCCAGCCTCGAGAAGGAGAACTTTCTGGCCATTGATGGCAAGTCCTAGATGATAATCGACTTAGTGACTTGTTGATCAAGTGGTTGGAAGCATATTTTCGGATCTCCGAGGATTTGATAACGTTCAGGTTTGAGGAGTCACTCGGGGAATTTAAAAGGAAATCGAAGAATACATACTAGCAGCAAGAGGTCCTCCGCCAGCACCAGATCCCACAACTATATAATCATAGCTCTGAAGTTCGAGAACAGTTGTTTGACGTTCCTCCTTGACACTGTATAATGATCAGTATTAGAACGCGTAGGAGACTTGCTCAAATCGAGGATGGATTGTCTTACGGTACAGCCACAGATGCAGGGACCAAGGCCGCGAGGATGGCCAGAAAATGAAGATTTTTCAGTACCAGCATATTGATCGATCCTGGTGCTCTGGTTCAGGCAATTGGCTTACGATGGTGCTTTTTCACGAGAAGGGATAAGCAGAGCATTTTGAACGCTTGAGAGAGCTGGCCTCCCATGATGTGAACATCAAGAGAGCTAGTTCAATATCCATAGTAGTCCTTCTGATCCTTTTTCGTGCATCGGATGTGGCAAAAGGTGGGGAACATTTCGTCCTATTTTTTGAAATAGGATTCCTCAATTTCAGGCCCCATAGCGGGCTCCTTTCCTGTTGTGGAAGGTCTAGGTAATATGGCTCGCCTACGAGTTTCTGCGGGGAAGGAGTACCGGTATGGTAGCCATATTCGGAGTATTTCGCGCATGAGCTTGGTTCAAGCGTAATGTCCGAAAAACGGGTCTGCTCCATTTCGAATTTAGTCACCGGCGTCAATCCATCTCTGGCGATGAGTCCGTTCGACAGTTCAGGGGTTAACCGAAGCGGAGATGTTATCAAGAAACCACATTTCAATACTTGGACGCGGAGAAGACTCCGCTGTACTTGTACGAGCAAGATATCCGATAACCTCGGTGATCATTCAGAACTCTCGAATGGCACCTGCCAAATGCTTAACTTCTCGTCTAGAGCTCGGTTGATGACTAACTTTAATGCACAAGTCAACTACTTCCTTGATTCAGTGGATGGACAAGGGAGCGTATCTAGCCCTTGACAAACCGATACTCCTAAAACCCCATTTCCCTTACCGTCGATGGCTTGACTATCAGTTCACCGAAGAGCGCGAGCGCTATAGTTTACCCATTGTAAAGCCTCATTTGTAAGCTGGACCTAAAAACGCCAGGGCTACAAACTGGTATATGTAAAGGAAATGCTCAGCACGAACCGGGAATCATTGTCACCCTATGGCTACAGGTACAACCACAAGTTTATGGAAGACTTCTGCCAATCACTTTGCAGATGAAGCATCGTGTAATTAAGGTTATGCTCTACAGGAGCGGGGGCACCGCACCGCACCGTCCGCGCGGAGACCGAAATAACTGAAGAATAGTTGGCAAGAAAGGGGTGGTATGATAGAGTTTTATCATGACGACGTGCAAAGCCCTAACCCGTTTCAAAAACCTCGACATGAATGTCCGACACACTAGGGGATTTTCCAGCCTCGTTCAATGAATCAGGGAGCTGGGTAGCCGTGTGAGGTGGCTTCCGGGCGCCGTATCACTCAAAATTGGCAATGCAATTCAAGTGTCTCCTCTTACTAATTGAATGTGGCAAATTGAACTGTTTGAATGAACATTCAGGAGAACTTCGGCAGTTGAACTAGCAAATACGTACATATCCCAGTGACTTCTAGGCCAAGATGTGACGGAAATCTTTGCTGTGCGGTAGTCGGAGTTATCCGCTTGTCCAATTTTCTCCGCTCGTTCCGCAGCGTTGGTATGGTCTGTGCAGTCACTGTCAGAAGCACGCCTAGCCGAAGCTAATCATCATTTGCTCTCAATCTCCGTACACTAGAACCTAAATCTAGAACCTAGTACCCACCGTTCCCCAGACCCGCTCTGCTCCACTATTCCTTTACCCCTGAAAGCCTTTGACAAGGCAATCCTAAATAACGCCGAACCTAGTAGAGGGTGTGTATAGGGGTACATTAGCGCAATGTAATGACATCGAAGGTATGAGTTGAAGAGAAGGTGGAAAGAAGTCTGCGCGATGGTTAGTTCTAGAGGTAATTCAATCGATCAAAAAAGGTTCTCCTTATCCCAACCACAGTATCCGTCAATTCTTTCCTGGCTCAAATCATATATTCGAGGGACGGCTAGACAGATTCCGTAAATAGTGCAGGGGGCTGAATATGTATATAACAAGAAATATAATCTGTCTGGGTGTTCCTCTCTCGGCTTCGCCCAACTGCCGGGAGCTGCCGTACCTTGTTTATATACAATTGCAAGCAATGGCTGAGATCTCAAATTCCCCAATGCAGCCGCATTCACTGTAAGGCACATGGTCGACCGCTCGCTCTGGCCACGATCACCTCCATTCCCCCTCGCATTGTCCAAAGTCATCACATACTCCCCGCCATGCAATACTTGCCATAATAAGATGTCTGCTTTATCTGACTTATCTCATAGCCGATCTCATGGCGTCTTCCTCAGGAAAGTCCTAACGGTGGCTAGCTAGTCTCATGTTAGGGACAGAATTATCCAGGTCCCGACTATTCGCAACCTGGTGTTTTGTCCCTGTCCTTCACTTCCAAGCCAAAGGTATCACGCACAGGTCTTAGAAAAATATCACAGATCTACCAGACTGTGACTATTTGCGCTCGCTAAGGACAAGCTGGTAGTCGGGAAAACAACTGCCAAAGAGAAGGTTTCCTGGTCCAGCGAGATGGTGCTCTCCATAAGATATGCCGCCTCTCCGCGAAGTCAAACATGGGCATCTCATGTCTCAACTTGTGAGTCAGTGGACTGACCTCAGAAGTAAGCTAGGCATATCTCTAATTCTCGCTATGGCAGCATTGCAGGGGTGTGCTCTATAACTACCCCAGCACTCTTCTGCTCCAAAGGCTAATGAATGTGTCTGCAGGTCTTCAATAGCAACAATCATTCTCACTCCATATGTCAAAGATATGGCTATTCAAGCCGACTTTTTATGTGCAACAACAGATGAGCTATCTGACCCACAGCTGAGACCGGTGTGATCTAACAGCTTGCTCATTCGTTACTCTCCGACCCCTCTTTCGATCCCTCTTCCTCCGCTCTCAGCTCTTCAGTGGCTCATCCCGTCGTGGCAAATCATCTTCCAACGCCTGGCCTTCATCTGGTCGTCTTAGCTACATCAGATCTGAATCTCGAGGAGGAAATGAGAGCCTCGGACTCAGAAATGACATCGAAATGAATCAAGGTGTAAAGACGATCATTGAGTTGCCCTAGTCGATCACATATGGCAAGTACCGGAGGCCAGGCAAATGAAGAGTTGGCAAACTGTGTAGATCGAAGCCTCTGTTGCTTCGAAAGTATGCCTTCATATTTTAAAGGTTTCTTGAAGTCTGGATATCTGCTGCCTGAATCAGGCAACATGGGGCGTCTCATTTGCATTGGTTCTAGTCAGAAGGAGAAAGTGGGGAAGCTGCTAAGGGCTGTAGATACAGTATTGGATGCAGATGGTAGAAGAAACATGTAGCATTCAAATATAAGTTCTTTGTTTACCTTCGGATGCCTTCCGGCTGAACAGGTGCTGCTGGGATTATTTTCCGCCAATCAACTGACACGAAATATGAAGACGTTCATGCGTTTGGGAGTTGCTACGCATGAGCGCTCATGGAGTGGGGTAGTTTGCCTGGAGCTCGTTGAATGTTATGAAGGTGACGAGAGTGAGGAAATTGAACCACACCAGCATAATATTGTGAGTCGCTTTCGAGAAGCCGAACTTCAAGTGGCAGAGTTAAGTGGAAGACTTTAATGTGTTATGAAGATTTCATACAGCTTCGTGGCCTGCATCATTTTCAAAATTCCCAGTTCTTGGAGGAGCCACAGGTGAGTAGTATCGGATGTCACGTACAGTAGATCAACCAATGTTACTCGATCAATGAGCCTTCCAAAGCTCTTCATGGCGCCCTTCCATCCCTCACCAGTGAATGTTCTATTTTTCAAAGAACATATCGGAAATCCACATTCTCCAGTTCTGTCTTGTCATGCATTCCCAACCTCATACCTTCCAACTTATCCTCGGCAGTCTCAAGTTTTCCATACCGCCTGTCTCGCGTCCTGTTTTGCAAGATCATATACACTCGAAGAGCAATGGCACAGAAGAATGCTGCACAGAAACAGACCAAGATAACGGTGATGGCAAGGACATATCTTGGGGCGTCCTCAGCCTTGAAGAAAAACGGGCCTCCGATATTTGCAGCGGCGAATACCATGAAGAGCATGATGTTTGTTGTCGCCCGCTTGGTATGTCCTGAGATGTTCTGCCCAATGATAGTAAGACAGAATGGCCACTGAAATCAGAACGGGTTAGTCATGTTTCTCGAAGGGTGAGAGCGGCCGAGACTTACTGTTACAGCATATGAGTTGATGAGCCAGTACGCAAAGACTCGACCATACTTGTTCGCGCCGGTTCCTTGTGTCGCGTAGACAGTAGCAATTCCTGCAATCGCGGGGAGAAGAGGAACAATCATCCCCCATGTCCGAAGATTCCCATGCTTCATGGAGAAGTATCCCCACACAATCATGCTTCCAGCACTGACAACGGATGATGGGAGTCCAATAAGCAATGTTCTGAACTTATCGAATCCGAATCCAGATATCACCAAAGATCCAAAGCTCGTCAATCCTCCATTCGGTAGCTGGGTAAAGAAGACGAACGCGAGCAACAGCCAAGTCTTGACATCCTTGACTGCATGCCACATCTGATAGTATTTCCACTCATACCCCTTCACTCCCATCATATTCTCAGCGACTCTTTGGACCGCAATTATTTGTTCTTCACGGGTCAAGAATTTGGCTTTGTTTGGCGTCTCGGGCATAAAGAAGAGCCAAGCAAGTCCGGTGATGATGCTGAGAAGGCCGAGGACGAGGAAGATGTACATCCAAGGCTTCAAAGCAGTATTCGTGATATGTCCAAGACCAAATGACATGAGCGACGAAACTATCGAGAATGCACCCTGCATGGCCGCCCAAAGCATCGTTCGCAGGACCTGTTCTTGTCGAGTGTAGAACATCGAGGTGTAGAGCACAAAGCCAGGAGAGACAACAGATTCGGAGACACCGAGGAGAAATCGGACTACCATGAGTCCAGCAAAGTTCTTGAGACCGAGATGCCTACGCTGTTATTAACTGTCTTGCTTTAAAGCGGATAAACTACTTACGCGAGCATCAACACACCCCAGGAAATGACAGCAAAACTCAAGATCCTTGCAGTTTTGTATCGTTGCAACAGATAGTTCGCTGGATATTGAGCAGCCAAGTATCCAAAGTAAAACATACTGCTGGCCCATGAATACTGGTCTCCGACCAGATTGAGGTCATCTCGAAAGTTGAAGAGTACAGCCCATCCCATGGCCACCTTATCGACATAGTTGAGTCCGTATAAGATGCACATCAAAGGCAGCAGATGCAGGTCAACCTTAAAGCGAACAGCCGCGCTGGATTCAGGCGTGAGAGCTGGATGCGCTTCAGCCCCTTCTTCGAAAAGTTCATAGCCTTCATCAGCGACTTGGCCCTTGAGATCGATCTCCTGAAGGGTGTGAAACCGAGTTCTCGGCGTAGCCTCGATGTTGTCTGACATTTTCGCACTTTAGTACGGTAGAAAATGGATCATGAACAAGCAAACTCTGAGACCTTTCGATGTATATATGGTTAGGTTCGCTCGTGCTATCGAGAATGGGGGCTAACTTGGCTACTATATTTTCGTGTAGAACTAGCGTCCCGGTCAATATGTAGTGATGCCGAACCGAATGATAAGCAGAACATGCCATTCCCTGACTTTCTCCGGTGAACTTATGAGCTTCCTTGGTTCAGGAAGGATCTGCAATCGGTAAAATACAGCTTTGCCACGACCTATCTGAGAGTGGGATTGATTACTGATCCATCACGATCCTCTTCTCTGGGAACCGACAATGAAGTCTATCCGTTATGCGGGAAAGGTGTTAAACTGATTCGCCAGAACCATGATATGGAGGATCTCCACTATCGATGTATGAACAAAGGGAGTATGGCATTCTTCTCTCGTCGCTTGCAAATATTTATAGGTTCCACGATGGTTACGAAGTTGGCACGTCGTTGGAATACGCCAACACACGAAGAGAACCATTGTTCAGACTATAGAGAAGTCACCCTCCATCACTTGCCAAGCATAACATCCACGTGCTTCTCGGGTTTGAGTGGAAAAGACTTCCAAGGAACTCTAAAATGCTTTTCACCGGTCGCAAAGCCGGGACCCGCTCAGAAATCGCGAGCTATATGTTGCAAAGATGGGAGGATCAGTATCAGGACAGAAGATCTTTCGGCGCTACCCCACTTTTGGATATGACATTACCCACTACCACGCCGCAATCAAGCAACGGGGTTGGCATTTGAAGAATTGGTAGTCCGATTTGATCGGAGGTGTTGAAGGTGCGGTGTGTGAGAGAAGTCCCGAAGTTGAGATCCCAACATCGGACCTGGCACATTCCAGTTGACAGAATCCTACCGCTTGGGGAAGAGCAACACCAACGAGTATCGAGTCATGCATATCCCCGATATCGATACAGAAAGATGTTTGTCCTTCTTGTCCAAATTGGTCCAGATCAAGAGCTACTCTGAAACCTTGGGCGAAATTGATATCACCAATTTCATGTCCCAGAAGATGCAAGAAGTTGGACTCGAAGCGGATGTTTACCCATTTGCTGAGGGGAGGCGGCAAAACGCCATTGGTCGTTGGAGAGGAAAGTGTCCGTCAACAGCGAAGACTCTGTTATTCAATGGACATCTCGACACAAATCCTGTCTCGGAAGGATGGACTGTGGATCCATGGGAAGGAAAAATTGACAAGGATTTCGTCTACGGGATTGGTGTCAGTAATATGAAGTCAGGCTGCGCAGCATACTTCTGTGCTGTTGAGGCATTGAAGTCTTCGGGCTGGGTTCCAAAAGGAGATGTGATCTTGACGTTCGTTGTTGGCGAATTACAAGGAGGAGTTGGAACATTGGCAGCGATTGAGCAAGGCAGGATGGCTGCTGATTACTTCATTAATTGCGAACCCAGCGATATCAGAGCTGTAACAATGCATGCGGAGGCTTTGATGTTTGAAATTGACTTGATTGGAGTCACGAGACACATGTCTGCACGGGAGGATGGAGAAGATGCCATCCTGGCAGCCTGCGCGATCATTCCACGATTGGACAAGATGAAATTCAGTGGCGCGAAAAGCGAAGATCATAGGAGATGTAATCGCTGCCAGGTCGGTGTTGTTCACGGAGCTCTTGGGAATAATCTACAGGAATGGAGGCCAAGTCAGGTTGCTGATGTATGCAAATTAGCTGGCAGTGCCCGATATGCTCCTGGTCAAACACAAGAAGTTGTTATGGAAGACATCCATAAGCTTATTGAGGAAGTGTTGGTAGAGAATTTCCCCAAAATGAGGTTTGAACTGAGACAACGCTTTGAGCCAACAATGCCAGCGTTTGAGGTCTCTCCTGGTTCAAGGATTGTCAAGTCGCTCAACAAAGCGTACAGGGATATCAGAGGAGAAGATCAGCCAACTGGTGTACTGAAACCAACATGCTTTTATGGTTCTGATGCTGGCCATCTATTCAAGTTGTTAGGAATGGAAGGTATTGTTTGTGGGCCAGGTGGAAGGTACAATACTATGCCGGACGAGAAAGTGGATATTCCTGATTATCTTGATTGTGTACGAGTGTTTATGAGAGTCATAGTGGATATATGTGGGTAGTCTGATGGAATTTGCAGAAATGGAACAGGAAGTAGCGTCCGTGTTATGCGAAAATCAGGTTGCGTAAAAATTGAGAAGCAAACTTGCTTGCAAATAGTTCTTGGCTATGATACGGCAAACGAAACAGCAAAGTTATTTCAAGCTCAAGTCTGAGTTCCAGGCTTGAGTCCTGCTCTTAGCTTGAGAACCAACTCGCTGATCTGACTTGTATTGTTTGTGACTAGTACTGTTTCGCTTTCATGCGGGCTATTTCTTTTCTGGGGAATATTTGCCATCTGTAAATTTCAACCCAAGTTATCGAGACTTGCCTTCTCATTATTCTCATCTTGGTTATTGCCCTTACTCTCTCACCTCGTTAAAGTGTGGCTCTACTCGATTGTTTCGCTACTCGACACGCACAGAACATGTACGTCGCTGGGAATTAGATTCAACCGACTTATGCAGCCGATTTTGCTCCTCGGGATGTGAAGTTTAGCGAGGACAGCCTAGCTCTGCAAAGGGCTTCATCCCACCTTAGACACCACCAAGAATCACCGTCTCGTGCCATGCTTCCACATTTTGTTCTCATTCATCATAATTCTAGCCCAAGATGCTGATTCCAATCGAAACCAAGCAAGATGCCGAAAATGTCATGCGCAACATTCCCGAGCCAGCCATGCTTCAGCACTGGTCGAAGCTGTACAGTGCCGAACCCCACCTTTCAGGTGACTACGACCATGCTGAGCGAATCCGTGCTTTGTGGCAGAGTTACGGAATTGCAACAAAACTTGTCCAATATGATGTGCTACAGAACTATCCTTTGTCATCCTCGCTTGCACTTCATGGAGAAGGCGGCGGCATTCGATTCGAGGCAGGGTTGACAGAGCCAGTGCTACCCCAAGATCCCACTTCGTCTCCTGCAAACGGATTTTCATCTTTTCATGGGTTCAGCTCCAATGGAGAAGCATACTCGGAGCTTGTCTATGCAAATTTTGGAACGCTTGCGGATTTTCGACAACTCGATTCACGGGGGATATCTGTGAGGAATAAGATAGTCATATGCAGATATGGCAAGGTCTTCCGCGGATTAAAAGTTCGAGCTGCGGAAAGGTATGGAGCAGCTGCAGTCATCATTTACAGCGATCCAAAAGAAGATGGAGAGTATACTGTTTCGAATGGTTACAAAGCATATCCCCAAGGTCCTGCCAGGCATCCACAAAGTGTGCAGCGGGGTAGTGTGGATTTCTTTTCGGTTGCAGTTGGAGATCCTACCACGCCTGGGTATCCAAGTCTGCCCGGAAAAGATACAAAGAGGAAGGATCCTGGAAAAGCAATCCCGAAGATACCCTCGTTGCCTATCTCTTACGCAGATGCCAGACCATTCTTGAATGCCTTGACTGGGCATGGTCTCCATTCTCGAAAAATTGGCGATGATTGGATTGGTGGGATACCTGGAATCCAGTATTGGACAGGACCGAGTCAATTGAGAGTATCTATAAGCAATCAAGGTAATGAGCATCCCGTTGCTAATATTGTGCTAACGAGCTTAGGTGCATACAAGTACCATCCGATATACAATGTCATTGGGACAATTCCAGGTGCAACCGATGATATGATCATTCTGGGTAATCATCATGATTCATGGTCTTGTGGTGCGGTAGACCCAGTGAGTGGTAGCGCTGCGATGAATGAAGTAGCTCGTGGTTTGGGGAAGCTTTTGGAACTGGGTTGGAAGAATGAAAGAACAATGTAAGATCGTGCGTTTTCCAGATATGAGTGAGCTGCTGACGACTGCATCAAAGCGTCCTTGCATCTTGGGATGACGAAGAGTATGGCCTTGTCGGATCTACGGAGTGGGTTGAAGAAAACGCAGAGCTGCTATCAAAGCATTGTGTAGCTTGTGAGTTGTTTGTCATGCTTTGGAACATTGGCTGACTAGAAAGATCTCAATGTGGATGAAGCGACAAATGGTGGATCGATCTTGGGTGCCGTCGGTAGTCCACTTCTCGGTGCAGCTTTGCGGTCAGTAGCAAGCGGCATCCCATCGCCGCTTTCAGAGAACCAGACGGTGTATGATGACTGGCTCGCATACTACAAAAAGTCCAACCCAGACGAAGAGATCACCCACCTCGAGCTCATGGGGACGGGCAGCGACTACACCGCTTTCTTCGATCATCTTGGAATTCCATGCGTTGATATGGTGTTTAACAAGGAGAGCAAGAGTGTCTTCCATTATCATTCGAATTACGATAGCTATCACTGGATGCAGAAATTTGGAGACGTGGGCTGGAGGAAACATTTGGCGATGGCAAGACTGTGGGGTGTACTAGCTGTGAGATTTGCAAGTTCGGATGTGATTCCGTTTAAAGCAAGGGAGTATGCGATTGAGTTGGAGAGACACACGGGGTGTTTGAAAGCTTTGAATGCTGAGGATGTTGATATCCGAGCCATGGAAATCTCGATCAAACATTTCAAAAAGGCGGGTTAGGGTTAGGGTTAGGGTTAGGGTTAGGGTTAGGGTTAGGGTTAGGGTTAGGGTTAGGGTTAGGGTTAGGG